>JADEYI010000222.1_pt1 | contig 102290 bp, 136 predicted proteins | sample 8542331 | NCBI WGS metagenome assembly JADEYI01 (sample SAMN16510988, study PRJNA670497) | mine drainage metagenome | isolation source: biofilm near Copperflume 1 | place: Germany: Marsberg coppermine Kilianstollen | collected 2018-02
CTTGCCTTTATGACTGCTCACAATGACAAGCTCTTGAGAAGCCGCTGCCTGACATGTGGTGTGCTGATTCTGCCTCCCAGGAATTCGCGGTGACCGTGGACATTGCATCCGCCAAGGCTCAGGACGTCTCAGGACATGAACAGCCCGACACCGTCAACAGCGCTGCCATCAATCCTGCCTTGCTCTGCACATCACAGGACACCATATCTGAGGTGCGGGCTGCTTCAAAGACCTCTGCCTGCCTTGCACTTTGCATAAATATCTGTGTCGTGCATCAAGCATGACCCTCAGGCCGGTGCCTGGCACTTGCACTGTCCAGGGCGCGCTCCAGCATGTGCCTGACATGTGATGTGCTGACTGTGCAGGAGCCAGATTACACAACAAATGCTGTGGAGAGCGCGGCGCCCGAGGAGACCGTGTGCCTTCCAAGCCGAGCCGACGTGGAGCCTGTCAGCGTGTCAGGGCAGCCAGCAAGCCTGGTGGGCTTTGCGCTGACTGCACTCAGCTGCCTGCAGTGCTTCGCACCAGCCCTGGCCAGACCGGCAGTGACTATGGCTGTGGCTGCATCTGTGAAGACCCTGGCAGCCGCAGCAGCCGTGGCGCTTGTGTGTTGCTGATGAGGACTATCAAGACGTCATTTAGTTTGTGGACAGATGTAACAAGTGGACCTGTCAGGCTGCAGGACACCATTTCCGCCTGTTTGTGGCAGACTCTGAACTGTGTGTTGTGTGGGAAATCTAAAACCTTGAGGCTCAAGTGTTGATGGAAAAGAATGTATAAGCAAATGCCTTGTAATATTGCCGTTTCTGGAAGCTTTGCAGATTGTTTCTAACGGATGTGTGTGTTTTTCCAGCCTTGGTAGAATTCTGCCAGTCAGTAAATCAAGGCTTGTTTGCGCGCACACCTTGCCTAGGCAAGAACTCCCAGTAAAAATCGTTATACAACCAAACAAGCCAGCCACCCCATGAGCACAGTGATCCCAATTCCTGACGAATTTCAGGGAAGTTGTATTTAGTATTCCCCTGCCCGGTGCAGGGTAGGGGTAGATAATCAATACCCGTACGCATGGCTCAGCCCATGTGCTGCTTGAGCCACCATGCAACGTTCAGCCACTGCTCATAGTCTGTTTGCGGCTTATCCAGTGAATGAGTGTCCTCTGGGAATACCCATATCCGAGCCTCTGGTGCACCCTCTCTCGCCCTCAACGCCTTCACATACTGCTGCGCATCCACCAGTGGGACCCTGCAGGGCACACACCCTTTGATTATAAAGGGATCTGCGCCAATAATGGATGCCGCCCATGTTGTCATCGAGGGATTTTTGCAAATAGCCAAGAGCGCCATTGCATGCTGTGCTCTGCTGAAAGGGGATTCTTGCAAGTAAGCCTGAACGCTTGGGCATAGCTGACATTGAAATTTTTCATTGAAGAGGGAATTCAATCCCACAATTCAGTTACACGCCATCGTACTGAGTGACGCGCACTATTACTTTTACCAAGGAGAGGATTTGATTCCGAAGGAGCTTTATGCAACTCTCACTGACGCGGTGCAACAACCTCCGCGCATGTTTCTAAAGAGCACATCCGTGCAGAAAGGTCTCATCCTGCATGCATGCAGCGGCACATGCCGGCACATGCGCGCACCTGCGGTCCTTGGCTCCCAGCATGAAGAGCAGCGGCGCCGTGACTTTGTCCACATGCGCAATCGGTGACACCTGCCTGAAACGCTCGATGTCCTCTGCTGTTGGCTTCACCGCCGCCCGCTTGAGGCCATCCTGTGCATTGCACCAGGCAGCGCTGAGAGCCATCAGATGATTTTGTTTGCCTTTGCAGATGCTTGCATCCTGCTGCTTTGAGCGGAGTTCGCAGAGGGACAGAAAAATATGCGGTTGCCTGTAACGAGGTACTCATCCGTTACTAGCATTTAGGAGTGCTGCAAAATTGGTTGCATTGTGAGGATTCAGCTAGAGTTCAGCTTGGCGGTGCTGAGAAAAAGTCTGTGCTACATCCTGTGATGCAAGGGCCAACACGCCTTCCACTGTACGATCATCTATCAACTCTGTCTCACCTTGTCTCGGAACATGGCGTTCTCATTTCAGAAATCAAATCCCTCATCATGCAATTTGCCCTAATCGGACGCAACTGTGGCTGCACACATTGCCTCCTCCGTGTCGCCACGTCAGCACACGGATGACTAATAAATCACGTGGTTTTTTTCAAATCTGCGCCTTCACAAATGCAGCAAGCAGGTGCTCACCTTGGATCCCCAGGCCTCAACGTAGCACCAGTCGGGGATGTCGCTGAGATGCACCATGAGAGATATGTCCATGACTGGATTCCTCAGCACGCCGCATCTGAACCTCTCGGGATGCTGTCCCACCAGGTTGCCTGTCAGGAATCCGCCGTGGGAACCCCCTATCACCGCCACCCTCCCCTCGTCCACCAGACCTGCATGCACCCGTCAATATAATGTCAGTTGGGAAATTGCTGAGAGGTATAGATGTAATTAGCTGAAAGCCTCCGGTGTAAGAGCATGCGTGGGTGGATGGGGCAGGGGCCATTTATTGCAGGGAGTGAATTGCACTGCAGTTTTTTGCCTGAAAATGCCTAACAATTTCTTGAGAGGAAGATGAACAAGTGATAACACGACTTGCAAGAACTGCTATTCATGCATTTGGTGATAGGAGGAGAAGAGAGAATATACAACACTGCAGACAGACACCAGACAGCATGCAATTCACTGCACCGCACTAGAGCACCATGGGATTTGGAATCCCATTTTTGGTGAATTGAATTTGAATTTCAATTCAAATCCAGATCGTCTAGACACATTGCGCGCACCTTCGCTGACGGCTGCATTGAGCGCAGTCATGCAGTCCGCAACATCATTGGTGCCGATGTAACCTGGCAGCGACTGGATGCTGTCCTCCCCATACCCCGTCGAGCCCCTACAATTGCAACCCAATTTGAGACGAGAACTACAAATGCTGTCACCAGTACTACATCATCCTACCTACACGCCCATACAAGATGAATGATATGGCCACGAGAAGCATGTGCTCCTTCGTGCAGGTAAAGGCTACTTACTTGAAGCCCCTTCCTGTACTTCAATCAAGATTCAAGCTAAAACCCAATCAGACATGATCATGAAGCACAGCCCATCATCTCGTTAAATTGAAGCCATTCTCAAGAATGATTGCATCAGCAGGACACCAGGCACGCGGAGGAACATAACTTTGACACCTACAATTTGAGCCTCAACATTATTGATGTGAAGCATGCGGACGTACAGAAAGGGTGCAACACTGGAACAGCAGTGTGACTGACCTGTAGTTTGGCACCACCAGGTTGTAACCAAGGGATGCCAGGAATGCGAGCGAGTGCATGTAGCCGGCCGGGTAGGCTGTGTGGGGCCCTCCGTGAAGGAACAGGATGCCTGGGGCTTTCTCTTGTGGCCTGCCCAGGATGAGCGTCGCGTCAAAGGCAACGCCGTCGGTGCCCGTGAACTGCGCCACAGCAGAACTTTGTTTTGTTCCAACGATGTATGTCTAAATTCAAAGTGTTGGGTGTGGATTGTGAAGCCGCCCCTTGCACTTTCTGCACACATCCTCTGTTCTCCTCGCAAGCACAGTGGAAAAGAAGCTGCAGCTTAAATTTGTAGAAGGTTGGAGGGGGAAATTGTGAGTGTTGGCTGCAACGCACCTAGCCCTGAGGGCCGGAACAGGAATGTAACATCAATAATCAATGAAACAAATTTGAAAGCTGTACATTCCAGTCATTGCGGCCAAGCCTGCGACAATCCAGTATTGCATTCGGAGTCTGAAGCTGCAGCCTGCTTACTAGGCGGACTTGCACAGGTGCTGTTTCATTTATGTGCACGAGAGTCATCCTGACCATCTCTTACCTCTCGCTTGTGGACTTGCAAACTTCCCAGGGACAGGAGAGGGCTGCCAGCTGGCGGCTGCTGGCCAAGCGCCAGCTGGTGCCATGTCAGCGCGCTTATATCCTGCCCGGGGCCGAGTTTGGCAACTATGATATCTGGGACCCTGTTGGGTGCTGACGCAGACGCCACAATCCATCCTGCAGCAGGATTGCATAGGAAATTTGAACGCATGAATGTCCACGTCTGGGGAGATATCTCTCCTGAGAGATCTGTTGCGCTATGTCAGGAAGCACAGGGGTCACGGTGGGGCCCGTCTTTTGCAAGACCAGGGAGACACTCCGATTCTGGGCGATCCACTTCATCTGTTTGTGCGTTATCTCCCTCAACTCGTTGACACGGAGTTGCTCAACAGCTGTCCTTGAAAAGGCGGCATTGTCCTTGCTCTGGGAAGGAAGCACAAGCAACATGATTGCACCATTCGGTCAGAACACTTTTTGGGGACCGTATATACGGCCGAATATACGGTCATACGGTACTAAAAAATACGGAATACGGTAAAAAACGGCCTATTTTGGCCCAAAACACCGTATATACGACCGAATATTCACCGTATGCCGAATGGCCGAATCCGTATTGTGCAACTATGACAAACAATAAAGACTGACATCTCAGCTGACACCCAAAGTTGCAGAAACATTGCGGCTGAGACAGGAAACCTGCACCCAGTACTGCCTAGCAGAGCTGCCATTATGTTGACAACAATAGGATTGTGTCCGAGACGAGACGTTGCATTAAATACACTGAGGTCAATGTGCCACGAACCAAGCACTGATAAGCACTGTTACGCATCAGAGTAGAAGTCTAGAAGACTGCCCACAAGACCAAAGAGCCTCAGGTGGCTCCAGTCAGGTCTTTTTATTGTGATCCTGATAGTGATAATAATAAAACATTTGGAGGTGCAAATTGAAGTAGACACCTGCATGGCAGCCGAGCAGCGCCCAGGATCCAGGCCAGCACTCCTGCTGACTAAGCGCAGTCACATCCCCGCTGCTCAAATCCACTGCAGCAATTTCGCTGCGGTTGCCCCACTGGGTGTTAATGAGCGCAAAACGGCCGTCCAAGAAGGGCTGCTCCGGTAGTGAGGTGGCGTAGATGCCAGGGAACGCCGCTGTATCGCTGCCGGGTGACTGTACCACCCCTGTCAGCAGCTTCGGGGCCGGTTCTTCGCCGCCTGTGACCCACAAATGCGACTCTGAGCCCATTCAGAAATGCGACTGCTGCAGATCTGATGTCGAACACAATTCTGCAGATGCACAATTCTTTTATTCGAAACGTCATGAAGCTAAATCCTGATATTCTCATGATCTGTCAGGCCTGCTGATCTCTTCCTTACACAACAGACACAGCCTATGAAGAAAAACATATCTTGCTTGAGGATGGGCATGCCCACAGCATCCCTAGCGGGACAGTTCAGGCAGAATGTACGCAGCACTGTGCAGGCGCCAGCTTAAATTGCATTCCTACAAATGCCTCGCTCATTTATGGCGCACCTGATGGCGGCCAGTTGAGGGTGTGCAGGGCGGCAGTGGCAGCGTGCGTGCCGGTTGTGGCGGCGGCCTCGTGTGACATGAAGAGCAATGTTTTCCCCTCGGGGCTGAACCTCGGGCTCAGCGCACTGACGAGGCCTGGGGTCAGCTTTCTGGACTCCTCGGCCTGTGCTGAGACAAGGCTCCCTTCAATTCTGCCTTTGACATGTGGAGATTGCTGTCCCAATTCGGCGCTAAACCATGCGCACGATGCAGTTCGGAGACAACCCACTGGAAGCAAAGGGGACTTTCACTTCATCAACAACCAACCCTGCATCACACCTAAGCAGTGAGGCAGTTTTCAAAAATGACATGACTAGTAGCATGGGCACAATCACATCAGCAAGAGCATGGGCATGTGGGTGAAAGTGAGGCAGCATGCCTGATGGGCAGAAGCAGAGGCAGGCAGGGAGGCGGAATAGAGGGAGCAGGGCCGGTTGAGGCAGTGCACAATCCCCAGCCGCCCCGGCAGCGTCGGCAGATTCGGCGCACGGTGCGGCCAAGCCACGTAGATGAGATCCTCCCCTGCCCACAAAGTAAAATAGTTACCCTGAGCCTCAGCAAGAAGGTTTTTTCCAGGTGTGAATATGTACACCGATTCATGCATACGCTCCTGCTTGCACTGTCGCATGCGACTGTCTGCCAGGACACAAGCAGCCTGTGCTGCTGAAAACTGCCGCATCATTTGTGAAACGCTTGCACAGATTTTCTATTCTCCTGGCACCTTGAGCATGGAAAGTGCTTCATGCGAAGCAAAATATAGAAAAGAGAATGCATAGATCGAGGAAAACATGACCCAACATATCTCCCCATCAAGTGGGGTATATAAGTTATCAAAATATACCTGTGGGGGACCAGACAGGCTGTCCCACGCTGGACTCCGGGGGCGTTCCCTTCAGCCCCTGCACCTTCCAGGATCCCAGGTCCAGCACAAACAGCGCCGGCGCCTTCTTGCCGGTGTACAGCTCACCCCAGTCTTCCTGTAGCATTTGCACAGCAATAAAATTCTTGGGTTCTTTATTAGATGAAAATCCCCTGTTTGTCGGGCAAAATCCTGAGAGGGTGACATGGGGACAAAAGCTGCTGCAATGTTGAAATTGCATACTGAGGGCATGAGATAGCCTCTTGGGATTACTTAGCAATGTGAACAAACATTGGCATGGACCAATTAATTCCATCAATTTATATCACTATTCCTGTATACATGAGTGATAGCCCGCTCAGAGCACATGTGGTAAGGGTGTATCTGCGTCGGTCAGTGCCTCTGGGATCTCACATGCAGACTTGCAGCCACCATGCGGGAGACATGCTGCCATTGTGCTAATAGCAGGGGTAATTTATAATCGGGGGGTTCTGAACCTGCCACTCGCCCAGCCCTCGCCAGCTCTTGGGGGCAGCACCCTTCTCCTCCTTGGGCCCCTCACTGCTGTTGCCATCGGTGGCCGCTTCAAATATGCCGCCCCATTCAGGCGTCTCCACATCTGCTGGTGCCTGCAGCATTACCATGCATACTTCAAAACCTATTCTTCTCAAGTAACAGTACATTGGTGATCACAATGCTCTTCAGGAATTGAAATGTGTTGCTCTGAGGACTGGCATGCGGAGGTACGCTTGGTGCTTGACAGGATTGCTGTGAGGTGGGCTGCAGGTATCTTCAGTCACACATACACATGCTTTTGCCCAGCTATTCTTTACTCAATATCAATTTTACATGCACCCAAAACGAGACCTCACGAATCTGTTACGATTTCGTAATATGTTACACGCTATTCCTGCCAGGTGCAAGGTGATTCTACCGGCAAGCAGCATATTCAACACTTCTGTACTTAAGTGGTAGCAGCGCACCTCTGCTACGTACGCAATGCGCTGCTCTTGAGGGTCCCAGGAAGCACCTGCCGAGAACCAGCCGTCGTTGAAGACCGAGCCGTGCACTTTGGTGGGCACATGCAGCTCCCTGATCAGGCTCTGGCTGCCCCAGATCTCCAGCACGACCGATGTTCCCTCCTTCCCCGCCCTTACTACCAGCGTCCGCTTCCCTGCAGGCCACAGGAGAGTTTGGATAATGAAGTGATTGATGGAATGGTATTGGCAGGTAAATGGCATCCACCCCGTAACACATCATGTAGACTTGATGCTGGTGGATGTAGTCATGGGAAGAGCTGACATGCTGAGGTCCATGATCTTGAAGGGATGGCACAGTGTTGAAGGGAAACATAGGCTGCAACTGAGGGGTGCCTTGCTTTGTTTGAACAGGAACCAAACAAATATTATGCAACGAAGCATATCATGACTTTTTCAAACGAAGCCCTTTTAGTAGCTACTGCACTTCTTTTAGCGGCATAGTGTATAGTAAAAGGCATGAAAAACAGTACTGAATTGCAAGGTTGCGTGGTGCGGCAGTGAAAGCAAGAGAGAGATACCTGAGGGTGAAGGAGAGAAGAGGAGGACGTCTTTGAGCTCCATTGGAAAGCCGGGCACCGCCTCACCACCATTGGCAGGGAACATGTAAGGCACAGTGTACTTTCTCTGTGCATTCGCTGCCAGATTACGCTGGCTGTACTGTACCTGTGAGCCAGCATGCATTGACTTCAGCAGTACAGATGACAGAAGATTCATGCATCCATGTGACCAGAGGACAGGCCATCTTTCCAGGCACTGAACAGGTAGGATCACAAATTTAATGAGGGCCAGATGAGACTTGGACTGTGGTTGTGAGGGAGTGCATACAGAGATCAAAGCATCGTTTCCCTGAAGAGGCCGGATCCAGGTCTTGCTGGCCAGGGGAACCTCTGCAAGCTGCGCCAGCAGCCCTGCCTCCTGATCCATGCCTTCTGGATGCACCCTCCTGCTGGCGCTGTTAGCAGTGGCTGTGCTGGCATCTGCCATTGTGAGGTGTCGTGTCTGGCTCACTGTGATGGGCCTTACGGTCCTGTCGTAATACAGGACCAACGTTTATTCAGTCCTGACTTGAAAACGAGTCAAGCTTTGAGAATATATGGCTGAGGGTGACACTGTGGCATGCAGTGTTGCAACAGATCGTGGGCATGGGGTTGATGCCTCTCAAGTTAAAGCCCTCAAAATTTCTAGCACTAGCACAGGCACCTTTCGACAGAAATGATCCAATCGACAAGATGACTGCGCTTACCTGGCAAGATGACTTTGTTTACGCAGGCACCTCTGCCCTCTGATGCTGCTGAACAATCTGGTGGACAAGCACAGTGATCTTGCGCAGAATATACCAGAAACTATTGTAACCATACCAATATTAGTCTTGGACAACTCTGTCGGCGAATATGGCTTGCAGAAGGAGAAAATGATCCTAGGAAAATCACCACGTGCGAGCTGAGCCGAAGCACGTGCATTTTTTCCTTTGGCTCAATTTCCTGGACAAGAGATCAGTTTTTCTTTATGCTGCTGAAATTTCGGGGTGCTCGGCATTCGTGTTGTGGGTGCAGTGGTTATTCACCTGGTTTAGAACAGCTATTTGCGTCTAAACATCACCCACCAACGGGAGTGAGGCTCCCAAGGGCGTTCTCAAGCGTGTAGATGATACAGAGCAACGTCATCCGTGCTTAAAAAGTCGCTGCATCGCATTGTCAGAGCCCAAACACTTTTGATGGCGCCAGACGCAGCAGACTTTAAGCTCGATGTGAGGGTCTGTGAGGGCTCTATTGGTGCCTTCTAATGGGTTCTTAGCAAGCTCCACATGTGAAGTTCACACCAAGAAACATACTAAATGGTTTTTATGTCACGTCAAGAACTGTTCTGTGATGTTTTGCATTTGCCTAGAAGGTGGATGGCTTCAAGCCATACAGTGGAGGAGAGGAGCTCAGGCGCGCCATCGCAGCGCTTGCAGGGCCCAGCATTGCTCAGGAGCGCGAGGTGCGGCCATCAGCACACATATTTGTGTGACTAGAGAATCACAGGATCCTAACACCTGCATATTTGTCATCAAGTGAACACCCAGGCAATGATGTCAATTCCCTGCTGAAGCACGCCCCTTTTATAAGATAAGTATTCCTTTGATATCACTCAATACGCGAATACAGAAAGAAGTAAGAGAAAGCACTCGTCTGACGACAGTTTGGTTGGTTACAGGATGGCGGGTCGGCAGCTGTGAGCACTGGAGCATCTGGCAGCACGCCCCAGGCACAGCTCATCCCCATCTCAGTAAAGTCAGCAGACCACAGCACGCGCGAGCTGGCGTTCGCAGCGCAGCGCTATGCAAAGGCGACGCAGCGAGACTCATCGGACTTCGAAGCCATCTACAACCATGGCCTCGCCTTGCAGGAGCTCGCCTCGCGAGTCACCAGCTCCAGGGATGAGCAGATGCGGCTGCTGGCTCAGGTGCCCATTCATTTCCTAGCACATGCAACCCCCGAAGCAGTGGGCTGCATGAGACAATGAGACCCCATATTTGGGAGGGGTCGTCTGACCGGTGTGAAAGACCTGCCCTTTTCGATGATGAGGCCTGCAGCACCTCCACGAATCAATACCACGTGCCTTCCTGCAAGCCAAAGATAATGTCCCTCAACTGATGGCCCAGCTCTGCAGCCTGCATCCACTTTTGGCACATTAGCAATGGGATGCCTGTCATGTTGTGTGTCCTATCGCGGCTTTGAAACACGTGGCCAGAATTTGCATATCCTTCCGCTGCATGAGCGGTTTTCACGCACGCCTGGCAAGCAAATTTCCCTCTTCCCCTGCCCGATTTGGCGCGACATGACTCATCCCTTATATGGCAACGCATGTACGCAGGCATGCGAGCGCTACGAAGCTGCCTGGCGGCTGCGGCGGTCCTCGCACAGCGCGCTGTACAACTGGGGAGTTGCCTTGAGCGACATGTCGCGCGCGGTCAAGGCGGCTGACCGAAGCCGAGCGCACGATTTATTGCTTGCCGCCGCCGACAAGTACGCCATGTCGCTGCGCTGGAACCCCAACAATCCCCAGGTGAGACTGATATCATTTGTTATCTCTTGAGTTTACCGGTGAGCCTACCTAGGTTGAAAAAATCTTGCGAACAGTGATCTACGCTTTGCTCAGAAATGCTACCTTTGCTTCCTGAAAGCATAGGCTGCAAACCCAGGGAGGAGGCACACATGTTGGGTTTCTCTTTGCTGTCATTCATATATCTGCGCTGTGATTACACACGAATTTGCTTCACCTGCAATAATCTTGCATGAGCATGCCTGTGGCCTGATATCTTTTCACGGCTGCAGTAAAAGTGCAAATTTGCATGAGTTATCTGTAAAGCACTCAACATCCAGAAGGCCTTTCCAGCATACCCTTTTGATAGGAGCACAGATAAGCACGAGTGTGTTTGGTAAATTCCCTTATAATGCAGTGTCCTCCTAGTCCAATACTTTGAGTAATGCCTTCTACTATTGGCTCCTTGTCATGACAGAGCTGCGGTGCCTTAGTGTATGGTAGCTTCTTGTTCAGACCTATCAATAATTTACATTGCCTCGCCAATTGCAGGCGTTGAACAACTGGGGCCTGGTGCTGCAAGAGCTGTCCTCAATGCGTGCGGAGGCAGAGAGAGGCCGTCTGGTGGCCCAGTCGGTCGCCAAATTCAGGGCGGCAATTCGGCTGCGGCCGGAGTTTGACCGCGCCTGCTACAACCTCGGGACGGTGTACTACTCGCATGCATTTGCGCTGCAAACTGCTGCACAGGCCGCACTGTCCTCCCAGCTCACAAAGGTAGGATCACAGACAATCTCTGCTGCCTTCCCGTTGCCGTGCACAAGGAGTCATGTAAAAAGTTTCCAGCGCAGATGCCCTGTGAGAGTACCATGCCGCACGCAACAGTGACCAGTCCTCATTAGTCCTGCTTTGACAGAAATGTTGAGGTCGGGGGTTGTAAAAAGTTGGTTGTTCTTGTGGCTAGCGGACAAGGGATGAGATGAAGTTGGCCTGGAACTCAATTGGCACAGCACATATTGCCATGTACAGCGCTGTTACGAAACACGCAAAGCAGCAACCAAGCATGGTGGTGAATGTTTGAACAAAAAAGAGCTGTGGCGGAGTGCTGAGGAGGTGCAACGATGCAGGACCCTGAGCGGGAAGCCGCGGAGCGCCTGGAGGAAGCTGCTGTTGCGCGCACCTTCCGCCTGGCTGCCCAGTACATTGCGCTGTCCTTTGCACTGCAGTCAGGTGAACTTACTGCCTGCAAAAGGCAGGGAGATATGTATGTTGCTGATATAAGAATAAGCAGGGGCTTACCCCCATCCTTTGCATGTGGGACATCCAAATACTCTACAATTATGTGAGTTTGATTGGTTTAGGCATCTCACCCTGGCAGATTGTTCATGTGTGGTATGTCAGAAAATTCGAAAAATCGATTACTGTATGAGGATTAAGGATTTGGTTTGATGGCTTGGCAGGGCGGGAGGTGTATGCGCGGTCGCTGAAGGTGGTCCGCCCGCTGCTGCCGGGGGCCCACCTGCGCGCCGGCTTCCTCACAGCCGTCGACCCGTCTACAGACCGTTCCTGCTCCGAGCGGTGCGAGCCACATGACCTCCCTCTTGTTCATGCTTTCAGATATGGAGAAATGTGCAAGGCGCGCATGAGGGTGCATGTCAGTACTGGACGTGCTTCTTGGCTCCTTTCTTGCCGGGGATGAGGCAATAGCAGTAGAGAGGCAGTAGGGTCATGCACCGTAACATTGCTGTAACTGAGGTCCTCACTGCAAGGTCTGTTGTTGCCAGCAGATTAGATGTAGCACAGGAACAGCAACTTCCAGGTGCAAAGTGCGCATTGCAGCGATGCTGGCTTGGAAGATTGCCAGCATTCAATTATGTCAAAGTCGAGCAGCGGGAGCATGTGGGAGCGTTAGGAAGGTATGACGCGAGTTTTTGCACGCGCAGATGGGAGCGGTGCTATTTTGTGGTGGACCACGACGGGTTCAGGACAGCTGCCGTGCCAGAGGAGGAAGAGGCAGCCGGCGAGAGCCACCCTTCATTACCGCCATTCCAGCAGAGGCAAGTTAAAATTCTCCGCCACACTAAAAATGTTGAGAGCACATGCAGTGCTGCCCTCAAAGGAGACTTCAGGGAGGCTTAGTAGGCTTGCCTATGCGTCCCTGGCAGTACACATCGCAGCAGAGATGTAGCTCGTGCGAATTCCAAGCATCAGGGTGATGTCAAATTGATATCTCATATGCAGCAAAAGGAAGATTGATCAGCGTTCTGGGTCCTTGTGCGGTGCTAGGCCATCACTCCAGGGCATGCTTCTTTACTGGCGTTCCCATAACCAGAGGTATTCCTAAGCGAGTCATGCATTTATCCTGTTTGCGCAATTAGGAGGTGGGTGCATGCAGGATTGATCTGGCGGAAGTTGCGGATGCGAAGCCTTGTTTGGATCCAAGCCTGCCAGAGGGGCATGCCTTCTGGGTCGCTTTGCACAACCAACCTCAGGGCCACTTCTTCCTGTCAGGTACTAAATTTTGACCCATCTTTGCATGCTGCAAACGCTATGCTGAATTTGACTTTCTCTTTATCTGCAGTAATGAAGAGCGTGCGTAGATTGCCTGTGCATACAAGTGCGGCAGGGAAGCACACATTACTGCAGTAATGCGCAAGCACAGGTTGTTAGGATGCTTCAGGAATAGCTCGGAGGCTATACCTTTACCTGCACTTTGTACAATTTGTTGGCAGCTTGTCTGATGCACTTTCTGCCCCTGGCGTAAATCTCTACATGCTTTTTCTCTTAGAAAAGAGTTGCAGGTAATTGCCTTTATAAAGGCGACCACAACTGACCCCTTGATGGACTCGCCAGACCCAAGCAAGAAGCGGTAAAATTTGAATAATCAAATGTATTTGGTGGGTGTGCAGATAACGGGGAGGATGCAGAGGGGTGGGTGGATGCGCTGTTGATGTCTGCGCACATTGCTGGGGGGCAACGCCTGGCCGCCTTGGCATATGCCCTGACAGCAGACTTTACCTAGATGAACAGTACTCACAGGGCCCGTGCATAACTCAACAAGACCTGCACTAGGCATTCTTTCCATTTCTGCGTTCAGGCCTTCGCGCGAATGTAACAACTTCCAAAAATGGAAAAGGCCGTCTCGGCAATTCCACTAGTCCAGAACCTCACCTGCAGCTGGGTATGCATGTGAAGAATGCAAGGAGTCTTTGCACCTCGATCAGGGGATAGACGACTTCGTCTATCTGTCCAGGATTCAAAGGGATGGGAGACAAAGGGATGGGAAGGCAGAATTTAAATTCAAACACGGTGGTTTCATCGAGGACCCCTGGAGTATAGACATGACGACCCTCGTCCATCCTGCTGACTCTGACGCCCAGAAATTATATCACAATGCACTGCAACATAAAAGGTATTGCATTGGCCTTCAAAATCGTGAGGAAGGCCGTTTGAGCATATTTAGGCGCCGTTTATGCAAGTTCGGTCCATTTCGGTGGTTCCTGATCTGAGATCGAGTCTGGCTTATGAAGTGAAATAGCGAAATTTAACAGATTAGCTTCTCAGTAATGTCTTCAGCTGCATCAAGAGCATTGCGGAACTCCTTATTGAGGTGCTCAAACCTGTACCTTACCACGGAATGCAGCGCCCACCAGGTCTCTGTTCTGCCGAGCTTGGCTCAGTGGCCCCAGCAGCCGCTTTGGAACTTGACTCCTACACGTGGAGTAAAGAAGAAAGCAAATGAGGTGAGGCAGATACCCCGCAGTGCCCGTTTCCCCTGCCAAACTCTCTCCCAGCTGTCGATCAGATATTGCACGTTGAACCCTCCCATTCCTGAGTCGCCCTAAGCACCTGCCAGCTATTGCATCTCTTGTTGGAGGAGCAATTAATCTGGGGATCCTAATGTTTGCAGTGCCAGCGATCACTCCCAAGTGCACTCTGTCCCAGCATGTGCACAATATTACACTGTTGTGTAGATTTCATTGACATGATGATTTTTGCGTCTTCAGGTGCGGTCAGGGAACCTGATAGAGCTGGAGGGGCGGCTGTACCAGGTGACTAAGCATCAGCACACACATGGCCACGGCCGCCAGCTTGGCAATGTGCAGGTGCGCACCCTTTGCAAGTGAGCTGACTAATCAGTCTGCAGATCAAAATTGCTTTCCTAGGCACCTCACAAGGACCACTGCTTGTGAAACAGTGGTCTCTGTACACATGCACCTTGCTCTTTCTTCCCCAGAGATACACAGTGCTTTGCTCTGCTGGCCCGGGCTGGCAGGGGGCGGTTTCAATTCTAAGCACCGTGTTTATGGTTGATCGGGTCTGGCTTGGATCTGGCAAGTCCGACAAGAGACAGGATTCACTGCAGCCTTCACCTGTATCTTGTCTGCAGACGCACCATGCCTCTGGCAGGAACAGCGTGCAACAAAATTATATACCCTGAGTTGTGTCTGGATAAAGTTCCCTCATTCACCCTTGCATGCGCGCAGCTGGAGTTACGGGACGTGCAGTCGCGGACAAAGCTGCAGGAACGCCGTCGGCCGTCGGACCTGGTGGAGGTTGTGCGCCTGAACGGGCGCGCATTCCAATTCCTCTACAAGGACGAAGGTGAATGCTACCGGCATGTGCTCTGCCTACATGTCTTGCCAGAAACATCACTGCCGAATTGCGCAATTAAGGGAATCGGTTGTATCCTAATGGCAGGGAAAGGTGCCAAGGTGTGTGCTAGTTACTGCTGTCACTCTCAGTAGATGAAGATGCATCCAGGAAATGGTGTGGAACGTGAGTTTTGTGCCTGTTTCCTGATGCCAGAGGTATACAGCCTGCTGTCTGCACCGCATGGATGCACATATTCTGTTTGCAGCAGCCAATTAACACAAAGTAAATTCAGGGATGATCATAGCACTCATCAATGGCGCTGAAGTGGAGACAGGACCAATATTAACCCACTAGTGTTTACAATGGGACAAAGACCCTTCCCTAGTTATAATGCGGGGTGTGCAGAGGGCCTGCTGCAGCTGATGGACCCAACCAGCTTTGAGCAGATAGCGGTGTACCCGGAGTTGTTTGGGGATTCGGCGGCGTTCCTGGCGCCCGGCACAGAATTGTCCATCAATTACACCGATGACGGCCAGCCAGTCAGCGGTTAGTCACCCGTGACATAATTCATCCACACCTTTCTCTCTTATTAATCTGCTGCGCAGTTCCGTGGCTGCCCTGTTGATTGCCTAGCTTGTGCTGCGCAAGCGAAGCAAGAACCCCTTTCAGGCAGGGCCCTTAGATGGGCAGGCGTAAAGAAAATTCCCAACTGTGAGAATGACGAATAATTCCTCAAATCCGCTGCAAAGTCCGACAGCTGTCTCTAAAGCCTGGGCACAGCTAGATGAGCAGGTTGAGCTGTTGGGCCGCTGAGACATGCAGGAGGTCTTCTGCCGGAAGTGTTCACAAATTTGAAACATTGGGTTACTGCCCTCGTCAGCTACTCTTTCTTGGTCCAACCTGTCATAGTTGTCAGGTGCAGTGCTCATCAAGCTGGACTCTGAAAGCAGTGCAGGGCCCTCTTTTGTGGATTCAAAAGGATTTTGGCAACTGGGCACAGGCGGCCAAAGCGGGCACAACTGGGGCCAAGCGGCAGAAGCCCGCAGCTGTCGAGTCTCATTTAGTTGAAGGCTGCCACAGGTCTTGGGATTCAGATTATTGTTTGCCCCCTGCAGGGGAGATGCCTGCGACGGTGGAGCTGAAGGTGGCGGAAGCAGACCCCTACGCGCGTGGGGACTCCGCCACGTCATCCTACAAGCAGTGCCGCCTGGAGGGGGGCGCCAAAATAGGAGTCCCCCCCTTCGTCCAAACGGGGGACACTGTCATCGTGGACACCGCGGAGGGAACGTTCGTGAAACGCGCATACGCCTCTTGAAATTCTACAGGGAATTTTGAAAAGGGTGAGCCGATTTGGTGAGATAGACAGCTCGAGAATCAGCATTTTGTGTTGCTAGCAGGCCGCTGTTGTGATGTGATTGGCAAATGATAGAGAGTCAGCACGGCGCAAGAGTGGTTGGGTATGCAGGTCTTATCTGCTTGAGGATGGGCGTGAGTCTTAGTAATACAGGTAGTCTGCTTAGAGAGCTTGTGAGTTTGCTCTTTTAGGGGCTAGCAGGCCGCTGCTGCCATGATCTGATTAGCAAACGACAAAGCGTCAGCATAGCACAGGGGAAGTTGCGTCTGCGCACCTTTATTTTGCTCTATGGGTATGCGTGGGGTCTCGAAAGAATGGTAGTTGGCTGCATATAGAAGTCTGCAGGGAAGAGCATAGAATTTTATTTGCTGCGCCGTGGTTTTAGCAGGACATGCATGTGTCTGTTTTGCAGCACACAGCTTCCAGGAACATTTTACATAAGATACTGGTTACAGGGAGAGCAACACCTTTGGTGAGGATATCTAGCATACAGAACCTCAACCTTGCACACGTTTCTATATTCACACTTGTCCTCTTTGGGCGGAAGTATGAGCGTCATGTTGCCGCAGATAACAAACAAAAGAGCAAACCCAAGTAGCATTATTCAAAAGCCTTTATAATGTTACCTGAAATTTGCAACACCTCTCAACCTTGCACACATTTCTGAGCTTTACATTTGAGCTCTTCTTGGGTTGAATTTAGAGTGTCCTATTGGAGTAACCAGCATAAAAGAAAACTCAACTAGCAGTGTTTTAAGGCCTTTGTAATGTTATCTGAAAAATGCAACACCTCCAAACCTTGCACGCATTTCTAGCTTCGCACTCGTCCTCCTTGTGGGCTGGATTTAGAGCAGCCCGTTGCAGTAAACCGCAGAAGAGAAAAGCCAACTGGCAGATTAGAAACCTCTATGTACATGAAACCTGGGGTAAATTCATACCAGCCTTCTGATCAGGGCTGTGTGACAAGCACATGCTGAACATACAATAAAGCAGCACTCCTAGAGCTCATCAGCATTATAGCCCAGTAAATGTGCTCAGATCTGTATAACAGGCAGTGTGGCAAACCTGTGTCTTGCTAGCTGTTCAGGGCAAAAGCTCTTGGTTCTATCTCACAGCAGGACCCATTCTCTGGGAATGTCCTGTGCAGTTAATGGCATCAAAGATGCACTTGGCTATCTGAATTTATGATTTCAACACCTCTTTCCACCAAAACACCAGAAAAAGGATCACAAGCCGAGGAGGTTCTGCTGCGAATGTGCAACTCCCAAGCTGTTCAGGGACCAAGCTCTTTCCACAGCAGAACATATACCTACAAAATGCCTCGTACATCTAGTAGCATCAAGCATGCACCGAGAATCTGACTACACAGTTCCTTCTGTCATAGCAGAAGGGAAGAAAAAGACATAAACTGAGTACTGCTGGATCCTTGTAGGTTTCCTGTAGTACACTACTTTCTAAGTACTAACTTTATCCACTGAACAAATGTCTGAACTGAACAGTGCCGGTCATCATGCCTGCATTTGCATGAGAAAACATGGTCCCTTGACGGGTCTATTTGTGCATACACATATAATACACATTACTGCCCAGTGTGTCTGAGGCCCTGCTGAGAGTTGTGCCTTCTTTGGAAGCACAACTTCTCCCTACTTCTCCCTGCCGGAGAAGGCACAACTTCTCCCTGCCGGAGAAGGCCTGCCGGAGGCTTTCTTCTCCGGCAGGCCTCTGAAACGAAATGTACGTATCCATGACTGACAGAATTTCTAGCTAACAGTATCCCTATTTAACAGTGCGAGGAATGTCAACCTGAAACAAAAGAGAATATCGGTCTATGGGGCTGTAAAAACGCCCTCCACCAGGAAGAGATAGCGCTTCATCAGAAATCCACGATTGCCGGCGCTTACAAGCGTCTCTGGGCAATCCCTGAGATTGTCACCAGTCTAGTACAAACCGGTAGTCGGTTGGGGAAAAAGTTTCGGGCGGACCCTGTCCAAGAAACATGAGCCCAATCCCAGGGGATTCTGAGATTTCCGACTCTGCTATGCACATGTTGTCTGGTACTACGGGCTAGTAGCTGCCCCAAACGTCCTGATTGGTGAAAACAGCATCCCTTCCACTGATCTCCACTCGGCTGAAGACCACATTCAGCAGCAGATTCAGCGCTGTCAGTGAGATCTGCCTGGCTGGATGGTGCATGTCTCGCAGGTACTCCCGCTCAGAAAAGTACCTGCAGCAGTGGACACAAAATACATGAAACATGCATTTTGCAGGCTTCCAATCAGGTGTACACACCCTTACCTTGCACCAGGATCTTGCAGAAACATGCCATAAAGTGAACCTGACATTGATTACAAGGTCATTTAACCGGGATCGTGCGTCTGCCAGCTGCTGCAAACTCTGAAACAAGTCAGAGCACCCAAAAGGTTGTCCTGGATACAGCAGCTTGTCTGCAGACGCATCTTGCCTCTCGGCAGGAAAAGCGTGTAATATTAACAATATGAATAATACAGATCCTTCTCACTTCCCAAGCCACATACATTCAGCATCTACCTTTCCTCTCCTTCGCCAATTTCCCACAGCATGAGAAATCTGAGCAAGATTGGCTGCGCACCCGGTCACTTGTGACATGTCGACAGTGGCCCAGCCCTCCGCTGCTGCAACGCCCTTTGCCACAGCGTTGAGTGCCAGAACATGTCCTTTTCTTCCCATCTCCGCCACCTGTCACAGACTCACAAAGCAGCATGTCACCTTCTGCTCCTCAAGCTTCTCCCAACCACAGCTAGCATCCTCTGTAGTGACACACCGAAGGAAATGGCAACACATGGAATTCGAGCCAAGGTTGCTGAACTCTGGTCATGTCTGCTCACAGGACTGTCCTCCAGCATTCTTTGTTGCCCCATTGGATTGAGACACTGTTTCTGTTTCTGCCAACGACAGCGCTGCTGCATCAAGGAGAAGCATGCATGGGTGATGACGAAGGATTAGCAGGGCGCCACCTGGAACCGGCCTTCTGAGCTGGCGCAGTCCTTAGTCAGCGGGGGCACCGTTGTCTTGAACACCCGCACGGCCGCCTCTGGGGAGTTCTCCTGCAAACAGATCCCACATGCACTGTTTCAAACCTTGTTTGAATTTGTCTTCAAACAGTTGTGGCTGCGTCATTGGCATGCTCGGCAAACACAGCTTGCAGTGGTGAATCGCAGTTTCTAGAGATTGCTGTAATTTTCAGCGAACAGGCGGTCTGCTCCATACACAGTCTGTGTATAACACATGCAAGGCAACCAGCCGGAAAGGCATGCGGCGAGCATTGGGTTTCCTTAAGGCCTGTACCTGGATAAAGCGTAGCACATTGAGGAACTGCCCAGACCACTCAGCCAGGGTGGCAGGGTCGAGCTCCTTTCCAGAGATCCTGTCTGGCTCGTAGTGCCCCCATCGCTGCATGTCCCACAGGAAGGAGGAAAACACCACTGCATCTGGCTCGTACCCCGTAAAGGCCCTGTGGCTTGCGAAGCCCTGCAAGACATGATCTTTCAATACAACAAGCTAAGGCAGAATGCAGGTGTGCGTTGGACAGACAGGTCGGAAGACTCGTCTCAGCCGCAGCGTTCGGTTGTCAACGCGAGGATGCGTGAAGTTCGGGGTGCTGGTGTCAGCGAAGGATAAAGGGCGCACGTTGAGGATCCTTTGGAAGGGCGATCCGGTCATCCCCATGTGGTAGGGGCCGTCTGGGTTGACGCCGATCATCGATTGCCGCGAGAGGAGCACTCTGCCTCTTCTGCAGCTGTGGAACAGGGTCTGGTCGTGTCCCCAGTTATCCCACTGGTCCTGGTCGCAGAGGTCGTGCAGCGTGATACGCTCCACGGAGTCGCCAAATATCAGGATTCTCACGGCTGGGTCCTCATCTTCAGTGCTGTTCCAGTCGGCTGGAGCGTGCCGAGCCTCCCCGACGAGATCTCGCAGCTGGCAGCATTGGCTGACAAGCTGCCACTGCGGTTTCCCCTGATCCCTCCACAATCCTGGTAGGATCCCATAGTCGCAATCATTCTGGCATTCTAAGGTCGTAGCATCGCTGACAGCCGCAGAGGCCAAGACGAACAAGAGGAGTGCGCGTCGACGGATGCTTGCTGGCGACATACGGCCGACGTCGGTGTGCGTGGTTTACAGGACGTTGCCAGCTTTTCAAGTCTCTCAAGAGGTATGCTTCGAGCTTTGGATATGTAGAATATGTGGGTCCTTCCTGACTGATGGACAAGGTACTTCACGGCAGTATGAAGTTCCGAGATTTCTTCCGGGAATCTCTTCTCGACCCTTTTGCATGTGATGCACATGGGCCTTATTTCCCTGGTCAGACATGAATTTGGAAGGAGACAGCTGCTCTGAGAAACTCAGATGCACGCCGGTAAGCTCTTCTGCAATGCATTAAGATCGCAGCCAAGGCAGAACACCTTATGACTTACGTTTCAATCCCTTCCGGCAAATGCATGCATGAGGCCTGTACACGTGTCACGATGATGACAAGGATAATAGGGATAATCATGTGTTCATGTTTTCGCACAAGCTTGTGTCTCCCCTTTGTCGGCACATATCGCCACTGCCTTCAAGAGTGGCGGCAGGCTTTCAAATTGATGTCCTGCCCCAAACGGCTGTGTGCACATAAGCACAAGATACATTCGAATTAATCGGATGCAGAGTCTCCAGGAATATCTGTACTTCATTCCAAATTCTGATTGCCACATGGCATTCACGCATGGCACGCAGACCGCTCTTATTAGCATGCCTGCCACAATTTTCAACTCTTTCAAGTCATCATGATTAAAGCTAACAGCTAGTCATCACATGCATACATGCGTACCTAATTGTTCACTTCGTCAAGTCATCAACTCAGAAAGATGAGTCACTCCGGCCTCCAGTCCTCGCCAACGCTGACGTCACCCCCGTGCCACATCAGCGCGCCCCGGTGGCCGCCACCCGTCCGCCCGGCCAGCCAGTCATCATAGGACGCGAGTAATGCGGCGTTCTCTTCTCTGTAGGCCGCCAGCTGGCGCTTGGCTGATCCCAGCGTGCTCAGCGCGGCCTCCAGCTCAGCAGCCGCGAGTTCCCTCCCGCTGATTGCCTCCAGCAGACTTACCTGCGCATGACTCAGCGCCAAATTTCTGCTTTTACAGGATCAAAATCATGATCGCTGAAACACAGGGTACTCGTGTTTAGCAGTGCTCAAAGCTGTAAGAAGGTCTCATTATACCAGGAGATAACGCAAGAGACATAAAGCATACAGCGCAGTGGAAGCTCGAGAGCCAGGTAAGGAGAAAAGACAACTCTGCGGTCATTCCATTGCTCATTACCAACAGGACACACAGATACTAGGCTCAATGTGCACGTATCTGCGCCGGCACAGAAGCGGCACGATGTCTGTGTGCTGAGTGAAACCATCAAACCCGCCAAGCTACATCTTCTGGATGGATCCCTCTTGTATCTCTAATGACTGCAGCATGATATTGCATGTTCACCAGACGTTCCCTACCTCCGAGGCAGCTGCGCGGCAGCCGGCATCGCGCGCCTCTTCGGCAGCCGTGTCAGCCGCCGCCTCCGCCGTTTTGAGCGAGTTTCGCAGCTGCAATGCAGTCTCGTCCCGAGAGCGCAGCTCGCGCTGGTGGCAGGCCGCAATCTTGGCAATCTCCTCCCGGAAGCCGCAGTTCTCTGCTTCAGCTGAATTCAAGCGTGACTGCAGCTGCGCGGCAGCTGCCTGACTGGCCGCTAGCTGGATCCCGGCTTCCTCCATTTCTGTCCTGTTTTGAGCCAATCAATGCCAATTTATTCTCAAACCTGATGGTTTTCAAGAGAACACGCCATAGTGGTAAGCATCGTGGGCCTACTTGTAGCATGTGCATTGCAAAATTGGGAGGCTGTACAGCTTGCTTTATAGCCGGGCTGCAATTGCAAAGAAAATTGCACAAAGAGCGACCTTCAGCAGTGCCGCAATTTTAATGAAGTCATTTCCCATGTGCTCCGTGCAGCCTCAAGTCTCGTTTGAAGTCAGCAGAAGTCATTGGACTTTGCCTCTGCAAAACAGGCCAGGAGGGGGCATGCAAAATAAACATCACCTCAGCTGCTGCAGCTCGGCGGTAGCTTCGTCCAGCTGCGCCTGGCTGCACGTCAGCTCCGTCTGCAGCTGCTGCCCCTCAGCCGCTGTGCTACTGAGCCGGTCCAATGCTGTGTTGAGGGCCCCGGCCAGTTCCTCTATCTGTTGTGGCATAAAAACACTGGTGCTCAGTGTGGCATCTTTGTTCCTAGAGAGTGGCACGATCCTTATTTATGTTGTAAAAATTTCCTAGCTTGTGCTGTGCAGGCGAATTCTCATGGGGGACCAGCACCTACTTTGGCAAGCAGGTACCCCTGACTTCATTTGTTATTCTATGAATGGCATTTCTCAAAGAACAGTATTGGGACACTGCTTTGCAGCCGCTTTCAAGTTAGGATCCCCCGTACACGCTCCTGTGTCAAACGCACTTGCTGTGCGGATGTTGCTAGCAAACAGGGGGCAGCAACTTTTCCTTTGTGGTCCGAGTCTCTGGCAGAAACTATTTAACGGAGGCAGTGACATGCACAAATAGAGGAATGAGGCAGGTTGACAGCTACAAGGATTGGAATTTGAAGTATGTAACAGGCTACATGTGAGGGGCCGGACCTTGGCTTCGCTGCAGGCCAGCTCCTCTGATGAGTCAGCCAGCTGCTGGCGCGCTGATGTCAGCGCTGACTGTGCGCTGTCAGCTACATCCTGTGCTGCCGCCGCTTCATCCCTCGCCTCTTCAAGCAATGCAACTACCCTCTGCATGCACAGGAACACAAATTCACTTCCAAAACAGCTTAAAAACACAAAGTGTACTTTTTAGACAATCTGACAATGATGTGTTAAAAATAGTGGCGGCTGTGGGATGCGCCCAGCCACACACTGCTCTTCCATACCTTGGAGCTGATCTGCATCTCTGAACCTGTGAATTGCCAGTGCCCTAGCTAATCTGGCAATCCTCCATGTTGATGCCTCTCGACACAATCTCTTTCTACTGCATTGCGCAGCACCTCGAAGAGCAGGCAGATAGTGCAAGTGGTTACATCAGCGCACCTTAGTTTCTATTTGTGCAGCTGCCAGGTGCTTGGCAAGCGCGGCACGCTGCGCGCGCTCGGCGTCCAGCTCATCGCACCTTCTCTTCAGCTCCTCACACAGCGCTTCTGTCTCACGCGTTCCCTCCGCCGCTTCTGCCAGCGCCTGATCTAGCTCGCTCTGCTTCTCTCCCAATGCTGTCTCTGCCTCCTTAAGTTTCTCGGCCAACCTGCACATGACACAAACTTGCAAAATGTGTTTTCTGCTGGTGTTCCAATAATGGCAAGTGATTGACATGGCGCATATTATAAGGATGTGCCTGTGCGTGCTTGGGGAGAAGGGAAGCAAGTGCCACTCTGATGCAGTTGGCGTTGTTAGCAACCCTGTGCAATGTGGCGATGCGAATGGTAGTCTGATGCCATCTGGTACGCTGCAGCTTCCCATCGTGATCTGGTTCGTCAAAGACTTAACTTAACTTGCAAGGCCGATATCACAACCTGCCAGGCCCATACCTGTCTGCAGCTTCCTCTTTTTGCTGTGCATTTGCCTGCGCGGCACACAACGCGGCAGCAGCGTCCCGGGCGTCATCGAGCGCTCTCTGCAGCTGCGCCGCCTGATCGGCGGCTCTGCCCCTCTCGGCCTCGAGCTCCAGCCGTAGCGCTGCTACCTCCATATCCAGCTGCTTGCACTTCTCCTGAAATGTGCAGGAGTGACTCATGGGCTTCAGGTGAGGACCTGGACTTCATGTTATCACGCAGTGCATGGCCTGACAACAAAAATATGTGCAGTAACGACGTGCCAGTCAAGACGAACCTTCTGTTAGCCATGCAACCTGGTATTTGCACAAGAGCACAGGTGGGATGAGCCACAATGAAAAGACCGCTTGCTGGCATACCTGAAATGTCCCATTCCTACACCGACTTTGAATTTGTACATGTGGCACAAAGAGCCTTGCTTTTTGGTCATGCAGATGGTTACAGAGCAGGGAAGTTAATGCCTTGCCCCAGCATCTTATTCCCGCAGGTCATGGTTTCCTCCCGGAAGCAATATGGGCAGGGCCCACAACGGCAGCACAGTGCCTACCTTGGCGTGGCAGCCCTCCTGCAGCGCCGTCTGCGCGTCAACGGCCCTCTGCCGCAGCCGGCCGCACTCGGCCTCCGACCGGTACAGCGCGGCCTCGGCAGCGATGCAGCGCCTTCGGCACTCTGCCAGCAGCGGCTCTATCTGCACGCTGTCATCTGCGCGTGCATGTGATGTCAGCAGCCACGTCAGCGGCGTCGCTGACGCGTCATGCACAAATGACATTAACAAATGCAACCACCGCAAGTCATGTGTTAATCCTGGGGATGTTGTGTCCAATCCCGCATGCAAGTTCATCACGCCGAGCATGCAAGGCTCTCTTGTGATCCAGCATTGCGGCGTGCTCTGCAGCTTTCTGGATGGCTTCACTCGGCATGTTCATCGTTGCAGGGAACATTTTGTGGGAGCTTGCCTGAGGCCAGGGAAGCAGTCTGCTCAGCGGCGTCACCTGCATCTGTGCGAGACGCAAGCTCCTTTTGCATCCTGCACAGGCAAATTAGAGAAAACAATAACTTAATCTCTCGCACACCCCACTGCTCACCGGCCAGCTGGCGGATGGACCTTGCAGCCGCTGACGTGTGATGCAGACCCTGTGTGCCAAAAGTGGCATCGAGTAAGTCACCTCTTCTTCCACGCCCGCGCCTTCCTTTGTAACTGTGCCAATGCTGACTCGGCTTCGGTCCTCGCAGCACACTCAGCATCCAACCTGCATGAGGGGCTTCTCATCACAGGCGTGCATCCGTACGTGAGACTTCCATTGCATTATTGGGAGACACCTTCAGGTGAAAATGCATCCTTGGTCTGTCTGCAACCAGCCCCTGCTTGGACTATACCTCCCTTGCAGCTCCATGAGGCGTTTCTGAACGTCCTCATGTCCCGTCTTCAAGTCACCCTGTATCAGTGACACACTGTCTGAGTGGCGACTCAGCAATTCTGCATACACAATCATGACCAAGTGCTGATATAGATTCCCAGCCAGCCAAAGCCAGCAATAATAGAACAAGCCTCTGTGAGCCTCAGTCCCATGTCTGTAGGATTGAGAATGCGGTCGCTCACATTTGTCTGGCGCTCCTGTGAAAGCTGGGCTGTGACATCTGCGAGCTGCAGCTGCAATGCTCCTATGCTCTCCTTCGCTCTGCTGTGTGCCAAGACGAGCTCTCTGGCAAGCACAGAATTCGCCTTCTGTAGATCCTGCAATCATCAAGTGTGCTGAGAGATGTGACCAGTGGTCTCGAGATTATTCTGGCGATGGCTGCATGGTCATACCAGAAGGTTAGGGAGGAGCCATAGTGTGCATCTTGCTATATAGATGCCAGGTGGGGTTCACTTTGCTCACCTTGATCGTGCTTGCGCTCAACATTAGTAATGACTGCTGATTTTGTATTTCGAGGGCTCGTCTGCCCCCTGATAAGAGGTAGTTCTTAGACCTGCTGCACGTTGCACCCTCACAACCTGTCTTGGAATGTTGGGGGCTTGCAGACTGCTCTTCCCCCTCAACCATACCTGCACAGCATTGTACTATTACTTAAACGATTTATGTTCGTCTCTGCAGGATTTTTGAGGCTCACGCGAGCAGTTGCCCTATGGTTGCAGATGATTTGCCCACCAGCACGATGCTGTGCGTTACAGTCCCTGTGACTCAATACTGGAAGTACGACAACTGACGGTGCTTCGCGCATATTTTCTTGCATCTCGATGAGTCGTCCAAGGCTGCAAGTATCTAGACTAGCTCGTCAAGCTTAGTAAGTGATGATGAAGGAATAGTCCTCGAACAGTATCGATCGGTTCAAGGCCTGGAATGTTCAGTTGCGTGATGTGCTAAGTTTTACACACAGAGTCAGAAAGTTTGCTATGCTTCCGAATCTGCACCTTGAAATTCCTGCAAAGCAAGGGCTTGACCGTGAGTTGCCAAGTTTGACCCCAAGCATGATAAAGTATGATCCGAATCTAGTCCGATGCCCTCTGGCTCTTGGGCTTCACATTTCAAAGATTGGTTTTTCAGCACTGATTTCTGACACAGAAACATTTAGTGAATATTGTAGTGTCAGCAGACAGATGGATGCCAGCACAAGCTTGGGCAATTGCAGACCCACACTTTCTCCATTGCTGGTTCAGCCAGCAATAAGACCGAAGATAACAAGAAATTTTACACTGTTTTTCTGTGCTTTGAAAGAGCAAAAGGCAGGTGCAGCATCTCTCTAATCTGCCTATCTTCAGCACAAATCTGTTTATCACTGTATAAATGTCACCCTCCGTGGAGGACGAAAAGTGTCTCTACTTACTTAAGCATCATTTTAAATTGAATTTTATGTCACCAGGCGCCCACACGATGCTGCACACCAGGTCTTGGGCGAAGGCAGCATCTTCTTCTCTCTGCCAACCTTGGAGTCCTAGGCAGCCAGCTGTCTGGGACAGACGATCCCACAACAGTCCTGAACAGCATATTGGGTAACAGTCGTTACCACATTTTCATTTAACACGCCTCTTGCGCCCTCTTCGGAACAACTAATCAAACATCACAACCCAGTATCAGGTGTGCAGACACTTGTATTTGGCTTCACTGCAGGCGCGTATGGATTGCCGCAGCTGCGAGGTTCGGGGGATTTTAAGCTGTACGACGACTTCGACGAGGAATTTGTGTTTGAGTACCCCAGGAGCTGGGTAGGCCGCAGGAACAGCCTGCGCCAAGGGGTCTATGTCTCTGACTTCAATGTGCGCTTACTCTCACACTCCCATGGATCAGCATTTCTTTGCAAATCACAGAAGCAATTGGTGCACTTTATGCTATTGCTATTGCTGCGAGGGGGTTGCACTCATGCAGGTAACAGCCAGGTAATTTTGACCGCCTTGTGACGTTTCAATGATCAAGAAGGGGGGCAAGGATAGGAAGCCCTTGTGCGGTAAAGTGTGCAGCTGGAGCATGCAGCTTGAGATGATGGACGCATGCATGCATGATGATGCATGGCGTGCAGTCATGTGCTGACATGTGCAGTCACATGCGCGCAGACGGCTGACAAGGCAGTGGTGGAGATCTTCCCAGAGCCCAGCAGCGCAGACATGGTGCTGGAAGTAGTCAGACGGGCAGTCTCTCCTGGGCAGGTAACACCGATCTCCCACATTATTTGGACTGCATGCCGGTGAGGATGAATGCTCTGCATAAAGGAGGAGCACAAGATGACGGGTCACACCCTTCATGCCAGCAACCTGTGGTGCAAAGGATGCCAAGTTGTCCTGTATTTGATCCCCCTGTGCCCAAACTCCTGACTAGCAAGAGCAATAAGCAGGGGGATCATTTGTTGATTATAGTCCCCTGCAATAAGCAGCTCCAGGGATCTAATGGAATGGGGCAATCAGAACAGGACCCAGATTTTCAATGTGGAGGACTGAGTCTCAGAAATTTCCAGGATATTGGGGGAGATGCGCGGCTGATTTTGCCGGACGAGCGCCGGATAAAAAGCGAGACTGTGGACATCGATGACATGGTGAGCACTTAGTAACCACCTGACCCTTTGTCAAAGATGTCGACCCTTTTCTTCACATCGTGCATGGCTTCTTGCCAGCTGCGTGCCTGATCTGCCCATACTTGCACGGCCAAAATGTGAATCGGCCTCGTTTTTCAGCCAACTTGCCCCCAAAACCACCCGTTTGAGCCAAAAATCTCTTCAAAGCCCTATCTTCAGTCAGTTTTGTGGCTTTCTTGCCACTGCAACATGTTCCAGATTGCTCAAAGGTCATGTGGTTGGGCAATTCCTGCATCTGCCTCATCAACAGTACCTCTGTTGGCAACAGAAAAAGCACTGTGAAATTTGAGCTGTTGTTGGCCTCTGGAGTTTATTCTCCTTTTATGACTTTTGCCCTGCACTGCCATGCCGCCTCAAATTCTTATGTGATCCTTGCGCAGAGGTACACATATATTCGTTTCCCTTCAGAGACGGTGACGCGCAGCGGGTATCAGATCAGGAGGAAGAATTTTGCGGTAGCGGCCGCAAAGGGAGGCCGCGTGTACAGCCTAGTGGCCAGTGCAAGGAGCGACCAGTACAATGCGCAGAAGGAGCAGATCTTGCAGCACATCCAGGGGTCATTCAGGCTGAGGCGGTGATCTGAAGTTAGAGGCAACTTTACGTGGTGGTGCACCATCAAAAGTATACATCATACCATATTGCACAATCCTGTCAGTGACAGGCTGTCACTGTGAGACTCAGTTGAAAAGATACTGCTCCTTCCAGCACCTACAAGATTGCATGCGGAAGAAGCTGCTAATAGCGGAGCATTGGTTGGCAGACCTCAGCCATCAGCTCTTCCTCACGCTGCTTGACTGCGTGGAGCTCTGCTGCAGCAGCTGTGTCGCCTCCTTCTCCCTTCTCGCGAGTGTACCAGTGGACGTCAAGGTTGAATCGGCTGACCAATGTCACAGCTGCAAAGAATTCTGGACGTGGGGGCGGCTATTACCGATATGAAATCGACCGCTGCATGGTGTTGATGTGTCAGAGAGCAACCATTTTTGACAGCAGCACACTGCAATTTTGATTGAAGCCGACAAATTACTTGCCGGGCATCAGGGCCGACATTTTGGGTTCCATCCAACACATAATGCCGATCATGTTTACTAGAAACTCCTGTGTCTCCATATGGATGCATGCATGCAAAGCCCACGAAACTTTCAGCTAGAACAATGGTGTGCACAAACAGTATCAGCAAGTGCCTCGGGGCTCAAGTTGAGCCAGAATTACACCCGCCATCTGCAGACTTTAGTTTGCAATTCCTTACAGAGTATCCAGTGCAACTGACTGTAGGCCATTTCTGTCAAGCAATCCTCTCTGCAGCCACAGCTGAGACCTGCATTTCGGCAATCACTGTGTCCACCGCATCATGCAAAGCGTTCGTTGCTGTGGGGCTTTCCAATTTCTCTGCAGCCCCTTCAATCAGCTCTGCTGCCCTGTCAGCTGCTTGCACCATTACCTTCTCTTCATTTGCACCATCTACTGAATGCTCCCCCGGTTGCTGGGCACTGCTGTCTTCCTCTGCAGTGGCATCTTTGTTGGTTGTGAGCTCTGCATTATTATCAGCGGCGTCCACTACCCCCACTTCAGCAGCTTCGTCCTCCGCTGTCACCAAGCTTGCTTCCTGCTCAATTTCTTGCACCCCTGCAGTGTTGGTGCCTGTGACACAGCTTTCCTTATCTGCAATCCCTTCCGCTGCTTCCTGGCACTTGTTATCCCTATCATTTGGCGCATCTGCATCAATGCCAACACCGCCCTCTGCTTCCACTGCTTCATCTCCATTAGCCACTGCATCTCCCTGCCCCTCATCAGTACACTCATAATGCACAGCAGCCTCTTCACATCCTTCAAGTTCTGTAGCCTGCTGAACAGCCTCCTCTGTCTCTTCAACCATGCTGGAACCCAAGGGAGTGCCCATTTCCACGCGCTTGCTGACATTGCTGTTTTCATTGCTGTTGCCGGCTCCATTGGTGAAAGCAACGCTTCTGTCTGCCAGGTTTGGGCTGGTCACAGACCCCTGGATGCTGACAACGTTGGTGTTGATGTCCAGGGAGATGGAAAAGGAGGTCCGCTGGGCCGACGCTGACTCAGCCGCCGCGAGCTGGTCCCCCCGGTCCGCCGCCTGATCTGGCGCAGGACCACCCGGCACCACCACCGACACCCGCGGGACCCCCCGCTCCGGCCCCTCCCACGTCACCACCGGTCCGGTCAGCGCGCCGCCGGCCGCCGGGAATGCCGCCGGAGAACCGGTTTCCCATGCCTGGTTAGCCATCGCCTGATTGGGTAACTGCATGGCTTGCTGCGAGGTTGCATAAGCGCCGGATCGCGCGGCGGGGCTACGCAGAGCAGCGATGAGGCTGTCATCCGTGGCAGACTTGTCGAGCAGCAGGCCCACCTTGGCCTTTAGACTGCGCACCTGCGCGCACATGACGGCACATTCACCTCGAGACACATCATCAGGGATTTATCATCATGTGCCATTTAACGTTGCAGCCAAGGCCATTTGTGAGCTTTGGCCTATAGGACACATGCCAGAAATACTCCCATTGCAAATATAAGGCTTTCGCTAGATTACCAAGACTGGTCACCTTTTCGCATGAGGAGTCGAGGATCCTATGGCACGCTATGGCCAATGCTTTGCTTCAGGGATGAGGAAACATTTGGCAGGGAAACGCAACTCGCACAGCGCATTCACATATAGCATTTGCCCTCTTGCATTTGCCAACACTGCATCCCCCATTCGTCAGAAAGTGGCAGCCCACAGCCTTAGGAATCCACTTCTGGTATCTCGTTGCCATAAATTCGCGAGTAGAGCGCTCTGTGCATAGAAAACGCAGCGCACCTCTTTCTCGAGCGCCTTTTTGCGCGCGGCGGCGCCCTGCTGCCGGCTGACTGCTTCTTCAAGGGCCGCCCGCGTGGACGCCAGCTCAGCGCGCAGGTCCTCGGCCTCTTTCATTCGCTCCCCCCGCAGCCGCTCCAGATGCGCGCGGTTGCTGACGTCATGCCGGTTGCGCGCGTTCGACGGCGTTCCCATCGCCTGCACCAAATTCAAGGTGCCCAATGGTCAGCGCTGCTCAGACGGGGCAATGGAGAGAGCAAGGGACTCTCTTTACTCTTTCCATGAATAACTGTGAGGTAGATGACCAGCCAGTTATTATCAACTTGCAAGGAACGTCCCGAAAAATTGACTGGACCTTCACATTGCACATTCACCGCTACGTAGTGATACTATGGTAGTAAACTTCAGCACGGCCCGTAATGGAACAGATTTGAGGCGCCCATATGATGCCAATGATGTGCATCCGGGTGATTTGGGCTGCCAGCCTGCCCAGATTGATATCAAGATCTCAGAGGCTAGGGAGCTTGATACTACAGCAACTTTCCATCCAGATGACCTCACGGTACGCAGATATGTCTTCAATTGCGATGCGGTGTCCGTGAAGGGAGTACTCCTAGTCGAGAGAATCTCCCATAGCATGTTGAGATGGCATCTGTACTCAGGATTCTGTGCTCAAATCAAAGCAGCACATTCTAAAGAAAGGTGGGGCGCAATGCAATGTTCGGGGTCGTGAGCACCTGGAATATGATTCAACTGCACTAGCAAAAGCTGCCTCTATAAGTGAAAGCACCCCACAATGCAAGGAGCCTCGTGCAAGAACTCCGCAAGCATGGGGTCTTCAGCACACTCATCAACAAAGGCATTCGACCTTTTCTGGTCAAATTTCATCAGTCGCGCCATTGCTGAGTCGCACTGGAATACTGAATCTCGCTGCATGTACAGAATTAAACATTTCTTCTTTGAAGAAAAGATTATTTACCTGCGCGTGTGCCTCATGCAGGCTGAGCAGGCGTTCCTTGAGCAGCGCGATCTGCTGCGCGCGGCCGCGCCAGTCCGATGAGTCACCCTCCAGCAGCTTAGTCAGCGGCGTGTCATCGCCCACCTCCCTCCGCAGCGCCTTCTCCATCTGATCCCTCTCCGCCTTCAGTCGCTGGACCTAGCTTGGCAGCACCCATCTGTCATTATTATGTCACCCATGTGCCATCCTAGTCATGCCTATCTTATCCGGGACATGTGCGCAGAGAAATGGTCATGCTTATCTGTCATGCTCTACATTTGCTCTATAGGTGCGCATTGGCTCAGCTGATTGGATCCCGTGTGCTAGGCTAGAAGAACATACTGCAGGTGTGTCGAGAGTCAATTCTCTTGAAGGGATGTGGTGTGCTGTACAAGGAGACAAGCATGCGGGGTGCGTCATAGGCATGCCACACCGGAAATGTGCAATGTGCAAAGGCTCTGCAACACTCTCGGGCGAGCATAGCCAATCACACTTCCAGTGCAGCACGTAGCAGAGTTTGACAGGGGGTCACCAAAATCACAAGGTGACCCTGAAGAGGGCTGCCCTGAGATCATGGGAAAATAGCGTCAGGGCAACACCCTGACGCTAGTTTCCCAAATCTCAAAATTTCCCGGGGCCGCCCTGAAACCTTGCCCCTAACCCTGGACCAGATATGCCAATCCTCTCAGGGTTGTGGAACCCTGGCATGTAGAATCCCACAGCGTCTCCTCATAGAGGACTGCCGCAGTGCAACATGTCCACGACAGATGCGCGAGCGGGCACGATCAAAGCTCAAAGGGGAAAAAGGCTGAACTGAGTGCATACCTTCAGCTCGAGGGAGCGATAGCGAGCTTCAGTCCTGTCCTTGGGAGGGGCCTCTTCCCTTGCAGCATCTTCCACTGCCGCTGTCTCTTGCGCAGCTTCACCTGCAGTGTCTTCTTGTGCAGCCTCCAGCTGTGCAGATACATCAAAAGTCGTGATACACTGACAGTAGCCAGGATGCTTGACTTAGGTATGGCTCTGAGCACAGAAACAAAGAGGCAGTGGATAAGCTCTGCCGGGATTCTCACAGAACGTGCAGAGGAGGTTGAAACTTTTCACACCTCAGATTCTTCCTCCTGCTCCGGAGCAGAGTCTTGCTTAAAAGTATTCTGATCTGCTGAGTCCCTGCAATCATTGCAAAAGGACTAAGCCACTCCCATTGACTTGCAATTGCACAGATTCTGCAACCCAATCTGCAACCCGTACAGATTTTTTGAAGCGTTAGGAGCCTGCAGACTGCGCATGGATACATCAGATAAATGTGCATGACTAGGATGTCTAAGGGAGGGATACTTCTACGCAAGTGCAGCACCTGAGGGCTTTGATCTCTTGGCTCTGGGCAGACAGAGCCTTGGTCAACGCTGCATTATCTGCTTGAAGGTCTGACAGCGCCTGAAGAAGCATGTTCTGAGTGGCATCTGTGTCATCTCGTGCCAAGTTATTGTCTTCAGCGGCTGTCACGACATGGTCTGACTGGCCTGTGATGCGCCGCGCTGATCTTGGTGTGGGCAGGCTGTAATCCTCTGCCGCTGAGGCTTCGAGGCTTGGTGGCTGTGATGCCACTGCCACTGAAAGGGGCTCATCGGGTTTGATTTGGATGTCTACGGCAGCTGCAGGGCTAGCAGGCTGTGTTGCAACTGCTGGCACAGGGAGGCTGTAAGGGTCATCTTCACTTGCTACTGAATCATTGATGGCATTGATGGCAAGGTCGTAAGTCTGCCCTTCAGGTGGTGGCAAAAGTGCACTGTCTGTCAATGGCTTTTCTATTTGTGTGAGACTGTCAGCGGCGTTGCTGGTCTTACTGGCTGTCATTGCCTTGCTGGTGGGGCCGAGAGGAGCATCTGGCTCTGGATAGACTGCTTGAATGGAGTAGTCAGCGCTCTTGCGGCCTGCAACGGAAGCCGCCTCAGGCTGTTGGCAGTCGTCCTTCTCACCTGCATTCACGATCCCAAAATGTTGACGTGGGTGCTTGAAAAACATTACGATGGCTGGTAATTTCTTCAAGCGCATCTGCTGTTCGATGAAGTACACTCAGCAATTGGCCAGAGCGTCACTTTCGGTGGTGTTCACTGTTTCTGCCGTGCTCCACTGGTTGTCTGGAGGCAGGGAAGACGCGATATATAGGTGAGTGTCCGGAGAAAGCTCGTATTTGTCGGGCAAAAGGTCGCTGATGGTGCGCTTGTACTGTCTTATCACCGTAGGTTTGCTCACCCCGTCCGACGGGGGCCTCTCGACTTCGTCGTCCATCTTAGCGCCTCTGTCGCGTTTCCTGTATTGAAGAAGTTTCTTAAAATCAGGAGCAAACCTATCACCGGATGCGAAAGTAGTTCCAGGCATTTCGGGAGCTGTCGGAGTTGGACGGTGTTACTAAATTTAGATCTCGGAAACCTCGATGACACATCCTTGATGCTCTGCGGAGCCATCGCAGTCATTTTGGATTCAGCAAATTTGACGACGTTATACTACGTGCAGAAGACCGATATATTGGGTTCCGTAAGGCTGGGGTGAACAGACATTTCGGTTTGCAGAAGTATTTGTCTGAACACTCCAAGAAAAGGGACGCAACTCAGAATGGTTCAAATGGAGCCACATATCGGGGTTAAACGATCGTCTATGAAGACAAATCACCTTCTCTACCGCGCAGATATCGGCAAGGTGTGCCCTCCGCAGTTTGGGCTTTCAACAGCTGCTTTTCCTCTCGTGAAAATGCCTTGCTTGACAGGAAAGCAACGCTTTGATAAGCTGTTGAAACGCAGATAAAGAAGTGCACATTCGCAAATCCTCCGAAAGACAAGGTGTTCGGCTACGCAAGGCCTCACGACCCCGAGGATGCCGGGGAAGGTGTGGTGTGGCACAAGTTTCCCATTTTTTCAATTTTGTTAGTGAATTCAATTGAGCTGCTCCAGTCCGATTTAATGATAAGGTTTCTGCACAAGTCTGTCGTCTGAGTTTGTCGTTCTTTTCACAGTGATGCAGCATTGGGAGCTGTCTCAGCCGGAAGCTGCGCTGGAGACTGGCCCAGACTTCAGGTCCATGAACAAGCATGCTGCCATCTGGTGACCCCCTCTCAAGGCTGCAGATGCTCTTACGAAACACTGTAGTGCGCCCGTTTTTATGTGCCCATGCCCCCACATCACAACATCTGCAGAATGCACAAGACTGATCCAGGCGATGGTGCGCAAAGTGGTAGCAAGGCATGACGCATTGATTGCTGTATTCCAAATTTTGGAAACGAATTCCTTTGGCCTGATAGGAGCTATTTAGGCAAGCGCCTATGTGCGGACACTTTAGTTGGAGAGTAACTGCCAAGTGCTAAAGGGCCGGTGTGTGTGTGCTTGTGGGGGTGCTAACCCCCCAGCAGAAGGGCAGCTTCACTTGGTTTCTATATTGAAAGGCTACTCTGGGAGCTGGGATAAGCATAGAGTCAGCCTTGAATGTTCCGAAAGGGGTCGCAGTGTGTCCTACTGACAGGCTGACTAAAGATTGACTAAATGAGTGAATGACTAAAGAGTGAGTAGCGCGCAGTGGGCTGACGCGTGCGGATCAGCAGCAACCGTTTCGCTTCGCGCACCCCCAGACCCTGGCAAGGGGCATCGCCACGCACAAGCCGCCGCCGCCGCTGCCATCGGACGCCAACCCCTGGCACACTTACGGCAGCCCCTCAGCCTACCGCTCCCAAGAGCAGATCCGTATCGCAGGGTGAGATCTGCACCTCATCAAACTTGCCCAGCACAGCCCCACCAGGAAGGCGGCAATCATCGAGGAAGCAGTGCAGTCATGCCACAACTGAGGGCTTCTCTGGTGAATCACACATATACTTGAGCGCTAAAACAACAACCCCCAGTACATAATTGATTTGGAGCCTTCGGGAACACAGAAACATATGTTGCAGCCCAAAAGCCCCATTTTCCTGGTGAAGTTAGCACATTTTGGGGTTGCGGGAATACATAATAAAAGCCTTTGAGTGTGCAGGTGAGCCCTGCCGGAATCTGTGCAGTAAATGACTTTTCAGAAAGTGGGGGTTTAGATTCAATCTAGAGCTCAAGTTGAGCTCCACAGTATAAACTTTGCCTTGTGGCCGAAAATTTGAGGCTCAGTGTGGTCGAGTCCTGGGAGATGGCTGCTCAGGTGCAAATTTTGTGCAGATGCTTCGTGGAACATCACTCGTATAGATGGTGTCTGTGGAAGTGCTTTGTGCAACGCGCCTTCGAGCAGTCGTCTTAGAGGACTGGGCCATTTTGTCTGCCATTCGCATCTCCTCCAAGCAAGACTCGATCAAAGATTGAGCATGTGCACTGTGCTCAGTATTTGTACCCCCCACTGCCAGCCTGGTACAGACGTGTGCAGAGGAGAGTGTGCCAGATCATTGCCTGAGCGCCATGTGCTTGCATGCATGCGCAGGAGGGCGGACCCCAACATCCAGCAGCTGGTGCAGGGCTCCTTCCAGTGGGACTGGGTGGCAGCCTACACCCACCGCACGCCCGTACATGCCGGCACCTGCGCGGCCGGGATGACTAACCCAGCCACCACGCTTACTACCTGTGCCGCCGGGGTTACTAACCGCACCGGGCCGCGCTCCACCAAGGCGGCCGACGGCCATGCCGCCGCGGCCGCGCGGATATTGGCAGGCCAAAATTCTGACGGGGGTGAAAACACGCTGGAGAATTTCAAGCTGAGCCGCTTCAAGCGGGTTGCGGCTCGCACCAACACCTTCAGGCAGCAGGCTGTGCCGGCACTGGCGCAGCCGGTGAGCTGATCTGAGCGCTTCATCACAATACCTGTGAAAATATTCCTTCTGGCAGCAGCCTTGGATGGCGCAGGAGCTGTCTGTCTGCTGTTGTGGGCAATACGTTACCAATACTAAATTACATACTATACCAATTGGTACCACTATGAAGACTCTCACTGCAGCATGTGCCTGACAGTGCCCCACTAGACCACCAAGTCCAGAATTCCAACACCCTTCTCTCACTCTCACAAACGCTACGATCTCAGCCAGCTGTGTCCAACGACAACTAGAGTGGTTCGCACGTAGGCACTTGGTTAAATGCCATCAAGTCTCCTTTTGCAGCTCGATTTGCATTTGGGCAGGCCATAACAGGCGTGGGACACATAACTCTGGTGCTCCTCTAGATTGGGCGGACAGAACAGGCATCCCCTGCTGCGGTGACTCTCGACACTTGGTTAGCAAAATGGCTGTTCTTCCCGCCTCAAGCCTGCTTGTAGGTCGCCACGTCATCCAGCACTATCTGCAGTGTGTCATCTGAGAAGCGTGGCTCATCTCCCTGCGTCGCCTGCAGGCCACAAAAAGCACATGATACAGTCAGACCAGGAGACCGTGCAAGCACACTACATATCCTGGCATCCTGCTAGCTTCAATGACTGAATGAAGTGCCCAACATAAGTGCCCTTGCTGTCTGTCCAAACAAATGGGAATCCCTGAGTCTCTTGCATGTATGGTGCATCAGCTTGCCAGAGACAGTGGCCTCACATCACTGATAGCATGGCAGCAAGCGTGCTTTAACATAACTGAGGGATACACTGCCAGGAGCTGTCTGCTGTGCTTGTTTTTGCTATATTGGGATACTCGGGGGCTCACATCAAGGCTGGGGATGAGGATCTTGGCCTCTTCTGCAGTTTCTGGCTGCAGGTTGGCCACAGACGCCAGCTCAAACCCAGTCATCTCCCCAGCATCCAACACCCTGCAGACCACACAGAACACTTGACCACGCATAATGGAGAGGTTTCTGAGAGGTACTTTGCGGTCAAGGCCCCTCCCTTGACACCATTTGCACGGTTTGGGGCTGCTGCACTTCAACGATAGCATGGTGTGCTGCCTCGTGCAAAGACATGCGCTGCTGCACACGTCTGTCTGCACCATCCGCTGAATATTTGGCCAGGTTGCTTGCAAGTACAAGGACTAGCACCAACAAAATCTTGGGAATGTGCAGATGATCACATCCGTATCTGCTGGTTGACAGCCTCGTTCTTGTTGCCAGAGAATCGCTCCACATACTCCTGGGTCTTGGCCAGCAGTGGATTGGGCTGATAGGCTGGGTCTTCCTGCTTCTTGGCCGCCACTATCTTCGTCAGGATGGCACTCACCTCGCCGTTGGTGAGGGCTTGAGCACTGTCAAAGACTGCAGCAAGAAAGGATTACCTTACAATGGTGCTTCTTCACTGCAGTAGAAGTAGTGTCATCAGCAATCTAACGAATCTTCACATACTGTTGCCCATCCACCAGGTGCAATGGCTTGTATATCGTAGACTTTCAAGAACGAGAAGTGAACTTATGATTGTGCCCAAATGAGTGTCGCACCGGATGGAAATCTGCCCTCTGCAGCATTTTCTTCTTCCTCCTGAGGGGCATCCCCCATGGGTGTTACTTAATCAACCAACCTGATGTTCCGTTTGGAGATATCAGTATGATAATTTTCTGCTATTACACCGATTTACATGTTAAGGGCTCTGCGATGGCGAGTTTTACCGCAGCAAGGTGGGTGAGATGTGTAAATCGCTTGTGCAACCTAGACAACACTTGGCGATCTCAATCTCCTTCACCATCCAGTGGGCCGCCACAAGTCTGATAAGTACTTCACATTTCTGAATCGAAACGCAAATGAAGCAACTCTCCAGCCTGCCGAACTGATGCCAAAGCAGGCAACAGGCCCAGGAAAGTTTGCCCTTGGTTTGCCCTGTGAAGGCGCGCTTAAACTTTGCACTTGGACATCATTTGCACAGGAATGCATATCTTCAGGTCTTCGAGTATAGAAAGGGGCTACGTAACTCAGTCATCTCTCACACGCCATCATTTGAAAGCTGCCAAAGCACTTGATGATCACTAAGCTACTGGACCCGAATTCTTCATGCTTCGGATATCGCGCCTCCTGAGCTATGCTGCCGTGGCAGTTGCATTGTGGCTAGGAGCTCTGCAGCTAGATCTGTCACGCAACATCCGTATATCTGTTCTCGCAGTGAGTGAATGTTCTTCTGTTGACATACAGACTGAAAAATTATTCTTTATTGGATTGAAGTCTATCGTAAATATCATCGATGTCACATGCTCCTTGTGGAGAGGCTTTAGAACTGTTATGCATCGAGCCTATGTACGTGCACAAGGCATGGCATCGCATCTAATGCAGTCCTCTCTGAGGAGCATTTTTTTGCAAATACGTGATGACGTGAATTCATTCTGGTCTCATGTATATTGTGCACCATTCGCAGGCTCCTTTAGCAGGACTGGTCCTCTTTGGTCTGTATTTGCTGGGCCTCTTGGCACATGGAGTCTCAACCTACAAGGATTGCCCTGAGGAGGCCGCAGCCTTGCAGCAGGTAGACTCCAACCCTCTAAGATAATCTGAAGGTCCCAGCCAGCCTCCTGACGCGACCATGTGTATTTGTGCCAAAATCCCCTCTCAGGCAGCTCAGGACGTCAGACGTTTGTACGTCGAGATGCCTGCCCTTTCCTGACTGAACACAGGCATTTGAGGCTCTGTCCTGGCTTATGCTGTTGCAGGACATTGCGTGGGCCCTGCAGGAGCTGACTGCCAGGGGTGTGATCGGCCCAAACCCCTTGCCGGAGATCTCTGAATGACCTTTTCCCTGGCGCCAAAGGGGCAGCGCCTGCATGTCAATGGTGCGGCCAAGCACAATGCTGCAGCTGTGAGGGCAGCATGTTTGAGGCATGCAGATCATAACACAGCCATGATGAAGGGACAGTGCCCCCAGGCAGCAGGGCAGTGGCCTTCAAGAGATGCCATGGGAAGCTACAGCAGTGTTGCTTGATTGGCAAATGCATCTGCAGTCTCAGCAGCTGCAGAGCCACCTGAAAGATTGCCCCGTAGCAGTCGCGCAAACCGATAGGACTTGAAGAAAGGAACTTGGGAACTCTACGGAATGCTACTGGGTTAAGATAGGACAACATTGCACACCATGTGGACATCCACACCCAAATTTGCCTATGTCTCCTGGACGGAATTTATGTTAGGCTGAGGGTTGCATGCTAGTCTACTGGCTGACAACCCATCTGGGGGAATCGTAGATTTCCACAGAGTTGGTTTAAGGGCGATGAGTCTCATGTGCAATGCCTGATGTACACCAAATGTGATAATGAGAGCAACACTGGTGCCATCCACGACAGAGTTTAGGGCATAGCCACCTTGCAAGCTTGACCTGCGCCATTTGCTGCCATTGGCAGCAAGCTTGAAATGTCCATGTGAGCTACAAATACATCACAGCCGCCGGGTGGAGCCGCTTTGCTGTCAATTGATCCAAACAACCACCATGCATGTGATCATAGGATCCATCGTCGACGTTGCGTGAGACAAACTCAGACACACTCACCTCTCCCCACAAACCCCTTCTATATATGTGTTGAGAGGACGGCCTAGAGAGGAAGAAGGCGCAATCCTGTAACGAATACCAAACTACAAACGCAACATCACACTAAATTTAAAGCTATGTGACAGCTGGTTCGGTCCATCAATAGAACACACACACAGGAGTCAATGCAAGACAAAGGCCAGGCAGAAGACAGTGGCAAAACCAGTGGTTTACCTGCATGAAGATGGTGAGATGTCAGGACCAGAGCAGAAACAATGAAGCATCGCCCGTGCCAAGAACTCTGAGCCAGGAGGCAGATGTGATATGCAGCAGTGCGGCAGTGGAGGAGATTTGAAGAGTTGCTGCAGATGCGAGATTGATGAAGACAGAGGGCAGGGCAGATTCTCCAGCAGGTGCCCTGCCGATGACTACATATTTTGGATCCATGGCCAAGAGAGAGATGAGTCATCTGGGCCCGCTCTCGAGAAGGAAGGAAGGAAGGAAGGAAGGAAGGAGTTTACACATCAACTCCAGCCGCCCAGGCCTGATTGGATGTACTGACAGCATCCAAGTGATCAAAACAGTCCATGACAAAGTGTGCAACACTGACAATATCCAACTGCCACATGAACTGTTGCATGGTCTGAATGCCAGTGGCGGCACCATACAAAGCAGGATATTGGTCCCGAATGGACTGCACAGCAGGGCACTCAAAAAGCAGATGGCGCTCATCCCCAAGCACGTGCTGGTCACAGTGTAAGCAATATCTCTGGGCGTGAGCAACCCTTCCACCTAAGATCGAGCTGACCGCGTTCCGTAAACCCTGACCTTAGGACCCACACAGCCGAACGAGAGATGCAGTCCTAAAACTCACTGTGGCCTTATACAGACTTAACGAGTACCAATTTCATACGTAGGCGCACCATATGGCTCCTGCACATCCTCCCGAAAACTGGGGAACCCCGCTTGGAAGGTGCGCGAACTTAAAGGACCTGCAGACGGACCTTGAAAGCTAGCGCGACGAGGAATTCTCGTTCGCAAGCCCACTTGGTGCTATGTGTGAAGCTTCAGAGCCATCGTAAATGCAGGGAGACATTGTATCGGCCGCTTTGTCCCGGTATCGGAGTGATTAAATTCATCGCGCGCTTTTTCTCCCGGCTACCGCAGAGTTTCATGTATACAACCAGGTCACCGTTGCACCGTGAAACCGTTGCTAGGCGCCGCAGGAAAGCGTCCACTGGCCCCATCGTATCATCCATTGTGCCTCACAGTCTTTCTCGCTTGCAGGTCCAGGGGCCAAGGCTGGACCAGGGCCGAGCGGCTGGACGATGCTCTACCAGAGCGCTATTCCGATTACGAGGAAATCTTTCTGAAGGGCATCTTCCCGTGGACCCACGATATCCGTGAGCAGCTTCGCAGAGAGTTCTCTTGAACACAGTGATCTCTTGACTTGTTCACGCTGCACACGAGATGCCCCTTCTGTGCTTGTTCCCTTAAAGTCGCAATCATTGCTCTCCGTCAGCTTAGAGATCGGAGGGGAACCACTCACCACTCCTGGCCGTCCCCCTTATGCTCATTTCGGCCCAGGCACATATAAAGTAGTGCTGATTCTATTGTGTCTGTGCATACAGAGCCGGTGGGGAACCCAGTCTCCAGCCGAGCACTCTTTCGGAAGGATCCCGGGCCAGTCAGTGTTGTCCCAGAGGCGCAGCTAACCTCTCCCAAGACACCACTGCCTGAAGTGCACCACTGGTAAGGCGACAGGCTTCTGTCCACTTTCTTCCTCGACAATCTTCATTGAGGCCCACTTCCAGTGGCTTCCAGAGCTGCACGGAGCCTTGCACTGCTCTCAACGTCCTTGCTCAACAACAGGCATTCCTAGGGTCTGACAATCAAGTTTTCATTCTGCAAGCCTGTGCAACTACAAAAGAGTGCGGATATTTTGGAGATGGAGGAGTTTGGTGAACTGTGAGGATCTACTTTTAAATAAACTTGAAGACGCATCCTGTTTGCCTGCTAGTTAATAAGGTGTCTGGTGCTTTCTGGACAGGGATGTGCCTGGCGGGCCTACCCTTGACAGCGACAACACATATTACATGCTGACTCCCGTGAGTCACACGCCAACGCACTTGCCGGTGAACCACAGCCAAGCACCGCCACCTGCACCAGTGCAGGATGCTGGTGCTGCTGTGCAGATTCTTCCCAGCTCCCACTGGAACTTCCCGCAGCCGGCACCCTCTGTCACGCTGCCACCTGCCACGCAGCTGAAGCCTCACGGTCCGGCCACGCCCGCATATGCCATGGCTGCAGGTGGGTGAAACATCATTTACTAGGCCCCTGAATTGGTGTTGCCCTCTTTTCTTGCCAGAAGCAAGGTATGCCCAACAAATAATGCTGCTTGCTGCTTGACAGTGTTGCAGCGGGAAGAAGTTCATGCATTAATGCGATTGATCCAGAAGTCCATTCTGTGAGGCTGCAACTCATGGCTTGACGAGTTATGTCTCTGCCATTCTCGTGTTGACCAGGGAATGAAATCTCGGTATTGACTTTTTGATCCACCAAGCATTGTCCCCCCAACTTCAACTGCTTGTAAAGTGCACGAAAAAGTGTTGTCTGGTACCACCTGGATTCTAATCATTCCTGATCAATGCTTGCTGCAGATATAGCGTTTTCCCAGGCACATTATGCAACTCATGAGGCTATCTTGCCAAGGCTTGACTGATGGAATCCTCACTGCGCAGGTGCCAAGGGGCCGGGCATCATGAAGCCGGGGGCTCCAGGGAAGAAGGTGGCGGGGAAGCTGACAGCAGCTGGCAAGGGGGTGGCGAAGAAGTCCAATTTCAAGGGTGTGACCTGGCACAGTTACAACCGCCGCTGGCGCAGCAGCCTCCCAATCAGTGCGTTCTTTTCCTCCGCCCCTTTTCATCCCCTTATACTTTGGATTAGGGGACTTTAAGGTGACATGAGGCCAGTAGTAGTGAGTTAAGCTAGTTTACCGTCCCCTGATAGTTTTAGGATTTTCTGACGTGGTGCATGCATAGGCAACAATCCAAGTCCGCACATCCGCTACGCCTCCACTGAGCTGGAGGCAGCCCGAGACTACGATGAGCTGGTCATCGCCATCAAGGGCCCAGAGGAGTTCACCAACTTCCAGCGCGACACCTACCCGGTCAGACACCCTGAACCTCCCTGGCAAAACCCCCTTTCACTGTCAAAGCCCCTTGCCATGGTGATTGCAGTGATATTGACGGTGCTCAACTAGATTAGTGGCGGCTGCGGCGGCTACATTTATACCCTTTTTGTATGTTTAAGAACCCCACAACCATTAGGAACCAATTCAGGAAGCAGACAAGACGGCACAAAATCACTGGCTTGGCGCGGCATGATCTGCACGGCTGGGGGCTATTTGCTGTGCTCAAGGTGCTCCTGCCAAGCAGGTAATAAGTTGGGGACCCTGTGGGTTCTTGACAAATACAGCTGAGTCAGCAATGTTTTGGACTTTCCTGTCGTCCTTTGAAGCCCAAAACCTTCTAAGCCGATCTGCAAAGGCTGCCCAGAGGTCAAAGCTCCTGTGTTCCTGGCAGCTGATGTCCTGCAGTGACAAATCACAGCAGATGCGCAAATCAAGCCAGCTCATTGTCTGTCACTGACCGCATGCATGTGCACATTACCAGGACAAGGAAGTGCTCGAGGAGAAGTGGAGGAAATTTGTGGAGGGAAAGGGAGGGCAGATCGGCGAAGACCCAGAACAGCACGAGGGAAAATCAAAGCCAGATAATGAAATCAAAGATGCCTCAGACGAGAATAACTCACGCGCGACAGAGGACGACAGCAAGGACGAGTCCCCCCGGTCTTCCACCGGGAAACCCCCGGCGGTGGGCACCGGGTCCTCCCGGTTCCCCCGTGCGGTGAAATCCAAGCGCCGATGCGCCTCTGACGAGGTGTCAGACTGGGAGGGAGATGACGAGTGGGTTCCTGCGCCAAAGCCCAAGAGGCTGCGCTCAATGTAGGAACTGGGTGGATTGAGGAATGTTTGACCAGACGAGTACAGCCTCTGAGCAGTGTGTTGTGTTGTCGTTTCATTGGGACATTGAATATGGAATATTTCATTTGGTTCTGGAGTAACTTTGGCAAGCGTGAGAAGTGGGTGGGAAGCCATAATTCATTGGATAAGATCTTACCTGAAGCCAGTCAGGCACAGACTGCCTCAAGTTAAGGGTGGAGATGGGCTCAAGTTAAAAGGGATAGAATACAGGGATGAAGAAAAGGGTAGTTAGAGCCGTCAAGAACAAGCAACTGAGACAAGCAGTACAATGCTCAGTGCCAGCAAATCCAGGATCTGGCAAGGTACACGCTCAGAGGTTCAGCACCCATGCGAATGCTTCTGATCAAATGTCACATGCGGCCATGGCTTCTGCTTCACGAGGTGCGACACATGTGTAATGATCTTTGAAGGCGCCAATATGGGCAAGGCTGGGTGCATGTTGCCCTCAGACCTGTGATGTAGAGACCAGGTGTGCATTGTCAGCAGCCAATGGTTGCCAGCTGCATGCATGTCGGCAATATTTTGGATCTATTCAAAAGACGAGATTCAAAAGACGAGACTCAAAACGAGTAAGAACTGATACTTGAGAAAACAGAATCCTTGTATCACTGGGTGGTTTTGCTTCATTGGAGGGGGTATCTAAAAGAACAAATGTTGTTCTGTTCATCACCCCTACTCACGTGAGCACAACTTTAGTAAGTGAGGCACAAATGAAATATCGAAAGGCCAAAGCCAACACAACAACCCAACGATTTCTGAGCCTTCAGGTCGATCCTGTATGCTTGCTCTGTGTCGTTTTGACAAAAGAGCGTCAAAGTCCCACGTCACGTTCAACTGAGAGGGGAAGACACGCGGCGGCTGCGGACCGCTGATCGGTCGGTACCAAAAATGAAGGTCCGCCCACGCTTTTCAAGACGACGGTGCCTCCCAAAAGAAACAAAGCAATGAATCGAGCTTTTCGTGAAAGTGGCATTCGCCTGGCTGTATCATTTTGTCTGAAGAAACAATGAATTTTTTGGCTGCCAGCAGTGCTGCACGGTGCTTTGCAGCCGCCGACTGAATGCGAAAATACTGAAGACGAACAGGCCCTGTCGTTTTCAGCTTGAAAACTTGTTACGAAGCTTGGTGGACCCGTCCTTACAGCGCCTTCTACGATTGCTTCGAAGTGCTTTTGATATGCTCGACATAAAGTGCCTGCTCTGGTGATTTCCAGGAAACATGGCAAGGAGTCTGCGAGAAATGTCTTGTGGCCACGCCTGAGGGATACCCTCTCCTCCCAGAGGAGCTGTGGCAGCAGATATCTTCACTGATGACCACCAAGGAATGGACCATGGCCAGTGGCGCCTGCAAGGCTCTCCAGAATCTTCAGCCCAAGCAGCTCAAAGTGGACAACTACGGAAGCTCTGTGTCCGCGTTGACATGGCTCACCAAACATTGGCGCGAGGCAGAATCCATCGGAATTGACATCTCCTCTGACGTGTCATCTGCGGACCCCAAAAGTATCCCTGGAAGTGCACTGGAATGCCAAGCCCTTGACTTGACTCATTTGAGGCGCTTTGATCTCTCTTGTGGAGATGGTTCTGGCGGCGGGGATGAATTTGAGCAACCCGGGCCTCAGTGGCTGCCATGGCTTTCTGCAATATTACAACGAGCACAGGGGTTAAATATCCTGCACCTGACGGCAGATTTCCGGGTGGACATGCCCTGCATGTCCAGGCTGAAGCACCTGATATTGAAGCCCGTGTCAAGCCAGCTGCAGATGCAGTATGACTTGCAGGCCATGGTGGACAATCTGCCAGTCCTGGAGACATTGTATGTAGGAGAGAAGGCACATGCTTGGAATGTGGTCATGCCAAAGTCACTCAAACACCTGTGCATGAGTGACATCATTCCCTGCCTGGGGTACACCATACCTGAAGGTTGCACGATGACAATACGGAGCTCGACCAAAGATCATAAGGTAGTTGTGCGCAGTAAGGAATCTCTGGGCGTGCGAGGAATAGAGGTTTGCAGCAGAAAGATGGAGTTCCGTGACAGTGGTTGTCCTTGGCATTGGCATCCAGAAGCAAAGCACTATCTGCCTGTGCGGATGCGGACGGAGGCAGCACAAAGCTGCAATCCACTCAGCCTCGTGTATCATGCGCAATACAGCATGGAAATTCGCTCACTGTCATCCCCGGCATTTTGCCGCCTGCGTAAATTGCATGTTGAGGCGGATGACCTGACGCTCGTGATTCCTCCTTTGCCTCACCTGGAATGGGTGTACATTGACAGCTATGAGACGCTGAGCCTCGTCATTGTGGATGTGGAGGTATTTGCTGCCTCCATACAAAGGCTGACTGTGGGGTACAGGGAAGAAGATTTTGAACAAAGAGGATGAAGTTGTCGACAGCCTGGACAAACAGCTGGCACTGACGGGCCGAAGCTTAGAGAGGGATTATCTAGATAATGGTGACCACGATGATGAGGGATTGACCTTCGTCACCATGTCTATGGTGCCAGAGCGTCTGACTGGGCATTATGCAGGACTGTGTGACTGCCACTGCTGCTGGTCCTGCCTGCATGAAGATGGGGTGTAGAGTTTAAGGTTTCGGGTGAAGATGGAGTAGTGCAAGAACACAATTGACGTGCATATCAGGAAATGATAGCCAATGTTGGGCGACTTCATATCTGGGAATCTGGCCCAGAGCTCTGAATATGGCGTGTGTTGTAAGCATGTGCTGGTGTGATGCAAGTTTAGAGCGCGCATTTACATGCTTGCATTCACTGCAAATATTCTACTGCAATAAAATGTGTCACTGCATTTGCAAGGAGCTGCAATCATGGCTCGGCTTCTACCTAAGGTTTTTAGTTGCCCCACCTGGGACAGCCAAGGGGTAGTAGATGAATCGAAATGTACGCCACGCTCCCAGGTTCGATCCCCAGGAGAAACACTGGGCTTTTTTTCGGATTGATTTTCGGGTACATTCGGCGATGCGGCCGCTCCTGAGACACCCGCATTGCCGCTGTCGAAATCCGTCCCGAAATTTCGAGCGGAAGAATACCTGCATTGCCACACCTTGACACCAAATGGGCCCTTCAACTGAACATTGGGGGAATTAGCTTGTCCCTCAGTCAGCAGTTTGGGCCATTTTTGTTGAGCCAGCGCCTAGGGAATGTCTTCGCCGTGTGCCTGCCAGCCATTGATAGAAATATTGCACAGGAAAGCTTAGGCCCATGAAAATAAGGGAAGGTCAGCCTGCAGTTCTTTCAGCAAGTTGTCTTTTGTCAGGGGTGCAAGTTGCATGCAGCATGCACGTGCTGCCATTGCCTTCTCAATCTTCGGCAAGGTAGAAGTCCTTGGTACACCTAGCCGTCACGTCACCAGCGATTTTACTACAGTACACAGCAGATCGAGCCTCTGAAGAGTTTCTGTTTGCACTCTGCTGCAGGTGTAAAAATGAAGACCCGCTTGCAGCTGTAGCAATACGGCGTAGGCCAAAGCCTGATCTGACAGCGCCAATTCTCTTTAGCGGTTTCGATGACGAGTCCCAGCCAGCTTTTGTCAGAGCATGAAGGCAGCATTACAACAGGGCATCAGGAACGGCAATGGCAGCCTGCTTCACAACTCTTGGTAGAACTAGATGAAGCGTGATGCACAAAAATGGGTGTGTGTAATCCTGTAGGGCAATTTGTGGGTCCAACCTGAGCCTATGCAGTTGTAGCAGGGCAGCAGTGAGAAGCTCATGATGGCAGTAGCAGCATTGCATTGTGAACACAACGCGGTGCAGGCTGAGCTGTGAGTTCTTGGCAATGACAATGTTGCCGGCTTGTTGATTTGAGCTAATCAGGCATATTGGGCATCTGAAGACAATATCTTGAGCGAGCAGGAAAAGTGCCGGGCCTCAACAAACAAGCAAATCACAATCATTTCCATAGAGCAAGATGTTTTAGCATTCTGGCGCACCCAAGACTTCCTCAACCCTCACTGTTGGCACATGTACATGCTGATGTTTCCAGCACACATCAAATTTCTTTCAGTGACGTGTTATTACCTATTTTTTGTAATGTCACATCGATCGGATGACTGTTCGTCGTCCCAGTTACATGGGTAATTTATAAAATTGTAACTTCTACCAATTAGTAGTGCCACGTGTCCCAGATGGCGTTCTAGGCCTCGAGAGCACCCGCCCTCTCGTTCGTGCAAAAGATTATTTCCGTCACGTCCACGGCTTGTAGCCCTCATCGTTCATCTTCACACATCATAAGCCTGTTGCCTAGGAGCGTCCTCAGAGCTGAGAACACTCAAGAATAAGTTTTGGAAGTTTCTGATGGACTTCATCGTGGCGCCAAGATCGACAGAAGGCCTCTCACAGTCGCCCTGCAGGTAAAGCTTTGTCGGCTCATCGTATAGATACTTTCATCCCTGATGCGCAGATGCAAGTGGCAACGTTGAGTTTGGCGATGGCGACACATCTTATTTAGGCAGAAAGTGTGTTAACTGGCACAATAGAAACAGGCAGCGCAGTGGTCTTGGTCAGGAACGGTCAGAGGGGCTCATGATCGCATATGGGGCGAGCTCAGCAAATGCTGGTGGAAACCGGCTTGCCCAACGTCGTTCGTGATATCGTCAAGTTGCTGTCGCTGCAGGGCACTCCCCATCAAAGGGCTGGATCGCTCCGATGCAGACGACGCTTATCTTTGGGATGGGCTCGGAGAGCTCGTCGTCCTTCCCTCGCTGAAAGTCTGTTCGTACCAGACGCACTCAGCAGCAGGTACATTCATCGCCGAAGACTCAAAGACTCTGTGAAAACTCAGACGTGATGATGGCCTCGGGCTCACCTTAAAGTCAGGTTTTGTATCTGCCTAAGAAGAGATGTTGTATGTTGGTCAACTGACTGCATGCTTAACGTTGCGTGCCTGCAGGCGAGACGGCACCTGCTCTGCAGCTGCGCACTCCACCTCCCCCTGCACCTTTCCAGCAGCTGCAGCCTCAGGGCTCACAAAAGAACCAAACAACCAAGTGCCCTGCAACTGCCTCGGTGAGAGCACCTGCTGCAGACAAGAAGGAGCGCATCAGCAAGAAGCAGGGAGCAAAGACGGGAGCAAAGAAGGGCTCCAAGGGAATGGGCAAGACGTCCAAGTTTGTCGGTGTGTCATGGCATACAAGCAACAAGGGTTTCCGCGCCAGCGTGCAATTCAGTGCGTCCCTTCCTACTATCTTGCAAAGATTTGAAAGTGTACTTTTCAGCGCCCGCAGCAAGATCATCGTGGCAATATGAGCCTGCATCTCACTTGCCTGCTAAGCATTCTGGAGGTCTGTCTGTCTGTCTTGCACATCAGGACACACCAGGACATATCAATATTCCTTCTGTTTCAATGAATTTTTTGTAATCTGGTAAAAATGGTGCGTGCCTGACTGCGCAGATAACAAACCGCAGCACCTGGGCTATTTCAAGAACGAGGAGCGAGCAGCCAGGCGGTATGATGAGCTGGTCATAGCTCTCAGAGGCCCCGAGGCTCCCACCAACTTCCCACGCAGCACCTACCCGGTGAGCACTCCTCCCATTCACTACACAGGTTGCACTGCTTACAGTCTTACAAGGCAAGCATTGCACGCAATGCATGCCTCTTGAAGTCTTGATGTCTGCAGCCATGTGTGCGCTTTTGCATGGGTGCTGTGGAATTCTGACAATCACCATATCCTTTCAAACAATTCAAAATGTCATGAAGACGGTCCTTTTTTTGCACACAGCCCAACATGCGATATGTGTCTGGCCCACAACCTTCAAGACTTATCAGATGCATAACATCCAGTTGGTGCACTGTGCGCACGAAGATGTGCATGCAGACGACTGTGCTAAGTGAAAAGAAAAATAGACTCACATGCAAGTAATACAGGCAAATGTGCTGACATCTGCCATGCGCGTGCTTCCAGGGCAAGGCAGCGCTCTTCAAGAAGTGGTCATCCTTCATCAAAGAGAAGATACGCAAGGACGCTGCGTCCGAAGACTCAAAGCAGGCACCCAGGAAGAGGCAGCGCGGACAGGTAGCGCCAAAGCCCGCCATATCAGCCGCCGGCCGCCCTGTGACGGGGGGCCTCGTCCTGGAGCGCGCCCCCCGGTCCCCTCCCATGGACCCCCCAGCGGTGGCCCGCAGGTTCCTCCGCCCCCGGCGCGCAGCCGCACTGAAGCGCTCGCGCTACTCCATCGAGGATGGGTCAGACTCGGCGGAAGGCAGTGTTGGGCAATGCCGGCCTGTACGCCAGAGGCTTGGCTTCTGAACCCTTGCTGCCGGATAGTAACAGTCCTTCAGGGTATCATTCAGAGGCATTTGAAGCCATATGGCTCAAAAGAAATGGTTATGGAGATCTTTTGGCGCATAACTAGCCGGAGCGTCTCCCACTTGGAAGGTATTCACCCGGTGCTGAAAGCCACCTTCCAGACTTTCTAAGCAGAAAGTGCTGATATCAGGAGAAAACAACTGAAACATCCAATTCTGGCTTAGGATCCACATTTCTGGCTTAGGAATTTTTTAAATCAGGCATTTGCTTGAAGCCTCATTGGCGTCTAGCCAAAAATTATTATTCTCAGAAGAAACGCTGCAACCCAGCTGCCGATGCACTGGCTGAAGGCCCTTTTCGGAAAACAGGTGCTAGGTGAAAACAGGGCTCGACGCTGACTAAGGCTGAGTCATTCTTCTTTAGAGATCATGCGTGCTGGGTCATAGGTATCGCTGTGAATGTCACTCACGATGCCAGCAGCTCCGCCTGCATGTAGAAAGGTACTGGAATGCCAGAACCTGTGCACTGTGCCTGGATTGCACAGAAACGGACAGATGCAATCTTTAAGAAACGTTTCAGACCCTGTCAACCACAAGCTCATGCAGGCGCTCAGAGATCTGACTATTTGATATGCAGATCACACACATTCAGGCAATATCATGTCCCTTGCTGAACATATCTCACAGGAATGTACTGATGACTCATTCACGGGTGGCCTACGGTCCAGCTCAGGGCACATCTAAGATGCCAAATCAGGCTCGCTCTGGAACAAACTGTGCTCTGACAGGAACGCGAGCAGGGCACTTTGCACGCATTCTTGAACTCTGCGAAATCTCTATGGCAAAGGCACTGCCTCTTCTGTGTGGACACTAGGCAACAGGGGAAGAACTTTTAGAGGGCTTTGTTGCACCTCATCAAGCACAAACAAAATTAGACACCCAACGCCAGGACTTTGCTGTGAAAGTGTATTCAATCGCTTCTTAAGCTGCTAACGTATCATTTTGCTCATCCGCGCTGGCAAAGGCAGCTTTCACTGGGGCCACTGTCCACTTGCTTGAGAGTGCCGGTAGGTGCAAGTGCATCAGCAACTGCCAAAGCCAGAATGGTGCGCACTTCTTCACTTACGATTGCCCATGATTTCCCGGAAAACTTTCATCAGATCTGCCATCGTCAAACCAGCTGTTGTCTCGTCCGTGATTCAAGGCAGCTTAACGTTCTCTTCTGCCGTACTGCTTCGGAAGGCCCTGCTCACTCATAAGCCATCCTTTCTGCCTTTACAGGACAACTTTGAGCCTGGAACACCTCAAAAGTCCCCTTCAAGTCTTCGCTCCAGAACCAGCACGCCTGAACGTAAGCTATGAAGCTCGTTCTCCCTCCCAACTTCACTGCTCTAGCCTGCCAAACTTCCTGCAAAACTTGGATACACCAGCTTCCAGCTTTACGAAATCCTCCTGCATTTATAAATATGCAAACCTGTGCCTGATTGAGTTCTTGGTTCCGTGCACAGTGAAACAATCAGAGGAAGCAGCAGCTAATGCCATGCTCGCAATCAGACAGAGTCGACGGCTGCGAGGACAAGATCCAGAGCAATCTCCCAACGCAAGTAGCCCAGAGCCACTAGAAAGCATCCCTGAAGAGCCCTCAGACAGCCCGAGAACTGCCAAGGCCAAGGCAAAGGCAGAAATGAAGCGAGAGGCTGAGGCTCTGATGAAGCCTTGGCTTGAGCCCAAGATTCAATGGGTTGCACACCTGGCCAGGTAAGCGCGATGGGCCACTCCTGTGCCCTTCCGTATATTTCACGCCACTTGTGCGTGACAAACATTCTGACGAGCTGTGCAATGTAGGAATTTTAGGGTGTTAGGAAGCAGGAGCATCTCAGGTCCTGGAATATCTTGCCAGCTCTAATGAGCTATAGGACCTCCTTTTGTGAGCTAGGAGATGTCTGTCATACATGCCTGCCTGCGTCCTATTTGTGGGAACCAATGCACTGAAAGTCTCACATTCTTCCCATGGGGAGATATCGCGGACTGTCTGCAAGCCCATCAGCATATTGCCATCTTGCCATTGGTGCTAGCTTTCTTTCACTGCAGGCACCTGCTGCCATCACCTTTCAATTCCTACCCAATTATAAATTCCTAGGTACCCTGGTAAATCATATTCCAAGACCTCTCTTCAACAGCGATGTCAGTACAGTTCACAACAGAACAAGCCTTCTAAAATTTCTGTCTGCACTTTGCTGCAGGTCTGCAAGTGAAGACCCGCTGGCAGCTGTGGCGATGCGGCGCAGGCCGAAGCCGAACCTGCCAGTGCCATTTCTGTTCTATGACTCCAATGGCGAGTCCTAGGCAGCTTCTTAGGAGCAGGGCGGCGGCACAACACCAGGTCCTGAGTCATGGCAGTACCAACCTGCTTCGCCATTTGTAGAGCTGGGTGGAACCTAGATTTTAAGATTGTTTGTGCTGGCAATTCTTCACGTTGTCAAAGTTTTGCGTGGCAAATCCCAGCCGTCGCAGTCATAGCAGGGCAGCAGGAAGACCCACCCGCCTGAGTGGTTTCAGCAGCAGCCCCTCTCAATCTGTGGTGGATATGGGTGGAACTGCGATTCCAGAACGTATGTGCCGGCAATTTTGTAGGGCAATTCGTGTGGCAAAATTGAGCCTATGCTGTCAGAGCAGGGCAGCAGTAAGGATCTCCTGGTGATGACAGTAGCAGCTTGTAATTATTACGCCAATGCGGTGTGCTGAGCTATTGATAGCTCCAATTGCTGGGTGGTGCTAAAAGGGTGCGATAGCGTTATATTAGGCACTCTAGCAGGGCTCTGGTGCAATTGAATGCAAAAATAGCTGTACTGCGTATCATATTACACCCAGACGCAATGAACTCAATGAAGGCCCATTTCTCAAAGACTTTGAGCGCTTTCTTATTGGTTCTAGCAGTGTCTGCAGCTGTCAGCTTGCAATCTGTCAGGAGTTGCCTGGCGCCAAAAGCATGCTTGAAGCTCTGCCCGTGGTTTGGTATATCTGCGTGCATGTTCCTTTAGAGTTTCTTGTTGTGAACTGTTCTTTCCTTCTTGGCCATCTCTGAGAGCAGCGTGGCAAGCCACATGGCAGAAGTCATGTGACAGTACGCAATCATATTCAGAGACTCACCACCTGACATGTGCCGGTTCCAAATATGCGTAGGCGTCTTTCTCGCGTGAGTGGCATGCTGTGAGTTTCTGATGTTGACAATGTTGCTGCCTCGCTGAATTGAGCTAGCCAGGCATGTAGGGAATCAGATGGAAATTGCAAAAGCCTGCAGACAGTTCCAGGCCTCAACAAAATAGCAAATCACAGCCGTTTTATTATACAAGCTGCTTCTGGCTCATCAGAGACTTCCCTCACCCTCACTGTTGGCACATGTACATGCTGATGTTTTAGCACACATCAAGCTTGCTTCAGTGACGTGACGTTACTAAATCTGCCACGTAGGACGGATGACTGCATCTTCCCAATTAGTACTGTCACGTGTCCCAGATGGCGTTTCTGGGCCTCGACAGCGATCGCCCTCTCGTTCGGTTGATTAGCACTGAGAGAACAAGCAACATGTGGTCAAGCAGTCTCTTTTCCGAACCGCTCCAAGGTGGCCTCAAGGGTGCAGATGCTTGTGTTACGTGCTCCCATCCGTTCCTGCATGCTGTGATTTCCGTGGCGTGAAGTAGGATCTCGCCAGTTAATTTGGCACCAGCGAGAGAAGCAGGACCTGCATCTCTACGCTGCAACAGGTACCCGTTATAGATGTGCGGATTCAAAGAAATTATCTGTGCTCATGCGGATGAAAATTGGCAGCCGCTGGGCCACTTTGCCTCTGCGGAGGATGCTGCAAAGGAGCACGACAAACTAGCTAAAACCAGGTTGTGGTTTTCTCGACCAGCCTGACCCCTCTCGGCAAGCAGTTGGTCATGGAGGCGAAGAGCACTGCGTGGAGCGCATCCACCTGCCGCAAGACCGCATCGCATCTTTCTGGGAGCGGCAGTGCATGTGCGGGTGCTGCGCGGATTGCCTCCGGCGCATGCGTTGGTGCAAGGCGTGTGGCTGCGCCGGTCGCTGTGGTCCCTGCATGGAGGCCCCACACAGGGTGGTCTCCGTGCAGGATGTTACCTTTGGGCGGATGGACTGGTTCAGGGCGAGCCCGACATGCCCAACGAGGGCTGCATGCAGAATTAGCACCCACTGTGATTTTGGCTGCTGCTGCTTGGTAGCAACAAGCACAAGTCTCATCTGCTCTGCCCAAAGAGCTGTATCTAAGTCAAAATGCACGTGCGCTGTGAAAATTGGGAGAGGCCGGTAAAGAAAGACCCACTTGGCATGGTTCAATGCCATGCACCAGAGAACGTGAAGAATGCACTTGAGGGCTCATCGCCCGAAATTTGATGTCAGGGAATGATTACTACTAGAACTCCGGCAAGTGAGCTAGAGACTGCTTCAAACCGTATGTGCCTGTGATAGCTAGTGACAGGATTGCGCAATGCAGTCTGCTCTGTTGAGCATGTCAGAGAGAGCATGTGTGTTCGGTGCCGCACCAAGAAGTTGCCATGAGAGTTTGCCTTTACAGTCTTCCATGCCTGCGAGAAGTCAGATTGAAACGCCTGATATCTTATGATGTATCATGTCTGACAAGGATCATCATGCATGGCACCATACATGGCTCAAGAGTTTCAAGATAATAAACTTAGCGCTGCTTGTTACAGAATGTACTTTGCGACTCCAAGCTGAGTCAGAACATTCGAATTTATTTCGAAGCGAAATTTATACTTGGGTCATGGCCATGCTACATTGTTCTGTCAAAACATTTTCCGCCAGTTGAGTCAATCTCGCCGGCTTGCGGCGCTACTGGCAAGCACCTCATGTCAACAGTTCAAAAGCACACGGCGCCATACGACATGAACTCCCTCCTAACAAACCTCACATGGTCATATCGCAACAGATCTAAGTCAGCGTTCCTGAGCCAGTCTCCACGGGCCATGCAATGATCATGATCAGAGGAGCAGTGCTCCATATTTGCCACACACTGCATGATACTTCCCGCAAAGATTATCCCGCTGCAAACACTGCTGCAGTGCAGGAAACTCAACAGAGCTGTACTGTCAAAGATCTGAGAGCTCAATGTGCATATCGGCTATTGGCGCACGACCGAGGCTTCAGAGCTCTCATCGATGAAGCGGTCAAAGCGGCTGTCATAGACCACGTCATCATCGTAGTCAGCCACAGAAACAGTCGCCAGCTCACGCGCTGCCACGTCAGTCACGCTGCAGGCCGGATAACGGATGCAGTAGTCCAGTGTAAAGACCGTCAGGGGCACTGCAGCAGCACATACATATCTTGGTCAGATTATGATCACTGCGTGTGCTGACACACAGCTCTTTGCTAAAGATGGGGCGGATAGCTGTGCGCTAGATTGCCTGGTGGCTGCAAGCCTCCTGGGAGATTGGAGCCTTGTCAAAATAAGAAGTCACCCCATTGTTCCCTGACAATGCGGGACTGGCATGGGGTGCCGTCAGCATACATCTGCAGCTGTTCTTACTGAGAAGACTTTGCACTGCAAGGAGCAATGTGTCTAAGTGTGCCTTGCAGGACAGAATCAGTGTCCAGCGCGAAGCCTTGGGAGCAGGGCAGATATTCATGAGCAAACACCTATGCTTCACTTCAGGCTCACTTCAGGCAGTCACCCAGTTGCAGCACCCCAGCAGTCGTCACAAGAACTTCACCTCTCCCTCACTCCATGCTCAAGTCACCCAATTGCAGCTGCCGAGCAGCTGCCACAACAATACCAGATCCACTTAGCTGCATGCATGCATGCATGTGCCAGGGTGCGGTGCGCACCTGCCAGGAGAAGGCCCCAAACGCCGAGGGAGTGCTCGGCCACCACCAGCACGGTCAGCACCAGCAGCGGGTGCAGCTTCAGGTGCGCTGAGTAGATGGCCGGGTTGAGGCCGTACGCCTCAATGAAGTGGATGCCCGTGACCATGAGGATCACCAACGCCAGCTGCGAGGAGCACACAAGCAGCTCCACTCAGCTTATGGCAATTTTTACCCAAGACACCTGGAGTGCATGCTTTAATATCCAAAGATTGGTTCCAAAGATGTAAAAAGAGGTCTTTCGACCACCCCAAGCCGCAGTCACAAGCTCCCCAGCCACGGCACAGTCCCACAACAGGAAATTCGCCTTGGGGGTATGTTTCAAAAACCGCATCCCAGCTCAAAGTGCCCTCTCAGCAATGACAAAGCTCTGCCTGACAACTGATGCCTCAAGCGGCAGCAGCCTGGGCTCCTGCAAATCGCCATGCCAAGGGCAGGCACCATACAGCAGCCATCTTATGGGGTAGTCCAACTACAAGATGTTTATTGCTTTGTCAAGGACTACAGAAAGCGGCAAGAGGGAGAGAGGGCAGCCACCTTCAGGAAGCCATACTCGGTAAGGGCGACAAATGCGATGGGGACGGTGGAGATGAAGCAGCCGGCGATGGGGATGAAGGAGCAGATGAACACAAACAGAGACAGCAGGCCCAGGCCAGGGATCGCCAGGGTCCACATGCCTGCCGCCGTCAGCGCCGTGTTCACCAGCGCTATGCGCGCCTGCAGACCATTCCAGTCAATAAGCGATGCTCTTCACCAGCGCAAACGAGACTTTTCAATTTTTTATATTCCAGCTTTACCAACAGGCTTGTTTGGCCAGCAATGCGTGTGCATGACAACCCCAGAGACGGCGGGCCAATGAGTTCGCCAATTCAATTAGTGGAAAGGGAAATGCTGCGCTTCACAGATCCTCGAATTCCTCCCTTGTCCGCCACACTGAATACAGAGCGGGAACCAGCACTGGTAAGGCTCGCATGCTGCAGAGCTCTCCAAATAGTTTTGGCCTCGCTGAACTCAGCAGGCCCCTGCTCAGTCCAAGGAGGCGATACTCCCATGGAGAGCCTTGCCGCATGCATGGAATTCTTCCAGGAAACCGCCCAAACTAACCCATGGTCGCAACCGTCCTCACAAAACCAAACCGCATTTGCGCCCAGAACAGCTGCCTGAGGTGCTTGCGCCTCCAGCAAGGAACTTGGCAACGTCCGAATTACTGCCTGAGTGCTGCGCACCTGGGCTTGCAGGGCCTTGCCGAAGAGTTGGCCGAAGACGGCGACGGAGGGGGCCACCTCGTTGTATATGGGCGCCAGGCGGCTGGTCTGCAGGGACGACACTCCGCGCGATATCGTGGGCAGATCCCACACCACCATGAAACTCAGCACCAGGCTCACACCAACCTGCACGTGGAGTACCTCATTTATAAGTGTATGCCGTATGGAAGCATGCAGGTGATCTGACATGTGTATTGTGGGGGTATCAAGCGATCAGGGAGGGTGAATGACAAAAAGTGTGCAGGGCTTGTAGCTGGCACACTTCCGCAAGAACAGCAGACGCAAAATCTCTGCTTCTATCGCACTATCGTTCTTGCAAGGGAATGCAGACACAAGCTGGCGCACACAGCTTCTATCCTCAAGTCAACTTGCATTCAGAGAGAGCTGCTCATGTGAAGCCCCGCAGAATGGGTCACAGGCTTCTTTGAGATAGAACGGGGAGAGAGGTACATGCCTGAACAGCGAAGCGTGAAACAAAGGTAACGAGGGATGAGGTGAAGGAGACGGCAGCTTCGGTGTAGCCACGCAGCATCTTCTGCAGCACCAGGCCCAGGTAGGCCGTCCGCTCCGCCGTCCACGAGTGCCACTGCGCGCCGTTCGTGCCGATTGCCCCTGCGCAGATCAATTTTACCCTAAAGGTTAATCTCTCATGTGGGTGGGCTGAGCTCAGTCTGTCCCTTGACAACGCATGCATTCTATAGACACTGTCGGCACAACAGAGCAGGCAGGCTGCGCCAAGGGCCCCTTGTGCAGATCAAAATGACCTTCAAGAGAGCCTCAGATAAGCTTGCATTTATGGCAGGCATAGCTCAAGTGCTCCACTGTTGCATGCATTGCATTCAGTACACTGTGGGTACCATAGAGGGGGCAGGATAGCAACAAATCCCATCCAATAGAAAGGAAAGCACTTGCTGCGATCAAGGCCACCCAGCGGCGCTCACATCTCCCAGGGAAGAAAATATCGCATTCGTTGGATGTGCAGTCGAGTGCAAAAAGTACGGACAATGTAAGTGGGCCGCGCCTGTGAGCTCATCCCCGCTGGCGACGAGCAGGAATCGCTCCAACTGTTCCATCATGCCATCCCTGCACAGCCCATAAATCTCATGTGCAAAATCCAGTGCAATTTTCTTGTCTACTCCAATGCTGAGCTGCGATGCCCAGGCCCTTGATCCAGCAGAAGTAATTGGAAGAAGCCCTGGACAAAGTGATGATTGATCTCTTCTCTGCAATCCATGGGCATGCAGCCAACACAGCCACCAGCATGCATGGCTTCAACTGACCCCCGACCTCATTCTTTATCCCCCACAAGCAAGGGGTACACACCCGAGGCCCTGGCGCAGCTTCTCCAGCACGACAACCCAGATGGAGTCGCTCTGCAGCCGGCTGACAAAGTCGGCGGCCTCGCGGATGATGTCAGGGATGGTCATCACGCCAAACAGCGTCACGCACGACACGATTGCTGTGAAGTAGAGGAGGACCAGGAACTTGCGGCGCATCCCGACAGGGATGGTCGCTGGAAAGGGCATCGTCCGCTGCGCGCTCCGCACAAAGCCATTCCCGATGAAGGACAGCACAAACGTGCCCATAGCGATCTGCAGCACATGGGCAAGAGTTCAGCACATTTGCTGAAGGACTTGGGATGTGACCAATAATACAAGGCATGGATGTGTAATGTGTGAGATGCAGCTTTGGGGGCTTGTGGGCCACAGCAGGGGCAGGGTCTCTTGAATGGGAGGCAGTGGGAGCTAGGCGGCAGGAGCACACCCCGAAGAAGTCCTTCAACTGGTACATGAACCAGGCCACAACCACCCAGACGCCCACACGGTTCCATGGGAGGTCCACCAACCACGCAAAGAAGTCCCTGCCTCCAGGCACAGGCATGGACGTTGTGCTAGCTGTCCTGACTGAGGCAGATCTTAGCTTGCTGGTAGGCCGAACATTATGCTCATGGGATGCTGAGCCGAAGCTGCCTCCCTGAAGTACATTTGTGTTGCAACATCTCAGGGCTCTAGCATGCTGTTGCCTCTTGCTCCTGCTGAAACTTTGCCTCTGCCCAAAAGCACGTCGAGGCCAGCAACGTGGGCAGCTCTGGGCTGTAAAGGGGATTCGTGGACTATCACAAGGCAAATTGGCAGGTGTGGATGCATAGGGACGCATTGGACCCGCGACAGACAGCACCAATGGTGTGCCCATCACTCCATGCTGACCAAGCCACTCTTGACAGATTCCTAGACAAGGGACATCGACCTGCAACACCTTCTAAACCCTCAAATACGGACCTATTCAGCAGTGTTCCAAGCTGTATACGTCCCAGAGATGCTTATCTTGGGAATTCTGGGCATGTCCTCGTCACTCAGGGTGGACCGACGAGTGACCACGATCCACCCCCTGCCATGCATGGCACACTTGCAACATCGATCACTGCTGAAAATCAATCGGCCAAATGCTATCTATCCGCTGCAATACTCTCTCGTCAGCATCGAATGGCCTATTCTATTGTGGGGAAGAAACAGGTAGTTGATCAGGTGCTCAGAGTGGGGCATGTCTAGAATTTGCGACCGGCATTTCTGTTGTTAGCGTGCATGTGTCAGCTTACAACAATATCTTTGGCATTATATCTCTTCATCTACGAGGTTTAGTTGCTAATCAGCGTGGGCGCCGCAAGTCCTCGGCTGAGATGCTGCAGAGGTTTGCTCGTTCTTCAGGCCTGCAAAGATTATGCAGCGGTCTTCTGGGGTCGCAGGTATAATCATTATTCTTTTCTTATTCACAAAGCATAGCATTGTAGCTCATGAATCCCAGACAAGTGGCATGGAGTAGCTGCCAGGCTTGTATTATCTCCTTGCTAGCCCAAAGCCTCTTTGTGTATTGTTCGCAGGATACGTTGGCACGAACATCGACGAGCGTTGTTCTGCCCAGCTGCCAGGGCCAGGGTGTGCACTTTCCCACTTCTCACTTAGTGACATCTGACTAGAGCATCCGCACTTATGAGTTTGCTGAGTGTCCCAAAATAGGTCTCGGCCTGATCTCTGGTGTGTTGATCTTATGTAGGGCTGACCTGCTTGGCAGACTGGTGGGTGGGTTTCCTGCAGCTGCGGCACAACTCCACAAATGCAGGCCTCAAAGTCTACAAGCCCACGACGCCCGGTGAGCTCCCCTGGGCTGCCCCTTTCCTGTTCAGTTCCTACCAAACTCTCATCAGCAGACGTCCATCAGCTTTCACAATCCCATGTCTCCCCAGTTTGTGATCACAATGGCGGACGCATGCAAGCCAATCATGCTTCACGGAGGATCTATGCAGGACTGAGGTGTGCACGTTGCAAACGGGGTTGAACGTTTGCAATGCGCTGCAGGGCTGAGGGGGCGCATAGTGACGACCCGGGAGGACTTATGGGCTGGCAGGCCATACCGGCCACTCACGATGGGCCTGCGGAAAAGCGGAGGCCGGAACAACCAAGGTCGCACCACTGTGTGGCACCGCGGCGGCGGCAGCAAGCGCCTGTACAGATTTGTGCGCCCCCTTTCCTGCAGCGTGTATTGGAGAACATGGCAGCCCACTATGGTGTCCGTCTCTGGGGCCACAGCACCGAGAGATGTGTGACTGACCTGCACATTTTCACCAGCTCCAACGCTGCTGTACCAGACCTCCAGACCAGCATGTCATTTGCCCCACCTGGGAAATTCCGTGGTGGCAAGATTCATCTGCAGAAGGCTGGAAGCAGCTAACAATCACTGCACGTTACCTGTTTTTGTGGGGATCTTTGACAGTTCTTGGCTGTGCGGCTGCAGATTGATTTCAGCAGGAGGCATGAGGGCGAGGTGGGCACCGTGGAGCGATTGGAGTATGACCCTAACAGAACTGCGCGCATCGCCCTCGTCAAATACCCAGAAGGTCAGCGCTGATTTCTGCTTGCTGGGCGCCCCGAGGGATGCCAGAATTCTCAAGTGTAATAGAATGGCTGCTTGACAAACCAGCTGCTGATTTACCAAAAGTTTCGTTGCTCTTTGCGTGTGACGAGGGAGGTGCTTTGCAGACCATTGAGGAAGGCAGAACAGGCAGCGCAGTGCCTGATGGGCAGCCCTTCACTGGACAAAGCCCCTGCATGACATGTCCCATGATCATGTGTGACCAATACAACAGCCAAAGACACCAATGGAATATGGCAGTCACTTTTGCATGCGCTCGTAGGATCCGCGGCTGGCGTGAAGAACGGGTTCACCTACGTGCTGGCGCCGCAAGGGGTGAAGCCTGGTGACAGCATTACTTCGGGGCCCACCTCTGCCATCCACCCCGGCAACACCCTCCCCCTCTCCGCCATGCCCATCGGCCAGCAGGTGCCCGTGCTCCCATGCATATTGTTCACTGAAATCCAGATGCAAGCTGAAATGCAGACTGATGACCAGGGTGAAGAGAAAGTGCTGTCTTTCCTTCTAGTGAAAAGGAATGCTGTAACGCTCCGGACACCTCCGCTCATTGCATATTCTTCCTTTTGCAGCTGTCTGGGTATTCTGCATTTCTTGTGCTTTGTAGTCTTGCAATTTGCAGTAACCAGCTGACATGCTGCAATCTCCTGCTGGCCATTTCCCGCATGCACGCTCCAATATCTGCTGAATGTGTATCTCCCTGAAGAGTGCAAGACCGGACACCTCTCTGTCGCTCACGCTGACATCAGAGCCAGATTGCTGCCATGTGGCTAAAACTGGAATCGACATCATTGGTGATCTGATCTTCTGCTTTTGTCGGCTGCGCAGATACACAATGTGGAGCTGCGGCCGGGGAAGGGCGGCCAGATGGCGCGGTCTGCAGGCACTTCTGCCACACTCATTGCCAGAGGTGCGTTTTATATGCTTTGCATCTAGCCCTCCATTCCCCTCTGGCCTCCAACACATTCTGCTCCTCTGCTCTAATGGTACTAAAACTGGCACCCGCCGTCCCTGTCCTTGGATTGGATAGGATTGGACTGCGGGAGGAGGCGTTCAGGCGTCTCTTTGCTAAATGTAAACCTCGTGGTCCATGGCAGACCTGTGGGGGCTGCTTGCGGACGTCACCACAGACTACAGGGTGTGCTAGTGCCTTGCTGAAGTGCTGCCAGAGCTCGTAAGCTCACTGGAAAGGCTAAGAACTGGTGGGCCAGATGACAGTAATACAGTCCGCAGGGACTGAAGCTTATGCACAAATGCACGAGGCATGTGAATGGCTGTGCAGGTGCGGACGGGTATGCGACGGTGCGGCTGCCATCAGGGGAGCAGCGGCGGGTGCTGGCGGCATGCCGGGCGACGGTGGGCGCGCTGAGTAACCCGCAGCACAAGAACCGCAAGCTCGGCAAGGCCGGAGCGGCGCGCTGGTCCGGCAGGAGGCCCACGGTTCGACTCCCCGCCTCTACTTTTTTTTTCTGTTTTCAGGAAAGAATACTGCAGGCTGGTGTGCTCAATCCAAGGCCAGGGACCATGATGCTGGTCATTCCTTGCCTGCGTGCCTCACAAAGGCGCCATTTCCGGCATGTATGGCGCTTTTGCTGTGCTATTCTCATGCGACACCGTAGTGCTGATTGCTGCAGAGTTGTTTAGCAGAATATTTGGTGGCTTGTTCCCTGCTGTTATTACATGCACCTCAGCTGGGAACTGCACGTAGGGTGATTGAAAGCCGGAATCCGCTAGCAGACAAGCAGCTGCATTAGACATTATTGTTCTGTTGCTGTCGGTGCATAAATGTGCAGCACAAGATCACTGGGGCAACTTGCGCTGCAGCGCTGGGCAAATTTCCTCACTGCAGTAAGCTTATCTGACGTGTGTGTGGCCTTCACAGACGCGTGGAATGGCGATGAACCCGGTGGATCATCCACACGGCGGCGGCCGCGGCAAGCGCAAGGGTCGCATCAGCCAGACCCCCTGGGGCAAACCCACAAAGGGGTATAAGACGCGCAAGTCACGTAACCCCACTGACGTATTCATCCACCTCAGCCGCCATGCCGCCAAGAAGGCCCGCTGATAAGCCTACAAGTTTTGCTGGCTGCTTCTTTCTGTGGAGTGAGGAAAACTTGCCTGCTACATGTGAACTGGCCCGAAATGGGTACTTATAGTGGCATCACTCTATAAAACTTAAGCTTAGCTAAGGTTCGGCATGCAGCAGGCTCATATTGTGGTGACACCGGTCAACTCACAATGTTTTTGCTGTTTGCATTTTGCATGCGTTTGCATGCGTATGCAAATGAGTCTTGGGCATTGTCTGTTGAAGCATATCACATTGCTTAGGCGCGGGTATCGAGCTACCGCTGCAGATGCTTCTGTCGCCTTATTAAACATGCGAGGGTGAGCTCATAATATCAGTTTCAAGCTAGAAATGCAATGATACCAGGACCCAAGACAGTGCATGCGCGGACGTTGAGGTGCATCTTGCGGTATATGCAATTCTAGTGTCACACAAAAATTAAAATAGCTGCGAGTCCGTAGGCACTGCAATGAACAGCAGTCTTGACAGCTAGCTGCTGCGGTCAGCGCTGAGTGCCACAGCATAGCTAGCACTTAGATGCGTCTGAACGCAACCGTGCACACTCTGCTGCCCTCGATCCCGCCAAATCTAAACACTGGGTATGTCCGTACATGGTCTACATACTCAAACCTTCCCCCACCCGCTGATGCACCTGACTCTGATAGTCCCTCCACTCCATTCAGGCTGCGTCCCTCTCTGTGATCACTAGCCACGCCACTGTTCTGAGCATCAACATTCCGAGGTGTGCAACCTCTCCTGCAGCAGAACTCGGCAGTGAGCTCCTCCCGGGTGGTGTTGCAAGATGTGATGACTAAGAGACCCCCAGGCTTCAGCAGCAAGCTGACTGCAGTGATGTAGAACTTCCTGTTGGCTGCTGCGTCCTGGGAGAGGCCCACTGCGTCAAACGTGCCCTTGTCTGTGACCACCTCGAACCTGCGGGCAGCATCTCCACTTGGTCAGTGCTTCTTGCACCAGTGATGATATGCAGTCAAATCTCTGCATCACTATGCTGTATTGTCCGCACAGCATTCACCACGAATTTGAGGGGCAGTGCTTAACAGCGCTGTTCCTCATGCATGAGTTCGAGCCTGCTGAAGGCGCCTCAACGTGGGCCTCTGGCAACCAGATCTGAACTGGATGGCAAACTTCTGATTTCTTTAGAAGTGTAGCATAAGCGTGCGGCATGCCCGACGGCCTCTGATTGGATATCCAATCACAGCCTGTCCATGAAGAGTGACAATGACTGAGGGATGAAGGTTGGCAATTCACCTTTCAAAAATGCTGCTGTGCAGGACATCGTCCACAACCCACTTCACAGACCGCACACCGCGCCGCTCTGCCACTGCAGCTGCCAGCTGAATGGCTGCAGCGCTGTAGTCACTGCCTGACAAACAGCACAATCACAATAATATTATTAAACTGCCTAGGTCAAGTGTGGTCTGCCACAAGCTTCAACTGCATGCACCATTGACAAATATGCATTCGGCTTTGAGGCATGCCTCTCTCGTACTTAAATGCTTGATCTGCCCACATCTCTTTCTCTCTGAAGAGGCCAGAAACCAGCTGCTCTCGAGCACATGCCACGGCCCTTTTCTTTTCTCTTAAATGTGTAAGCCGAGGCTTGCAAGCTGCAGAGGCATGGCAAGCCTCAATGTTTATCGCATGTTTTGAGGTTCAGGGTGCACACCGGTCAGGTTGGTGAATCCGAGGCTAGCAAGCTGCAGGGGCAACACGCCATTGCCGGTCCCGACGTCCAAGATCGCTACGTCCGAGGCCTGTGAGGGGTATTCTCTGTGCACCAATTTCGCTGTCCAACCCACCATCATGTCCATTACGTCCTCTCCAAACCTGGACATGTCAGACGATGTCAACAACGACTGTCAGACAACCTTTGTACGTGCCAATGCACATCGCCTGCCTTGAAAGGTTTTCGAGGGAGCAAAGTCCCCACAAATACCCACAGAAAGTTTGAGCACGGCCCTCTTGAAGATGCTGGAACCATAATCGGACAGAGCTTGGTCACTCTCATTGCTTTCCTCCTGAGGTACTGTTGAGCACCCTGGGACGCCATTTGCACCTCGGCAAGGGTCTGCTTTGAACAGTAGACGCTGCATCTCACACAACGCCAGCGAGCTGGGAACAATGCACACTGGGAAGATTGCTTAGACTGGGGCACTGCGTTGGCAGATCTTCAGGAGCTTTAGACATAGCCACGCACCAGATCTCCCCTTCATCCCCATGCTCCTGAAGATTATCCATTTCTAGGGCATACGCCTCGTCCCAGTGCTCCTTGCGGCCCAATTTGGAGCCTTTCCCCTCTTCATCACTGCTGTCCTGGTCCATCCTGCCTCCCAGTCCCAGCTGCTCTAGTCTCTGATGTTCCCGCAATACTCACCAAATGGGGAAAATATATAGGTGCGCTCTATTGCTGAGAGCTGCTCCAAAGCTTCTCGCCCACGCTTGCGCTGCCACCGATGCCAGTCCTGCAAGTTGCAAGCCAGTAAGTTTAGCTTGTGCCTTGCAGCAAGAAGGGGAGCCTATCCTATCTTCTCACTTCTTATGCCATTCGACAAAATCGGATCGAAAAAGCGCCAACCATGTCGATCAGTGATGACGAGAAGCAAGGGAACGGAACAAAGCAGCACGGGATGTTCACCTGAAAGGGATCTGGGCTGGCAAGACAGATGGCTCTAGCGGCAAAGTGACTTCTCCTGCGAGAGTGTGGTACCCTTGCCGCTGCTTGTGCTGCACAGGCACAGTTGATGCATGTCAAAGCACAGGAGGCACAGTAGTCTGCAGTAACAAGCACCAAACGCACGACAAAATGGCGATGACTGAATACCTTTGGGTTAGTTTTGCAAACAATAAAAAGCCTTCCTCTGCGCTTCACCACGCGGCAAGCGTCACACAGCCTTTTCACAGCAGATCGCACTCTCATGGCCCAGCCACTGTGTGCCTGGAGCACGTTATGAACGTTGCTTTTCTGTTTCGGAGGTGCGCCAGTTCAATGAATTGAATCAATGCAACATCGATCATATATCCGCGCTGCATTGAAGAATCTTCATGCAAAGTGGTACTCCTGCTTGCAGCCTCATTACGGAACCCACTTTGTCCCGCATACGGAACAACTTTGGAGCCGAACGAGGAAGTATCTGAAGAGAAGAGAGTTGAAATTCACACGGTAATCAAAAGCACTTCAGGGTGGACACGTACGTCACTTGAGAAGAAGTTGAGCTCGCTGTACTCTTTCTTACACATTTCATCATGCGCACCAGCATGCGCATGCACATGCACGTATACAAGGCAATATTGCAAGCTAAGCTTGAGTCAACCTTAAACAAGCTCAAGCAAGCTGTGATAGTACGCTGTGTCACTGTCTCAGCAGGATAAAATAACGCACCGCAAAGGAACAGAAGCACTAAAATCCAGATGCAGCGAGGAAGATAACAAAGCAACCCCTACTCGTGAGCTGCTGATCAGCAGACTAGAAGTCCACCCATCATTGCACAACCCTAACTGTACGTGCCTTGGACGTGTCAATAGTTTGGCAGCAAAAACTCCCATTGATTGATGTGCCAGTAGGCACTTTGCACTGAGAAAATTGCAGAAACTGTCAGTAACAACAGCCTCACATTGCTGGCCATCTTTACAGCCGCAGACTTCAATGTTTGTATGAAAGTTTGCCCGGGTCCAGTTCAAGAATCTGCTGAGCACTTCCTCCCTAATCTGGCACTTGCGCTCTCTTTCCTAAATCCGCACTCTCCTTGTTCAAATTCCATCCAGACTCGACCAGGATATCGGCCGTGCAGCAATTGCGCAAATCTGAACAGGCGCCGATCAGAACTTGGAGAACGACAGGCAGCTGCTGTCAAGGGTGACATCAGCGTCGGCCCATGCGGCGGGAAAGTCATTGGACAATATTCCCTGCCCGTCTGGGTTGCCCTGGGCAGCCAGCACCTGCCCGAGGCCCAGCAGCGACCAGCCGTTCCGCGGCAGCTCCACCAAATCCTCCCTGTATGCCTGTGCACAAAATTTACGGCTCATGAACGAGCAAAATGCGGCAACATTTCGTGTACGCCTGCGACAACAAAAATGCACTATCCGGAGCTCAGATGGTGCTGCAGATCATGCCATTCTTCCCCATGCGCTTGTGACATAACATTGCACAAATCACGAGCAAATGGAAATGCTGCAGATGTAACTTTTTCTGCAATTCTTCAATCTGCACAGATGCACATTTTGGGGACAAGACAAACATCTTTGCCTGCAAGGCTGCAGTTTGCAAGCCTTGTCAAGCAAGCAGGGCCAGAGCAAAGGACACGCTCTGGGCTCATGACTGTCTTGAGATGAACCAGCGTCCTCAGCCTCTGCAGAAGACAGGCACGCTGTGCCCAAAAATTCCGCATGAGGTCGTCCCTCCATGGCTAAAATCAATGCATGGCACGCCTTGGGCTATCCGTGCAGAGCACTTGAAGGACTGCAGCACGGAGGGTGAAGTGCATTGGATGAGGGAGAGCAAGTATGATGAGGACGAATAGCAAGGTCAGGAAGACCCGGAGGCCCTCATCTCTATGGAGGAACTCCTTGAGAGAGCAGACATGCGCCTGCTGCTTAGCAATTCTCCTGGACCGGATGTCTCTAGCAAGTTGCATGCATTGCATACAAAGCGTGAGGCTGTTGCCCTTTTCTTGCCTGACGCCCGCACTGCCGAGTGAGTCTTCTGATCTCTTTCTTCCTCAATCTCAATTGCACCCAACCTTGGCGAGCTGAGGCACGAAGCACGCAGCAGAGTAAGGGTGGATCGGCCGGGTGGCTGGCTCACCCTGTCGGCGGCGGCATGGTCTCCGGTGGCGTTGAGGTGCACGAATCCCAGGCAGTGGCGGATGGGCTGCCACAGCCGCGGCGGCTCCATGTAAGACATGCCGTCCTCTGCCGCCTTTGCCGCCTCCAGCTTCTCCACAGCCGCCTGCGCATGCCACACAGGAAATCCTTGCAGTTCAGTCCTTCTTGAAGCTGAAGCTCTGATGCTTGTCCGGTGCTCTGCAACCTGGCCACAATGGCAATCTGTGGCAGCCTTTTTTTGAAATGTCTTGTGAATGCCCAATCCTGGAACAGCCGCCTTTGCGTGTGGCAGGGACAGATGCAGCAAGAATCGAAGGCAGAGCGTGCGATAGGGAAAGGGCTGTGTTATAAGTGGGAACAATTCTGTTCCAATCATCCTGAACTCATGATGGCACAGACCATGCACACCATGCAATGTTTCAGATATCGTTTTGCCTGAGGCAGATGCATATCTCGGTCTTGGCATGTCTTGCAAGTGCCCAGCAAATGCCCAGGCCGCAGACGTGGAACAGCAATGCGCGTCGTCTTGCCGGACAAACTTCTTTCCACAGGATACAGAATGTGACAGAACGCTGGTGCAAGGGCTGCAGGGCGGCCTCACCGCTGAGTCACCCTTCAAAAGGTCCAGCCTGGCGCCCGCATGCAGGATCGCAATTCGCGTAAGACCCTTGTAGTCGCAGCCATACACCCCTGGCGGCTCCCCTGGAACCGTTGGCTCCTCGTCCAAAACCTTCTCCTCGGCGGCCTGCTCACAGAACAGAAACAATTCAATATTCCCCCTACTGTAGACAGGAGCAGGGAGTATTAAAGGCAGGTTCTGATTACCCCTGGCAGGAGCCATTTGAGATGATAGTCCAGGCGGATAAATACGAGACAACTGTCTTTCATGTTTGCACTCTCTGCTGTTTCTAAACAGGACACTACGGGACGACGCAAGAGAGAGGTCAATAAGGGGTTGGGCGGCCTGGTTGGAGTTGGAAATGAGAGCTGGTGCAGCGCTGTGCAGTAAAAGCGTACAGCAACACCTAACATCTTTCCCTGTGATAGTGTGTCTGTCCATGTTCTCTCTCTCAACACTCACTTGGCCGTGTGCAAAAGCCTGAGCCAGGCGTGTCTTTCAGACATCCCTGCTCTGCATGCTGTAATATGGATGCCCAACCTGCAGGTCATCACTTTTGATGACAGGATTGTTTGTTTGGGCTGGAATGGTGACTAACCTTGAGCAGGTCCAGCTCAGCGTGCGCCAGCCCCAGCAGGCGTTCCCTGTCACTCCCAAATCCGCGCGCAGCTGCCGCCGCCGCCTTGGCCGCTAGCGCCATAGACCTGCCCCGTCAGCATCAGTCACCTTAGTCATCCCTTCAACGGAGCCTGTTCTGTGCCACACAAGACAGATCGTTGTGCTGCAAAGAAGCCTTGGAGGCTGTCAGAGCTGAGTTTGCTTAGAAGGTGCTCAGAAGGTGCGGAAGTGCCCAGATACGAACTGATGGTGGGACACCATGAAGCCTAGTATAATAGACGGTCCCCCGCACTCGGTCCATACTGCGCGGCAGGAAATCTTTCCATCGCATTGAAATCAGGTCACTGGTGCAGAAGGCAGTCGCCATTCGTGACAAATTGGAAGTTTACATTCCCAAACTGGTTGCCGTTTTGCCGCAAGCTGATGCTAGTGAAGACATCGATTGTTGCTTGAACACGGTCAAACACATGGGGGAAACATGGGGGTCCTACCGTGCATAGTGAAAGATCGCCTTGGCATACTGCGGCCCGCCGATCGGGCACTGGCCCCGCGCATTCTCCGGCACAGACTTGATGTCCAGGATATCGTCCCACTTGCCAAATATCACCTGCCGCAATCATTGCGCCTGCTCAAGTGAACACTGTGACTTGTTCAGCTTCAAGACGCCCGTACATTCTGCAGAAAGCTCCACAATGGCCCTGCTCCAGTGAAATGTGTACTACTCTTGCATGCAAACCTCCCGTGTCTTTCAGAGGGCCAGGCAGTGGACCATGAGCCCACATATGCTCTAAGCATGCTGCTGGTGTGAAAATCAATGTTTCAGGCAGAGTGTAATGTCGTCATCTGCAAGCCAGGTCCACTCAAGCAACATCCCTTCCAGGTCAAGATGGAAGGGAGATGTCGCAAGGGTGGATCTAGCCGGCAGATGATGACATGCTCAACGAGTGGATGCATTTGCATGCGCACCACTTGCCGTGCCCATCGCAGCGCGCACATCAGTCTCAAATGACGCATATTACTATACAAGCTACAGGATCTCTTAGTCATTGTCCCGTGCAAAGGCTGATGATAATCGGAGTTTTTTACAGGGGCCCCCCGAGAAGGAATTACCTTTGTTAGGACAAGATGCGCCCACTCGCGAGTTGAGTCGCCATAGGCAGCAGGGAACATGACATCCTGGTACAAGCGGAGCTTGGTCCCATACTCCTCCGCCACTCCAACCTGCACGCAATCAACAATCTTTACGCATTGCTCATAAGACATGCCTTTCACTCCGAAGGAATGGTAGTATATGTGTGCAGGCGAGCACCAGGTCAATGCTGCCACATGCTGGACGGACCAAATCAAATCACCCTTTCAATCAGTAGTACAACTGCAAAAGGATTGCACTTTTTCCTGTCTATTGGGTCCCCTGCATGCAGGTTCCTGACGCCAAACCCCCTCACTCTCTCCAAGAAAATGAGCAAAAGAGCTGATCCATTTTGCAATATGTCGCAGCCATGCCCATGGCAGCACCTCCTTGCTCAGACGCTCCCACATCCTGCCTGGCACATTGGGGATCACATAGCAAGGTGGCCATGCACGATTGTTGCCTGCCGGTGCAGCTTCTGCTGGGGATCTCGCACCATGCCGGCCATGTTGGCAGCATAGATGAGCATGTCGGTGTTGTGCTCCGGCCCGTATGCCACCATGCACTGCTCCGTATACGCCATGTCTGCCCCGTACGCCCTAATATTGGCAGTCACCGCATCCTTCCACCGCCCCACCCTGCAGAGGTGCGCAGCGCTGTCATCTCAGTAATCAGACACAAGTCCTCGAATGAGCGATTATAACGTGGAGCAGGCTGACAGACAAGGTGTGCAAGAAGGGCTGCCAGCTCATCTAGCCGCCTCTTGTTGCACCTGTGGTGCAGCCACATAGCTATAACATCTGCAGGAAAGTCGGTGTCACTGTCCAGAGGAACTTCAGGTGAAGGAATGCAAATGAGCCTTGCATGCCGAGAGGCTTAAGTCCAGGGAGTGCAAATCACACACGTGTCTCTGTCCAGAGGAAATTCAGGTGAAGGAATGCAGATGAGCCTTGCATGCCGAGAGGCTTAAGTCCAGGGAGTGAAAATCACACACAAGTGCTGGACTGCAGACTGATGAAGGCCCTGCGGATGTCGCTGCAGACGCCCAGTCTGTAAGCTCTGTGCTCTGGCTTTCGGTTTGCTTGTGGTCACCTCACCACAATACAGTGAAAATGAAGGGCGGAGAGAATAAAGGATGTCACCTGATGAAGATGTGGCCGGGCATGTGCAGCAGGTGCCCAAACTTGTCTTCCCAGGGCCCGGCTGTGAAGGTCATAGCCACGCCCGAACCTTCTGCTACCTTGGGGCTCGGCAGATTCGCAACACTGCGCACCAGAGCTAGGAACTCATGCACGCCATCATATGTAAGATATGTAAAGTGGGGATGTAGCCTACCACTGGCCGGAAGTGCAGGGAGGAAGCGAATCAAGAGCGTCTGCTATGTGACACTGGCTTGAATATGTGATGAAACATGACACATTGAAACACCCTGGCAGGCCAAGAAGACATGGGAAAGGAGGACTGCCATGCAAATTTCCACGAGCTGTAGCTTTGAGCCCTGACAAGCATATCGTGAAATGATGTGAAAGTGATGCATTGAGGACCCAGGGCCCCTCACCTAGAGGACACCTGTGTCAGGACAGTTGCTGCAATAAAGAGGCGATTTGGATCCTTCTGTCAGTACTACTGGTAGGAAAGACACTTGGAGAGCACTTTCTGAAGAAAGCCAATATAGGTGTCTGTCACCTGGTCTGCCTGGCGGTCTCTGCCAGGTGGATGTGAAGGTGGTGTGCGAGGGCGTTCCCTGCATCAGCCTCCAGCACGCGCCTGATCAGGCGCCCCGCCACCTCAGCATCTGGCCGCAGCTGACCGGACCCGTCGTAGTAATTCCACTGTGTATTTGTCATGTACCCCTCTGCCGCCAACGCCCACGCATGCACATCGTTGTACTTGTCGCCTGAACGGAATACATCCCCTTTTAGAAACTGGCTTCTTTGCAAAGCACATGATGATTAAAGGATATCAAGACGAGAGAGACTGCACCACAGCAATTCCCTTCATACAGGAAATACATTGCATGGATGGATGCGTCCCCACGGTATCTTTCAGGCTTTAAGGCAGCATCCCTGTAGCGGACAGTGGGCTTCTCAGGCTTCATGCAGTACTCTTCGGCTTTGAGCCCTCTTTTGTGTCTTACTTTGCTCACATTGCTCACAAGGGACTCCAGGAATGCCCTTCACGGCGCCCTCATCCTGTCTGGATTCTTCCCGGGGTTGGCAACAATGCACAACTGATTACTAATCACAATCAGTCATCCAGATCACTGAAAGCGCTCACCGATGCCCTCCATAAGCTGAGAGTACCGCCGCTGCGCTGCGCTTCGCCCCGGCTGCAGCGCCGTCCCATTCTCAAACCTGGCAACCTGAGCTTCCGCATATGCAAGCTCCTTCTGCAGAAGCTGCAACACAAACCACAGAACCACTAAGCCACTGCTTGTGGACTTCTCCTGCGCAGAGATTATGGTCGCACGGTGATGGAAGGATACATATGTCCTTATGATCCTGGTCGGCACAGGCTGGCCAGACTGTGATGTCTTTTACAGAAGGACTCAGAGTTTTGGGATTGCCTTTGGCACGCCGCGGGCTCTTTGCTCAAGACCAACGCAGGACACAGCCTGATTGCATGCACGTTCATCAAAACAACCCAGCATGCGAATGGCAGGACTGTTTATTTCCAGTGTGGTTGATTTCCAATCGCTGACAACAAGGCGCCCCCGTCCAGAGGACATCTCATCTCAGGCCGTAGGGCCGCGAATAATACAAATAGGGAAGGAAAGATGGATTGCATGCAAAAATTGGTGACCTGCGGGTCTCCATGGTTGTGGGCCACGGCCTTCTGCGCAGCTTCCTGATTCTTTCCTCGAAATTGACGCAGAACAGAGCCCAATTGTATGCGGTGTTGAAAACTCACTTCCCCGCGACTGCCAGGCCTGTTGCAAGGTCTGCAATTTCCTGGCATGAGTAGAAAGGGAAGGAAAGATGGCGGCAACAGTTGGTCACCTGCGGGTCTGCGCGGTCGTCGGCTATGGCCTGCCGAGCCAGCGCAAGCGACTTCTGCGCAGCTTCCAGGCAGGCCGGAAAATCTTCCGGGCTGAAGGAGGGGAACCAGGTCGGCTCAGTCACCACCTCCCTGCCGCGCACATGCAAGTTTAAACTCAAAAGCTATTTCGAGACGCCCTGAAGACGATCGTACTCTAGCAAGTGCTGACGCCTCAACCTAGCGGTCCAACACATGGTGCTTCTGCACGCATGCTCTCACAAGGATTATTCCAGCTTCTCGGATTTGCTTGGGAGCATTACTGCTTTGCATTTGGCCCCGGCTGGCGGGTGGCGGTATAAATAGTGAGCACCGCGCCCACGGTTAATTGGGTCTCGCTTGGATCTGGCGAGTCCATCAAGGGGTAGGATTTTAGCAGCCTTTACTGGAGCTTGTCTACAGACGCTCCTTGCCCTGGCAGGATTAGCGTGTAATAATAATAATAATGATTTGTTCCACATATCAACGATTATGGCTCATCTGAGTTCTCAAGTCATGCAAAGCCCGATGTATGTGTCCTTCAGTGTGCTCTTCACATGGCCATACAGGCATCAGAGAAGCTTGCTAAGCTAGCATTTTGTATTCAATATTTAAGAATTTGGTTCTGTGAGGCCAGTACCTGTTGGCGCCTGGTCCCAGGGAATAGGCAATGCCCCATGGCGCCATGGAAGCAGTGGGGTCCAGCTGGGCGGCCATGCTGAAGGACTGGAACGCCTCATACTGGTTGAAGTTCCACGACAGCAACATCCCCTGGACAAGTAGAAACTTCCTGATGGGTGCACAATTTGCGAGTACTGCACCTGATCTGCTGGGGACTCCCTTCGTCTGGCAATGTTTTATCAGGGAATCCTTTTAATGACCGTTTAAAAGCATGGCATTGAGATGCAGGTAGATCCATACTTGCATTCCCAGAGACTGCACTGATAGGACATGGCGTGCTCTTCAGCTAAGGCGGCCATAGTCAAAAGTCAAAAGTGGGGACAAGGAAAAAACAGCGCAATTGGGCAAGGGCAGCGGGTGAGACCAAGCCAGTATTGTCCGGGTCACAGATTGATGGTGAGAATGCTCAGTAAAGGGCATGCCTGGTCAAACAGCTTCTGAGCATCTGGCGAGGCTGTGGCGATGGGGTGAGAAAACCCGCGCAAGTCTCCGAAGAAGGCAATCCGCTGCTGCCACGTCGGCGGCATGCACTTTGGCTTCGGTTGGGTCCCCCCGTTGTGCCCTGTAACACAGCCGTGTGTCTGCTCAGTCATTGCTTGTAAGTGCTTGTCATTGCTCGTCATTTAGTTGTCATTGCTAATGCTTGCTTTGAAGCCACATGACGACCAACTGAATGGTCTTGCCCCACCCCGGTCATGTTCCCAAGTGCAGCATGAGAAGATCAGTAGCATGTGAGATACTGCCATGGATTCCCAGCGCTCAGTCATCTGCATTGGTAGGTCGTAAAGCCAGAGACACTGTGTATGATGGAGTGAGATAGTTGGGGACTCACAGATAGTGAAGTAGAGGAAGGCCAGCAGTCCTGTGCCCATGGCTAGGGAGAGGCCAAAGGCAATCATGGTCTCGGCTGCCCCAGCATGATGAATTTGCCTGCACAAACCAGAACAAAAAATTAATCTTAACAAGCAGGCGAAGCCTTGGCTAATACAGGGATAAACAGTGCATCCTTGAGGCTTCCACCGTTCGAGGGGTTTACGCAACGCTTGCATGACACATGCCGAGGTTGAGCGTACTTTCGCTCGGTCGAGTCCCCGATACCATCGAAGTTCCTTCCGTGTAAATGCTCCACCTCCCCCTCCTACAAGCATTACGTGAGGTTGATGCCATGAACTTGGACAAGGCCAATACTTAAGGCGCCTAGAAATGTACCAGAAAAGCATGATCGGTATATCGATGAATGGAACCAGTTGTTAGTAAACGTTCAAGACTGGAAACGACACGACGGCAACAAAAAATATGTACTATGGAAAGCAAAGTGACGTAAGGCGATGGGGTGGCATCGGAGGAGCCCCACCTCGTCTTTGACCCCTGTCCTACGGCGCACTTCACTCAATGCAAAGTTGAGTGAAACCGAGATGCCACAGAGGACCGCCAATGAGCCCAAGAGCACCACAAGCATCATGTTGGATCCACTTTACTACCCTGCTCGATATGAGCAATGCTACTTCTAGCAACGCAGTTTGTAGAGATGCGCATGCTAAGAACCCCCGACGAGATCACAAGCGCATCCGCCAAGTTCTGCAGTCGTCCACGAGGTTTGAGGTTGCGCAAGTTCGGGGACAGCGTCACGCATGTGCTCACATGTAAGTCGCATGCGGCGACACGTGAGAACAAAAAGTACAACCAGGACTGGGGCCTATTCTGGCAAAAGCGTACTTGATGCAAAAGGGGGCAGATAAAGAAGTTGAAACCCTACCACTGCATGTCGTTAAGAGAGGCCACGACAGCGGATGCAGGGGTGATATTGGAAAGGCGCGTTCCGTCGCTAGATAGATGCTGGACACTTTTCCGCATAGACACCACTGTTAAGCTCGGACGCCCGAGAATTACAAGGGCTTGCCACAAGAATACAGCAATTACGCCCAAACGGCACAGCAACAGCTTGCAGGCCCAGCCCTTCTGCAGCAGAAAAGGTGGGTTGAAGCGCGCGTGCGCCATTCACAGTAAGTATGAAGTGGGCCTGATGATCTTTGCGCTGTTTTCGAGCCAAGAACGAGTGTTAGGGAGCCCAGGAAAAATTTCAGGCCCTGATTGACCATTAGAGTGGCAAAGGAGTGTTGGGTTGCGCGCGGGGTCGGCCAGGTCGCAACTGTACTGGCTGGACACCGTGCATGTGGATGGTCGCGTTGGCTTCCAGGTTCACCGCCGGCGGCGGGGCTTGTTTCTGAAGGTTCACGTAGGACATAAGCCTAGCATAGATGTGAAAGCAATGATATTTATCCCTGGTGGGGTTAGGACGGAGGGGCGCTCGCTTTAAGCTGGGATGTCGTACTGCAGCGTACCTGTCCATACCATGAGTGGAACTAGCAGTGGATGTCGGGCGTAACAAGTGCACAAATTGCCCCGTGGTGGCCAAGCGTGTCGTAGATTTGGGGATGTCCGCATTGACCGGTTCGCTCGCGTCGTGACAAAAACATGGGTATGTCGTAGGTCCTTCAAACTCAGCACAGACAGCCCCTTTCACCAGGATGGCATTTCTTCGGGACGCTGAGGACTTTCTAGCACGCCTGCCATCCATTTCCCTTGACGGAATGGACCCCCTGTTCCCTCAAGGCGACCCGGCTCTGGCGAAGTCGCAATACGCTGAGGTGGTGCCCACCAAGGTGAGCTCAATGGCTTTCCCGGTACCGGTGATCTGTTGACTGTGATCGATTTGTCTGTTGTGTCGTATTCAAGACACGGCGGATGTCCTTGAAGCCTTCGAGCACAAGGTTTCTCGGTCTCAATGGTGTCCCCTAGCTCTTCTGTTTGCGTGTCCCCTGTCAAGTTTGGAACTCATTGGTGAAAAGGTGTTTCAAGTGTTTCATCAAGAGCCAATTTCGGGGACAAATGACTGCGTTGAAGGTTCATCGTTTAGCCAGCAGAGGCTCCCCATCTTGTACCTGCCCACCATCTGAACGCTGTTTTATCTGTCCTTTCCAGGCCGACATGGCAGTCCAGAAGTGCACCATCACGACAGGCCCGCAACCCTTCCCGCCCTTCGACCCCTCTGCCAAGCCGGGGCGCAGCAAGTCTACTGCCACCCACTACAGCCCCAACACAACCCTCTACCCGATGTCCTATCTGGAGAGTTTCAGCGGCGCAGAGGGCGGCGATCACACCGCGGGGGAGCATGAGGAGTCTCTGCAGGCGCGGCATTCCAGCCTGCAGTCCTGCTCTAGCGAGGCCGCTGAAGAATGGAACCTTCGCCGCTCCCCTCGCAACACCAACTCCCCCAAGAACAAGGTGAGCACCTAACAACTTAAACCATGCAACGATGGGATTGAGTGGCACCTTGTGCTGCAGCTCATGCTGCTTCGTGTCTGTCCAGTTTCATTATGCTGCAGCAACGGTTGACAATATCAGTCGAGTGCCACATGAATTATTTGGTGCCTTGTATTTCTTTAGAACGTATGGCTGTTGGCCGGGCTGTCTTATTGCCGCAATGTCTGCATGTTTCATTCGTCTGATGTCCTGTCATTCATACCCCACCAGGCCGCACAATGATGCTCGCCCCTTGTCATCATCGGTTCAAATATCCTGCTGTTGACATTTTCGGCGGCTCAAATATCTGCACCTGATTTTTGTCTCTTTTTGCCGTGTTCAGGGCCCCAGAGAGAAGCGCAAGGTGGGCCGGCCGATCGCATACTGCGGCGACCCTGACTCACCGGACCTTACCCCGGCCGAGCGCCGCCGCATCAAGCGCCGCATCGCAAACCGCGAGTCGGCCCGCCGCGTGCGCGCGCGCCGCCAGGACCTTATCGAGGAGATGGCTGTCAAGGTGCACACCCTGCTGTTCCCTTCCTCTTGCCAATACTGGCAGTCTTACAGACTTCTGCTGCAGATTTGCGCTCCATGGCATGCAGGCTGATCCTGGTGCTGTGGGTGTGCCGGTGGTTTCTTTATGATACTGTGAGTCTGTTGGGCTGCAGCTTGCACAGGTGCAGTGCAGTCTCGCAGCATTGCTCTTGTCATATTGTCTTGCCAGGTGTTTTGGGCATCAGGTCCTGTGCTGTTTTTCAGGAGGGTGGGGGGTGATGCAAAAGTTGATATCGTGCATTGGCTGGGCCAAGCATCCGGAGACTCATATACTTCTCATGATGCGCGCAGGCCGATGAGATGGAGAAGCACAACAGCACGCTGGCTTCGCACGCGACAGCGGTGGAGACTCAGCACGCGGCGATGATGCGTCAGATGGGCGAGTATTCCTCGCAGCTGCAGGCGACAGCCGCGCAGAACGAGGCGCTGCAGCGAGAGATCGCCCACCTTCGCAACCTGCTTGAGGTGCGAGTCACCCTTCGTCACCGCTGCCTGATGCAAGCTCACTTCTGCCGGTTCCAAACGTCGGTGCAACTCGCCGGCTTTTGCCTCTACCATGAGACAGACAACAGGCTGAAGGTCATGAGACACACCTGGTCTGACTGCTGATCGGCCCCTGGTGGCATGCAATCTCCAAAGTGCCGATTTGCTCTTCTGCTGGTGTTACCCGGCAGCATGTGCACAGTCTGGATGCATGTGTGTCTGTGTATGCGGTGTCTTGACCAAAAGTTGTTGCTGTTGTGCAGAACAAGGGCGAGGTGATGTCGCCAAAAGAGGACCACGCCTGCCCAAGCTCCTGCTCCCAGTCCGCTCAGCAGCCAGTCAACCACAGCACCGCGTGGAACTACCCCGCAGCTTGCCCTTCAGGCGCTGCTGACATGAACCTCGGTGTGTACTCCTTCTGAATTCTTGGTAAACGCAACACCTGCTATCTTCATCGCGACCTGGTGCTGTCTTTGAGGGTGATAGGTTAGAGCAAGTCAGCAATGCACATAATGTGCACGCACCGGGTGTCTGAGAGTGAGAATTTGAGAGCTGCTCTTGGTGAATGGCATCTACAGGAGTCTAAGTCATGGTATTTCCTGGGTGTCCAGCGAAGCCCTGGTCAAGGCACCAAATACCTCAAAAAATGATTTGTTTTTGCACCTCAAAACCTGCGCACCTCTCTTGGGAAGTGGTACTGACCTGTGTGCATGTGCCGCCAGGTGCCGGGCCAGTCTTCAGCAACAACATGCGCAGCGCGTTCGCGGTCTCAGCCGATTTGCCGGCGGAGGAGGCACACCGTGTTATGGACCTGCCCATGTGCAGCGCCGCCAGCATGGACCAGTTGCTGCCCAACATGGGCCTCACCCCTTCGATGGCGTTCCCTTGGGAGACCAGCTTCTCTGATGGCAAGGCCCCCAGCTTCGCCCTGCCCATTGAAATGTTCTGAACGCCTTCCCTGAAGTGGGTCTTGAGAGGTGTTCTGAACGGCTAGCCTGCGAGTCTTGCAAAATGGATCTAGTACGGTGTTATGAGCAGCTTGCTCTAGGCTCACAGCACCCCTCTTTTGGAGTTGAAGCATGGTGGTTGCGCGTTGTAGCAGCAGCCATCTGGATTCTGAGCATTGCATTATAATCACCCACATATGAAGCACGGACAGCCATGTTCATATGTGGCAAATTGTGCACTTGAAGCAATGTTATATGCTTAGTGCAACACTAGAGCAGAGGTCTGCATGGTGGTCAAGTGTCAGGTCATTATATCCTGGTTCAGAGAGTCCAGTACCGAGCCCGCGAGATGCCCAAGGCTCACAGCACCCCTGTTTTGGGGTTGAATCATGGTGGGCGCGCGTTATAGCAGCAGCCATCCAGAATCTGCGCATTGCATTGCCAGTTTCAAGCACGGACAGCCATGTGATTCATATGTGGCAAATGGTGCACTTGAAGCAATGCTATATGCTTAGTGCGATACTTGAGAAGAGGTCTGTGTGGCGTGGTCAAGTGGTCAGGTCATTATGTCCTGGTTCAGAGAGTCCAGCGCATGACATCGGCACAATTACAAAGAGGGGTGACACATTGTGGGGTCGGCCCGTCTATCTGGCCCTTCAGATTGAAATTGCATCAAGACCTATAATGGCAACCAAGTCAAGCTGAGAATACCGAGCCCGCGAGATGCCCAAGGCTCACAGCACCCTTGTTTTGGCGTTGAAGCATGATGGGCGCGCGTTGTAGCAGCAGCCATCCAGAATCTGAGCATTGCATTGCCATCTCTTTAAGCACGGACAGCCATGTGCTTCATATGTGGCAAATGGTGCACTTGAAGCCATGCTATATGCTTAGTGCAACACTTGAGGAGAGGTCTGTGTGGCCTGGGCAAGTGTCAGGTCATTATGTCCTGGTTCAGAGAGTCCAGCGCATGACATGGGCACAGTCAAAAGAGGGGTGACACACTTTCAACGTTGTCTAATACTGTGTTCCAAGCACTGGGGTGACTTGAGACTTCAGACGTTGAGACGTTACACACAAATACATGCCGTACTGAATTCCGCTGACTGATGGGATTAAAATTCGCGTTGAAGGTGTGTCTTCAACATCATTTCTTAGGGAGAAGAAATCCTCCATTTGGTCCCTTTGCCCTTTGCAGGGCGCTTATCCAATGCGAGATTGCGAGACGTACTGCAAGCGCCCCTTTTGCGTCTTGCAAAAGGGATGCAGATCACGGGTGCAGATGAATGCAAATACATTTTCAATGTTTGCCCGGTGTGACTCTGCATGTTTCCAGCCTGGCTGGTGCAGTGTGGGCCTAGTGTTTAATTCAGCGCTTGCTTTGCTCTTTCACATTATGTCAGGCTAAGAGCTGTTAGGATTTGAAGCAGGTTCTGTGATTTGGCAGCACCAAGGTACTCTATAATCCATGTATCATTCAGCGTGATGTCAAGGTTTTTCTGCTTTTTCACAAGAGCCAATGAGCAATGTGTTTATGTCAACTTTGAATGCTTGCGCCACAGTAGCACAATGATCTCTCAGGGGGCCAAGCGTGTCCCTTGCGCAATGGTTTGTATGCCAGAGGCTAGGAAGTATGTTGCGTGTCTTTTTTTTTGTCATTTGCATGCTGCCTGTGTTCCGCACAGGTGTACACATGTGCGCACACATGGACTGCAATTGTAAAGCTTGCTTGGTCCATTGGTCCCTCAGAATCTGCCTGCATAGGATGCATTGCATTCCCCCTCGAGTGATGGAACTCAGAAGATACTAAACTTCAGTAACCATACACTACTCTTTGGTACCCCCTGTGGAATTGTACACATGTGTGAAGACTTGCTGCCCCTTACTGCTGACTGAAGGCCTTAAGATGCATCACATAGTACCGGGGGTAGGGAGTCACTAGCCTCGTGACACATTTGACAGCCAAGCTCGGCAGGCAACTTCAATCTCGAGTGTTTTACACAGCATTCAACGCACAATGCCCTGAGCGACCTCAAGTCATAAATCACTACATGTACATTAAATGCCAGAGACGCCAATCGGGCTGTCCAATGCCACGCAAAAGCAGTCTAGAAAGAGCAGTCCAAATACCACCGATTTTGCCAGTCCCCGATTGCAGCATACTGCAATCATTGCCACACGCGACTTCATGTAATGGCCTTGGATAAGCCAACTGACATGGCCAGACAGTGGAATTTCTTATGAGACAAGTGAAAATACAACAAGACCTGCCTTACTGAAGACCTGCACAGACCTACTCTGTTGAGGCCAGCAGAGCACAGCGCTGTACGTATGAAACACCGGCATTCTGGTAATGATTTCTTCTTTCCTTCCTGGCTCAGGGGGCGATCGATTTCTGTTTCCTAATATCCCCAAGTCAACAGTGGCTCATGCTTATGCTTGCTACCAACGTTGTTAACATCAGCATTTCTGCGGACACTCGAGAGACTCAACCATGCAAGTGAGATGAAAGAATCTCAACTCAATTGCCATGTGCTGTAGTAGCACACAACCTTGTACATTTATCATATGAGGAAGCCTTTGCAAACTTCGGGTACAGTGTCACATGATGTGACTAACATCCCAACCTGGACACATTTTCTTGACTAAAGCATGCCAGGACAACTCGGCTCATCACCAGCGCATATCAACACTGCATTGACCTGCTGCCTCATCATTAGACGCAACACCACCAACAAAGCCCACAATGAAACGCAGAGCTTATGCGGGTACAACTAGGGATCAGGTAGCTCTCATCCCTGCTGGATGGCAAGCTTCTGCACCACCATCCCTCCCTTTCTGGTCCAACAAAGAATTCTCAATGCTTCTTCCTGTCTGCTCTTGGGCATCGGCCCCTGATAAAGGGCATGAACGCTGCTAGCTGGCAAGATGCCCTTATACTCAGGTGGACCTTTGCTTCACAGCGTCTGCACAGAGCCTATGCTCCCCCTGAAGGGTGCTGCCCAAGGGCCACTTGCCAAGACGGGAGAATGCTGATATTCTCCCTTCCGGGATAAAATGGCGGCAAATGTAGACAGAGAACAATGGTCACCTTGCTTGTTGCGGCTTCAGCCAGCCTGGTGGCACCCTATCCGAGCGGACTGACCATAGAGAGATGAGTTGGTGCCGGTGCGCTCTTAACCAAGCTAGATAAAGTTCAAGAACAGCAGAGTTGCTTCGCTTCCACCACTACCCAGGATCGGTACCCAGCAAAGCACACATAAATCCTGCAAGACTAATCCCCCGGGACAGCCTCCCCTCCGGAAGCAGAGAAATGCCCTTTAAGACACCCCTCAGTGGTCAGAAGGATATGTGGCAAACAGCCTGTCATCCCATGACTGAGGCCGACAACCCCACCACAACACAAGCAGAGAGCCGCCTCCCATCAGTGGTAGGAAGGGTAGGTTGGGGCGCTCTTGACGAGCTGGTTCAGTTCTGTGCTTGGTGGCGCAAAAGCCTGTCATCCCATGACTGGAGCCCGGCATCGCCTTCCCTTTGCTGCCAAAGCAGGATCCCCCAGACGTCCCTCAGTGGTAGGAAGGATAGGTGGGCGCGCTCTCGACAAGCTGGTTGAGTTTGTAAGCGGCAAGGAGCGCCGGCCGCACATCGTCCACATGCACCAGGCTCTCCAGGAAGGGCAGCAGGCTCAGCAGCTCGCTGTCTGCCTCGTCGTCGTACCAGGACTCGATGGGAATGCCGTTGGGCAACTGGTAGCCGAACGCCTGCGCGCATCACAGGTTACACACGTCAGAGCCTGGCGTGACATGCTTTTTATTGGTGGTTAGCTGTCACTCAGCAGCAATGTCTTCAAGTGCAATTCACAAGTATGCTCATAGAGTTGAGCTTGCAGGGTAAAGCATGAACAGCAGTCCCGCGCACACAACGGCGCCCATGTGAAACGAGAGCTGCATACTATTTTGGTGGAACTCGGGACCATTCCAGGCATGATTGCATCCTCACGCATGCAGCATAGCATCAAGATCAATCCTGCACTTGAATGGTGCCCGACCACTGCAAATACTGCGGAAATGCCAAGCAGGGAGCTGTACGCAGACAAAAATTATGCCAAGCATGCGTGCGGCAGTACCCAAGGTCGTGGCAGCCTTGCAGCGCAAGGAGTAGGAGCACAACAATCCATGCACAAGGACAACACGGTGCATCGACGATTATGCTCCTCATCATCAGCTGTCACATCACACCTGTGCTAGTAAATCTTTTCCAAAGAGAGATAAAGAAAAAGAGAAAAAAGAAAGCGGGGTGAGGAGGACTCGAACCTGGGGGGAGTTGTCGACGATGACGGTATGTGCGAGGTCGCGGCCGAGCACGGAGAGGTCCTTCAGGTAGTTGCCCTCCACAAACACACACGAGTCCCGGAACACGCGGTGCCGGATCAAAGTCCTGCGCGCATGTGCGCCGGGCAGGTTGATAATACCTTTCAACAGGGCAGTAGGATGTGCTGAAGCACTCTTTCTCAGATACAGCAAGATTTCTTAGCAGCATAAGAGCTCAGAGCAAGGCAAAGAAGTCCTTCCCCAGGCCTTTGTCGAGGAATGGCCATTCTAGCGCCCAAACATGTAACTGCAGTCGTGCAGCGGCTCAAGCAAGATGGCCAGGAAGCGATCCCAGCAGAATCTGTCAGCCATTCAGGAACTACAGCATACCCCATCTTTCCCTGGGGACTGCCCTGGAGCTAGCGCATGTTCACGCGCTGAGCTTTGCAGGGTATCCAGAAACTCAAATTCAATTCATATTCAAAAGCGCGCACCGGGTGGGGTCCAGGATGTTGAGCAGCTGCTCAGCGTAGACCTTCTGGGAGGCGGTGAAGACGACCACCTCAAACAATTCCGCGCAGCGCTGCAGGAAGTGCTGCAGGTGCGGCCGGCGGCGCACGTGCACGCGGTGTTCCCTCCCATTGAACGCCACCGGGAAGCTGAAGTCCGGCTCGTCGCAGCCGTCCAGCGTGCTGTGCACCAGCGTCTCGTCCAGGTCCAGCACCTGCGGATGAGTCAGCATATCAGTCAGCGATCTATCAGGAGCAAGTTTATCATGCGCTCTATATTACCACTTACCACTTAGTGATAAGATCACTTGTTGCCCACGTTTGCGCATGGATTGCGTGATCAAAACCTCCACAGAATGATAGCCGGGATGAAGAAAATGCTGGCAGACATCACTTCCCTGTACTCGTTGAGGAAAGGAATCCTCATCCAGACAAACAGCATGGAGAAGTGTGGGTGCCGGCACACATGCAGTGCGATTTGTTGACAGAACCCAGCAGGACATCTCAGCCATCAGGCAAACCCATCAGGGGGAGAACACAGAATACACACCAACAGACTATTGCAGGAATGCTTGACTCCGGCATTGTGAGATCAAAGCTTGATGGACTCGGCCAATGTCATGTGCGCAATTGCATGTCAGAGTGGCTTCAAGAGAGAGGAGAATGGGCACATGAGCTCACCAGGGTCTTCCTCTTGCACTGGCGGGTCTGCCGGGGCAGGAGGGAGCGCCGCCAGCGAGGCACCACCTGCTTCAGCGGTGGCAGATTCTTGATGAATGCGTAGGGGTCAAAGTCTATGCACTCCTCGTCGTAGTCTTCCTCCTCTGCATACTTTGCCGCTGTGGCCGCCCCCGCCTCCTCCATTTCTTCGTCCCTGCTGTAAAAGCACAGAGCAAACTTTTAAGGCGCGGCTGATGGGAAGCGCATAAACATCAAAATATCAGCCCCGGCTGGCAGGGGGCGGTACAAATACTGAGCACCGTGCCCACGGTTGATTGGGTCCACCAAGGGGTAGGATACCTCGTCTGCAGACACACCGTGCCGCTGGCAGGAAAATCATGTATTGGTAGTAAGATAACATCAAAATTAGAGTCCTCATGCTGCTAGTTTAGGGCTCGAACGAAAATTCTTTGAGGCGGGATAGCTATGACGACTGCCAGGGTACGTGCTTGGCATGCATGCCACATATCTTCATCTACTGTGCATTTCTGTGGTAGATATTGTATCTGCATTATGGCAGTCCCTACCATCGCCCTGCCCCCTCTAATGATGGGGCAGGTCAGATGGATCCCCTCTTACCTGCAATTTCATGGACCAATCTGACAGGGAATTCACCATCCAAGCATTGTTGCTTTCTACAAACCCAGGGCCACGGCAGTACCTGGAGGCAGACGCGCACAGAGTCCCCTCATCCACGCAGGTGTCACTCTCCCCGTCAGTGCTGCTGGAGGTGCCCCCCTCCTCCCGCTCCACCGCCGGGCCCGCCTCCGCGTCGGTGGCGGGGGGCACGCCCCTTGGGGCGGCCCGCACCTCCGGCAGGGGCATTCCCTCCACCTGCATCAGCGGCCCGGTGTGCCGCGCCGGCTCCGGGCCGCCGTCGCAGTGGTGGATTCCCACATGCGCCCTCCGCCCGTCCTGCGAGTTGTTACGCCATCCTTACTCACTAGTTCTCTGACAAGTGCAGTACAGACCCACAACGAGAGGACACCTTGCAAGTCTCACTCCTCAAAAGATCAACCCTTCTCACTTAGAATCCTCCCCAGAGCACTCAATAGGCACCCCAGGCCATTCAATCGCAATTTTGTGTGCAAGACGTTGAGCACGTCTGCAGGCAGGCCTTGGTCCTGCAGCAAGCACTACAGGTGACCATATAGCAGAACTGGGGGGGAAATCTGTGACCAGATGATTTATCGGCATCTGTGACCATTCTAGTGCTGGTCATTGCCAAAGTGCTCATACAGCATAGACACTGCATTGAATTAGCGGGTGCTACCAAGGGACTCACCTCTAGCACAACAGAGGGTTCGGAGTCAGGGTGGTCTTCCGGCTTCCCCTGGAATAGAGTGAGCACGGGGGAGATGATCGAGTTGAAGACGCTTTTGGGCTTGGGGGCCTGCCCGGCCCTAGGGCTCTGGGCAGCGCTCCTGCCCACCTCCTGCCCGGCTGACTCATCGCCTGCCCGCCTGCTGGGCGTCGACTGGCTGTCCATGGAAGCCTGAGCCTCCTCTGATGTCGACACCTGTCACAGGTTTTGACATTTCAGACACATGCTGGCTCTTCTGCAGGCGATTGAATTGACTGACTTGACAGCTCTTCTGCATGAATTGACTTTTGTGACACGCCAATGTCATGCTAGCTCTTCCGCATGACTTGCAAGCTCTTCCGCATGACTTGCAAGCTCTTCCGCATGACTTGCAAGATGTGATGCTAGGTGCACTGGCACTCTCCAAACAGATGAATGATACGAGAAGTTAAGCAAGAAGTTGACTGTGCTTCCATTCATCAGGGCTGCAGCACCCTGGCAGGGCATTATTAATGAATTTCACAAAGTTTGCTAAACGAGACATAGATGGATTGTCGTAACAGGTGGAATCATCAAATGCAGAGTCTGAAGCCCCAAGCCCAGTGCATGTGAGACTTCCAGAGGTCTCACCTCTAAAGGCTTGTGGGGCGCAGCAGCCTTTCCCTCTGCTTCCACATGCAGAGTACGCTTGCTTGGCCGCGCAGTCTTATCGACGGGACCTGTTAGGTTCCAGATCAGGACCATCAGGACATGATCGAGTATGACAAATCGGCATCTCCTTTGTTGCCTGATGGGCATCTGCAGCTAGCAATACCTCCATCAACACATTGAATCATTACTATGATTATAGGAATACACCGGCACACGCAAAGCACAGACCCTAGCTAGCCCAATCCCTGAATCTGCCGGAAGGTACACCACGCTTGCTCTCGACATTACACAATTGCAGCGTTGAGCCGAGCAAATAACACAAGCGGGTTATATAATAGCAATTTGCATTGCATCTCCGCGGAAAACATCAGATTTGCTTTCGGTCATCGACCAGGGTGCAATCTGCACTTTCATTCTTCAAAGAAGACCGTGCCAAAAGGCGTGCATGCCTTGATGGAAACGCTATTCACTCATATATAATTTAATACCAGGCTCAATGCAGGCCACGGTATGTGAACCCTACAAGCTCCAAGATGCTTACATAAGCTTGCAGAGGTCTCAGAGCAGAAAGAGAAGCACCTTTGCGCTTCTTTCTCTCTGCTGAGGTGATGAGACTGTCCTTAGGGTTGCTGGAAGCTGCCGCTCGTTGCTGCCTGCCAGGGGAATTGTCAGACTTCGCTCCAGTACTAGGATTCTTGGCTTGGGCCATAGCAAGGTGTCCCTAACAATTCGCCAGCAATGCTGCTTCTGACCCCCCGACGACAAGCCTCGACCGTCAATGCTGACCTCCAATATCCCGCATGTTACAGCGAGAGCCCTCGAACATGCATAGCAGTGCCTTTCAAGGGGGAGGAAGTCCGGTCTTATCCTGCTCACCGAGGCTCACCGGCACCAGACACTGCGAGTAGACCTTGGCAGCTCAAAGTGAATGGAGCAGGAAATGTTTATTCTGGACTCAGCCTGAAGAAATTGAACCCGGGCAAGGAAATTCGAGGAAGTCCTTGACCAGGAGCTCTGGGCGTATCCATCCAAAAGTACTGGGCGCAACCGAGAACCGAGCCCACGTGGACGCTTTGATGAATAGAAGCTCTGTTCTCGCACAATCACGAACTACCTCGTCCTATCCATTGCATATGATGGGTATTGGTTCTTCTCTGTGTCTGCAAGACCAATACTGAGCCTTTGCCGCGTGAGTCTGGCATTTCACAAGATCTTGTCTGAATAGTGTCCTGAAAGGGTGCTGTCTCAGTGCGATCTAGACGTTACAGGCGCACCAGAACGCTCAGATATTAATAAAATTTGCCAAAAGAGGGATAGCCCACAACACAAGAGGTGTCGCATTAGCAATACACCAAACCATCACAGAGGCCTGGCCGAGCAATCATGAGCCAGAACTTTGGGCATCAAGAATTTGGCAACGACATTCTTCAAGAGCGCAAACGGAACCCCCTGGTGCTAGTAGGTATGTCATATGTATCATTTGCTGGCCCACTGAACTTTCCATTGAGCAGATTGCTTCTGGCCATAAACGGGAATAAGACGGGAATAAGATGGTTTATCGGTATTTACAGGTGCTGCAGCTACCGCGGGCGTCCTTTGTGCCGGCCTTCTAGCTTTCAAGCAGGTGACCTTGCTGCACCATGAAGGACTGCCTCGCAAACATTTGTATCTATCTTCTGCTTCTCAAGCTTACACACTGTATGGTTTCTTTGCAGGGCAATGCTGATCTCTCACAGAAGTTCATGCGCGCCAGAGTGGCGTTCCAGGCACGGATCAAAGCCCCTTGCATATCTCTGACGAGCTTCCAATTGCTGTACTGTTCTACCGCTGGGTTATCTGCCATGCAGCTCTGACCGGGGCTGCTTGCCTAGAGCACGCGTACCTGACTGTTGACTAATGTGTAATATTTCTAATGGATGCAGGCCGTCACAGTGGCGCTGATGGCAGGGTCAGCAGGGATGTATGCTCTGTCAGAGAGCAGTCAGCAGAGCGCCAAGAAAAAGAATGCAGAGACGCACTTGTAGGAGCTCCTGCAGCTGCAGACGTGAGAGCACTGTCTGTGCCCTGCTACACAAGCATTGCATTGTGTGTGCAGCCCTGCTGGCTTTGCTGCAGTCAACAGCAGAGATGAGATGCCATGCCAGCGCTGAGTGATTTTGGAACCACGTCACTCAGGGACCCCATGATGTAGTAGAAAAGGGTAGGAAAGGGCAGGCGGGCTTTTCGACAGAGCCTGGGAAAGATGCATAGCACGCATCAATAGCAGCTGCCATTTTTGCAGCACACGTGCCTTGACATGTCACAAAACATGATAGACCTTTAGAATAGTGCTTGGCGGGATGCTGGCAGGCATGCACTCACTTTGTCCAGTGCGTGGAACCTTTAAAAACGACAGTAGGATATTGGTTTGACTGTCCTATGCTGGGAACCTGAGCAAACCGGGGCACACTTGCATGGATACCTGTGGGAGCACATGTCTGCCGCATTATCATTGATAACATCAGGCAGCAGCCATCTGAGATGCATTGAAGTCAAGTTTGCTTGCACGACGGCCTTGCATGTATGGGAGATCAAAGTCTGTATGTCAAAAGTTGCATTGTAACATACTGTACCATTATCTATATTGCACATGTGTCCTTTTGACCCTCCGTGGAGGATGCTCTATGCATTCCAATTCAAGTAAAGCTCTGCAGGGGATCAAGCCGCTGCGATTTGGGTAGCTACAGACACGATGCGAGGTTTTGCTGCAGTGCTTGAAAAGGCTGGTCGGAGACAGCGCTGCCAGTGACTCATGACAATTTCAGCAAGTGCTCTTACAGTCATCAGAATGGGAACAGCAACACGCAGAAATCGATGCGCATGCATCACACAAAGCTGATGTCAACAAGATCTTAGTCTAGACATAGCATGCATGGTATGCATCAACCTAGGTACATCACAATCTGGTGAAAACGCTTAAGATCCTTCAGCAAATCTGACCTCACAAAACCACTGATTGCACTTCTCAGAGCTGGCATGGTGGCTCCCATCGATGACATCATTCTGGAAATATTGGATGTCTTTCTCAGGGACATTAAGACAATTTGCATGCGTATGTATACACTTCAGTATGGGCGCCATACACCACTGTCACCTTCAGATCAAGCATTTCGTGAAATCAGGCAATGGTCTAATTCATGTGCCCGCCTATGTAAGGCAGTCATCTAAAGATACCCTCTGCATGCTATGACCAAAGTAGCAGAATCAAGCCGCAAAGCTGTACACAAGGCAAGCAGTCACAGAAATACCACCAATGCTCCTCCCCCACCAAAAAGCCACCAGTAAGAAATCTTGCCCGCCGCGCTTCCATCCAGGCCTGATTATGGGACATCCGATGAGTAGGTCCTCCTTGAGATGTTGCAGGAACTCTTTTATAAGGCTGCATTCACAGAAGTCTCAAGGTCCAAGGTAGATGCTGTCTCAGGAGGGCACACGTGGCACAGCATGCATCTTCATTCCCTTGGTGCAGGAGAGAGTAATTGATGTGCGCTCTGCAGCCTTTACACCCTCCGGTCCCCCCATCTGCGGCCACAATGCACCGAATCATTCAACTCAGCTCACGTAGCGAAAGGTTAAAATCTGCTCCAATCTCCTTGTCATGCGCCACGCATCGACTCAAGCATGCAAAGCTTCTGCTGCTGCTGCCACGCATGCATGTGGATACAAGTGTTTTCGGATTCACGTTTTTGCAGGAAAGCGCGCACATTCAAGAATGAAACCTGTTGACATCAGACCTAGCTGTCTTTGAAGGATGCATGCGTAAGACAGAGGCAGCACCTCGACCGCTGCGCAACCATGGGCACAAATAACTAATCAGTAAAGGGTGGTAAGAATAGGGAACGCCGCGCACCTCATCGGCGAGGCGGAAGGAGAAGTTGCCGTACAGCTGCGCGAGTGTGGTCGCCAAATTGAGCTTTGCGAGCGTTTGGCCAACGCAGTCACGGCCGCCCATGCTGAAGGGCATGAAGCGCACCGGCGTGCGCCCATTCACCTGATCCAACCCCTTTGCGTCCTCCACGCCATCCTGCACCGATCAGACAGCAAGTCAGAGAAAAAAAACATGCAAGGAAGCGCTTTACGCGCCAGATTACGGTAAGTATGGGATTAACGACGAAGGTAACATCCACTAGAAAAGATGCCATTGGCCAATACGGCTGCTGCAGACATACCAAGAACTCACCAGTGTAAATCGTTTGGACACAGCCTTGCGAGGCAAGACCCCAGTCATGTGAGACGGCAGACTGTAAGAAGCTCAATCTTTATAGCCTCAACACAACTGCGAGAAGGCACGCATTGCAGCCGTGCTCAGAAATGGTTAGCTCGTGATCTCTTGGGAATTGTGGGTTTCCTTGCGGAGGCATATTCTGCTCAGAAGATGCCCTGGGCAACAGTGCTTTTGCATGGGGACGCCACAGTCGCCTGGAAACAACACGCCAACAGCGCTTCCTGCCAAGTGGCGAGGGACTATGCCAGGATGAAATGAGCGTTGCTCTTGTTTTTATCAATCAGATTCCCTGCTGGTAGGCACCTGTTCAGCAGACAGCGTGCAGGGGGTACCAAAGACAACATTCAGTCAATAAGGACTCTTCTGTACCTTCTGCAGCGTGCACAGCAGGGGTGTGTAAAGCACCAGCCAAGCTCTAGCAAAGGGACATAAACGGGGCACATGATATTGTAAGGCTCATTCTCAAACCCGCAATAAATATTTATTTTTGGCCAAAAAAGGGTGGATAAATAAGATCACATCTCCCAAAATACAATCCTACGATACTTTTGCGGCCAGATTCGGAAAGCTCTCGACGCGCCCAATCGAATGGAGCATGACCCTGATATTTTTAATGTCACGAAGTCCCATAAAAGCTCCTTTGAAAAATTTCCGCACCGCCGGGGGTGCGGGAATTGAATGAGCACTCCAGTGTGCGCACCTCAAAGAACCGCTCAGGCTTGAAGTCTTCGGGGTCTTCCCACAGGTCCTTGGAGTGGTGCACGGCTGTGATGGGCATGTGCAGGCCCACACCGGGTGGAACCACTAGGCGGCCACCGCCCAGCACAACATCTTTCGTCCCCTTGGGGGTGCGAAACGTCGCCACACCCCCGGCGGGGTACATCCGCATGGACTCCTGCAGGTAAGCGAAATAAAACATGTTTTGAAAGTTGACAAGACAGCTATGCGGCTTGCGTGGACCTGAAGAGGATGATACAGCCCCTGCAGAGTACAAGCGCATGGACTCATGCAGAGGACCAATCTAGATTAGAAGATCAAGTCCGAACATGTAATCTACCCAGCTTGCGCTGAGCTGAAAGACAGGTGTTTGTCGATGACATAACCAGAAGGTTGGTGACTGAGCCAAGTAGAAACTCCTCACTGCAAACTTTTTTTCAATGCTCCAATCTTGCTTGCATCTGCCCGTGACATTCTGGCTGTATGCGTCATGTAGCGCCAGTGTGTCAGAAGCTGTGCAGAGACAATCTTCCCTGAAATTCCGAAAGCCCTGAAATTCCTGAAAGAAAACACTGGGTGTAATGCCCTGGTTGAGCGCTCGCCTTGATGACAGCGTTGAGGTAAGTCAGCTTCGGAATGTCATCCCACTCGATGGGGCGGGGGCTGGGCTTCTCGGGAGTGGCCAGGAGCCCATTGCTTTTCAGCTCCTCCACGATTTTGGCCTCAACCTTCGGGTTCTGGCTCACGGAAAACAGCGTCCACGCCGCTGTGTGGCCGGTGGCTGCACATCACAGAGAGCCAAATGAGTGTCAGGCGGCAAATACCATCTTCGCTGTTAGTACCACAAACTTGGCTTCACTCTGAGTGCTTGGAGAGGCAAAGTCATTGAGAACGAGTCCAACAGGCCCAAATAATTTGCAGCCTGCAGGATGAAAGACAGGGCCCAAGAACAAAAGCAGGGCTTGTGGCAATAAAAACAAGGTAACACTCTCAGCTCAAGCCACAGTCTCTAATTGTCTTGAGGCGAGTTTGTTGGAGCATTGGGAGGAGGGTGCGCACTCTCAAAGCCGGCCATGAAGAGTATGGAGATCTCAGGCAGCAGGCGCGCATCCTCCAGGGGCTTCCCTGCGCATTTAGTACTGCACTGGTAAGTAATCATTGCCCTCTATTAGAAATCTTACAAGACACAGACACACAGGGACAAAGACAGCACGTCTCAGGAGGGCCATCCAAGCATACTCATAGCAATATGCCCATGTTTCACTTGTGAATTTGTGATCTGGAATAGCAATCCCACGCTTGATTATGCAGGGGGGTCCTGTAATCACCATACACCCCCCTGGTAAATGAAAGGAAAGGGTGGTTAAAATGTTCCAGGGGTGGACATGATATTAACGCCCACCTGTGTCGGGATCTTTGATGTCCAGCAGGTGGGCTGCTATGCTCGTCTCCGCGGGGCGTTCCCTCCTCATGCCAGCCAGCAATCCCATCATAACTCCGTGGAAATGGAGTGTCGCCGCTTTTCCCTCCTTTACATCCTGCGCATGCATTTTTCAAGTTTAAATACCAGAAGTGACAAATTATCCAAATTTGAATTCATCTCCATCGCGCTCATGAACATACATGTGGGAGCTCAGCCCTAGGACTGCCTAATACGATGTTTGACCAAAGAAGGCTGAGCGAAGGGTCACAATCGTGGCCAGGCAATCTGATCAGTGCAAGGCGCGCAGAGAAACCCCAGGGGAGCATCCAAGCAAACTGATACATTTATGATTTGGCAGTCTCCCACAGCAGCGAATTTCCGTTCAAGTCTTTATCACTGCATGCGCATCTGCAATGTAGCTGATGACAAGGGACCTACACTGCAATGGGTGACTCTCACGTGCACTAACAGTTGTCTGAGCAGAAAGGCAACTGACACAAACGCTTGCGTGAAAAGAAGTCATTCAATGCAACATTAAATCCTCTGGGCACACACACCTTGCGGCAGAGATTGCTCATGCGCAGGGGGTCGGTAAGGCATCAGTCTGCCTCTGGCATGGCCGCAACCCCAAATACAGCAATTTCAGATTCAAATTCGAGTACTAAGACGCCTGATCAGGCAAATTGCTCACCTTGCGCCAGAACTTGCGCATGCGCAGGGGGTCGGTGATGCGGCGGTCGGCTTCGAGCATGGCGGCTGCCGTGGCCTCCATGGCCTGCCCGCTCTCATCGCTGCTCGCCAGAGAACGCGTCGCGCCCAAGTCCTGCCCGAATCCCACCATGCCTGCAGGTGTCATGCTCATGTGAGCGCTGGCTTATTGCTTGCTGGCAATGTCATTTGCCATGGAAATCAGTAGCTCAGAGGGGTGATAAGTTGCTTACCAAGGTCAGCAACGGCAAAAACAAGGATTGGTCAAGCGCCATCGGCTATGCAGGATGGTAGCAGGGAATGTGATTGGTGTCTGCATGTCTTCGTAGCACGTGCATCGCCATTCTGACAGGTGTGCGGTCATGATGGCAAGTATGCTTGCAACGCAGGATGTCTGTTGGTAATATGGTTGTGCTGCCAGTAAAGTGCAGCACAACCAAACCAGGTATGGCTTTCAGGTTCCAAAAAAAATCAAACAAAACGTGAAGGCAAGTTACATTCTCCAGCTATAGACACCACATGTGTTTTGCCAGGTCTCGTCCTACTTTCAATGTTCGTTGCCATGCACAGATAGCTCAGATCACCTGGATGTGCAGAACGCCGGCAGGGGGACCTAGTATTGAACCCCCCTATAGCCCGGGGGTAAAGGGAAATGGGGTTGTGAGAGGGGCGCGCACCGATGACATCAAGGGATTCGCGGCAGAGCGCGCTGTCCATGTCGACCACTTCATCGGCTGAGATGGTCTTGAGGACGTCCACGAGCTGCGCGCACGCTGTGCGGATGTTTGGAAACTGCGCCCGCATGTTGGCCGTCGAAAACGCCGTCGCTACCGCCTTCCTGCAAGCACCCAACAGCTGAAATCGAAAGAAAGTGGTGAATTGCAATTGATGGTAGAACACGACTGGCAACATAATCTGGCAGCACGGATACTGCAAACAGGCAACATGATTTGCCGCTTCGATGGGCTCCATCCATTCCAACACTGGCGCCTCGAGTTCTCTGGTGGTGACTGGGCTGTGCTGATTAGAAGGCTCCAGGGCACGCGCACAAAGAGCCTTCACCAGGGGTTGCCTGAGATGCAGCGACTGATCGTTGAGGACTGGGGATGGTCTTATTGGTCCAGAACACATTGCCACTTTGCCAGCAAGCACAAGCAATGCACAAAAATAACCAAGAGAGGGGCAAAGATAAGTACCAGACAGCCTTCCAGCGCTCGTTGGAGGGCGAGGTCAGCAGGTTGAGGTGGCTCTTGGGGCTGGCACACTTTTTGATGCCAAACTGTCCCTCACCCAGAGGTCCTATGATCTGTAATGACCAGAGAGATACACGAGAATAACCAAGAGAGGGGCGAAGAAAAGCACCTGACGGCCTTCCAGCGTTCGTTGGAGGGGGAGGTCAGCAGGCTGAGGTAGCCTTTGGGGCTGGCAAAGTTATTGATGCCTCCGCCCGCGAGAGGCTTCTTGTCCAGCTCACGGCTGCGCAGCGCCTCGGCTATGATCGCCGGATCCGTCACTTGGATGAACTGCAGGGCAATGCGCACATGCAGCACAGTCAAGATTGGGAAGTTTGGCATCTCGGGAAGTGTGGTTTGGACAGGAAGCGCCTGAGCCCACTGTTGTGCTGCATCCCAACACGGCAGCAAAGATGACTTCGCTGCTTTCAATGATGCGAAACCCACCGTGAACAGATGCAACAAATTGGTCAACACTGCTGGCTTCTGGATCCATCTGATGAACCACACAGAACATATGGAGATTCACAACTCATAAGTGAGCTCAAGATCCGATTTCAGACAATAAGATCTCCATCATATTGCTGCCAATTTCTGATCTGGCATGTAGGGATGGGCAGATCTTCGCTTTTAGGATACTTCAGAGTGATCCGGCATCGGTAAAGGCTTCAAAACACCGAGCATAAATTGTTGCTGAAATTTGTGTCTTATGGTCAGTGCTGCCATGTACAAGGTTCTGGTTTGACTATTTGCACTCAGCAGCGCTCTTATCTCCATCTCTGCTTTGGTCGGCATGCAGAGGATACCACAATTGCAAGCTGAGCCCAGGGGTTGGGTATCTTTGTGATGACGCTCGTGAGAACGTCAAAGCGAGAGGAGATCTGACACGCAATGGGCAGGGGTCTCTGACACGCACGTGCTGAAACATGATGCGGCGGCGGGAGACGGGGCCATATTCGTGCGCCCACTCGGTGAAGAGACGGTGGCGATCCGGCCTGCTCTTCATAACTGTGTTGCCCAGGAGCAGCGAGTTGTTAGGCGGACCTGAATTTGCACAAAAAAACTTCTCAGCTGAGAACGTTGGACCATGTAACTAGGCAGAGTGCGACCATCATGAGATATGCTGCATTACCCATATACCAGACACCATCATTGATACCACCTGAGCAGACGGCCATCTTGCAGACGCACCCGCAGTTAACATGCTGTGTTGAAAGCTCACAGGCACTGAGGATATAAAGGAGCAGTTCTTTTGCTTACCAAAAGGGTGAGGGGTGTGGGCAAGAGGGTAGGGCGCAAAACGGTTACCTGGGATGTGCTTTAGCTTGTAGGAGTCGAGAATGCAGACCAGGGCCTTGCTGCAGAACGAAGAGAGGCGAGATGAGACGTAAATGACAATCGCTGCCACCGCAAGGCGTAGGGCGAGTAACCCCAAGTCATCCATCCTGCTACCACAGATATGTCCATATCAATGAATTTGATGCGACACAGCCTAAGCAAAGTGGTGTGCATGCCTCTAAGTATTGATTGATGTTACATTTCTAAAAACTATGACTACAAACAAAACTTGAGTAACAAAAACCTGCCTGCATGCTGTTTGATAAGAAAACAACAGACCCATCTCGCATCGCATCAAGACACCTGATGGACATCTAGGCGACACAGTTACAGCTGACAGCCATGTCTTTACCACTAAAGAGGTAGAATGTCGGAGCCCCCCGCGCGAGGTTGATCACATCCTGTTCCGAAACAAGTCAAGCAGGGGGTCGGCCAAATTGACGCACCTTGATGAGCCGTCGCTTATAAATACTTCTACAAGAAATAGATTGCTCAACACGGCAGCCCTTTCGATGTAAGTAAGGCGCTCTTCACAGTACCCAAGTCACAGTACGCCTGTGGATGACCCCGATTAGCACTCAAGCGTGAGAACCCGACATGAAAACGACGATGGCGGGTATATGTGCCCTTTTCACCCCGAACACGTCAAAATGATGGGCGAAAGACTCTGGAACGTGCTGATCTCGCTCCCGAAAATATTCTCGGCAAGTTTACGAAAGATTTGCCACGTCAGGATGACCTCATCAAGTGAATGCACCCCTCAGACCTACCGACGCCATCCCAAAATGTGGGGCTCGCAAGTTCCCATTTTCAAGCTCTGACAAGGAAACAAGCACACAATAAACGGTTCTATGTGAATCTTTCCGGTCGTGAGGGGTTCAAGGCCTGTTTTCGGTATGCTTGTTGGCCCAGTCGAGCAACACTCGGGGGCTCTACTCCATATTCATCACCTCCCCTCAGCCCACCGGGCCGCAAGATTGCCAATTAAATGCGTCTGTAGAAGATCTGTACTAGCAGACAAATCACATGCAAATGTAAGGTCGATAAGTCGAGAAATACCGCTGCACCAGAAGTGCAGCATGCGTGCTGGCAGGCAGCAGGCGAAAGCCTCGCATTCTCAGACATCTGTCGATGAGGAAGTGGGGCTGGATCAGGCGCTCCTGGTGCGTTTTTCAGGCTCCTGATCCGCTCGATGAAGACTAATCTTATCAGTATTTCGTTGACACGAACCTCAATGTGCATGGCACCAGCCTGACAGCTGTACAATGTCAGATGATACGGTGCCTGTTAGTGAATTTTGGAACGTGGACAACAGGGTGAGCCGCAGGAGTCCAGCAATGGCTCCGGAGGACCCCCCACTCCCCCAGTCGACAAGGTCATGACTGCGCTGCTCTTCCTCTTCCCTGCAATTGGCGGTCTTCTATTTGGTGCGCCACACCTCACCAGCACAGGAATATTCCGGCAATTCTCTGTTGTTGTATGGTACAAGACCATGCATGTGGGTGCTTGCTTGAAAGCAGCCTTGCATGCACAAGATAAAGTGTATGCAGGTGAGTATGAGCTGGCTTACATCCTTGCATGTGCCAGGTTATGACATCGGCGCAACATCAGGCGCTCTGGTCTCTCTCAAGAGCGCGGTCACCAGTGGCACATCCTGGTAAGCCTCAGATCTCCCCTTCCCTGCGCTTGCCATTGCAAATATATCTTGAAAACCACATTCTGCTGGCTTCCAAGCAGCATTCGGCTGTGGCTGGACTGATATACAAGCTTGCTCTTCCAACGTGCAATCAACAAGAAACCTTCTTTATTACCTAGTCTCAGGACAGGGTGATGAGCTTGCCCTTGAGCATGCCCCATACCTTGCTTTGCCGACATGCAATCCGCAAGAACTTTTATTAGTCTCAAGACAGGGTGATGAGGTCGGCCGTGAGCATGCCCCCATACCTTGCCACCTACGTTCCCCTGTGCTGGCTCAGCATTCCAGGTCATCTGCTTATCCTGGTGAGCTGGTTGCGACAGTAAGATGTGTTGATGATTTGCGTTGCATGCGCAGGTACGATCTGAGCTCCTTCCAGTCGGGGTTTGTGGTGAGCTCATCTCTTCTGGGTGCACTGGCGGGCTCTGCAGCCGCCTTTGTGGTGGGGGACAAACTGGGCCGCAAGAGGGAGCTCATGCTGGGGGCCGTGCTCTACGGTGAGTGTGCAACGTTTTCTCATTTGTGCGTTTGGCTAGAATTTGTTGGTATTTACAGCCTGAATGCAGTCATGACAAAAAGAGCCAATTGCGACAACATTGATTTGTTGCTATGTACCCCTCAGAAATGAGCCAGTCTATGTGCATCCTTTGCCATAATATATACAGCATTTACTGATGTGTTGCTTGGCTCTTTTCATGATCATCTGCCTGGAGGCTGCAAGTGCAGCCTGCTTTGCCAAACGCAAGATACGTGCGAGGGAGTGGACATCTGCGTCATGATATTATTACACCCAAACCAGACAGCAAGATACACCACATGCTTTCAGGATGCATGCATGCGCAGGCACATCGGCGACGCTCATGGCCTTCGCGCCTAATCTGGAGCTGCTCCTTTTGGGCCGCACCCTTTACGGCCTGGGCATCGGGTTCACGATGCATGCAGCGCCAGCCTACATCGCCGAAGCAGCGCCTGCGAATGTGCGGGGCCTGCTGATCAGGCAAGCTCTTACATCTGCGATACACTGTATATTCCGCAGCAGATATGTGTCTTTCGCGGGGTTCCTGCCACCTACAGGATATAATCTTGCTTGATGCACTGCAAGCTGGATTTTGTCTTGGACGCAAGAAACTCCTAGCAGCGAGACGTGCAAGACGTGAGTGAGTGCTGATCCCATGGGATGCAGCTGAACACGAATATACAGTGTCATGGGTTCAATCTAGGTTGGCATCATTCTAGGAAGCCGTTGCCATTTGCAAAGGGATACAGCACTGAAGGAGGGAAGGCGAAGCCTCATGTTGGGGCGCGCCTGAAAGCATAGAACAGTTCATCCGGAGATTGCACGGCTGCTGTGCTACGAGGTATCACCTCTCACCCCTTGGAAAGTTCCAATGCGTCTTGGACATATCTTGCTGCCCTCTGAGTGATGTCTCTTTTGACTGCGCAGCCTGAAGGAGTGTTTTGTGGTGATTGGCATCCTGCTGGGCTATCTGACATCATACCTCTTCATCGATGACGTCGGCGGATGGCGTGCCATGTACGGGCTGGCGGCAGGCCCCGCGCTCATAGTCCTCGCTGGCATGGTGCGGAGTGACTGAACATTCCATGAATGCAGTGCCTCAGACGAGGCAAGGTGGATACTTCTTTGTAGATACGTGATAACATGAATGTCAACCGGAATGGGCTCCCTCAGGTGGTGGCTCAGATGCAATTACATGCAGTGCATGCCAGGAGCTTGAGGGCCGGCTTGCCAACATCTTGCTTGCTCCTGTACGTCCCGATGACGGTGTTTCCTTGAAGGTTGTCATCACAGCTCTTGTTGCTGATGTGCAGCATTGTCAACTAGAGCTTGACACGCACATTCACGGGGAAGCTGTCGTCGGGGTTGTATAAGGGCTTTGCATGGGCACAGCAGCTCATGTTCAGCTTGACTGCCATGAGCAATGGCTGCTCTGTCAACTTATCTGTGTAGCGTATATGATCTTGGTGCCATTGACTGTCGAGCCTCCCAACCTGAATGTTCAAGACACACATGCAAGTGGGCAAGCGGGTCAAGGATCCTACTTTCTGGCAGCCGCATCCCTAAGATTTTTCTCGGCTGCTTTCAGTAGTCTCTGTGTTGCTCTCCCCTCAATTATGGTGGAGCGCATGCGTATGCTGTTGTTACTGCTATTGTGACCTGGGATTTCTCATATGCTGGCGCAGGCGTGGCTGCCGGACTCGCCGAGGTGGCTGCTGCTGAACGGCGATGGGGACGCAAAGGCGGAGGCGGCGTTGGTGCGGGCGCGAGGGAAGTACGGGGGAGATCTGGGAATGGTACGGGCCGAGGTGGCGGCCATGGCGCGGTCCGTACGGGAGGCGCAGCAGGAGCCAGAAGTGGGTGAGGGGACTAGCCTGAGCTTTTGTAGATTTCCTCTACAGAGATTGAGCGAGTTTTTCAGGAAGAAGCTATGGTATTGGTGGCAAAAAACCCAGAACACAAGGGAGTAAGGTTAGTCTTGACCAATAGCATGCTAGGAATGTGTGATGACCTCACGTGATTGCAAGGAATCTGTGCTGAAGGGCTCAAGAGATTTGTGGCCTGTTTCAATGACAGAGGCATGCAGTGATGTAAATTGTGCTGCAAAATAATGCCCACAAACTGATTGCTATGAGAAACTGAATTGGTGTGCGCGCAGGTTTCTTTGGGCTGTTTAGGGGCCGCTTCCTGAAGCCGCTGCTGATTGGATCGTCATTGATGCTCTTCCAGCAGATCACGGGGCAGCCCTCTGTGCTGTATTATGCAGCAGGTGCTCACTTTGAAACCTCCATGTTGCCAGTCTCCTGATCTGCACGATAGTCTTGGTTCCAGCAAATTTTTATGCAGTTCCTGCGATTCCTGGAGCGAGGTGTGTCTTCTTGTGAAAGCCTGGTTGTGTGCTGTGGCCAAGCCTTGACTGCCATCGGCCGGGCTCAATATGAGCCATTATGGGTCCTCAGCATTGCAAGTGTTTGAAGCTCTCCAGGATGCTGGCACCAATGGCTGAATGTGAAACCGCTGGACAGAGATATTTGAGAAGGCGGGCTTTGGCGCGGGCAAGGATGCGACCGGGGTGTCGGTCCTGCTGGGCTTATTCAAGCTACTCATGACGGGTGAGCACTCCCTCCCTATTGTTCCTGGACTGTATGCAGATTGTTTGTGAGGAATCCTGTCAGCCTGGGTGGCATAATCGCACAGCCTCAAGAAGTTCGGGGCTATACAATGTCCTCTTTTGTTCTTGCATTCCAGGGATCAGTAGAGTCATTTCAATTCTCACCCACTCGCCTTTAGCACCCTTTTAAGGGGTGATCTCCCTGCATCCTTCAAGATACCATGCATATGTGTGCTCCTTCTTGGCATCAAGGGTTTGACCTTCAAAACTGAGCCTTTTTGAGAATGATTTGGATTTAAAACATATCTTACGGAACAGGAGTGGCGGTGCTGAGTGTGGACAGTTTGTGGCGGCGGCCGCTGCTGCGGGGGGGCGTGGGGGCGATGGTCGGGGCGCCGCTGGCGTTGGGGGTGGCCCAGCTGTTGCTGAGGG
>JADEYI010000223.1_pt1 | contig 102051 bp, 154 predicted proteins | sample 8542331 | NCBI WGS metagenome assembly JADEYI01 (sample SAMN16510988, study PRJNA670497) | mine drainage metagenome | isolation source: biofilm near Copperflume 1 | place: Germany: Marsberg coppermine Kilianstollen | collected 2018-02
CCATAGGGCATACACGCAGGTGCAATACTCCCCTTGGAACAAGCTTAACCTGCTGCCTGGTCTCTCTTTGCCACAGCGGTTCTTGGCCACAATGCATCACCTTGCTGTGCTGACACTTGCCGGGCTGCAGGCATGTGACTTCAGGGTGCCTGAGTGCCCCATAGACCAAATCAGGACTTTCTGATCCCGAATGGCGTTAATTACAGGATTACCCACTTCGAGGTCAACCTGGTGCCGTAGAGTCCAGTATATTACATGTGTCACGGCGGTCATGTTGACTTTTGGCAGCTGCTGCTCTTATCATGGACAACCGGAGATGTGCAATGCTGATGGACATGCTTGTGGCTCATTCTTGAGGACATGCAAACGACAAAAGAGTGTGCAGAGCGAGAAAAGTCTCTTTTTCTGAGGTACCACCCCTAATCATGCTGGCTGGGGCGGCAGGGGATCTGCTCGCAGATCATGGGGATCCGGCCGTCGCTGCTGGCCCTGCCAAAGAACAAAACAATGGCGGGGCGGCCGTGGCGCTACCCGCCAACCTTCTTCCTGTACATGGCGCGCGACGTGGCCATGTCCGAGTGGATCTCCCTTGACGCCGACAAGCTCAAGAGCCAGGTCAGCCTCCACATCAAATTGTTATATTCCAAGGGTCGCTAGTAGCCAGAAGACTTCTAGATGCGGCATCCTATCACAGCGTGCATAGCAGGGATGTGTACAACACAGGCCGGCTTGGGTGAAGGATAATAACACCATATCCTGCACCAAATCTGAACCTACTAGAAGAGCCTGCGCATACATGACTACGGAGGCACCCGCGTTGAGAATGTCAATGCCATTTTAGATTAGCTGCACAGAGTCGAGTGTGAGGTGCATGCGTCCAATTTTTTGGCGGCGAGAACGGTTGCCATGCCCATGATGGAATGTCTGCCAATGTTAGGGGAGTCTACAGGTGCCAAAATGGGTCCTGGGGATTTTTAAATGGCTGAAGGGGATTAATTTGGCGGTGCAGGGGGTGTATGTGAAGAAGGTGAGCGTGCTGCCGAGGCCGATAACGCCGTCGTATTTCTCGGATCGAATCAGTTCCCTGGACAATGCGACCAGCGCTGCCATCTACCACGCGCTGCAGGGCGCCCACATGCTCGACCTGCAGGACATGCTCGTGCAGGACCCCAGGCAAGTCATGTTCATGCAGTCAAGCAAGCCTTGCCACTGCCCAAGCTCACCATGACGGAGGGCCTGAGCACACTTCCTGATGTGCCCTGAAGTCAGACCTGTCTGAGGATAGTGCGCTTCTTAGAACGGGCTTGGCCAAACACCAGCAAGGAGCAGAGCGTTTCGGCCCAGCAATTCTGTTTAGCAAGACAGGAGATGCCAAGATTGCACCTTTGCTGCTGCCCTGAAGCAGTGTCTAGCAGCGGCGGGCCTCAGAGAATTGACAGTTCATGCTGTGGGAGGGTGATGCAAACATGACTTGCCCATGGGTGGAACACTGATTAGCAGCGCAACAGACATTTCTGTCATACTTTCTGACGGGAAGTTTTTGTGACCATGAGTAACCGTCATGTGTGGGCATGTGCAGGCCCAGCGCGCCCAGGTGGCGGCAGGTGCTGCAGGAGAATGTCCCCGGCCTGCGCGGCGTCAGCCTGGAGTCCGAGACCTCCCCCATCCACGAGCTGCTAAATCTGGCGTGGGCAGGCCACGAGATCGTGTCCGACTACGCGGATGACATGTTTGCCTTCTGGGAGCGGCCGGGGCCGGACGAGGCCGAGCTGATGCCCATTGGCGGCATCGGTGCCAGCAGCAAGATGCGCGGGGGCGGCAGCTGGACCGAGGACAAGGGGCTCACGGGCAGGCGCTTGCAGGGGACCCACTGAGGCTTCAGGGCCATCGCGGGTGGATTGCGCTCGGCATGAGGGGCGCATGAGGAAGGCTGGGATGTCTAGACAGGCTACAACCTGCTGTGAAAAAGGGTCTGCAGGGGACCCAACGAGGGTGTCTGGGGGGAGACTCTTTGGCCATGGAGGAGATCAGTCACCAAGTTACAAGACATGAAGAAGGAGCAAGTGCAATTGGATGGAGTTGAAGCTGTCAAGCTGGTGCTCCCTGCTGGGGAAGATCTGGAGTGCTGCGTGAGAGACAAGACTGGGGGATGGATCGCAGCCTGTTGTGAGGCTGCCGAGCTTCTCTGGGGCAGATCCCCTGCTATCCCTTGAATTCAGTGCTTGACCTCGGCAGCTACGGATTTGTGCTTGCACACGAGGTGACAGCTAGCAGATGTTGGGATGAGAGCACCTTGGAATTAGAGGTGATAAAGTATGAGAATTGGAGAGAGCGGGCCATGCGCAAGTATTCTGCATGGTGTGCCACCACAGGTCTGAATAGTTGTCACATGTGCGAGGGACCTATAGCAAGTTGCTCATGTTGATAGTTGAGTTAGATTCTGCAAGTGGCACTGAACCAGGCTTGGGAGACATTCTGTGACCCACTGGACTTTTCCACACCTTTCACATTATTATCTTATATTTGGACCCCTTGTAGTTGCAAGAATGCATCTCTTGTCAGGTGCCCTCTTTGGCAATTGCCGGCGTGCCTATGCATGGTATTGAGAGCGCCAGCATGGGTGTAATTTATTGCTGTATCATCAATCGTGCATTGCTGATTCCAATTTTTGGTGGTGTTAAAATAACACCGGTTTTGTTTTTGGGTGGCGCCTGGAGACAGTCTACTCCTTCTTGGCGGTTTTCTTGGGCAGCAGCACGGAGTGGATGTTGGGCAGGACACCGCCGGAGGCAATGGTGACACCGCTCAGCAGCTTGCTCAGCTCCTCATCGTTGCGCACAGCCAGCTGGATGTGGCGGGGGATGATGCGAGTCTTCTTGTTGTCACGGGCAGCATTGCCTGCCAGCTCCAGGATCTCAGCTGCCAGGTACTCCAGCACAGCAGCCAGGTACACAGGGGCACCGGCACCCACACGGCTGGCGTACTGCAGGATCACAGCACAGAACCTTGTCAGGCACTGGTCTTGCTCACCTTGAGTATGGCGCATCCAATCCAAACCGTAAGCAAGTCTAGCATCACTGCGACTCCAAGCTCTGCTGCATAAGCCAGCAAGGCAACTAGAGAGTAAACACTCGCGATGCAGCCTAGACCAGCAAGAACCAACCATATTTGTGTTGCAGACCTCGATTCAACACCAGATGGGACCTTCTGACAGGCACGCTAAGCTATCATCCAGCACCCGTTGTTGGGAGCGACTAGACAGAACAGCGTTCTTACCTTTCCCTTCTTGAGGTAGCGGGCGATACGACCCACAGGGAACTGCAGGCCGGCCTTGGTGCTCTTTGACACCGATTTCTTGGCTGTCTTTCCCTTGCCGCGTCCAGACATGATTGCAAGCTTGTTGCGAACTTGAAGGTTTTAAAAGTGTTTCGAGGGCACAGATTGATCTCTGAAAGCGATTTGCCGAAATCAAATTGAGCGAAGAACTTTGACGATTTTACCTCCGTGCCCGGCCAATCAGAGTGCCGCATTCTAGGACCAATATTGACATTTTTGGCACGGCCAATGCTGCGATTTGATTGGCCCGCACCTGCACGCGGAATATAACACCCTTCTGTTTGCTCCATATTTCCAACACGCTTTCAGCTCCTCGTGAATCCCCCCTCAAAGCTCTTCGTTCCTTTCTCAGCAACTCAGCTAAGTAGCCATGGCTCCTAAGGCAGAGAAGAAGCCCGCTAAGAAGGTCGCCAAGACCGCCAAGACCGGTGGCAAGAAGAAGAGCAAGGCCAAGGTCGAGTCCTTCAAAATCTACATCTACAAGGTCCTGAAGCAGGTGAGCCAGCTTTCTGCCCTCGATGCAGTGCCACCCTGCTGCGCGCTGTCTTTAAACTTCTGGTGACACACCTTGCTTGTTAAGTTCAGGCCTCTATGTGTCACTCAGCCCTTCCATACCGCTTCTGCAATCTTCAGCGTGGTATTGTGTGAGTTTTGCAGTTTGTGTTAGAGCCTGTGCCCCATGTAGTCGCCAGAGCAGGGTATGGCAGTTGGATGTCAACAGCATCTATCTTCCGCTGCGTCCAGAAGTTGAAAGCTGACTCTCTATACATGCTATACTGCAGGTCCACCCCGACACCGGTATTTCTTCCAGGGCCATCTCCATCCTCAACTCCTTCATCACTGACATCTTCGAGAAGATTGCCACTGAGACTGCCCAGCTGGCCCGCTACAACAAGAAGCCCACAGTGACCTCTCGCGAGATCCAGACCGCTGTGCGCCTCATCCTGCCCGGCGAGCTGGCCAAGCATGCCGTGTCTGAGGGCACCAAGGCCGTGACCAAGTTCACCTCCGCATAAGCTGCCTGCTCCCTGCGCAGCCGCAGCCCAAAAACAAACCGGTGTTATTTTAACACCACCACTCACTGGAAAGCCTTTTTCTGGCAGCGCCTGTTACAGATGTGTCCATGCGAGTAGTGCCTTATCTCCTTGCAATGACAGTATTGCCCTCGTATCACAATAATGATGGCCTTTGCTGCGCACTAGTCTAGTGGCACAAGAGATAATATCGACATTTGACATGCTGCTATTCAACGCATTCAAGTTGTGCCACAGACTGGTGCAGCACCTGAGGCAGGCACGCCATTTTGCACAGATGACGTGCAGCTGTACCAGCAGATCTGCTCAGTGAGCTGTCAGTGTGCCACGGCTGCAGAATTTCTGCCGCAGCACGGCACCGGAGCTCACTGAGCTGGCAGCGCAGGTGGACTCGGTCAATGTGAGGCGGTTGCAATGCAGCCCATTTGCAGTGTTTGTCTTTGCCAGCGTTCGTGCTTCCGAGCTGCATGCCCTTAGCTGTATGGCAGAGGTGCCACTTTGCCTGCACACTCTGAAATTGGGACTCTATACGAAGCTTGAAATATCTATTACCTGAAGATGGACTCAGTTGTGACTCACACCTGTCCCGTCTGGCTGCTAATTAGCTTGCAAGCGATCATGCTCAGCAGTCCACAGAGTGTTATGACCTATCTTCAGCTCAGCTGATGTCAACAGGAAGATGTGCTAAGCATTGTGCTTGGTTTGTCAGCAAGTGACTGGCAACTCCCAAATAGATAAATATAGCATAATTTAAGCAGATTCGCTGCGGCCTTTGCCCAGCTGAGCTCCAGGCGTGTCTCTAGATATGTACACAGGCCAAGAGATTTGGTATCAATAACACAACACAGTTATTCTGCCAAAGCTCATGGGCCAACAGAATCCAATCATTTCAACAAACCATCTTTCAATCATGGATTCCATACAGCACATTGCGGGTTCCAGCAATCTGTAGTACAGTCTTGCTCGCTGGTCATGCTGCATTGACTAAGCTGAGCATGCTGGATATTTATTGTACGATCCGACCCTGCCGAATCCCAGTGCCTGAAAGCTAAATGCAGGGCTGAGTCATCCAACAAGCATTCAATGATGGCGCCTATCATTGACAGTCTCGAGCAAGTCTGGACATCACAGCACAAGATATGCAGCACTCTACGTAAAATGGTGGCCATGTATAGTCTTGCCCTGCACTGCAGTAAAATGAATCAGTGGGCCACCATAGTGCCAGCTAAGCGTGGCAAAGCTGTGCGTTAGTATCTCCTAAAGAAGCAGCCTTGCCTGGGCCCCCACTCCTCTTGCTGTAAATCACCTGCCCACCTTTACCTGGCATAATTGTTCTCATGACATGGAACCTTGGAGGCAGCAGCAGAATAGAAGGAATTTTGTTCCCCATCCTGCAGGTTAAGTTCTGACATATCGACCACAGCCATCCCCTCAAACAAGATCAGAAGCAAGACAATCAAGGTGATGGATCTGCAATCATACAGAGCTCTTCCATGTTGTGGTGGTGTTAAAATAACACCGGTTTGGGTTGATGGCTGGTTGGCAGCTGCAGCAGCTGTCTAACCGCCGAAGCCGTACAGGGTGCGTCCCTGGCGCTTGAGGGCGTAGACCACGTCGAAGGCGGTCACGGTCTTGCGGCGGGCGTGCTCGGTGTAGGTCACGGCGTCACGGATCACGTTCTCAAGGAACACCTTGAGCACGCCCCGGGTCTCCTCGTAGATGAGGCCACTGATGCGCTTGACACCACCACGGCGAGCCAGACGCCTGATGGCGGGCTTGGTGATACCTGAAAAGAGAAGAAGGAGATTTTCAGGCCATCATGCATACTAGGAGAGAACATTTGACAACGCTTATGGCACTTCACCCCATTTCAAAGCAGGACTGTGTCAAGCAACCAGGAAGCCATGCAAAATTGACTGCTCGGAGCGTGGGCATCTTTCCACAGTGGCAGTGCAGTAATACAAAGGCAAGGAGTGGTCAATGCTCACCCTGGATGTTGTCACGGAGGACCTTGCGGTGGCGCTTGGCACCGCCCTTTCCGAGGCCCTTACCTCCCTTGCCGCGTCCAGACATGGTTGCTTGGTTTGCTGAGAGCTTGAAGCTTGCTGAAGAGCTTTGAAGAAATTGAAGATTTTGGTAAAATTGACAGAGCTGAGACCTTTTATAGCTACTCTGGGCTGGCACAGTGTGTTATCAATTTTGGCGTTCTGTACCAAGCATTCCTGGCTTCTGATTGGCTTATGACACATCAGCCAATGGGAAGGCAGACTGGGGGTGATTAATGTGTCATATTTGGAAGATGTTGATTTTACATTGAGACTTAGACTTTGACGTGCAACCAGGGAGGCTCGTGTTTCCTCATCACCTCCCATCTGCTCAAAGCTCCAAAATTTCTGTTTCTCCTGCAAAAACTTCCTGCTTCCTCCACAGCTTCCTCCACACTCACAGACAGTTGCAATGGCTCGCACCAAGCAGACAGCCCGCAAGTCCACCGGCGGCAAGGCGCCCCGCAAGCAGCTGGCCACCAAGGCCGCTCGCAAGTCCGCACCCGCCACCGGAGGTGTCAAGAAGCCTCACAGGTGGGTTTACAGTGCAAAGAATTATGCATTCATAAACCAGATGGGTGCTTCAGTGTGATTGACAGGCGTGCAATCGTGACACCTGTCCTGTTGTTGAGGATGCGTTTCTTATGATGTCTGCTGCTGTTTGCCTTATCTATGGCAGAGTTGTCTAGGTTGTGTTTGTTCTATTGGCAGCCTATTTGGGGTTTGCTGCATCTCAACACACCTTTTCGAGAAGCATGCCTAAATACTTTTAGGTTTTGAGTCTGATCACTAATCTTGCTGGCCTGCAGATACCGCCCCGGAACCGTGGCTCTGCGTGAGATCCGCAAGTACCAGAAGAGCACGGAGCTGCTGATCCGCAAGCTGCCCTTCCAGCGCCTGGTGCGTGAGATCGCCCAGGACTTCAAGACCGACCTGCGCTTCCAGAGCAGCGCAGTGCTGGCCCTGCAGGAGGCTGCTGAGGCCTACCTGGTGGGCCTGTTCGAGGACACCAACCTGGCCGCCATCCACGCCAAGCGTGTGACCATCATGCCCAAGGACATTCAGCTGGCCCGCCGCATCCGTGGCGAGCGCGCTTAGATTGTGCACTCTCCAGTGCCCATCAAAAACCAAACCGGTGTTATTTTAACACCACCATGCTTTGGGAAATCAGTTGCTCTTTCTCTGTCATCTATACCCCCAACATATGTACACCTTTTTCCTGCTCTCTCTACCCCAGATCTGCTGGCATTTTCAGCGACGGGACTGCCCTTACATCACCTGTTAAAGTTTGGAGTGGCTTAACCAACGTGCATATCATCTTATTGTAGATTAATCCTGATCTTGCTAAATTTCTTACTCGCTAAGCACTGTGCTCTATCCTGCTGGAGGGGCGCCACATGTACTTCAAATGTATATACTGATCAGCGCGGTCTTCACAGTACACTGCTGGGATCTGCAGCTGCAGCAGATCATCTCTGGCTTCCCAGCTGAGATGTGTTGCAGCCTCCTTATTTGCAGCTTTGTTTGTGTAAGCACCTTGCCTCTATCGTCTGGTATTAAGCAATTCTGTGCACTGCAGATGCATTTGGAACAGGGACGACCCAGACAATCTGGGCAGAGGAGCTCGATGTCAGCATATCTCGTTTGCTGACGTCACAGTCAATTGAGAAGGCATTGATGACTTCTTTCTCTTTAAAGTGTGCACTGGCCGTTGTGTGATGCTATCGCTGACCACATTGCATGATCATACATTAGGGCAGTGCACTCGTCTCAGTACTTGTGAACACTCATGATCATTTCGCAATGCCAGAGCTCTCTTCCAATATTGTGACGTAATAATGTACATGTCTGATCAGTGGTATTTCCAGTACTGATAGTGCCTGGACTCCCTTCCAAACCAGCCAAAACAATGCAAATCAGTCGTATAGCGGCACTGCTACCGGGAAGCTGCAAGAGCCGGTCTGTGAAGAGCAGCAGATGTGAGTGCCCCCTCTATTCTGTCCAGACCTTTCTGCAGGGTTTCCAGAGAGGCTGCATATGATATCCGCAGGCACGCTGGCGCCCCAAATGCATCCCCAGGCACCAGAGCCACATTCCCCTTCTCCAAAATATACCTGCATCAGATCAGGACACAAGCATCAATTTTGCATGCTCCAAAACAGATATCAATTCTTTTTGCCTCAAGCAAGAAGAGGCACCGTTTTCTAGTAGAGATAAACCAAATTTGTCTCTACTTTTGGCGTTGGTTTTCATGTATGTCCTGGTTTGAATCAGGTCGATGGGGAGCCTTTTCGCACCTGCAGAGGGTGTCTGCGTCAGGGATTGGACCAAAGTCATCAGCGTGCACGTCAGTCCCGAAGAACGCTGATAGGTCCGGCAGGACATAAAAGGCGCCGTCCGGTGCTGCCACGCGCACTCCCTCTATCCTCTGCAGCCGCTCCATCACGTAATCCTGCGCACGTACAAACCAGCTCTGACCTGCTTGCCGGTGTCATCTGCACGGGTGCCCAGGGCGTTCGAGTTCATCAGAGGAGCAGAAGACTTGCAGGCCGGGACAACTGCACTAGCAGTGCCTGGAGGGTTGCAAAAATTTTTAAGATGATGTTCTACCCAGTAGCTTTGGATCACTGGAAGTGACTGGACTCACTCTGCGCTCCTGGAATGCTGCTCGCATGGCTGCCACGGGCCGCCCGCCCGCTTTGCCCAGGCCTAGCGCGGCCAGCGCAGCGTGCTGCGCAATGCTGGACGCCCCCGATGTCGTCTGGCTCTGCACAATCGCCGCCGCCTTTGCAAAGTCCCGCGGCGCTGCCAGATAGCCCAGCCGCCAACCTGATCCAGCAGATCCAGAAGCATGTATAGTAGCTTCAAACTCGGCATCTCCCTGACGTGTGCATGAGAAGAATCGATACTTCGGACCCTGGCTTCCTGATGACCCGTGTATCTATAGAAGTACTGGACTTTGGGCTCCTGTGCCCTGTCTGGGGCCAAAAGAGAGCAGCAGGGAGGTGCCAAGCTCTGGTGGGTAGTGCTCTTGCAAGCATGCCAGGCAAGTAAAGAGTGCTGCTCAGAGGGGATTCAGGCATGGACCTCTCATGGCAAAGGCCCAATGTTAAGTACCGGGATAATGGCAGTTTAGCCGCAAATCACAGACTGAGGGGTGGCCTGACCTCAATATGTGGCCGCAGGAGGGCAGTGACGAGTAATACTCTCGAGGGTGAATCTGCATGCATGGGAGGGTGGTGCACAGCTGTTTTAAGAGATCTATGAAAGCACTGACCTGTCATGGCGAAGGCCTTGGAGAATCCGTTGACGGTGAAGGTGCGCGGCCACATGCCGGGGAGGGCAGCGAAGGAGTGGTGCTCGGCTGGCGGGTAGATGATGTGCTCGTAGATCTCGTCCGACAGAACCATCAGCCGCGGGTGCTCCGCCACCACCTCTGCCAGCTCCTGCAATGCCATGTCAGATACTCAAATTTCAATTAAATTTGAACCGCGAGGCAGCCCTTCCTCCTTTCTCGGCGCTCGCGCTGCCTTGTACTCTGTGGATGCACTCTGGTGCAAATTCATCTAAGCATAGTCTGACACTGTAATATGTTGATGCTCCAACAATAATGCTGTTCAGCCTGACAAACATGGCTAGTCGCTGAATTTGACAAAATTATGAGGCTGTCAGGTAGATGAGGTGATGCTGAGAAAGGATGCACCAGAGGTTGCCAATGTATTGTCAGTAGGGTGTACTGCCTTGTCTAGAGCGCCACCTGAAGTCTAGAGAGGGGGTAGACGGCGCCGGAGGGGTTGGAGGGCGTGCACAGGATGAGCAGGCGGCTGGCTGGTGTCAGCGCTGCTCTCAGCTGGTCGGCCGTCAGAAGGAAGCCCTCGTCCGCGCCGCAGTCTATGATCTTTGGCTCCGCTCCCGCCAGCCGGGCCATCTCTGGGTAGCTCACCCAAAAGGGCGCAGGTATCAACACCTGGATGCAGCATCATCAAGTCTCACAGAGTAGCAACACTTCCTCAGAGGTTAAGTCTTATCCGATGACTATCGGATTTCCCATTAGTGGTCACAACCTCTGCAAGCAATTTGGGGACACAGTCTAGGAACCCTTAGATGAGAGATGGTCATCTAATGCAGTTTTAAAGGCGCAAGGAGGTACTGTTGGGCATAAGGAGGCAGTGTTGAGCAATAGGAGATGGAGAGAGCTGCAACAAAGATGGGCAACAGGGAGGTCAGGAGCGCACCTCATCACCGGGAGAGCAGACGGCGAGTAAGCTCTGCCAGATGGCCTGTTTGGCCCCATTAGTGACCACAATCTCATTGGCAGCGTACGTGAGCCCGTTCTCTTCCGCCAGCTTCTTCACAAGTGCTGCCCTGATGGCGCCCGTGCCCACATTGGGAGTGTAATGCGTGATGCCCGTCCTTCACACATTACACATGCTTATGCCATCAGTCATGTGTCGGCACAAGTAGGATACATGCAGTGCACTCAGGGCTTGGTTCTTCAGCCATGGATGCATGAGCCCTTGCATCCTGAACGCAGGGTTGATGCCAGTGCTTGCCTGAGAGCTTCAATGCCCGCATCGATGATCTCTTGGGGAGTGTCAAAGTCAGGCTCGCCGGCTGCCAGCGACACGACGTCCACGCCACTCTCTTTTAGGGAGCTCGCAAGATCTGACAGCAGCATGGTCTTCGAGGGCCGCACCGAGGCAACACAGGCGTTCAGGCCTGTGTCAAAGCCTGTCCCATTGCTGCTGGGCTCTGCAGCGCACCTGCTTTGCATTGCTGCATGCCACAAGCACATCATCAGCATTTTGAGGGCAAGAAATGATCGAGAAGGGGTATCCAGGCACACTGCACAAGTGGGATGCTCTCAACCATTGGAGATGCCTGAATGTCCTTGATATGTTACATCTTGATCCCCCAAGTGGCCGTCATACATTCACTGTGATATCAACGTATGATACATAGTTGAAGAAGCAAAGATCGCACCCCTCCTCCTGTGTGGGGCTTGATGCGTTCCTGTGAGGAGGCGAGAATTCCTCACAAGCGCCCAGCAGCAAGCCTTGGACGAGTGAAATAGCGATCTTGCTTCGAACATGGTGCTACGAGGTCACGTTTATTCTTCAAGGTGGGAGTGTGGGAAGCTTCATGCCATGATCACGGGCTTCCGACATCTAAAAGGAGTATTGCCCTTCCATTGTCGGGACCAAGGGGAGTCGGAAACCCCCGCTCTAGGGCCCAAGGTTGATCGATTTCGATTTCTTCTTCTTCTGACATCAATATCATAATTCGAGTTTGGCAGGAGGATTGATCTTGAAGTAGAAGACTGGTAGAGAGATGCATGCGAAAGCATCCCTCCACTGACGAGCTGCCCCAGTGCAGAGTCTTAGTCTGATGGGCCAGGGATGTTGGGTCTGTATGACAGCCCTGGCCCTCCTCATGGCTGTTGGCGTACTTGGGATCAGGCAAGGAGCATTTGAAAGAGAGGACAAAGTCATCGGATGGAGCGAGTCGTGCGCATCCACCCATCTTATTTCCTTGTATCAATTGTAGGGAGTTTGGGACACGCCGTGTCATCAAGGACTGCCGTGATGTATATTGCAAGAGTGCACATGAAGTCCTATAATAATGATTGAACCCTGGCATCTCTTGTGAACGAGGTGCTTGTGTTGATGGAGCAGATACCAGCACAAGACGCCCGCAAAGTCCTCGCTCATGGTAGAACGCATCAGTTGGAATCCCCGTGCATTTCTGTGAGGCTCCAATTCACAAATTGAATTGCATCCTGTGCCTTGTGCCCGTGCAGCCTCTTCCAGTAGCCCACTGCAGCTTGCCAGACACTTCATTTCCTGTCTGAACACTTCCCACATGCAGGTACAGAGGCCTTTTATCACAAGATGAATGCGATTACATCATCAATGCCGCGCGCCCAAACATGGTGAAGGCTACAGTTCTAGACGCTAAGACCAAGAAACAAGTGCCCAACAAGTAAGGCTTTTTTCACCTTGCTCTGCTGCACCGCTTGCCCCTTGGATTATATTCTGATCTGAGAAATGGCGCAAGGCGAATGTGTGACTTTGCGTGTTGCGCAGGTTGAGAAACAACAAGGAGGCGTACATTGATGGGTCTGCAGACGATGTCATAGACCAGATTGAGCGCAGAATAGCTCGCTACACCTTTCTGCCAGCAGCCCATGGAGAACCATTCCACATCATGCAGTACCTGCCAGGCCAGGGCTACGGTGCTTCCTTGCCCCATGTCCACTGCAGTGCAGCCGCAGAAACTGAACCAAGGTATAATGCAAGATATTAAAGGCAGTGCGAGCGCCAAGGAGGGAGGAAGGGCTGCCTCGCGGTTTAAATCTTGAAAGCTCTGCTGGCAAGCTTGAATAAACAATGGAATGATTTATTGCAATTGACAATGATCCTTTGCTGTGTGCATCAGCGCCGCACACGGATTGGCTGGATGATTGGTGGCATCCGCGCTTGGGCAATGAGAGGATCGCGACCATGATCATCTACCTGTCCGATGTGGTGGAGGGCGGTGAAACTGTGTTCCCCAACTCAACCATGCAGCCAGTGCGCGACAACTCCTGCTTACCACTACATGGACTGGATGCTTTATGGCAGCATGACACTCATGCACTCTGCTTGAACAATGGTCACAATGGGGGCTTCTGAATGCAAACAGTATTTTGTCATCCTGAAAATCTTGTGTCCGAGCCAGAAAATTTGACAGAGAGAAGCTCAGGGGTGCTCAATTGGTGTGCAGCATGTGGGCGATGCAGCATACAGCAAGTGTGCGCAGCAGGGGATTGCAGTGAAGCCAGTGAAGGGAGATGCACTGTTGCTGTACAACCTGCTGGAAAACGGTCGCAACGATGGCGAGAGCCTGCATCAGGTGTGGCCTTGTGCAGTTTCAAACACTGACAACAAGTTAGGTGAGTCATATTGCATGTGCCACATGACTCATCAAACTTCTGCACATCAGCATGCGGCTTCTTAAAGAGCAGACAGCACAGTTGCGTGCTTTACTGGAGAGGGCTTGCTGGAGACCTGCTGCATAGTACCATGGTGACTGGCAAATTCTTGACATGTGCCTGTGTCACGACCAGGGCTGCCCAGTCATAAGAGGAGAGAAGTGGACAGCGACAAAGCGCATCCTTGTCAACCAGCTGCCCACTCCGGACACCGCCGATGCCATACAGCAGGCGATCGAGAGCGCCAGCACTGCCAGAGAGGCCCTGTCCGGGTGATTGTTGTCTCAAGATGTCCATCACAGCAAAGGGTGTCAAACGGGGATTTGATATGGGGCTGTGGCCTAAGTGTCCCTTGTTGAAAGTACATTTAGCATGAAACTTATGTTGCAATCCTGCCATGGCTTTGTTGAGAATGGAGCGTTGCCATGCCACCTGTAAGGGTAGATTATACTATGGAGCTTTCTTTCATGCGACTGATCAGAGCTTGGCCACATAAAGTGAAACAGGGTTGGGTTGCTTGGAACTAAATGGAGAAAAGAGACTTGCGTGTTTAAACTCCTTAGACTTCCATCTGCTGGATCACTGGGTGCTCATCAATCTTGCATTTACATCTGTGCTCTACTCAGGGCATTTCCACGTCTGTCGAGAGTGTTGTCGTCAGCTTAGCTGCCAAAGGATACTCTGTTGCTCGCAAAACAGTCCATCCCTGCTCTTTGCTGGCACCACACAAATTCTGCATTCAAGTCTGACTCTTACCAATATGTACACTCTCCTCTGCATGGCACAAGTGCTCTCCCAAGGGCTCAATGCAGACAAACCTCAAAGCATGATGTACATCAAATGCAGCTCAGTTCTTCAACGGTCTTCAGCAGAATCGATCGATATATATCCCAACAGCGCCAAGGACCCATATCGGCGCAGGCACCTTGAGAATGATACATGTATATGATACATGATACGTGTACACTTTGTCCCAGGCAGCCTTCAAAAATATCATCTCAGCTCATTGCTGGAAAATCTGCTTAGCTAAAGCAATGTCAGTGCTTGCGAAATTCTAAACGATGGTACACATGCGCTGTCCCTAAAACAGCACAGCAATGGTTGTATTGGGGGGCAGCCTTTCGCCAGCATGAAGCACAGAAATGCCCGAAGCTGAGCTGCAGTAATGTAGAGGTACACGATGCTGCAAACTGAGGCAGCACACACAATCTTCTCGCACAGCATCACACAAGTTTTCTCTGTAAATCCACATTTTGGGCCATTTTGGTAGTGTACACCTGCATGTACAGAGGCAGGATAGCAGTGAATTAGGATTGCAAGCCACCGGCATGCTACTCATCTTCCATCCATTTATGTAGAAGATTCCCCCTTTCCGAATTTTGCCGATTTTAGGCTGTGGCTCTGTGTATTTGCATGCAGATTCAAGCCCTGGGTGGTGAAGCTGAGCTGAGAGCTTGCAGTGCCATTTGCACACACTGGTCGGCCTGCAGGTCCTTGGCCAGGGTGTCTGGTTCCAGTGGCTCTGTCTTCAGGGCGTCCGCAGGGCCGCTGCCCGTCTTGCACAGCCTGTCCGGCTCCAAGCCCACCTGCATTTTGCATTGGCCACGGAGTCATCCTGTTGCCCTGACATGCAATTCCTATAGAGTTGCTCAATCGACTCTGCAGCAATCAATTGATCATTAGATGAACAGCTGAGAGAACGGAACAAGCACATGAGACAGGCCAGTGAGTACAGTGTCGTGCGCAAAGCTGCATGTCAACGTAACAGAGCGCTGTCAAGCATGCTGCCACTGCCAGCACACCTTCACGCAAGGACAGACAGGTGAGCTTTACAACGTCACTGTGTTTAGAGATGCCCTGACCTGTACAACGGGGCTGCATGATCTTTTTGTAATGGGCAATCCACCAAAATCCTCAGAGAGATTCTGTGTGACGTGGCGCTGCACCTTGTCGATGCGCTCGAGGGCGGGAGTGGTGACGAGGGAGTTGGAGACAAGCAGCGTGGACTTGTCGTGCAGCTGCAGCACCTTCTGCGTACGCCCCTTGCCGAACGTGTGCTCCCCAATCGTGGCCGCGCGCCCGCCCGCGTGCAGCGCCCCTGTCAGCAGCTCGCTCGTCGACGCAGTGCCCCCATTCACCAGCACCACCTGCCGCAGAATGCACTGATGTCAGGCTATGACTCTGAGATGCGGTGTCCGGCATCTCATCACCCCTCAGTTGGCTGGAACGTGAAAGGCTTTGACCGACACCAGCAAAGTCAGTTTGCAGGCGTCCTCTGGTCACTTTCAACACCAATTAGCCTCGTCAATATGCCATGCTCTCAAGGGAGAATAGAGAGGCAAGTTATGCGTAGCTTACGGAGAGCACTTGCTGCTGTACGGTACTTATGGAGTACAAGCAGCAAAGGACATACATGCAATAGGTGCCCCTGAAACGCCACACAAAGACCCCCAGAAGCCAGTAAATGCTGTAAAGTGGGGGTTGGCAAAAAGGGGCCTAGAGAGCAATGCAGGCATACCATGGGAGACGCCGCAGCCGGCCCCTCAGACTCCACATAGATGGGGTGATACACGCCATCACGGTGGGCAACATAGCAGAAGACGTCGTTCTGATGCCTCAACAGACCGGCCACATCAAGGCCTGCACCCCATGATCAAACTATACGAGGCACGGAAGGTTTTACGGTCTTCAATGGGTCAATTTTGCATCATTTAATGGTTCACATAGACAAGCTCCCTGCGCCCTTCGATTAGTCTCCCCGCCGATTTTTTTTTTCTCAGTGACCTATGCGAAAGAACTTCCCATGCAGACACAGGACCTGATATAACATTCTCAAATTTTTGCATTGGGGCTCTAAATACCAGGCCCCCAAGCTTTACCGGGGCAGGGTTCACAGAGGCTCTGTGTATCGTCTGTGGCACCCATATAAGAAACTTGCCTGCATTGACTAGGCCCCCAGAGTTACCGCGCAAGTCTAGGATGAACGCAGAAGCGCCCTCCGCCTGCAGCTTAGCGATGGCAGCCGCTGTGTCGTGCGCGGTGTTTGTCCCAAAGGACTGGATTGCCAAATAGCCTGTCAGACCTCTGTCCTCCCTGCAGCATATCCAATCTCTCCATCAGGCAAGGAGGCAAACAGGCCTGGTGATGTGCTGCTGCTGTTGGTAGGTGGATAATCTTGTTCATTTTAAAGCCACACGTGGACGACGTTTGTACAAGATATTTGTATACCACTTGTCTTGCATGTACGTTTGATCAGATTTTTCTAAAGATGCACGAGCGATCAGATGCCTAGCCATGATGCTGAGTCAGTCCACTCGTTACCCTCCAGACCGCTCTACCAGGTCAAATGATCACTGTTGTTTTATGATAAGCCCTTGTTGACACAAGAGGCAGGTTTGGTGAGCAGTAGATGGGAGTTTGCCTGGGCAGGAGGCTGTAGATGACTGGGTAGACTTCGACAGGTCGAGCGGCAAGGTACAGATTGCGCATGGCCATCGGCACCTGCGGCCGGCTCTGCTGAACATCCACATGCACGCTCTGGTGCAGCATCGCCGTCAAGTCCCTACAGCCCAACGCACCAACAAAGCCTCAGGTATGTCTACCGAAATGCCATGCATTCCTACTGGCTTTTCCCAAAATGCTTCTGGGGAGAAGGCCATAATTGCAAGTTCCGGGACAGACTACGACTGCCCTCACATGTGTCAGCAACTTGCTCACTGTCCCCAGCTTTGCTGAGCAGCAACATCTCAGCACTGCTGCTGGGATCACCCCATTATACTTCCACAATTGCCACAAGGAAGGCAGAGCTTCAGCACAAAAGAAGGACTCACGTGCGGTCCAGGGTGGCGGCAGGGAGGCCGTTGATGGTGTGCAGGATGTCGCCGACGCGCAGGCCGGCCTCGTGCGCGGGGCTGCCGGTGAGCACAAAGCTGACGCGCATGAAGGGGCCCGCCTTGGTCTCCGCGCGCTGCGCCTGCAAGCCCACGTGCACCACCTGCCCCGTCGTGTCCGCCTCAAACGCCCGCGCTTGGCTCGGCGGCAGCAGACGAGTGTACCGGTCACCTGCCGGCACATGCATGCATGCCTCGGCACACTGACTGTCACATGTTGGCCCCGACGGCCAGCTTTAAGGTCTAAGAACCACCGATAGTTGAAGTGTGCCTCTCTAGCCTACCAGGTGGCTTGGCACACTGCCTTGGCACACTGTCACCTGCCGCCCACATGTTCTCTTTTGGTTCACCGGTGACTCACTCCCACAACAATGGGATTCACCGGCGGTGACTTTGGGCATGCCAGCTCAGCTGTTTTGCACCCTTCTCTTATCACCGATAAATGCATGCATGTCTTGGTGTACTGTCCCAATGCGGGTCGTGTCACATTTGCAGCGATACAGGGTGTGAGGGGATGCTGGGTTCTTGTCAGGTCCTTCTTCGCCTTATTGTGGCACGGCACATCTTTGACTGGGGTCATATGATGTGTAGATCCTGGTGCTTCTGTCCGCTCTGTGGGCTGCTATTGCACTGAACAAGTCACAACTCTGCAAGGCAGAATGGTCAGGGCAAATTTGTCTAGGGCTTCATCCACAAGGGGATTGGATCTTGAATGGCAGCTTACCGAGCGTTGCCAGCATGTGCTGGATCACGTCGTATCCCTCCTCCTTTGTCGCTGTGTGCGAGATCTTCGCAAGGGAATCCTGTGCCGGTCAAACCTTTGAGTGGCAAGACACGCGGTGACACCCACCCGGATTCATTCAGCTCAATTGAAATGGTCTCAACACACTCCAACCAGTTCTGCATTACTCAAAAGGGTCAGAAGGCCGCACCTGCAGAGCTTCGCTCCAGGCTTCCTTGCTGTAAGGGTCCACAAACTTCTCATCCACCGCCTCTGCAGTAAGGCAAAGCGAGAGGATTCAGCAGGGTTTTGCACTTTGCGAATATCTGGACTCAACCTCACGAGACACTTGATGTATTAGTGCATCAGCAGGGCGGCTTCGGAAGCTGGGCGTTGCTGCTGGTATTGGTGGGAAGATGTCTCAGCACACCAAGGAATGAATGAAACTACAGTAGAACCTTGATCACTTCGAGTATCTTACCCCATGCTTCATGGAGCGTCTCTCGAACGACATCCTGGCCCTTGAGGTCGGTGGAGAGGGAAACGGCCGACGCGTAGAAAGGGCCGTTCATCGTCAGCAAGGCTGAGAGGAGAGTCCCTGTCAGCGCTCGTCCAACCGTCTGCCATGGAAAAGTTTCGCTCCCAGACGATGCTGATGTGAGAACAAGATGTCGCGCAGGACCCTTATCTGGTCTGCGTTGGAAAGAGGCTACGGCAGCTTTGCAAGATTGAGCCGTTCCCCAACAGCCCGGCATCACGATGAGGCCTCTTCCTGGCAAACAACCGCGTAATTTACCATTGTAGGAGCCAGGAGGGGGCTGAAATAAACGCAACGACATCATACGGACAGCCCTAAACGACCTTTCCCTCGAATGGGCCCTTCAACGCTCGCCTTTGAAATTCGCGTCCCCCAAAGTCAACCCCCACCTGGCCAGACACCTATTGCCTCCTCAGAACACAAGACAACGAGACAAGAAGCCTCAAATGAAGACTTCAGAGGCCAGAACGAGGTGAGCTCTTGCACTGACTCACCGCGGCATGAACCACATGGGCTTAACCGGAACGCCCCGATTGGCTCAAAGGAAGAGTGACGTCCGCAATACCAGCTTCGAAGTCGACGGCGTTGCTAACATTCAAATGCTGGCACCACCTTTTGTGGAAGGAGCCACAGAACTTTGATGCATCGGTGATGGCCTGTCGCATGCTGAAGGCGAGATGACCACAGCGGCACTCAAGACTGTCGCGGAGGAGAAGGACACAGACCTGCCCCGCGGACTCGTGAAGAAGATTGTCAAGAACAAAGTCAATCAGACTTTGGCCTCGTCTGGATCCGGAGAACCCTTGAAGGACATCCAGATCAACAAGGACGCCTTGCTTGCTTTCTCTGAGAGCGCCAAGGTATGGTAAAGCGGAGCTCAACTTTTTCATTTTAATTCAATCGACATCTATATTCCGATCCTACATGCAATGTATTCTTTGCCTGACTTTTGTTTGCTTCTGGAATGAAGTATCTAATCAGATTGCATTCATCCCCTTGCCAGGTATTCGTCAGCTACCTCACATCAGCTGCAAACGATATCTGCAAGGAAGCCAAACGCCAAACTATCAGCGCCGAGGATGTCTTCACGGCCCTTCAAGATCTAGACTTTGGAGAGCTTGTGCCCCCCACAAAAGACGCCCTTGAAGGTATACCTATCTGTACCGAAGCCCTTGCTTGCTGGATCAGAGCCTTTGCAACTCTCTTCAAAGTGTTTACGTTGGCCAAGGGGAGGCCTGGAAATATCCAATCAGCTATGTTCTTCAAGATCTGTATTGCTTCGTGGTGCAGCTTTCCGCCAGGAGAGCAAAGAAAAGACCAAGCGCAAGGCAGAGCAGGTCAAGAAGAGGAAGGCAGAGGAGGCAGTGCGGCACCACCCATACGAGGGCGCTGACCAGGTCGTTGGAGAGGGTCCCCAGGAAGGCTTGCCTGCTGACAGTGGCAACCCTGCAGAGCCAGGTGAGATCCATGCACTCCTGTTCCTCCTCAAGTACCTCGCCAACCTCTCAATGCTCTCTGTAAGTGCTGCCAACGAAGCAGGACCAATGAGATTCTGCGTGGCCTCTTGGACAGGTACTGCTGCAATAGAGCCCTACGCACAGCAGCCGCAGACCCAGGCTCACTACATTGCCAAGGCCCACCCTGCCTTCTCAGAGCCCCAGAAGCTGCCCCAGCCGACCGCCACCCAATACCAGCAGGTGGGATCCACCCGCTCATGCATAAATGCTAAAATTTACACTGTTCATCAATCCCACATGCATTTCTCTGTGAGAGGAAATTTATGTCAATTGTGCTGTTGTCTGGTGTCCAAACGATGGCGACTTGGGTCAGCATTGGGATGAAGAGAAGCGTGTGTTGTTGCGTACAGGCCGCCGCTCTCCCGGTGCAGCAGCAGCAGGGGGGAAGCTACCAGCCGGCCTTTAACCAGGCCAACCCCTTTGGACCGGCCTTCGCACAGGCGTCCCAGTTTGCAGCAGCGCTCGCGCAGGCGCAGGCAGCACAGGCCGCGCAAGCTCAGGCCCAAGCACACGCCCAAGCCCAGGCCAGCCAGCTGCTGCCCAGCCACTTCCCGGCTGCACAGCTGCAGAACCCCACCTTCGCTCAGCTTGCATCTTCCCAGGCACGCACCGCCTGCCTCTGTCTCTCCCTGTATAATCTGTGAAGTTTGCCTGCACAACCCCAGTCATGCACCTGTGCATGGTGACAGGACTGTTGTGGCTAATCGTGCTCAGGCCCTCATAAACAAACAAGCTTGCTACATGTCACCGACATATGAAGGCTGCGCACAAGAAGAGTTGTGGGTGGTTCGTGCGACTGTGGAGAGACTGAGTCTGAGGTGTTGAATGGGTGCAGGCGTCTCAGCCGGCAGGCTTCACGGTGCCGGGGCATCTGAACCAGGCCAACTACGCGCAATTCGCGGCCGTGATCGCGCAGCAGGCGGCCAGGCAGCGCCAGGCGCAGGAGGCGCAGCTCGCTCAGCAACAGGTGCCGTCTCCCGTGTGCTTGGCATCCTGGCGACGCATGTTCCTGTGCATCAACAAAGTGTGCGCATGTACCCGAGTGTCCTGCACTCAATCCAGGTAGCAACTGGCTTATTTGGAACGAGGTGGGCAGGACCCAAACGGGTATGTTGATGACCTTTGCGACAATGGTCTCGAACAAATGTTTTGACTGATGTGTGGCCGTGCACAGGGGAACCCACAGGCACATTACTTCCAACAGGCGCCCGCTCAGCAGCTGTTTCAACAAACGCAGGTGCAGCAGCAGCAACCACAGCCACAGCAGCCGCACCAGGAGGCTGCCACCGAAGCAACGCAGCCACTCACAGAGACAGCGCCGACGGCCGAGAGCGGTGCCGGGCTGTAGCATTCCAGTGACCTCTTACAGACCGCAGCTGCACACAATTTGTTGCTTCTTGTTAACTGTGCATCAAGCTGTTCTGGGACAGACGGGGCTGTTTGCAGAAAGAGAGAATAGAGTTTTATCAATAAAATTTAGAAGTCTGAGACAGCAGCAAATGGCTCCTCGCCACTAAAAATCTGAAAATGGCGTGGCAGCCACAACTCCTTATCAATAGCATCTTGTGGAAAAATCACGAGCTTTGGTGAGACACTAAGCTTGATACTACATGTGCGCGACTGGCTATTTCCACAGGGATTGAAACCGAGAGAAATCCATTTTGTAACATTTTGGTACATTCCTGGGCTTGCTTTGGTTCACAGCTACGCTGCCGAATTCCCTAGATCTTTGCACTCGTGCACTAGTAGTGATCAGTAGAAAATCGATGTGGGACGAGGCAGCAAGACAAGGAGAAACACACAGGAAGTGGCCCATAGGCTTCCCACCAACAGCAGGCCTCCACAACTGCATTAGCTGGAGGCCAGGCAGCTCCTGGGTGGCTCTGCAGTGTGATACAGCCAAGCTGGTGGTGCTGGACATTGGCAACCCAGACAAGAGGGCCTCTGAGGTGAATTCCATTTGCACTTACCTCCTTATGGTCCCTCATAACATGCAGCACTGTCACAGCAAGTCAGATGAAACCACGCAAGCATGTCCACTTGAAGCGTACACTGTCTTTGCTTTTGCTCACAAGTGTGTGGTAAGACCATTGGATTGCTTGTCAGGTGCAGCGGCTGTGCTGGAAGAAGGTGTTGGAAATCATTGCATGTGCCTGGAGTGAGAATGGAGAGTATCTCCTCACGGCGCATGCTGCTACAAACGGTGCTCTTTTTATGTACAAGGTGATCAACTGCCTCACTCTCCACATGCATTTGCCACTGCTTGAAATGTCAGATTTGTGCAGCAAGAGACACTGGCGTGCAATGCAATGACATCAGTGACTTTGGTCTGGTTACAGGTGGATCCCGGTGATGGATTGACTCTAGTCCTGCACTTACCCCTCTTCTTCTGGCCGAAGGTACTTATGTTCCTCTACTATTCTGGCGCTTGATGCTCACACCTCTACCAACAGTAGCTCAGTACTGTTCTCGTATTCTCCCTTGGTTGATTATTACTTGTGAGCGACTGTGGATGCACTCAGGATGTGTGCATCAGCACGGCTTACGGCGATCCAGCCCATCTGAGGATAGCCGTCGCTGGCAGCCCTGGCGTGATCCTGTATAATGCATCCGTTTCCAAGGTGCGGACACAGCCCATTCCCCAATGCACATGCCCTTATCTCTAATCATGCATGCCAGATTTTTCCTTCTAATGCTAGTCACAAGTGTGTGCAGAGGCACTCACCAGGGGTACATGCAGAAGTATGTAGAAGGGGTTGCATGCTGCAGGAGAGTGGACGGTGGGAGGCGCGGCAGGAGGGACGCCTGTGTCACCTCTGGCCCGTGTGCGCAGTGCGGTTCGGCCCGGGCGGCCGGCACTTGGCGGCGGCCGGTTTGGGCGGCCAGCTGTGCATCTGGGACATGTCCTCAGCGGACGGCAGTGCCACACTAGAGCTGCAGGTAACTCGCCGCTATCCATGCGTTGGCTGCACTGTCCTTGAGCCTGTACTGATATGCACTCCTTGTGACATCTTGTCAGGCATTTTGGGAGAGCCACAGAGCAATGCATGCAGCTGACATCAGTATTCTGAGGAATTCTGATGTTGATTTATGTATGTCGGTTGGTGCATGAGGATAATGCGGCAACTGCATTTGGGGGGCGAGGAAGGCTGTTCTCCTGATCACATTGACCATTACATCCGTGCGCGCAGGTGCAAGTGCCGGCAGAGCGAGTCACGAGCATGGCCTTCTCCCCAAATGGCAGCGCACTTGCCGTGGCCTGCTGGGGCGGCGCACTCTTCCTCTACCTGCAGCAGGACAGCCCCCTGGACGCCTCCCTGCCAACAGCCTTCCCCGCTGCAGCGCAGCAGGAACCTGGTGAAGGCGCATCTGCAGGGGGAATTACGCATGATGCACCAAGGGAGGCGCAGGAAGGGACGGCGGCGCTCACCGGTGCAGCGCCTGGCTTGAGGGTGGGGTTTGGAGGCGCACCTGCAGGGGGGTTTACCCATGATGGAGTAGTGGAGGGGCGAAAAGGGGCTGCTGCGCTTGAGGTAGCTGGTGGGAAGGATGAGGGGGCTGGAGGCGCACCTGCAGGGGAAATTAAATCAGATGGAGCAGCGGAGGGGCAGGAAGAGGCTGACGAGCTTGAGGAAGCTGGTGGGAAGGAGGTGGGGGCTGAAGGGATCGCTGCGGCGTATGAGTCGCGGCTGGCGGCGATCGACCACGGCGCGGACGGCCGCGGCGGCTGGCGGCCGGCGCCGGCCTCGCTCCCGGGGCAGCCCGTGAAGCCGGACGCCACCGGGCCGACGCTGCTCGAGTGGCTGGGGGATGACAGTATCCTGCTGACTCATCCGTCGACAGCTCTCGTGCTCGTCAAGGTGGAGAAGAGTGGCCTGGTGCGCTCCCAATGGCTGATTCTGGAAGCTTCCTTGGTTGTTCCAAAGACCCTACTCTGCGGGAAGCTTCTTGTGGTGTTCTTAGGTACTGTGTTGTGTTGTCCTGTGCACACTGGCGTACAGGAGTGCTGTTTGTGAAGGAGTGAACTGTATTCGGTGTTTGATCAGACGCTGCTGAGCTTCTTCTCAATTTACTCTGCTACATGCTTGGCAGGTGCCCATGAGATTCCCGCAGACTGCTGGGAAGGAGCAGCAGGCAATTCCCAAGGCGAGTGGCAGCGCTGATGCACCACAATGCGAGGCTTCAGGGAGGGCTAGTAACGCCAGCTCTGACGAGGTTCCATCTGGGCTCAGGATCCTCCCTGTTGGGAGACTGCAGGGCAGAAGTTCTGCCGTCAGGGCTCATGATGGTTCAAAAATAGGCGTTTGTGCGGTCGAGGAAACTGGTTTGGAGGAGCAGAGCAATGCTCTGAAGGGACTGGCAGTAATGCATGTGGCGGGGCAGCATGTTGTGGTGTGCTATGATAGAACGCGCTCACTGCACGTATTCTCTTAGAATGTTGATAGGCTGGCAGGTGTGCCTGAGACTTTGTGAAATTTCACCATGGCATCCCGCACGATTGCTTAAAGTAGTCTGGTTGGTGCAAGTATAATTCCAAGCAAAATCAGCCGGCCTGTAAATGATTCAAATTTTCGCACAGATGGTGGGCATCTCCTGTCTCATGTCAATTGTGTCAAGTATCAAACTCAGCCTTGCTGGTCTTCTAGAGGATTTCAATCATATGATGTTGTAAATTGCTGTGTTTCCTCACCATTCACCAAAGAGCGCTGTTGCATCCAGCTGCCTGCTGACCCTCTGGCTGCACCTGTGTCTCCCATGACAGCATGCTCACTCCTGTCATCTGCGCCAAGGTCTGCCTCTGGGAATGCATCATCCTCATCAAACGCATCCCACATTGAACCTGCCTTCCCTGCTTTGCTCTGCTGCACACCTGAGGGCGCCTCCACAACTGCTGCTTGCCCCATACTCGGTCCAGCGCGCGCTGCTGCGTCTAGCTGCCATGAGTGCCGACTGCCTGGGGCATCGGTGCTGGTGTGCTGTCTGCTGGGCTCTGCTGGCTGTCTGTAGTCTGGCTGACGAGGACCCAAGAGGGCGCTGCCAGCAAGTGGAAGCAATCCGCTGTGGGAAGGCCCTTGAGCATGAGCTTGCACCTGCAATGAGGTGCCTCCATTTGGCTGGCAGAGCTTCTGGTGGGGCCTTCTTCGCCAGTCATCTTGGCTGTTGTGGCTGTTCCTGCTCTGCAACACAGACAATCCCCTGCCGCGCGAATCTGCTGGCCGCTGCCTCTTTCTTAGCATCGCTTCTTCTGCCTTGTTGAAGTCCCGCCGGCCTGCAACAATGCAGCCATGCACTGTTCATCATGTCTGTCTATGAAGTATATTCTATGTAGCACGAGATCATGCACCAGTTTTTACTCCCAGAGCGACAGAGAGCGTGCGAGTGCATCACCTGATGAAGATGCAGCTGCGGCAGTGCACTGTGTACCTTTACCGGCACCACGCTGACATGTTGGCATCTCGGTGACATAGCAAGCGGCGCCCGGCAGCGGGGGCTGCTCCGCTATGTCAGCCGTGTCTGCAGCAACCTCCTGGAGGGCAGCATGAAATACAGTATATAAGTTCACATGTTGTATCAGGCATGCGCATGGGGCGCTTGTCTGTTGAAGGGCGTATATGGCCGCATAGCCAAGCGCAGAAGGCTGGAGGTCACGCAGGCATACGGGGTGCATGCCTCTTCGAGGTAGTCTTGCCAAGCCACAGCCGTCCCTGCGGTGTCATGCTGCTCCACATGACTCTGAAGGTCATGGTCGTCCTTGTCAGCGCCGTTGATCAGCGCCTGATCGCGTGCCTCGTCAGCCTGTTGTCGCCTTGCATTGAGCTTAGTGACCACACCGCGCACGTCGGATGCTTTCCCACTGGTGGCGTACACCTGTCAAAAGGACAAACCTTGCTGGTCACGACCTGCTGTCTCCACCTGCTGCTGTCTCATGCATTGATTCTCAAAAAAATCTGACGTAATCTGCAACCTTGTTCGGAGATCAATATCACACCAGCATGTTGCACCCAAGAAATGCTCACCTGCTGAACTGATTGTTTTGCTCCGCATAGCCTGCAGGAATATTTTGCCACCTTCTTGATCTGCTGTACCTGCAGAATACAGACAGCATCAGTGTCATGAAATTTGTGAGATGATCTATCTTCCATGCTCGTGAAGTGCTGTCACATCCTTGTGCCATCTTGAAATATGCAAGCGGACACCAACCTGGAACACGCTGCACTGAAAACACTGGACCGCGTGGAAGTCAGGCATTCTTTCAGGAGACGATATTGTCTGCCTGAAATACTCCGTGCAACGAGGATCGGAATGATCATGAGTCTTGGACTTGAAGGGATACAGAGTCATGATGATCACGTCAGCATCTTGCAACCTTGCAATGTGTCCAATCCAAAGTCCAATGTGTAATTGCGACAAAGGCAGCTCACAGGAGATGCGTTTGAACATTTAAGAACTTCCAACAACAATCACAGGCAGGCAAATCAGCTAACGGGAGTGTGCGTGCCAGTTCGGTTGTGTGAGACTGTGATCGGGACCTCAACTAACCAGCGCTCTGAGAGCAGCACATGCAGGCTGGTGCTGCAATTTTGAGTGCATTTGCTGATGCTCGGGGGCTCACATCGAACTCCTAACTCCATTGCAACTCCAAGAGAGAGGCCCTGCAAGCAGTTCAGAGAGTCAATAGGAGCTGGCCAAGCTCCAAGTCTCCTCCAGAGCACTAGGAAAGCTAGTAAGATAGCAGCGAACGATAAAGGAAAGAACGAACAAGCAAGATTGCAGTGCTCCACGCCGGATCGGTCCACAGCTATGCGAATATGGGCAGTTTCGGATGTCCATGCAGACTACAAAGAAAATATGGAATGGTGAGTTGCTTGACGGAAACCATTACACTGGGCCCATGTTCTTCAATAAAATATTGCTCACAGTGGTGTGGTGCTGCCATAGGTGCGAAACACTCTCAGAGAACGCTTACCAGGAGGACACCCTGATCCTGGCTGGCGACATATCGGACGATCAGGCGATCCTGAGGTCCACATTCGAGCTGATGGTCAGAAAATTCGAGCATGTATTCTTCGTGCCTGGAAATCATGACCTGTGGGTGCGGCGTAAAGAGCGAGGCGTGCTGGACTCTCTAGGTGCAGTAGCTTCCTGTCCGCCATGACATATCCCTTCCCAAGCCTTGGCTACATCACGATCTGATGGCGGAGAACGTGTGGTAGTCTTGCCAAGCACTGCCAAGTGCTTGACAGCCTGTGCTGCTCGTGCATGCAGGGAAGCTGGAGGTGATCAAGGACCTCTGCAGGGAATTGGGGGTGCACACAGAGCCGGCGCGCATTGGGGGCATTTGGATTGCTCCCATATATTCTTGGTACCATGCCTCCTTTGACAGGGAGCCAGATCTGCGCGGGGCTCCTGCTGTGGAGAAGGCACGCCACTGCCTTGCTGTCATTGTAGCTCTGATGACTCTTCTGTCATTGCATGCATTCTGGGCATCATGGGCTGCTGTGCAATTCAAGCTACTTTGTGGTGGGATTGATGGGACTAATGCAAGTTGCTGGCATGCAGGTGATGGTGGACTTCCATGCCTGCCGGTGGCCGAGCAGCATACCCACCTCCCACGACACCTCCATAGCAGAGTATTTTGACAACCTCAATGAGCCCGCTCTCAGCAATCTGGCAGAGAACTTAGAGATGGAAGAGGAGGAGAGTGGGAGCAGATCCCCACTCATTACCTTCTCTCATTTCTTGCCCTTGCAGGTGCGAATATGACCTGTACATGGAATAAGCTTCTGCAACTTCCTGCGTTCTTGCCTTGTGGTCCACAAGTTCTGTATTTCATGATTGATGATTCCCACTACGGAGTAACTAGTGCTGGCAAGCACTTTCTGTATGCACCTGAAATTAGATGCACCTGGTGCCTGTTGCGCTGCAGTCTTTGTTGCCAGAGAAACGGATGCTCTTCCAGCCCAATTTGGCAAAGGCAGTTGGCAGTGATTACATCCAACGGCGCATTGAGGAGCTGCGACCCATGGCGCACATCTTTGGGCACACCCATTTTGCCTGGGACACTGTCGTGGACGGCGTGAGATATGTGCAGTGGCCACTTGCATATCCACAGGAGCGCAAGTAAGTGTCTTCGTCATTTTGCTTGCTGAGATCCCCGCAGAGGATGACTACACAGATCAACACGCAACTTGACAATTATGGTCCCTTGCGTTGCTGGTTGAATACAGTTCTGACTCTCACGGAAATCCACTATAAAGTCCTCTGGCAGCGTAGGCCACAGGTTTGCTGATACTCATGCTGAAGTTTGCCTGGAATGACATTGCAGGAGGAGGCATGATGGCGGCAAGGGCTTCAAGCCCCTGGTCATCTATGACACAGCACAGAACAAGCTGTCTCCCCACCAGCACACCTACTGGGCCGACTTCTATCAGGAGAACCAGCGAGACCCCAGCAACATAGAGCCAGCGCCCTGGGTCAAGGCGCGGCTGGGTGATTTGGCGTGGAAGTGATCTGGCCTCATTGCCAGAGGCATGCACTTGCAATGGTGCGCAGCGTGCTCGCAATGGGAATTGTTTGACACCAGCTTACAGACATACATCATCGTTTGGACGATGTACACTAATTACACTCAGATTGGGTCTGAAGGTGGGGTGGCTTTGGGGTGCACCATGTGTGTCTGTGTCCACCATTTAGGATCTTCCAGAATATTAATAAAATGCTAGCAATATTCAGCAGATGCCTAGCAGGATGGCTCACTGCACATGGGTCGTCCGAGAGTTCAGATCACATCTCTAATTGCTGCATGTATGCGCTATATTATTATTTGTCAGGCACCAAGCTTGTGATTGTTTCTTGCATTGCAATGAAAATCTTTCAGCTCTCAGAGATGAATGCCAAACGAGCTTGTGGCTTCTCAACAAGCCCCATGCATGCATGAACTTTCAAAAATGCCAGGCTCCCCATCTAAAGTAGGTCCAAAATTGCACTCTCCACCGTCGACAGCTGATATAATCTTCATTCCTCGTCAGAGTCCAGCCCTGCGCATGACATCAAAATGAAATGATATGAGAACCAGAATCTTCTACCATGTGGCTTTGTACATAGATGCAAGTAGAAAAAAAGACTGGTGCAAGGGGAGCAAATCCTCAAGCAGAGCAAAGCAGGCACGCAGACCCTGAGAGGCCTCTGCGAGTGGCAGAGTTGCCTCTTCATTAGTTCTACAGCACGCATTTCATTTGCTGCAAGCTTTAGCAGCTGGGATCTGTGTGCGCACCGGGAATGTACAGAAGCTGAACGTCAAAAACAACTGGTGAAGCAGGCGGCACGCGTGGCCTGCATAGATAAAGCCAGGCCTGAAGGTCAGCTCATCATCAAGACAAAAATTGCTTGTAAGCTTCAGCGACCTTCAAAGGCAGCTCCATTGGTGGGATGCTATGCGAGTGCTTATCCAATACAAAAGCACACCTCCCAGGCCCGGAAGCCAGCCCCTTTGGGAATGACAGATTCCCAGGGATGTAGAGTCGCCTCAAGCCGCCGACCTTCATCGTGGCAATGCCCTCATCTAGCCCGGCCACAATCTGCCCCAACGTGACTCATGTCTCAATCATGTAATTAACAGTGACTATTTCACATGTCACAGGATCAGACATGGTAAATAGTTTCTGCATTGGGAAGACATCTCAGAGCATGGAGCATGCTTTGCCACGCACCTGCCCGGCGCCAACTCGGATGTCATATGGGAAACCCCGGTCCAAGCTGCTGTCAAACACCCTCCCATTGGGAGTCATTGCAACATAATGCGCCGTCACCTGCCGCAAACATCAGCTGTCAGCCTCCATTGATATCTGCTTTGTAGTAATCTCTTGCCAAACAGACATGCATTGAGATCAGCTGGATATGTCATCAAAGGAGTCACTGAACATGCCTGGTAGCCTGTGGGAGGGCTGGGCCCTTTGCCGACAATAATGTCCTTATAGCGCAGCCCAGACTTGGTCTCTTGCGCCTCTATGCTGTCCAGCTTTGCCAAACATTCCACATCACACAAGAGCTTGTTGACCTGCGTTGCTGCGCCTGCATCCACTGCAGTGGCTGGCAGCTCCCTGCATGCAGCCTCACTGTGTAAGAGGCCATGATTATTGTTATGGTCCCAGCAGCATCTCTTGAAGGGAGTTTGGCCGTGTGCAAAAAGTACCTTGCAGCTAGCAAGAGGCCACCACCCACTGCCAGCCCGCTGCTCAAAATGTGCCGCCTGCTGGGCTCACTCGTTGAGTCCCCAGCCGAGCATCGGGTGTTGGTGCCTTGGAATGGCACCCTCTGCGTGATCTTCTTTGGGGACAGGTAGAAGGACTCCTTGCACAGGTCCTGAGAGAAAGCAGCAGAGGAAGAAATTGTGAAAAAATATCAACCCCTCAGGCATGGCTTACTGCAGTATATGGATTGCCCAAGCTCTGCTTGGATGAATCTCATCCGATATTTTCTTAAGCTTATCCAATGATTCTCACCCTGCTTCGCATTCCCAAAGAAGACATGGAGTAGCTAGCCGAGATCTGCATTGCAGCTGGCCCCAGATCCCCAAACGATGGTACCTTGATCCTAGAACTCTGCTCCCCACCCCCTTCGTGATGACAATAGCTACGTTCAAATTCTACATCAATTTCAGATTTTCCTACTGTTCCAAATCGACGTGGCAGATCAACCTTGACGTGGGGATCAGCTTTAGCAGGAGGGCACGCCCCCAGCTGCAAATTATCCTCGCTGTCCTGTGCACGTTCTCCTAGCTCCTTCAAATTGGTCTCATTTCAAGCACAGCAAGATCTAGGCCGCCTTTGAATCCGCCAGTCCCGTTTCTGGAAGCAGCCCGGGTGTGCCTGGGCTGTAGGCAAGCTTGCGGGCTGAATACGGTTCTCTAGAGAGAGCATCTCTCAGGGTTGAGGTCCCTCGGACCGCTTCGTATTCAGGAAGACAGCGAAGGCATTTGGCAGCTCCCTCAGCAATCATGCTTGCTGCATCGCGTCTTCTGGAGAGCGAGAAGTGCGAAACAGCAGGAGCTTCCGAGGTGATTTTCAGCTCCCTTGCGCAGGTACATGTCTCACTGAACGAATCTGTTACCAGCCCCTTCCGGGGTCACGATCTCACGCACTGATCAGCAGAGGTCATCTAGGGATATTTGCGCACTTGTGGTGTTTTGTCGAGCCGCTTTTGCACGTTTCTTGATCGGCACGAATACACACGTACCATGCCAGGTCCCTAATGTCACTGTCAGCCTGTTCCAAAGTTCTATAAAGCTTTGACGCCTTTCAATTGAGTATCCATGTGTCCATGGAATATGTTCATCCTGTTGAGGACTGGAAGGCTTGGCCCATTTCTGGTCCTTCTTTGCTTTGCTTCCTCCCAGACATTTTTTGGAGTCCAGGTCGGCAGTCACACTGCAATCTAAGCCCACTGATGTCCCTGTGACTCTCTAGGAAGCTTCCCATGGATGTTACCCGTTGGTGGCTAGTCTCCTCATGTTCGATTATGGCATATTCCTGGACTCCTTGTGGCCCCCCTAACCGCAATCCAGGCCTGTGTTGAGGGCAGAGCTGCTGAGGGAGGTCAGGACCCTTCACTGAATTTATCATAAACGTGTTGGTTTTCGAACTCGCAGGAGGACATGGCACAGCGTCAGTTGGCCATTCAGAAGCTTGTCCTGGTGCGGCGCTTTGCAAACAGCGACAGCGAGCCCTGCATGCTGCTGGATGGCCTCTATGTTGGTGAGCCTTCACAGCTTGCTCTCAATGCATACTCTGTCCTTCCTTGCAGGACCTTCATCCTCACAATGCCACTCGAACAGTGCTCCTTCTATCACACTCTGCTGGGGCCTCTTACTATTGTCATCACACGCTTTCCCTGCCAAGAGGGGCAACATGCGTCTGCAGACAAGCTGCCGTTAAAAAGGCTTTGTAGCACTGGGGCCTTTGCTTTCTATAAAATATCTCTTCTTCACAAAAAAATACCTACTGGTGCAGGTTCACTGGGGGCAGCGCGCAATTTGGAGGGCCTGCAGAAACGGGGGGTGACTCATGTGCTGAATGCTTCACCAATTGTCCCCTGCTTCCACCGTCACCACTTCCGCTACAAATGCGTGCCGGTCTATGACGACGTCGACGAGGACATCTCCAGCTTCTTTGCTGAGACCAACAGATTCATTGCGCGGGTGCGCCAGTTAACACCGCACTGTGTGCATGCAGTCCAGACTTCCAATTGATTTTCTTGAGCATGGCAGTCTCTCTTGGTTTATAGTGTGTGCTTGGGGGGTTTTGAGACGCGTGCTGAATGGGTGCTGGCAATGTGTGCAGGGTCGGAGGAGAGGAGGTGTTTTGGTGCACTGCTATGCTGGGCAGAGCCGATCTGTGGCTTTCATTATTGCATATCTGTGCGCGAGCAAGGGGATGAGCCTGGCAGAGGCCTACCAGCTAGTCTTGAGTGTGCGGCCCTGCGCGCGGCCAAACACAGGTGCTCACCTTACTTGCCCTTGAGGGTGAAGTCAACGATATAATTGAAGTGATACTATGCTGGCATTTCTTATTCTGTTAGAGCTGTCATGTGTCACACTGGCAGCAGCATGTGTGAATGCATTGTGCCCTCTGCAATAAAAGAAATGATGTGTCATGCGCAGGATTTATGCAGCAGCTGGCAGAATTTGCTGAGCAGCGGCAAATTGAGGCCTTGTAGCAGGAGAGCCATCCATGCGGCCATGTACATTGGCTAGTGCAGAAGCAAGATTTTGGAAGGCAGGCGCATTGCTGTTTGTATGATCAGCCGGCTGTACATTGGCGCACATGTGCCGCCAGCAAGGATGCACAGCTGGCGAATCAATGTGCCATTCTTTGTGAGGGAATACTTTGCACATCGCATGTTGCATAACTTTGTACATTATGTTGTGCCACCATTAGGGGGATATTCATCCTGGACAGGTACAGTAGTGAAATTTTTGTCTCTCTGTTAGCTGAAGTGTGCTTCTATGATCAAAACTAGCGTGCAGGCTTTGGCAGTGTCACTTCTGTACATTTAGTGCAGTGCTGCAGCGGCTTGCAAATGCCATTTAGGGCTTGCCAGCTGACTAGCTGTAGACCTGCTCCTGTAGCTACAGAAACAACTATTCGAGAGATCTTCCTGTGGGAACACCTTTTTACCTGCTGTGATGCAGAGAGTTTAAACAGGTCTTTCTCAGAGTGTTTCTGTTGGAGCATCTTCGTGTTTGTTTGCCAGTGTTCAGGTCGTGCGTACAGAGGTAGCCACTTGTTTCAGTGCATTCAGTGGAAAATTTACACTGTGAATCATCTTGCGTGTTCAATTATTATTATTATTATTACAGGTCGGCAAACCCAAAGCCAGAGGCCATAGGGCATACACGCAGGGCGTCTGCAGCCACATCTGCGGGGCCTTCATTAGTCTGCAGCCTATCACTCACTCATCATATACATGCATGCACTCCCTGCCCCGGATGAGTACCCCTCTATACCCGGGGCCTCTGGCCTGCCAGCAACGCAACACCATGCGCATGTAACCTGGAGATCACTCGTCCTGCGGCTTGCGTGCAGCCTCGTAAGCTTGTGCATGAGCGCCAAGAAAACTTCATTGCATGCGCAACCTGAGAAAACCAGCAGCTGCAGGGCAGAGAGATGCAGACACCGGCAACATGATTGAGTGAGCATGAAGGCTAGCGCTGGCCTGCACAGCTGCAGTTGCATTTACTGTGATAGGGATCACGCTAGCGCTGGATAAGGGACTTTCTTTGTGCAAGGGACTTTCACTTGTCCATGTCCTTGAAGCATTATGATCAATGTTCGTTGAGGCCTCCGGATACCACATCTTTGATGCCGGGCATGATCATCCATGGCCAGATTGCCAGGAGTCCTCAAGCTACATTTTCATGGCACTGACTGCTCGGTCTGCTGCACCAGCGGCACTGTAGGTGTCACTAAAGCTAAAGCATGTCTGTGGTGCTCGATGTCCCCCGGGACATGGGCTATGGTGTGCAGGTCGTGTTGGCAAAGGGAGGTTACACTGTAACTGCTGCCAAGATTGGCTCGGCTCACGTCCCGAGAATCCTGCTGCTGCGTCAAAGGTCTCAGTCCCGTTCACCGGGAGCAAACAAGCAAAAATGGCAGACAAGATTGGAACCGAGGTGTCAGGGCTGCCGCTGATATCTGATACCAATGGAGAGGGCCTTGAGTCTGGTGGAAGTGTTTCGATTACCATCGAGAGTCCTCTCGGAGCACAGAAATCCATGCTGTCTGAGGCTGCGATTTTGTCGGAGGTGGAGCGAGCAAAGATGTCGAGCGTGAGGAAGCGGAATGGCATGAAGGTCGTCTTCAGGGTGCGGGTCCTTTGGCAGATTGCCTGTTGGGAAGCACACCGGGTTTGGCCGCGCTACGGCTCGTTCAATTGCAGTCTGCAGTTGTGCAGAACATTTTCAGTAGCATATCTGACGAAAATTCGATAATATGTCGCTAGGTTGTATCTGTTTGGATCCGTTTCGCGTCGCAGGTTGCGGCATCTGACCTTGGACTTGAGTACTGCTTCTCAATATGACTTACTGCACGCAGGACTTGACCTACACGGTGGAACACAACTCCAAAAAGAAACAGAAAATACATCTGCTAAAGAGCGTGACCGGCCTTATCTTTCCAGCTCAGATGACGGCCCTGGTGCGCTCGAGACCCACTGACGCGTCGGATTACGTCTTCACCTTGAGAACCCAATTGTATTTCAGATACTCAATTCAACAAGCTTGTTGCAGATGGGGCCGAGCGGAAGCGGGAAAACGACGCTGCTGGGTACGCCAAAGCCTCCCTGCCTCTGCCTGTGCCTTGGTCCATTCTGCATTTCGTCCCTTGCAGACTGGTGTCAAGCACAAAATCCTCCCAAGAAGATTACAACATATCTATGCTGCTGAGACAGTAAAATGACAGGTGTTTTGCTCAAATGTCTTCTGACTGCTTGCTATGCAGACGTGCTTGCATGCCGCAAGACGGCTGGAGAATTATCCGGGCAGATCCTGATCGGTGGGAAGCCGCCATCGCGCATGTTCATGCGCAGGTACACCGGCTACGTGGAGCAGTTTGGTGCGTTCCCATAACTTCACTCTTTCCCTGTTAAGGGCGCGCATCTACCTCATGCCTCCCATGGTCTCTGCCAGCCTTTTAGTAAACCCCTCCATTCTGAGTCTGCATCTACCCCTTACTATACTTGAAGGGACAGCTCAGTAATTGACCCTGACCCTTGAATGACACGGCTTCGAGAGAAATTTCTGCCCCTTGCCTGCTATTGAGCCTGTCTGCACCCGAATAGCACGGCTAGCACAGACCCAGACCTTCTGATGGCAATGATCCCCAGCCCTCGACTGCTCATGTCACCAGGAGTTGCCGGCCCTTGCCTCTTTAGATTCAATTTGACAGGGATGAGACTCGCACACAGACTCGCTGGTGGGAGTGAATCCCTAGGCCTGGACTGCTTTGACACCGGCAATTGACCTTGACTGTTCATGAGGTTGACTGAATAGTCATGGCACGCGCGCGCAGACACGCTGGTGGAGAATCTGACGGTGCGCGAGATGCTGCTGTACACGGCGGAGATGAAATTGGAGTTATCGGTGGACATGGCCGAGAAGCGCGCGCGCGTGGACACCCTGCTCAAGCAACTCGCGCTGGAGGCCTGCCAAAACGTCCGCATCGGCAACTCCATGGCCCGCGGAATCTCAGGTCCAGTGCTGTCCCCTGCTGATGGCCTGCAAGCTGTCAGTGCATGCGATGAGCCCTTTGGAAACTGGATTTGATGTTTCACATGCCATTTACTTCCCTTCTCTTCCTGATCTGCATCCTGCTCAGCTGGCCGTCTCATGCGCGTCACCGGCCATGCACCCCCCCCACCATGCCATAGGGCTGGCGGATCCGGTCAAAAATTACTTGGAAGGACCAATTCTCACGCATGCGTCCATGGGGTATGCTGTTCTGCCTGTAATATCTGGCCCAGTCTGCTTTCAAAGAAAGAGTGTGCAATTTTGCATCTCTGAACTGGCCAAGTCTGCTTAAAAGTTAGCAGAGGTTGTGGGTGGTTTGCAGGCGGGCAGGCGAAGAGGTGCAACATCGGCATAGCGCTGCTGAGCGACCCGCGCATCATCTTCCTGGACGAGCCCACCTCGGGCCTCGACTCATACACCTCCCACGAGGTGTGTCCACCTGCGCTGCATGACCCTCAGCAAAGCCAAGATTCCCTGAGCCTCTGTGCCATTATTTTCCCGAGCTCACCCCTTACATCCCAAAGCTGGCTGAGTGCGCCTTGTGGCTCTGCTGGCTGCCTCCTGCTGCCTTTCTCCCGTCGCTCATGTGGGACTCATGTGGGAAATCAGCTGGGAAGGAGGCGGCCAAGGGCATATTTGAATTACAGAACTGCTTACAGAGATTGTGCATTGAGGATCGGTGAAGTACTCATTGTTGCTCCTTGGACAGCCAAACAGACGCAGCCATTCCCCTCGCAAGTGTCTTCCTCAGTACAGCATGAGTGACTTATGATCACACTGTGCAGGTGATGGAGCTGGTGATGGCACTGACGAAGACGCATAACAGCATAACGGTGTGCGCGACCATCCACTCACCCTCGCCCCAGACCTTCAACCTCTTCGACAAGGTCATCATCCTGCTGCGCGGCCGCATTGTCTACTTTGGCGACAACGGTAACTAATCCACCCCTCGACCTCACCTCCCCACGGGTTACTAAACATACAGGGGGGTTGTGTTTCTATGCTCCAAGCTCTTCACTGTTGGCCAGGAATGAAAACCAAATTTTGCAGCACTGAGACAGTCTACCTGCAGGGGCAGCACACATACTTTGCATTGTGCTCTTGGTCCAGTCTCGCATTTTCAACCTCTTCTGTGAAGAATCTGGGGCAGCCTTTCAAGTAGTAGCTTCTTGGCCGAGGACCTTGCTTGTCATGGCAAGCGTACAGTCACTGCTTTAATGTATCATGTGCACCGGACCTTTGTTTGGTGCTTGTCCGAGACGACATGCTGGTGAGCTGAGGGAAAGGCTATGTGATCAGGCATGGACGCGGCGTCGTACTTTGAGAAGCGCTTCCCTGACGTGGAGCCCATGGACAGCAATGGAGCCAACGCCAACTGCGCCGAGTGGCTGCTCTCAGTCACCACCCAGGTCCGCATGCATGCAACCTTGTCATGCGTGCGGCAGGATTACAAGCTGCAAACACCGTCCTGTGACTGCAAGAATAGCAACCCATTTTTTGGACTCTAGGTTTCCCAAAGCTGTAATGCTCAAGTTCCCACTACTTAGCACTTTTGGAGACAGGTAAAGTGAGAGTCTGATGCAGGCAGCGGCTGGTACACAGCTTTGAGCATAAATTTTCAGAGGTGCAGGCCTAAATGCAGCACATGCAATTGCAGGGCAGCTGGCAGCATGTCAGGAGCAATGGCTGTGTCAACCGTACTTGCTCACCTGGCAGTTGCATAGCCGCATACCATGTAACAAAATTAGCGAGGCAGGTTGCACCCATAATAGGACGAGTGAGAGGGGATGGCTATTTTGGCGCAGGCTGACAGGGACGGGCGGGCGGACGAGTTTGGGGATGCGTACGCGGAGAGCGAGCTGTGGGCTGAGAATGCGCGGCTGATGACGGCGCGGCCGGGGATGGAGTCGCGCACGTCCATCACCACCATCCAGGAGCTGGCAGTGACTCAGGGCACAGTCACCCCCTTCTGGTGGGGGCTCTGGGTCCTCGTCAAGGTGAGCCCATGCCCCAGCAGGGTAACCCACTTGTCCTGGGACTTCATGAATTGGAAGCACTCCAAGGACAACAGTTTTTGACCGAGCGCCGCTGACCGTCAGGCCTCGCACCTCTGAAATCTGAAAGCACCTCTGGGTCCTCGTCAAGAGGAGCATGCATGCGTAGCAAATTACTTGTTCATCTATGCATTGCCTCAGTGCTTTAAAAAATCAAGATCTCTTGGGCATGGAACAGAAAACACCTTCTTGGGTTCCCCTGATATGTCGAGGGTGGTGCACGACAACCTCATTGGTGGTTATTGCACATGCAGAGTTGAGATAGAAAGCCTGCAAAATCTCTCCTCTAATTCTCCAGCATCCAGGACGTTCAAATCTGGCCTTTAAGAGATGCCAGACAGCGTGCAATAATACTGCTGCTTGCATGCCCTTGCGCATGACAAGCAAGTACCAGGCCTATTTGTTATAAGTCATACAAATTGCTTCTGTGTGTGTGCGTGTGTGTGTGGGGTACCGCCTGGCGAGCACCTACCGGGTCGTTGGGATTTTGAAATCTTTCAAATCCAGTTTTATGGGTGCGCAGTACCGCATGGCGAGCAACTACAAGGACCCCAAGTTTCTGCTGGGCCGCATCGTGGACAAGCTGCTGTGTTGCCTGGTGCTCATCATCCTCTACTACGGCCTGGGCAAGAACACGGCGCCAGAGAATCTGATCAATGTGTCCTCGCTGCTCTACATGTACACCGTGCTGCCGGGTTTTGCTGCCATCTCCTACATGCCTGGGCTTGTGCTGGAGCGACCACTCTACATCAGGTGAATGATTGTCATCCTCAGACATGCATTTGTGTCAGAGCTTTGATGTGCACATCTGGGAGCCCACAGACCTGCATTCTTGGGGCTGGGCACTGGCACTGTGCGGGTCTTGAGTAAGATTTTAAACATCACAGAATCTACATGAAGGTGTCAACCTGCAGCCGCACATTGATATTTGTCTGTGAAATTTCATGTGTGTCCTTCTGTAACCAAACAGCTCTTATTATCATCATTGATATATGATATTTGTTGCAAATGTCTGCACACACCAGCGCGGAATGCATGCATCACGGCGGAACGCATGCTCGGCATTGCCTGACCTAGAGCAGCTCCTCACAAACGTAGTCCAGCGCTCAAATGGGAATATCAATTTGCGCAGGGAGCGCAGTGACGGCCTGTACAGCACGGTGTCCTATCTGCTCTCCAAGATGGTGGAGGAGATGGTGGTCATCCTGTTTGTGTCCCTGGTCGTCTCCGCATGCATCTTCTTCGCTGTGGGCTTCCACGGCCAGTACATCCTCTTCTGGCTCGTCTACCTCGTCACCATTTCCATCGGCATGGGTGCGCGCGTGCATGCATGCAGAGGCGCACCCCTGAACACACCCCCGCACTCACCCAATGTTCCACCCTGTGAAGCTTTGTCGCAGGCGCTGATTGTACCTTGACATTTGTTTCCCCCTGCTTGATCCTTCCTGTTCTGCCAGCACTGCATGTCTTTATCCTTCAGTGCGAACTTGGCAGATCAAGGGTCTTTTCTAGTCCTGTCAATCTGTATGAACAAAGGCAGGTTGACAAAGTAATAGACCAGGCTGCCAAAGTGATAGATTTATAAGCAATGGGATTTGGTCTGTGCAGTGGTGGGCTATTTGGTGGCGGCCTATGCATCAGATCTGGATGTGGCCAACGGCATCCTGCCCGGCTACATCATGGGCCTCTACTTCTTCACCGGCTACGCGCTGCGCCTGCAGGTGCGCACCTGCCACGCAGCCAGCCTGCAGCTGCCACGCAGCTCAGCATGCAGCTTCTGCCTCACATGTGCCTCCTCAACTTTGCATGCCATACAGTGTTCCGCTTTGCATCTTTCGTCCTACATGGACTGGAGCGTCTGCGTCACATACAGCTTCTCAAAATGTGCATGCTGTATTTGCTCTGAACCTCCTGAGCCTTGCAAGGGGAGTGTTACAATCGTTGTGATTCACAGGATCTGCCGAAATGGATTGGCTGGTTCCACTACCTGGACTTCCTGCACTATGCCTGGGCCAGCCTCATGCTCAACGAGTTCGAGTCGCGCCCTGCCGTCTTCCTGGGCAACCAGTCGGTGCGCTCTTTGAGCCCTGCCCTGTTGTTGGCCTTGATCGTCTGGAACATTGCAAAGTGCGGACATGCTGCATCAAGTGCAGTCTGCATGGCTACGCCACACATGCAACAGGGAATTGTTGTCCCTACGGCGACCTTTTTGTAGCTGTGAGTACTGAAATTTGACAGAGTAAGGAAGATAGTCGTTAGAAAATTTTGATGATCTCCAGGAGCTGAACAAATTGTCAAGAGCGGTCTGTGCGGCGCTGCAGCATGCCAGTGACATGTGCGTGTCTGTCATGCAGTTCCTGGAGTACTACGGCTTGCCACAGCACGGCATCTCAAAGTGGCAGTACCTGGGCATCGAGGTGCTCTTCTTCATCATGTTCTTCTGCCTGGCATGGCTGGCTCTGGAGTACAAGAAGCATGGCAAACGCTGATGCAAGGCCAACTTAGGTGATCTGATGAAATATGTATCCTGACGCCAATAAGCAGATCAGCTCATGCTGAAGTATCGATAGGCACTACAGTGGTAAATTGCCTGTTGGTTGATCTTGAGCACTTACAGCATTTCAGGGACCAGACACTGTTCAGCATTTTTTGGGGATAGCATAGTGACATAGCAGCACTTCAGCTATACAAAAGTCTCTTAAAGGCTAGGAGCACACTTTTGAAGATTGGCTTTCTATTACATTTGGTGAGGGCCACAACTTAAGGCACATCATACGAACAGTTCATTTGTGAAAGCTTATCAGCATGCCACCAAATTGATTCAGGATTAAACAGGTCTAGGCAGTCTTGCATGTAATCCAAAGTCATTATTGAGCCGCTCTGAAATTTATTTGGACCAACACTCTAGCATATACTCAATTCAGAGCACATCAATTTTGCGCTGAAGGAGGTTGAGGATGCCTTGGGGTCCCAGCAATATCTCATTGATGAAGCTCAGAAGTGCCACCCAAATGATGGGCGATATGTCAACGCCCCCCACCGGCTGGATCACACGCCTTGTTGGCCCCAGGACTGGCTCTGTCGGCTTCACCACCACTGACCAGGGCAGCTTGTCCCCAGGAATCTGCAAATGTTGCATCACTCAGCTTTTGCAAGAACATAAAACCGTGGCTGGCATCGTGGCTGTTCATAACACTTCTTGGGCAAAGGACTTGGCAGACTTGCCCTTCCATGGGCAGCCTTGCTATGTCTGCATCACTCATTGCTGACGTCACCAAGCGTATGAGACAGTATGAAGTCACATAGGCATGCGTCATGCTGAGGCACGCTTACCTGTGGGTACCAGGAGAGAACAATCCGGATGATCATGAACAAAATGCCAACGGAGAGAATTGGCTGCAATATCCTTGCCAGCAATCCGGCAGTCTTGGCATCAATGTCAGCCACTTCCCAGAGTGCCTGCACATCAGAATGGGTTTCATGCGCATTCGTATACGGTACTCATTGCCCTATCATGCACCAGTAATATAGGTGTTCCAATACCTGCGTTTGTGCTGGGTACAATATGCCGAGAGACTCTGCCGCTGAAGCATGTGCAGGGCTACAACATACGGCTCCCAAGATGGAAGATACTAGTGCTGCTACATCCCTGGTCGCAATGGCGGGACTTGCTTGGTCTCTTGCTGTGCTTGCTTGGACCTGCAGGCACGATGATAAGGTAGAATGAATCTGGGCTTCAATTTACAAAAAGCTTCACCATCACCCAACATAAAACATGTTTTGTATTTGAAGTGTGACCACAAAGCAATTGATATGCATGCAGATCCGGAATGCACCTCTGTATCTTCACATGCCGTTCTCTTGAACAAGTCTGAAGCTCTGCCGTCACGAACCAAGTTTGTATTTCGTGGCCTCGAACAATGTGAATTCACCGGCAACGCCGATCTGGCGTGGAACAATTGTGCTTTGTGTGGACAACTGGTGACGTTGTGGAATGGTGTTGCACAAGGAATGGGACGCAAGAGGGCCATGCTGGACATTTTCAGACGCCTGTACTAGAACAATAACACATAAATATTTCAGAATTTAATTGTGTGCATTGCATGACCGATGAAACCACAAAAGCAACGAGGCAGAGAGGCCTTTTTGGCACGTGCCGGCAGTCGTTTGTCTTTAGGACAGCTCTCTTCTTCTTCTTCTAAACGTGCGCTCTTTGATACTGCGTGGTGAATTCCAATAGATCAATGGCCACAGCATCACTTCGCACTGGCATATTCATAAGGTAGGGGAGCTAGCCTTGGCTTGATGGCATTATCATGATATTTTGCTCGACCTGAGAATACACCCTCCCTGTCCATAGTAGGACATCTTTGTGCTTAAATAGAAAATATATAATAGCCATGATTGGTGGTGTTTATTCGCTCCACTATGCGCTTTTTGGCTTCTAGATCACCTGCTGATGACAGCAAGATCCCGTGCAAGATGCTCTCGAATGCTCATCAAGTTACTTGTTGGGACGACACCAATTTTATGACACGATCTTGTCGCAGACGTTGCACTGTTCTTGACGAATTGCGTGGTCCTCAGGAAAACACCAGCTTTTACAGCATTTGCTCCAGCCTACCAACACTACAGGAGGGCCAGACACGTTACAATGGCGGCAGTTAGCGCATCTGACTGGCTCAAGCAGGTACTGTCGTGTGCCGATAAGGGCATTGTGCAACCCATGGTGATATGCAGGTTGCATTCTTTCAGGCCAAATACTGTGCATGCATGCCATCTGATAAGCTCCTCGCTGACATGCAGGATGAGAGGAGGATGCTTCATGCTGTATACCGCGTGGGTGAGCTCTTACATACACGCTCCAGTCAAGTCATCTCACATGCCCCACCACCTTGCTGCATGTCCAGATGCATGCATGCAGTCACGCAATGTGTCGCTCTTGCAGGGAACCTGGACGAGACTATCAAGTACTACGAGAAACACTTTGGCCTGAAGCAGCTGCGCTACCGTGACATTCCTGAGGTCTAAGGTCATCTCAGTGTTTTCTGCTGCTAAACATGTCGTCTTCCCTTTTTCAGAGTGACCATGTAAAGATGTTGACACCAACCAAAATGGATGTCTGTGCTGCAGGAGAAGTACAGCAATGCTTTCATTGGAGCCGGGCCAGAGACAGACCACTTTGCCCTGGAGCTCACGTACAATTACGGCGTCGACCACTATGACATCGGCACTGGGTTTGGCCACTTCGCCCTCGCGCACCCAGATGTGTACAGCCTGGTGGACAGCATCAAGAAGGAGGGTGGGCATTCTGGCCGCTTCTGTGTACTCAAGCCACTGTTGCTGGCTGTTTGTGCCTGGAACATTAAGCATGCACTGATCACCCTGTCCTTACATGCGGATTTGCATGCATCCTCACTGATTACAGCTTGGCACAGAACAACAATTGGAGACAGTCCCGATTGTGTGCATGCTTGATTTCAGTAGTGTAGCTTTGCAGGCGGCAAGGTGTCTCGGGATGCTGGGCCTGTGAAGGGCGGCAAGACAGTGATTGCTTTTGTGGACGACCCTACCGGCTACAAATGGGAGCTCATCCAGCGGCCAGAGCCCATCCCAGAGCCCATCGCGCAGGTGCACACAGTCTCTGAAGCAATTACAGCAAATGCATGTCAATTTAGTGGCCCTGATTGAAAAAGCCAGGGAAACATCATGCTGTGCAAGAGCTCCTGCAGTGCGTCGGAGGCACTGCTGCTGTTGCCTTGGTGTTCCAGTGGTTTAGGAAGGAGAGATAAGGAACGAACTGCAGGGAACCCCGTCTGAGACCCCAATATGCGGACGTGCAGAGCCGGAAGGTGGCTGAGCAGGGGGCGTCACTGTGAAGAGCGCAGCATGCTAAGCGGGCGCTTATGGGACCATTACTAAGGGTGCCGGGCATTAGTGAGTGTGACTGTTCTGGCAGGTGATGCTGCGGGTGACCGACCTGGACAAGAGCATCCAGTACTACACAGAGGCGCTGGGCATGAAGCTGCTGCGCAAGCGCGACAACCCCGAGGGCAAATACACCCTCGCCTTCATGGCTTACGGCCCTGAGAACGAGAACACCGTCATAGAACTCACCTACAACTGGTGCGCATGGGTCTTTAACATGCCTGCTCAATCATACTGGGAATTCTCTGCCATTGCTACAGAGCTGTTGTTCCGGGAGGGGGTTTACCCGACAGAAGTAGTGCATGCTGGGAAATCTTTCAGGCAGTGTTGCAAATGTGAAAAATGTCACCACTGATGGAATATAGATCTCTGGACTGCTGCGCAACATGAATCCCCATATGTGAGATACCTGTGGTGCTGCAGGGGCAAGAATGAGTACGAGAACTTCAAGGGCAACGCGTACGCGCAGGTGGCTATCAGCACCAAGGTGAGCTTGCACTCAAGCACTCCTCACCTGCGCCCAATCCTGGCATTTGTAGCCTGCATTTGGGCCGCATTTTTGCTCACGCCAATACCACACCTGACTTGCTCCTGCAGAGATACCAGACACACTCAGCAAAGTGTCTCACACTTTCTGCTTGGGCTTGGGTGACAACTATGTCTGCCATCCATTTGGGCAGCCAACTGTGTTTGGGCTGTCAGACACAGCTGTTCTCCGTTTCCGTGCAGAATGTGGAGCAGAGAGACTTTGCACCTGGACCCATTTTCCCTGGAGAACCTTGAGCACCTTTCTGGTTGTCATGTGCGCAGGACGTGTACAAGAGCGCTGAGCAGATCAAGGCGGCAGGCGGCGCTATCACGCGCGAGCCCGGCCCGCTGCCAGGCATCGGCACAAAGATCCTGGCCACCACGGACCCCGATGGCTGGAAGTATGTGCTCGTGGATGAGGAGGACTTCCTCAATGAGCTCAAGTAGAGGGCTGTCTGCACAAGCTCTCGACGTCCACAAATGGCCAACAATGTGATGAGTGCCTATGTTCCTGTAGTCCATGTGATAAGAAAGGTCCTATAGTCCATGTCCTAAGAAAGGTTATTGACGGCCTTTTAAAGAATTTGTGCGCGCTGACCTGTGAAGAATGTCAATTGTAACTCACCCAGTTGGCTCCCAGAGTTGTATTTGCCTGGTGTTGTCTGCTGAGCCTTAAGCTTTGCATCTTTTGTACCTGTGGAAGACGGTGTGCCCTTGGAGGCAATGCTTGCTGCATGATGGTATTACTGCGAGGTAACTTATGTGTACACATTCGGTACGCTTCGGTCTTGCTTGGATCTGGCGAGTCCAACAAGGGGTAGGATTGTGGCAGCCTTTAACTGCAGCTTGTCTGCAGGACGTACCTTTCCTTTTGGCAGGAAAAGCGTGTAATAATAATAATTCGATACGCAAGCAGCACATTCTAATTGCAATGCATGGCTTTTGAATGGCCTGCATGCCATAAGTCATTGAGGACTTGCTGGATATCTCACAATCATTACTGCGCAGCGCTAGAAGTGCATTATGATGTCAAGACCAAAATTTGAACAAGCAATTCTTCTCTTCTTAAAGAATATTTTGAAACAATACCGACCCTTAGAAGTTCCATGACAGCCTGTAAGATCATTGGGCCGTTCCTGACAAAGAACCACTTCTTTGGAATCTGTCAAATCCCTGGCAATTGCAAGCAAAGAAGCAGGCATAATGCCACATTTGGCAATGACAGGTTGTTGCATGCGTTTGTGCTGACCAGGGTGCAACAAGCACTTCGGATGGACATACTGAACGGCGGATCAACAAAATTGATTTGCATTCTCTATTGTTCATTTATGAACGTCAGCTCTTGTCCTGCATGGCATTCCTGAGGCGGATCATTGCGGTCAAGCGCGTGTGCACCAGCGACCACAGATCCCTGGCCCGCCGTGAGTGATGCGCCGGCGGTGGCACCCCTCTCCTTATCGGCCCCACACTGCTCTCCCTCTCCCTGATCGCCCCTGGCACACTGCAGCACAGCCAAAGCCACCTCAAAGATTGAACATGTCAGGCGACTGGCAGAGTTTCCTGCCAGCTGACCCAAGAGGCCCTCTGTGGAAGCTAGCAAGAAGTTGGCTGAGAAGTCCCGCAATTTGGGTACCGGCCATGCAGCATGCTGGAGCTATTGTTTTAAGCAAGCTATTGTTTTAAGCAAGCATGGCCTGCTTAGACCATCCCATCCCATTCCTTTGTGGTAGGACATCTGACGGCTGCTCCCATGTGATCCCAGGCACTGAACCAAACTCTGTAACACATGCGTGGACGCCCTAGGATGCAGGCCGAGTCCGCACCTGAAGCCAGAGTTGTCAGCGGAGTGCTGCTCGCTCATCTCGGAGCGCGCGCGCAGCACTGCCAGCACGCAGCCGTGCACCGCGCGCACGAAGTACTGCGGGTCCAGAATCGCATTCAGCGGCTCCACCTTCACTATGTACCGCCCCACCACATCCTGCAGGGCCAACCCGACTTTTTGTACACAGCATTCCAAAGCTGTTGCACATGGATAGCTGGCAAATATGCAGCAGACAATGGAGCACTTTCTACGAGTTCAACGGCAGCAAACGTGATAGAGCTATGATTTCAGCTGCTGGCCAGCCTCAAATGCAAGTTTGTGTCAGAAGTTTGTGTCAAAGCTTGCTCCCGGAAGCTTGTCACTGCCAGGCTTGATCAGTGGGATTTAGAGTCGGAGTTTGGCACATGTCACCGTGATGTGCCATCCTGTGACTTGTGCAACCGCAAGGCATGCTGCAGGTGTCTGAAACAGCGCACGTGCCTGGAAGGCGAGCCCCTCGCCGGTGAGCACGTCGCGCACGTCAACGATGTGGGCGGCGCCGTGGCCGATGTTGTCGTCAAAGAAGATCTGGATCACGTCCTGGTCGGCAGCATCCAGCAGCAGCAGCTTCCCCGCGCGGCTGCGCTCGTTGCGGCTCTTCCAGAACGGATAGTAATCCCTAATAGCATACGCCCTGCGCAGCACAGGTAATATCTCAGATGCAGCCATGCGAGGCCTCACAGGCATACATGGTGAAGACTTCGTTTGACTGTGTTTGACTGGGTCGAAATAGTGGTTCCATAATCTCGCACATCTGTGTTTCTTTTAGGGGAAAAGAGTGTTTGCTCAGCAGCTGTGCGGATCACATGTCAGTCCATATGCTGTGCAACCCAAGCGTTTGTGGGTCCTCATGTTTATGTATACAGTGGCGATGCAGCTGAGGGTGAAGTTATGTACATGGGGCAGAAGGCGAGGCTGCTGCAGGCACCCACCTGTTGCCGCGGCAGGTCTTGGCCATGACGGCGGCGTGCATGGAGATGAAATCCGGCAGCAGCCTCCCCTGCCCAGCATCCGCGCTCCTCTGCAGCATTTCCCTCGACAGCTCGCTCTCCTTCAGCACCTCCTCGCTCGCACCTGGGACCATAAAGTGCTATCAGGTGTTTTGTGTGCCATGCCAGTAACACGTCTAGCGCCCACTTGTAAGCGTGGCCTTGCAAACCTTACTAATGGCATTCACTGAGCATGTGGCCTGCCCAGATGCATGATATGTTCCAAGGCCTCTGTGAGGCCTATGCAGCGGTTGCCTGCCTTACTGAGAGCTGCCCTGACACCATCAAGGCTCTGAGGGCAGATTGCTTTAAATTGCTTGCTTGGCATAAAATGAAGTGATGCTGCTTGTGATCAGGAGAGTGTGATGATTAGGAAGCACAGCACTCTGGAAAGTGCAAGAGCGCACCCTCTAAAAGCACAGACCCGTCGGCCTTCGCGGTGGTGCGCACAAAAGCGCCGGTGGACTCTGGCACGCCCATGCGAAGGTCAGTCGCGCTCCCATCGCTGCCGTCCATCCGCACCTAAACAGCGTTAAGTTCGATTATTGCCACTCCAGAATATGCACCTCTGTGGCCCTTAGATGTCGATCATTGTGTCATGAAAGGGGTTGATGCAAGCACAGGGAGAGAGCTACCTCTGGGTAGCAGGGGTGCTGCCCCGTGGCAAACATGTTCATCTCATCCACAACCTCAATGATGTCGGCGCCAAACGTCCGGAAGATAATGCTGAAGTCCCGTTTCTGCGCGCATGCGACTACATTTCTCTAATTTTAAAAGAAGAGCACTCCTAACACCATCGACGGTGATCATATAATCACAGCTCTGCACGCAGCCTACTTGTCACCACAGGTCGCAAAGCACAGCTCTCCGATAGCTACCGCACCAATGGACTGCGCGAGAGGGTTATGTGCAACAGAGGGTCAAGCCTGGGCACCTGTGCCTGCAGGTGTTTCAGGAGGTTGAAGAAGGAGGGCAGGATGTGGCGAGCGCCCCCGCTGAACAAATACTGCCCCTCATTGCTGCTGCCCGCTGCTTCTTTGCTCTCGCACGGCAGCGCAAGCGCAGCCTTGAGCTGCTCATAAACACCCCTGCAGCAGAAAAAAATCAAACTTTCCTCAGCATGACAGCAATGTAGGCCTAGTTCCATGTTCAGGGGTGCAGAGATCAGCATGGTGCCTGCTGCCGCCTGCAAGGACTGGGAAGTCATGGTGATATATGACATCATGATGATGGCTGCACCACAGGAATCTGCAGTACGGTATTGCTTGGAACCTTCGAATGTCATGCGTTGCTCTACCATTGTGCGCCATTAAAATCATTCTATGATTTGAAATATTTACGCCATAGTGCACTCCCTTGCTGGGCAAACAGAGGGGAGCGAGCGCGCCTGAACATTTCGCCGGGCTCTCCTGGCTCGGTGAACTTGCGCTTGTGGCTCTGGCGCATGTGTTTGGCGCGGCTGTTGTAGCGCTCGATCTCGGGGCTGGAGCCCACGCGGAAGGGCAGCAGGAAGGAGTCCAGATAGCTGCGGTACGTCATCAGCTGCGGATCATTGGACGGCCTGTGCAGCACACAATGTGAGCATGCGTCTGATCCAGCACAGTTGTGAGCTTTGAGCAGACACTGCAGAAGTTCTGCCATGCCAGGCAGACTGATGCTCCTGCTGCAGCCGATTGATGAGGAGTGGAGACAAGACACAAACCAGAATGCGTGAGGGCATGCCTAGGATAAGGGCATCATGGTGCTTTGCAGCACATTACAAACCGCTGAACGTTTCCAGATGCCGTTCAGCAGGAGGGAAGGGCGCAAGTTGGTGACTTCGCAGCCGCATACACCTACATCACCAGGACATTTGTGCAGCTGGAAACACATGCTCACGACACTGAGGGAAGGACATGCCAGAGGTGAGGAGACGCGTACCTATCAGTGGCCAGACGACCGACGGGCACCCACTTGGGCCCCGGCTCAAGGCGTCCCCAGGCACACTCAGACAGCAGCATGTTCACCATGTGGTCCGTGCTGGCGTCCTGCGCCTTGTCGCTCATGAGCACCGTCTTGTTGATGTCGAAGTGCAGGATGAGGCGCGCCTTCACCACTATGTTCTCCTCGTACAGGCCCCGCCCGCTCTCCCCCTTGGAAACATACCTGCAGACACACACATTGGCCTGCTTAGTATGACAGTGTTGAGAGGTATATCTTAGTGCATTGAGTGTGTGTCTCATGTCTGTACTGAACAGAGCTTGCATGCATGTCATGTGCGCGTCGGGCTGGCACACTGTGGGTACTATCAAAGTTAAGCGGCAGAGGGGCCACAATTGAAGCATCTTCAATCGAAGCTACCGCCTGAGCAAATTTGAGCTCACTAAACAATTGGGACGACGGGTGCCAACCTTGACTACCTCGCCAAAGCACACCATCTGATCAAGTTGCAGAGTGGCTTCTTCTGCCCTCCTCTTCCGCCGCATGTTGGCATGGTAAGATTGGGCCGCTCCCGGGATGCTCACCTTTTGATGAGGTCAAACGCCTCCTGCCCGAACTTGCTGAAGGATCGGTGGCGCAGGGCCAGCTCCAGGCGATGCTTCCTGTAGTACTGCTGGATCTTTGTGGCCGCCTCATCCTGGACAACATTGCCAGCTCAACATCAAAGGTCATTGTACGTGACAGTCAGGCTCTTGGGATGTGACACGATGCATGTGCTCAATTTGCCCTCATCAACGTGCATTTGCTGGTGTGCAAAGGTGAGCTAAGAAGCAGGACATTCAACAAGCGCACACCGGAGTGGATGCTACCCGGAGCTGCCCTACTCCCCTGTCCTCCTCTGCCTGCTCTGGGTCATCCATGAGGCTGCCAACGCGCTTGCCCCTCTTGAGCGCGCCTCCTCCAGACACAATGTCATGATGAGTACGCGGCGATGTGCTCAAGTACTGCTGTACTAGGATGGCTGCCTCTCTGGGGTGTTTCTGGCTCCTGCACCAATTATATCAAGACCATCTGCAGTTAGATTTACAGTATTCCGTCATTTCTGCCACCCTAGATATTACAAAGGCGTCTCATGCTCTGAAGGGGCCATGCAGCCAACTCTGTCATGCACATGCAGGACGGGTTGCAAGGACTTACTCAATCGGTTGCGATCTAGGAGCCAAAAGGAAGTTTAAATCGCTTGAAGATCGCTCCATAGTAACATTTCCCTGGCTTCAACTCATGCCGGCATTGGCTGTTCTGCAGAGCTTGCTCCTGATGGCCCCTTCAGGGGGCTCGTGGAGCTCTTGGAAGCAGCTGAGCAGTGGATTGTATCTAATACGTTTTAATCAAATAGGAAAGGGTGTCCTCCTTAAGATAAAGCCGGCCCCAGGACAGATGTAGCAACTACGATCCTTCCTTGTACTTCTACAAGCGTGTTTGTCAGCTTCTGACGACTCAACCCAATTGAAACTTGCTTTCCATTTACATCACAAACATCACACTGGCCAAAGAATTCGGTACAGAACCCCACGCTCAGGGCTGAGACCCTCAGATCGACCACTGGGGTAAGCATTCAGATCTGAGCTTGTAGATCGTTTCAACTCCAGCAATCCCAATCAAAATGGGTTTTTAGAAATGATCGTTGCTATTGCTAGATGAGCTGGAGTTGAGTAGATGACATGGCGAGGACACAGCTGTAGTATATAGGACTGCTATTTGGACAATTTGCAACAACAACAGCAAGCTTCTGTGGTGTAGTTGGTTATCACGTGTGCCTCACACGCACAAGGTCCCCGGTTCGAGCCCGGGCGGAAGCATTTCTTTTTGCAGTTTTTTTATGTTTCCAGTGGGAAACATTATCAGGATATGGCTCAGTGATTATGCATGCCTGTTTTGAATTTGGCCCTTCATTGGTCGTCCTTCAAGCGCTAGACAGCAGGCGCACATGTGTACAAGCCCCGCTTGCGCCCTGTACAGGTTGATGACTTCCAGTGTTGATCTAACTTGAATTTTGACATCATTCACTGTTTACAGCACTCAGGGCTGATGCTTGTACAACAATTTGTGCTATTCTCTGCACCATCGAGATGAGAGTTCCTCCATCCATTTACATTGAACCACTGTTTCATACCGTTCGGTGGCCACAACTTGTGAAGTTGAATATATATCAATCATCACAGATTGATCATGGCTTTTTCAAGTCACCGCTCCCTGCTGGCTCCAAGCCTTGGCAAGCTTGACTCAAACATTGCCAGTTCACCCCTGCGGTCTGGTGCATGCGGCAGCCCCATGCCAAGGGACGCAGGCCGGCATGGTCAGGCCTATGCAGAGCTACCTCTGGCCAGCGTGGCTAAGCCCAATAAATAGAAGTTTTCTTCATTAGATCACCTTCAAGGTAACTTGCATCTGCAGACCCAAAAACTAGTATGCGCTGCTGCCTTCTCCAAGGGTCCCTGGTATATCCGTTGTGAAGCTGTCTCTTGAATCAAGAGTCTAAAAAACACCTTCGACCAGCCTTATAAGGCTTCTGAGCCTACATCTTCATGGCCACAGAATATATTCAATGGCAGCCGCACCACATTTTGTATCCGATTGTCCCTGGCTTAAGAATTGGGCCAGCAATTAATTGATGAAAGGAATCGAACCCATTGGACATCAATCAAATAGTCCTACCGCCAATCAAGTCCAAGACAACACAATGAAAGAAATTGAAACCTACCTGGCAATTGTGCTGTAGCGGTGTTTCAAAATTGTCAGCTCGATCATATGATCCCTATGGCAGCAGCTGTAGGGACCCCAACAAGGACGAAGACAAACATCTCGTTTGTTGACATTCACAACCTGACACTTCTACTCAAAATTGGTCAGGACAGAGGGACACGTGCCGCACAGGCTTCTATTCAATGGCGACATCTTACGCCTGAGAGCTGTCAATCACAGCGTCCCACTGCTCTTCTGACAAGGGCATCACCCGACCATTGTACACATCGGCCATTTCCCAATCGGCCAGATCAGCAAGAGGCACCGCTCTTTCAAAAGCTTTCACCTGCATCACAGCTGGGAATGAGAGGATGCAGCACTGAGTGTGAGGAATTTGTGCCACTGCAAGAGCCTGGATCGACCCTCCTGCTTACAATTTGTTTATTTATTTAAACATGGACCCTTCATGCGTGCTGGCAGCCGTGTGACAAAGTGCAAGGGTGCGCACCAGCTTGACTTGAATAGCCCAGTATGGATTGTTGCCAATGCTGCAGCCGGGCATAAATCTGTCTGGCCTTGTGACCCAGTGCTTTCGGCTGAATTCAGCATCCCATGCTGTGGCATCTGGGACCGGATCCCCTGGATAGGATACAAGCACTTCAGAGTCAGTCTTCGGCAGGAACATATTGAAAATCGGGCGAAGAGGTGAAAAACTTGCAGCAGCACAGTGGGCAGTAATGCAGGGGTGGAATATACCAATTGCTTCAAGGATCGCCGTGATCGCTGGTGAAGGTCCTGATTTGCACAAGAAAATGACGTCCTCGCGTCTGATGTTCTTCAAGTTCGTGACATCTTCCGCCCGTCGGACTCCTTCGACACAAATCCATTGTCGATCAGTGACTAGGAAGGGAAAATTGCTGCTCTTCTAAGTACACTCAACTACAAACATGCTGCGTCAGGCTCCAAAAAATAAAGCCTGGATGGCATTCAATGCAAGTCGCAGGTTTTTGAGGAAAGACAAGACACTACTAGGCGTTGACACCAATAGCCATGTTGTACCTGTCCACAGAACCTCCCTGCGACCTTTAGCATCAGAATCTTCAACGGAGAATTCGGTGGAATGCTTCCCAAATAACCAGTAAGCGCTGGAAGGGTCTGCTCCCAAGTCACTTTGGCACATCTAGGGGCAGGATGACAGCGCTGTACTATCAGCACAAGGTGCTCTGAGGCAAAATGGAATAACGTTTGTTTTGTTATTCCACAGGATGAGTGCTGCCAATAGATGACATGTTCGGTGGCAACTAGATTGCCAATTTGATTCCCAAGGTGACTCGGATTCCCAGCTCATCACGTCTCGGAGATCCCTACCCCATTACATCATTCAGAAGTGCATGCAATTGGAGTGCATGCAAGCTGAGAGATGGCTTCGATGTGAGCATCCTTTGGGGATCTCGCATCGCAGTGCCCAAGTTCAAGTGCACATAACTGTTCTCTCATGAAGCTGAAAGCCTTGTCGACATGTCAATACCCGCAATAGACTGCGGAAAAGCTTCTTGAAGAGTTTTCTTAGCAGCTTTTGATTGATCCTATGATAGTATTTGCTATGGCTGAGGAGAATGCAGCCTTTGATATTTATAGCTAATTTTACTAGCATGCATGGCTGAATTCTCTTAGACATGTTATGCTTTCCGTAATCAATTGTTGGATCAGGTTGCATGCACCTCATAGCATGTTCCAAGAAAATCATCCAGGCGTATCCATCCGGTAACGGACCACACGACACGACACAGGGGGTGGAAAATTGCACCACACTCTCGCACACCAGACTCACCCTATCGTGCACATTCAATTGCGGCTGCCTTTTGGGACTCTTGCTTTTGGTCTGGTGTTGCAGTCTCAAGTCTTCACGGACGCTCAACGAGGTCAAAACCTTGCACCTCCTGCAGGAGTTGGGGTCCGTGCTCGTTTTCGGGAGGTACAAGCATGGGTTCCTTTGTTTGAGGGCTTCGCCAGAAATCTGTGAAGCTTTAAGAAGAGTCCTATGCGATCGAACTGAGCACGGTATCCGGATCCCCAACGCTTCCAGCTATGCTGGACGTCTCCCCACAGGGCTTCCAGAAGAGCTCCTCCATCAATACCAATGGTTGCACGATCGCCAATGGCGTGGTGCGCTGAGCTTATTGCAATCATAATTTTTTCTTCTTGCCTGATGTCAGCATCGATCTCCACAAGGATCAAGTGAGAGCCTGCAGCTCAAGAATGTATTGGTGTCTTTATGCAGAGTTCAAAGGAAGTACACACTGAAGACGACACACTAAGGGAGAACAACGTGTACGTAAAGAATCTGGCACCTGATGTTGATGATGAAAGGCTGCAGCTTATGTTCAAGGTGTGCTCCCGTTGAGACATCTCTTCAAGGTCTGCCCAATTATGTTCCTTCCAAATCCGCCGCCTGCATAGCCCAAGCTTTGATCGGCACATGTTGCTGGAAGACACATCTTCCTTTCACCTACTAAGCATGAAGCCACTGTCACTCTGGCAGATTTCTCTTTGATCCTGTCGCCGTTGTTGCAGGAGTATGGTGCTGTGAAGTCCTGCCGAGTGCTGTTTGATCACAATGCCGTCAGCAAACAGGTGGCGTTTGTGCAGTTCGAAACAAACCAGCAGGCTCTTGACAGCATCGCTGCGCTCCACAACAAGGAGGTGCGCTGCCCAGCTGCACCGCCTGATACATCAACCCTGAAAAGCATTTGTGCTCCATGAGCTCTTTGTTCCATCTCTAATGCACCCATAAAGGCAAAGCCAGATTATCGCGCCGCGCTCTCACTGGGATTTCTCTTCTGGCCAGCACTCTGAGTGGTATAGTCTTTTTGTCCTCTCCAAACTTATGTCTAATTAAGTCAGACAGGACCTGGAATCTCTTGATTGACTCTGACCTGGTGGAGGAAAGCCCAAGATAGAGAAGGTTGGAAGGCCGTCATAGAAATGCTGCTGCGAAGCACCTGATCCTCATGGAGTGGAAAGGCGTGTAGTGATAACAATAAAAAGTTATGTCCTGTGCTGGGACGCCTGTAAATTTGTGGACAGCCGCTGATCAACCTTTGCCCGCTGCACAGGCGGGCGGAGCAAAGCCGCTGCATGTGGCACTGGCGATGAGCAAGATTGACCGGCAGCGCAAGGCGCGCCTGTGCAGTAGCGAGGGGCGCCGGTGCAGCGCTGAGCTGCCCTCTGACGAATTGGTAATGATTCTAAACAACCGTCAAGAGCCACATATTCTTATGTTATTACACGCCTTTCCTGCCAGAGGCAAGGTGTCAAGTTGCTGACAAGCTGCAGGCAAAGGCTACCAAAGTCCTTCCTCTTGATGGACTCGCCAGATCCAAGCAAGACCCGATCAACCGTGGGCACGATGCGCAATATTATACCGTCCCCGTCAGCCGGGGCATAGAGCCAGTTTTTGAGAATAAACAGCACAAGCAGCAAAGTGAGGGTGCTCACCCAGCTGCAGCCTCCCATCTCTGGAGGTACCTGTTCGAGCGCCCTAACTGCGCAGCCTCATTGAGGAAAAGGTTGAAAAGTTTGCTGTGATGCTGCTGCAGGAGTGGATCAACAATGGGATGCCCTTACAGCGGGGTGTGCCCCCGGCAGGAATCCCGCTGCATCGGCCGATGGTGCCTCGGCCTGCCACCAATGGATACGCCCCAGGTGCGATCTGCGTTGAAGTACTTTTGCCTTATCAGAAGACTCCTGTACCAATTTCAATAGCGCTGCTAGGACTGCCACAACATGTCTGCACACTTCTGCTGTTCCTGACTGCCAGGGCCAGGAGTGAACAAGAAGCTATGCTTGCATGGTAAGATTGCATGCAGGTGAAAAGTGCTTTTGGGAAAGAATTGCAAACTTGTGCGCAGGTCCATTCTACATGGCTCCTGGCCCGTACCCGTCCTACGGCAGCCCCCCTTACGGCTTCTCCCCGCCGATTTTCGCTGCGCCGCCGAGCGGCTTCCACTTTGTGCCCCACGTGCAAGGCCCCATAATGCCTCCCATGGTGCACCAGCACCCGCCAATGGTGCCACTCATCCCCCACGCCCCCTTCATGGATGGCTACATGGTGCCTGCCCCCAGCTCCTGGACTGCTGTGCCCAGAATGGAGGCATGGGCGCCCAAGGTGACTCAAGTGCCCACCTGCTGATAATTTTGTTCCTCAGCGGCGCCTATGATAATGTGCCAATCCAACAAACCTATCAAGTTTTGCCGATCTGTGTGGAATGTGCTGAAAGGGGCCTGCAAGTGTGTTGGATCACTGATCTACGACAGCACGAGTCAGCCATCCAGTGCATGCTAGTTCTGCTTTTGTGGGTTGGGTTGTGCAACAAGACTTTTTTAAAAATGAGGAAGGAGTGTTGACAATTCGGCATGATCTGAGGTCTGCCCTCCCTTGAAGCGGTCTTTCTTGGGGTGACATGGTTCTTTGCGTGCAGGGGGGTGCGAACCACATGATGCCTGCACACACCATCTACAAGCCGATCGTCGGCTCGCAATCACCAGCTTATGAGTCATGGAGGGGCAGGTGATGACCTGCCAGTGACAGGCTGTCTGGCGCCAACAAAGTAGTCATGCTGAAGTTGCAGAACTGGGCATGTCCATTTGCATGCTGCTGTGCAAACACTGCACGGCGCGCAATGCAGTGGTTGCACAGCTCGCTGTTGTTTGAATGTCAGCTGCAGAGGGCAAGCAACAATAAGTTGCTTTGTCAAGCAGCGGGGTGGTCTTTTCAGATGTTGCACCTAGACTAGGGCCCTTCAGAATGTTGTTCTGCACGACTGACTTAGCAAATGTTGACAGACTCATTGCTGTGCTGCTTGATGGAGGTGCACCATAGCCCAACATGGGAATACTATAGGGCCGGCATATAGGTATCTGGTCTGTGTTTCCTGGTGTTGCATACCCAGTGGACACCCTTACCACATCAGGCCTGCAAGGCAAATATCTGCAGTGTTGGAATAAGCTGGCCAGCGGCTTCCGAGCGAGTGTTGCCAACCAATCCAAAGGAATATATATGTGGGAGGAAATGCAATTATTGTATTGAATTTGCAGCCTCATGGCCTTTTGTTGAGCAAGTGTCCTTCCGTAGAGTAGTTAGCACAAGAGCTTGGGGTGCACAGCGCTTGATTAGCGATGCGTTGTAGGGACTCACGTGGTCTGATGCAGTGTGCATGCCAAACGTTGTCATGTTTGGTTTTGCAGCCAAGAAAAGATTGAGGGAATGAGCAAGAGACAGCGTCCCCAAGCTTGCAGCTGCCAGTGAGCAGAGTACATATGCCGTCTGATTTCATGGTTGTGAGGTTTCTGATCAGGAATCCTGATTCAGGATCATGATTGGCTGCTAGGACCTGCAGAGCAGTGCAGTACTGGTGTGTGGAGCTCTTGAGAATGACGCAGGAGCTTTCTTTGTCTGAGGCTGATATATCATAGATGGGTAAGGTGCCAACCGGGGAAATTTCTGTTGCTTCAAGCAATTGCAAGTGGCAAGTTGCCTACACCTGTCCGGACCTGCAGGTCTGCTCCGAGCAAAGTCTGCACCTGTCGCCACTGATATGAAGTCCTCACCAAATCTTGCTAAACGTACCGCACGTCACCGCACGTACAGATGGGTCCACATGCTTTGATGACATGCCACAACCTCATCAGCTGTATTCGTCATGCCCCAATTGGGATTCCAGCAGCTGCCCTCGGCAGAGGAGGGAATGGGGGAACGTGCTATGAATTTGACCGTTGAAGGGCCAGGTGATCGATACATTTCCATTCCTGGTGAAGGGGGTTTAGAACTGAGCCATGGTCTTGCCTTTCTATGTCTCACATATGACACTCGATCCTTTGTGACTTGAAGGCCGCTTGAGTGGAGCCAAAGCGTCGCTTTGCCTCTTGCCATGGAGAATATCAGGTATGTAAAAGACGTCAGTAGCGTGTCATGCACTGATCTGCGACAGATATTCCACACTTAAAAAAAATATTTTCAAAGCAAAGGTGTGTTGACAGGACCACCATTTCTTCAGTCCCAGTGTCAGCCTAAAAGGACAGTCTTTTCACTTTACAGCATCTTGTTAATATAAATTGAGGCCTGCTCCTGAATAATAATGCCATTGCTGCAGTGTGAGTGTCAGAGTTCGTCCGCTGAGTGAACTGGAGGCGGAGAAGGGCGCTGCCTGGAGGATAGAGGGAAACACAATCCAACCAGCTGGCAGGGATGCAGCAGACGGCGGGTACAGCCTCGACAACGTCTTCGACAGCAGCTGGAGCACAGATGCCGTCTACCAACACACCACCAAGGATCTGGTCAAGAAGGTCGTTGGAGGCTTCAATGGCACGGTCTTCGCCTATGGGCAGACGAGCAGTGGCAAAACCCACACAATGCGTGGGACAGCCACGGACCCAGGCATCGTGCCTCTTGCCGTTCAAGACATCTTCAATCACATCTCCAGCACACAAGACCGAGAGTACCTGGTCCGAGTGTCCTATATGGAGGTGAGTATTTTCAGAAATTCTCCTGATCACAGGCCAAGCCAAACACCTTTCTGACTTGGAGCGCTGTCACAATTGCCAATTAGAAAGTTCTGTAGGCCTTATGAACCGTTTTGAGTATGGCATACTTTCCTCAGGTGCCCCCACTGTCATTCCTGAGGTTGCAGATGTGTAAAATTGGGAAAAGAGACAACCTCACACATCTCCTTGGTTGCATGCAGCTGTACAACGAGGAGGTCAACGACCTGCTGTCGACAGACAGCACCAAGCTGCAGATCCACGAGAGCAAGGAGAGCGGGGTCTATGTGGCTGGCCTGCGCGAGGACATTGTGACAAGTGTGGAGCATGTGCTCCAGCTGCTGGAGGAGGGCGAGCGCTCCCGCCACGTAGGGGAGACTCGCATGAACAAGAACTCCAGCCGCTCCCACTCCATCTTCCGCATGGTCCGCACCACCCCACACCCCTGCCACTGCTTCACCTGCCTTCCTTCCTGCTTCCCGACATGATCAAGCAACTTTCCCAGATCCCATGGAAGCATACTGCTGATTACACGTGCACGAGCTTGAGGGGCGCTTACAGTAGACATTGCTGCTGCCCAACTTCGAGATTTTCAGACTGCACAGATGTGCTCATGCGTGAAGTGTCTTCTGCGTCATGTGCACGAGTTTCAGGCTGCAGGGATGTATTCTGACGTGAACTGCCCTTTTCCATGTCCTCATATTTGGCGCAGGTGGTGGAGAGCCGCAGCCTGGACCAGGAATCGGAGGAGGGCGGGGCGGTGTGGGTGTCAGTTCTGACGCTGGTGGACCTGGCGGGCTCGGAGCGGATCAGCAAGACTGGCGCGGAGGGGCTGCGCATGAAGGAGGGCGCCTCCATCAACAAGTCCCTGCTCACCCTCGGCACCGTCATCAACAAGCTCAGCGAGGGCACCCAGACCCAGGGTCAGCCCCTCGTCTCAATCTAAGCTCGCAAACAGGCCTTGCCTAAATTTCTCTGCATGCACAGCATTGCTGCCTTCAGTCAGTCAGGATGTGCATGAGCACACCTACATCTGATCAGGAGATCTAGCGCAGTAAAAAGATCCTAGGAAGAGGGATCAATATCTGGACAGCCACTCAGATTGGCTGCGCGATCGGAGATCAAAGAACAATGGGGTGAGCCAACATGCAATTTTTGCGCATGCAGGGGGGCACATACCGTACAGGGACTCCAAGCTGACGCGCATCCTGCAGCCGTCGCTGGGAGGCAATGCGAAGACGGCCATCATCTGCAACATCACGCCGGCCTTTGTGCACTCGGACGAGAGCCACAGCACACTGCGCTTTGCCTGCCGCGCCAAGCGCGTGGTGAACAATGCTATGGTGAACGAGGTGCTGTCAGACGCCGCCGTGCTCAAGCGTCAGGCCAAGGAGATCGAGGAGCTGCGCCGCGTGCTGGCGGCCAACGGCGGAGGGTGAGTCATCACTACCGCACCCACTTTCCTGCATGGCGGTGCGGGCGCAGTCTGATCTCGATCTCAAGCAAAAATGCCATCGCTGAGCCTCCCAATCCCTGTCTGCCATCAGCAGCAGGCTGCACTGCACGGTACAGAACAGCGCAGTAGATTGATGTTTACCACGAGAGGATACCAAGTCTCAAGTCCAGTAGCTGGCAGTGTCCATCACAATGCCAGCTTGCAGTTGGGGACCTTGTACTGGAGCTTCTCCAAAGCTGCACAGTGCCAGGCTTATTGATACTGATGCATGCGCAGCACAGCATGTGTTTCGCCTCATGATGCAAGTCTACTCTACTCGTAAAACGGTGCGGTGTGTGCACGGCAGGAATGCAGAGGTGGAACAGCAGATAGCGCAGCTGCGCGCGGAGCTTCTGCACAAGGAGCAGGAGAACGAGCGCGTGCAGATGCAGCTGGCCAAGGAGAAGGAGGAGCGCGAACGAGCTGAGCGCCAGGTGGGGGCCATCTGCCTGTCCATCCCTCAGCTGGTCCTGATCTTACCTGATTCTTGATCATCTTGTCTTTGACTGACTTCCTGTAAAGAGAATTGAATTGACGGAATTGCCGCTTCTTCCTGTGAGCGACTTTTGTCTTGCCATTCAGCCTCATTTTTGTTTCAGCGGCCGTGGAGCGGCCGTGGACGTTGGCAAGAGCGCAGGTTTTCAACAGCTATGGGCATTCCTTAATGGTGGTACAGTGGCTACAGGCAGTACAGGTGTAGCAAAGCCATGATGGAATGGTGTGCTTTGATGTGCACAGGTGACTGGCCTGACGCGGCTGCTGGAGGGGCAGAAGGAGGCGGCCAGCACAGGCAGCGGCCGCAAGGAGAACCGGCGCGAGACGTGGTGCCCCGGAGCCAAAGGTGCCTGCTTTCTGCCACATGCAGCCCTTTGCCAGCTCAATGCATCCCTTGGGGTGTTGCTCAGGACTGCCTTTTGCGTCAATGATGGATGCAGACGGGCATGCATGCTTGAAATGCAAAAGTGGAAAATGCGAAAAAGGGTGAAGAACTGACTTGCTGTGGGGCGTGCAGAGGGGAGGGGAAGGAAGCGGCCGTTTGCGTCGCACCTGCCCAGCTTTGACGAGGACTGCACGGACGACACTACAGTGTCTGCAACTGAGGACAGCCGCTCTCGTTCCCCCCAGAGGCGCCGCAGCTCCCGAGGTGCTCTTTCCTTGCTGACTGACTCAGTGCGAATGCTCCTTAAAGACTCTAGCTTTCCACATCAGCCAGCTTTCCTGCAACCGCGACCACTTGAAGCAAAGATGGCACTGGAAGGCATATGCGTGCGTGGAGCCATTGATAGGATGCTCCAAGGAACACTGGTTGAGGTGGCATGCATGCGAGTACAGGAAATGCAGTGCGCTTTTCGATGTGTTTAGATGTTGCATGGTGTGCATGCAGGTGATGAGATTCTGGAGGAGGTAACAAACAAGGAGGAGGATGGGGCGGTGTCAAGGCCGAGTGAGGGGGAGGGTGCTGCTGATGTGGCGGAGCTGCGGGCGCGCATCCGTCAGCTGGAGATGCAGCAGAGCCTGATGGACAGCGAGCTGGACTCCATGAGCGACCTGGCCAAGCAGAGCGACGCGCAGCTCAGGTGAGTTTTGCTCCACACAGCAGCAGATGTTTCACAATTTGACCAAACTAGCATGTGCACCTGCGTGCTCACGGCACGCTCCTTGAAGTGAGGCGCCGGCTTGTAGTGCCTTACAGAAGGCATGGAGACATAGGGAAGGAGAAGCAACTCCCCTTGCTGTCTTCGTAGGATGCCCATCTTCAATTAAGTTTCCTCCGGCCACCACCCTTGGTATATTGAGTGCTGAAAAGTTTGAGTGCCGGCGTCAGTTCACGTTCGGGTGGGCTGAGACAACGGCTTGCACCGGGGAAAAGCACACATGTGCTGAGGGCGGGAGTGCGTGTGCTGGCGCATTGCACCCGTAGAACGATGCTGATGTGCGTACTGAGCGCGGGTGTTGAGCGCAGGGTGGCGGAGGCGGAGCTGTGCACTGTGGCGGAGGAGCGCGACGCATTGCTGCCGCAGCTGGAGGAGGCGCGCTGGCGCAACCGCCAGGCCGACAAAGACCTCGCGCAGCTCCGGGAAGACTCTGAGCGCCTGCAGCAGGTGCGCAGCTGGCCTTGATTGCATATTCCAAGTGCATCACAATGCCATTCGCCTGAGGGACCTGAACAGAGATCACTCCCTCTGGCCCATATCACAGGGTTATAAAGATACGGCATTCCAGAAAAAGCCACTTCCCTTGCCGGCAATAAGTTTACGTACACCGAGCTAGGCAGCATGCACAAACAGCCCAAGTAATGTACACCAATACAACCAGCATGCACCAACAAAGACTTGAGGTCAGATCTCTTATCAAGCCTGAACAAGCTCCAAGCTAGGCACAGCATGACTTTGGCTTCACCAGGGAACAAGATGTTAGACCTTACGGCTTGCTGCATCCAAACATCAAAAGTTCAAACATGTTGTTTGGCAAATGCTGTTGGCGAATGCAGGAGCTGGAGGAGGCGCGAGGCGAGATGGAGGTGCAGCAGAGCAGCGCAAGCGGGCGAGAGGCGGAGCTGCAGGCGCAGGTGGCCATGCTGAAGCAGGAGGCGCGCGCGGCGCAGGAGGAGGCGGCCGTCCTGAGGGGTTCCCTGCTGGAGGCCTCCGAGGAGGCCGCCGCGCTGCGCCTGGACAATGGCCGCCTCAACAGCCGCCTCGACCAGCACTCCCAGGCGCGGCAGAGACTTCTGTGGACACCAGAACGGTCACTATAGACCCCGCCCTTGGCAATGAATTCAGGATCGACTAATAAATTAATTGGCCTTGAGAAAACGGAGACGCTCTTCATGTCTGAGCGGCCGCATGCTGCGACTCGTTGTGAGTAGAAAGGTAACAACGATGTGAGCCGACTGTGGCTGATGTGGTGCAGGAGGTGGCTGAGCTGGAGAGCAGAGCGGCTGCTCACAAGGAAGCTCTGGCAGAAGCCAAAAAGGATGCCGAGGTGCACGTCGATCTGCCAATCCTGCAGCATATCACAGATCTTTACATGTCTGTCAAGAAACAATCACCTGTCGTGATGCTGAAGTCATTTCTGAACGCCTGCGATCAAAACAGATTTGCCCTGGGTTGCCACGAGCTCGTATGATATATGAACAGGCTCAGCACTGTATCAGCCGTCAGTGCATGCTAAGCTGAGGTATGGTTTGTTTCATACTGAATGCACCACTGTGGTTGCGTTTACAGGCTGCAGAGGAGAAGGCGGCGGAGGCTGCCGGGCGCGCGCGGGAGCTGTACGACGCAAACAAGCGGCTGGAGGACCACATCCACGACCTGGAGACGCGCAAACGTGCGCCGCTGTACCAGAAGAAGCAGGAGGAGGAGCTCAAGGCCGCCGTTGAAAAGGCGCAGGAAGCTGAGATCCGCGCCACCGAGGCCGAGCTCAAATGCAAAGAGGCCAAGGTGCGCCGCCGACAATTCTTCGTCTCTATGTACCATGCACACTGTGCGGGCATGCATGCTATACATGATAAGCTCAAGCCCGCTAGTACGCACACGGAAGTGCACATATATGCTCTTCTGCATGCGGGAAATGAATTGGCATAATCAAAGAAATTGCGACAAAAAGCAATCTCTGTTGAGCACCAGTGTGGAAGTGGTGCAGTCACGGGCAACAGGCAATGTTCCAAGTGCATCATCAATGTAACATATGATATAATTATATATAATTGTATGCATGTAGGGTGAGCGTGAGATAGCTGAGAAAGCAGCCGCCGAGGCAAGGGAGGAGATGGAACGCCTGCAGAAGAAGCTGGTGGAAGCCGCAGCCGAGCTGGAAAGCAGCATGATGCGCATCATTGCTGAGCAGCAAAAGGCACAGGTGATGCCCCTCATCTCACCCGGGCTTGATGTCTTTATTTGTTTGATCGCAGGCGTGCAGGCATACAGGGCCCTCCAAGGTCTGTTTGATGTTGTTGCACTGCAGCAATGGAGAAGTGTGGACATTCATTAGTCTCCTCAACATGCATGAGGGAGCAAATGCGGATATATCACTCATGCACGGCCATGAAATATCTAAAAGCATTGGGTCGTAGAGCTCAAGGACGCACATTTCGCATGCAGGCAGCACATGATGGCGAGGTTGCAAGCTTGAGGGCGGCCACAGCCGCTGCAGAGGAGCACAGCCGCGACCTGCAGTCCCAGCACGATGCTGAGATGGACGACAAGGCTGCCACCATTGCAGAGCTCAACGAGGAGATCGAACAATTGCAGGCCAAGGCAGCCGCCCTGGAGGCCAACATAGGTATTAATTGCAGAGCTCTCCTTGCTGCACCACAACTTCTATATGTAAGAAATGGAATGAGCTATGGCAGAAGAATTTGCTATTCATGTTTTGTCCTCCAGAACACCTCACAGGCATGCCAGTCGTTTCATGAGGCACCTTTGCAATTGGAGAAAGCGGACTGAGTGTGCTTGATTCTGTTGAGCAGGTGAGACGCAGGCGTGTGCCGAGGCGGCAGCAGAGCGCGTGACCTTCCTGGAGGAACAGATCTCTGCACTCAATGCCGAAGCTGAGAAGGCAGCAAAAGATGCAGAGGAGGCTCTGGCGACCGCGCAGGCGGAAGCTGCACGGCAGCTGGCGGCTCTGCAGAGCGAGAAGGATGCTGCCCTGGCTGAGGCGCAGGCAAACCTTGTGGCAGCCCAGGTGTGCATCTATAAACTGAAAATCGAGGATACCTCTCCTGATGACTAATGCATCCATTTGTCCACACACAGGCAGGGATTGATACCGCGTTTGCAAATATTTCAGGATACCTCTTCCTGACCTTTGCTGCGGGGTGCCTTTACAGAGATCATGTGCTACTACAAGAACTGAATGAGGTGCTGTGGCATGATCAGAGGTGAGCTTCCTATCTGTGGCATGTGACAGGAAGCCACCAAGGCAGCCGAGGGCAAGGCAGAGGAAAGTGTAAAGGCGGCGGAGGAGTCAGTCGCTGCTGCGCAGGCAGCTGGCAGCGCTGAGGTGGACCGCATGCGCAAGCTGCTCACCAGCTCGGCTGCCGAGAAGACTGAGCTGGAGGCCAAGGTTGCTCGCGCGGCCGGCGCCCTGAAGGCTGCTGATGAGCTGCGAGAGATGAGGTGCGCATGTCAGGCATTAGGATGTGTTTTGCTGATTTGCTGATTTCTCACCTAAGTGATCATGCCTCATAAACAGCCACCTTGTGTCTGAGACTGCAACACTTCAAACAACGGGCATGAGCTCATAAATAACTTACTGGAGAGCTATTCCCTTTCCTTTCGTTTCTGTGCGAGCGCCAGGAATAACATCATTTTCTTTGGATGTGCAGGCAGAAGCACAAGGAGGAGACCCTGAAGCTGAAGCAGGAGCTTGCAGCGCTCCAGACCACATCGAAGGGCGGCCAGCAGGGACTTGACCGCACGAAAAAGGATCTTGAGAAGACACGGTGAGTGCCACATGTCCTTCTTCAGCAACACACTCCAGCAAAATACTGATTGAAATAACACAATTGTGCTTTTCATGAGATGCTGTGCAATAGATGCTGTGCTTGGAATAGACACACTGAGTACATGGGTGTGCGCAGGGAGAAGCTGGCAGCGACAGAGACGAAGCTGAAGGCGGCGGTGCAGGACAAGACAAACGTGCAGATAGAGAAGGCTGCCCTGGACCGCGAGCTCAAGTCCCTGCGCGGCCAGGCCGGCCGACTCACCAAGGTCTGCAGCTGTACTCAACCTTTTTCCCTCGGAAGATAACATATTTGAGGCAGATTCTCTCAGAAGTCACATGGTTGGGGTGCCCCTTCGCCCAAGCCAGGCTTGTCCCTTGCATGTCTCTGCTACTCCGCATGCTGCAATCGGGCGCTCCATTCAAAGGTCATCTGGCTACTGACTGCCAGAGGATTCACAGGATGTGCCATGAGTTTTTCAGCTGAAAGGAGAGCGTTTTCCTTCTTCTCGGATAATGGGAAAGGGGTGCACGGAATTGGAAAGTGTGCATGTGGTGGCTGCAGGATCTGGAGAAGCGTGATGCAGTGGCAGAGAAGAAGCGGGAGAGCATCATGGTCAACTTCAACCAGACCAAGGGGCAGATGTCCTCCCTGGAGAACGCCCTTAAGACCGTCCAGGTCGACCTGGAGAAGACTCAATTCGCCTTGGAAGTCAAGAAGGGTGAGCAGATTTGTTTGCTGCAGATGCACATTTTTTCTTCCATCTTCGATTGCTCATTAAAGTCCCAGAACATGCGTATGTTGCGAGCATTGCCAGGAACATCTTTCTAGGCAAGAGACAAGGCATTCCTACAAATACTTTCCCCTGTTTGGAAGGGATCTGAGTGGATCTCATGTAAATGAGTATTGCAAGGGCCAAAGAGGAATGCAGAGGGGAAGAAGATGAAGAGGATGTGTCCGTTGCAATGACAACTCCAAGGAATGCATTGTGAAAATGTGCAATATCGTTTATTGTGGTCTGTGTGGGATTATGAGCTCTCTGTGCTGCAGGCGAGTGCAACAACATTGCTGGCGAGCTGGCAGAGGCGCAGGCGACAGTGTTTGAGCTGAGCAAGGAGCGCGATGACCTGTCCGCCAGCCTGGCCAACCTCGAAGCGGAGCATGCCAACCTCACCGACAACCATGAGAGCCTCAGGTAGGATTCTTCATCCACGTGAACTGTCCTAATTGATGGTCTCAAGCCAAATGCTATGCACAAATCTCACCACAGACAGTCAGGACATTCCACAGCCTATGTCCAATATATATTCCTGTAGTTGTATTTCAAACTGCATACAGTAGGCATGACCTTGAATGGTTGGTACGCCCAATACAGTACTTCAGAGGTGCTCGCCGTTGTGTGTCAGTGATTTGTATCCTGCCCAAAACCATAACGAAATAACTACTCTGGCTTAGGAATCTAGAGCAAGAGCAACCTCACGGAACATTGAACATTAGATACCTGGTTATTTATCAAATTACGGTGTACAAGGCCCATGTGCGTATTACTCTAATTCCCATGCTGCTGTGCAGGGCTGAATTGGAGACCAAGGCGGCAGAGCACGAGGCTCTGGAGCAGGCTCAGGCTGAGGTGGAGGGCCAGCTGGCAGATGCACAGAACGCCAGCGCAGAGCTGACAGCACTCAAGGATGAGCTGGAGGCCAGCCTGGCGAGCACAAAGGCCACCCTCCAGTCCTCTGAGGAGAACCTTGTGGCAGCGCAGGTTGGTGCACACCACATGATGCAGCTTGCTTCATCAGACTCACAGCCAATTCTATGCAGCTTGTCATCATTGCATGCATGCTACACTGTGACCGTGTCTCAATTCTCATTCATATGGGTTGATTCTCACGAGAAGGATGTGGAGCCCTGCACAAAACAATGTGCAGTGATGAAGGCTAGGTCAGATATAAAACAGGTTGACGGGTGTCACTCTAGTCTTGACGAGTGATTATGTGTCCTCACAGGCCCGGCTGCCAGAGATTGACGAGCTCGAGAAGCAGATTAAGGCCACAAATGAAGAGCTTGCAGATCTGCAGTACCAGCACAAGGCGGACGCAGACGCCGCTGCTGCCAAGGAGACTGCGCTCAACGAGCAGATCTCCAAGCTCCAGACAGAGGTACGAATATACTTATCACGCATGAAGGGATCAATACTGTAGAGTACCCTTGCACACAGTTTGTCCACGGCACTTCAGACTGCGCAACCTGTGGTTGCACTTCATGTTCTGACTTGATTTTGTGTGTTTGCACAGCTGGCGGGCATTTCTGCTGAGGCGGCTGGGACCAAGAGCAGCTTGGAGCACCAGGCTGCCTCTCTTGAGACTCAGCTGACTGAGTCGCAAGCCTCCTGCTCCACTCTGTCTGCACAGGTGAGCTACACAACCAACTGATTTAGCATTGCTAAAAATGCCAGAATTTCACGCACAAAAAGCAGAGCACTTGTGGTGCATCAACTGTTCATTAAAAAAGAGCTTCAAAACCTCGGTAGTATCACGTATCACCAAGAACTGATCTCCGTTGATCCTTCACAGCAGCACCTTGTCAGGATGCTGGTGCATGGATGCAACATGCTGGAAGGGGCCAGGCAGCGCTTATACTGGCTGATGAGTCATGACCAACACCTCTACATCTCATAATTTCGACAGAAGACTTTGTGTTACTGCATTTCATTTGAAGTCATTGCTGCAGGTGGCCGCCCTGACCAACCAGATCACAGCGCTGGAAGCCGACAAGGCCGAGAAGGCGGCAGCGCTGACTAAGCTGCATGCTGAGCATGAGGCAGTCAAGGCAGCAGCTGCCCAGTCTGGCATGGAGGCTGCAGACAGAGAGGCGCAGCTTGCAGCGCAGCTATCCGCCCTGCAGGAGCGCCTAGATGTGCTCACCAAGGAGGCTGAGACCGCGCAGAACTACCAGCAGGAGCTTGAAGGTGCGCCCTGCTCTTCCTTTTCTCCTTCATGTACATCCTGATTGATTCTGCTCTGTATACTCCAGAAGGAAGGAGTATACCCATGCCTGATTGGTGTAGCAATGTCGACACAATATGTTCTTATTGTGCGTGAGCCCCTGAAGTAGACTTAATGCCTCTAGCCGCTAAGGCCTCAGATGACCTCTAAGATGGGGCAATAGAGTACATGACATGTGAAGTCCTGTATAAGATCAACAAGCATCTGAAGTGCAAGTGACGCATGATTGACCTGTGCACCGACTGCTGTGCAGGCCAGCTAAACGAGGCAGAACTGGACAACCAGGGGCTGCAGGCGCAGCTAGAGGACATCACCACCCGCCATGCAAACCTGACCACTGCCCAAGAGCAGCTGGCCGCCCAGAAAGCCGAGCTGGATGGCAACCTTGAGGAGGAGCGCTCCCTGGTCGCAAAAACCTCCGCAGAGCTGGAGTCCTGCAGGGCCCAGGTGGGTCCTCAGGCACTCTCAGTACACCTTACTTATGATTACATTGTACTTTCCTTTCGTGTTCTGAATTTCTGAATCTGCTATTGCAAATTTTCTTTCTTTAGTGGTTGCTTCAGCAGGAGCCTTCATGTAGAGCAGGTCAAGCTGGCACATTAGGGACCAGTGGATTACATGCATCGGATACCTCTGGAACCCCAAACTTGTATATTTTGCACCCTTCTTACCTTAAATCCAGGGGTTACTAAAGACACTAAGTAGTCGTCAGTTTCCCCTGTTGAATCTCCTAACCAGAAGTATGGATATGCCAAGTTCTGACCAGAGTAACTACTTAAGAACATAAATATGGTCCAGGTGGAGGAGCTGCAGGCGCAGTTGGGGACTGCACAGGCCAGCGCAGCGGCCCTGGGCGAGCAGCACGCCAGCCTAGAGCAGCAGCTGGCTGAGGCGCGGCAGGCTCTAACAGAGAAAGAGGGCCAGCTGGCATCTGCTCAGGAGAAGGCACAGGCGAGCGACGCTGACTGGGAGGGCCGCATGAAGGAGGCCGTGAGCTCCGCGGAGCAGTGGAAGGAGTTTGCCGAGAAGCTGGGCGCTGACAAGGACGCCGCGGAGGCCGCCCTCGCTTCTGCCCAGGCCAGCCTGCAGGTGTGGGAATTCACGTACAGCCGACAATGCCTGAGACATGAGTGGGAGAGTGTTGCTGCTCGTGAGAAGGTCCCTTGGCACAGTGAAGCATGGTTGTGTCACACCCCTTGCTGGCAGTCTCTGCTTGTGTCTCTCCTGATCAGTGCATGGCAAGAAAGGGGGAATGTTCACCCAGCATCGCTCCAATCTCTCGGCAGTCCAAGCAAGGATGTGTAGGTAAGGAACCCTCCGCATGCGAGTGTTGCTGTTTGTGGTCGACAAGGGTGGCTGACAGCGGGGGTGTTGTGTGGGTGCGCCAGGCGACTGAGGGTGAGCTGGAGGGAACGCGCGCGACGGTGGCCGAGCTGACGGAGCGGCTGGCCGACGCGCAGCAGGAGGGGTCGCGCACAGCCGAAGCGTTGCGCGAGGCCATGGCCGCACAAGCGGAGCGCGCCGAGGCGCAGCACGGCCAGCTGCAGGTTGGTGGTGCATGCAGTGAATTGTCCAGTCATTCAAGTGTGGCAATCTTAAAAGCACCTTGAAGGGGATACACGGAGTCTCTTTGCACCCTTGCCCAGTCTATCAGGTGCTTCCATGTGGACGAGGTCAAGCGATTGCCTTAGTGTCCAGCATGTTGCAATGTGCATGCTGCAGACTTGATAGGAGTGGCTGGCAGCTGCCTGCCCTTTCACACCCTCCAGCCCACTTGGAGCCTGGACTACACCAAAGTAACCTTGAGGTGCCACAGCAGTGACACACTATAGTGCCACTAATCTAGCATGTCATGCAGGCGGCGTTGGAGGAGGCGCGCGCGGAGCAGCAGCAGCTGCGGGTGGCCCTGGACGAAGCCAGCAGCGACGGCGAGCGAGCTGCCCAGGCCCACGATGAGCAACTTGCGGCAACGCGTGCACAGCTGCAGGCTCTGCAGGAGAGCATGAGCGGGGCACAGACTGAGCTGCGCGCCGAGAGGGCCAAGCTAGAAGCCTTAGCGGAGGAGGCCGCCCTTGCACGGCAGGGGTTCACAGACCTGGAGGCGGCCCTGCAGCAGGAGCGCATCCTGCACGAAGAGGCTGTCCACAAGGTGCATCCCTTTACTGCTCACACAATATCAAATGTCCGAGCCTCTTGTAGGAAATGTGCAATTCGAACAAAATAATGCCCCCGCTGCACCTTTACCAGCCCATGCAGGGGTGACCGCGCTTGGTACTACATGGCTTCCTTTCTCTACTTCCTGCAATTCCAAGTTCTTTGGTTTGACAGCTGCATGTTAAAATTTGTGCAATGGATGCTGGTAGCTCACATCACAAGCGGACGCTTTCTGGGCCCAGGTGAGCAAGCTGGATGCTGAGCTGGAGGACGCGGTCCGTAAGGGCGCGGCGGCGCAGCTGGAGGCGGCGCGAGCGCTGGACGGCGCGCGTTCGCAGGCGGCCGCGGCCGAGCGCGAGGCCGAGGTCCTGCGCGCCGGAGCCGGGGCCGCCACCGACCAGGCACTCGCCGCACTCAAGGTACGGCGGACCCCAAACCAGTGCATCAGCATACAGCTCCTTTCGATTGTTCTTGTGGGAGCCTCCTGGAAATTCCTGCACAGACCTTGCTAGTTGCCAAGCCGGACGAAGAATGTGTTAACTCCCCGCCGAATCTTGGTACACAATGCTGGGTTTGGGCTTATGTGGTGAGGGCACATACCTTGGGGCCTGGCAGCTGCCGGGGTGCATGTCAAGGGTGATAACTAATTGAATATTGCTATTGGATTCATAGCAATTCTGATGATGGGTGATGATGACGGGGTGCTTGCCAATGTCGCGCAGGCGGAGCAGGAGCACGCGATCGCTGAGGAGCGCGGCCATGCGGCGGCGGCGCAGGCGCAGCTGGCCGCGCAGCTGGAGGACGCGCGCAGCAAGCTGGGCGAGGCGCGCGCGGCTGCGCAGCAGGGCGCCGACCGCGCTTCCGAGCTGGCTGCTTCGCAGCAGCGCTCTGAGGCCCTCATCACCAGACTGCAGGTGTGGGGCGGCCCCACAACTGGGGGGGCCCTACTGGGGCCCCCTCCTTACACATGAGTATTATTATTAGTAGTATAATCTTACTACAAACTTGTTTCAGCCCTCAGAGCTAGGTCATTGCAGCCACCTCTCAATAATTCCCAGCTGGTCTTCCTTGTCTTTGCATTTTACACGTTTTACACCTTTGTTTTACACAATATACATGATTTACATATGCTGCCATAAATGCCCCCCTCAGGTCATCAGGTCATCTGAGGCCTCAGGGTCCAAAGAATTACATATACTGCAATTCTCGGCTGTCAGAGCTGTCAGAGACTCACGTGCATGTATGGGGCCCCCTTCACTCAGACCACAGCTGTGCTTGGCAGTCAGAGAATCAGCTACACCACCGGTACATTTATTAGCCCCAGGTCATTGAGCAAAGGGGGTCATGGCTTTTGTATTGGGCAAGGCAGTCTGATGACTGTTAGAGGTGCGTGGCAGGGAGAGGTTGCGGCAGCGCAGGCGGGAGCGCAGAGGGCCGAGCAGGAGTGCGCCAGGCTCACCAGCGCCCACCAGGAGGAGGCGGCCAAATTGCGGACTGCTCTGCAGGCGCAGGTGCGCTTTCCACAACACCTGTCTCTATATGCAGCCTCAGCCAAAACCAAGAGGGAACTGCCTTTTGTCTGCAAGGGAGCCTCAAGTGGGGTTTCACGTGAAAAAGCTCTGCATGTGTCTTCTTTTGCATCACTCGAGCATGTGAGGCATAGTGCATGTCCAGCAGCAGCATGAGCAGCTGGAGATGTTCAAGGGCAGGGGCATGACGCGGGTCAGCTTTCTTGCAGCTTTAGAAATGTCTGCGTTGCCCTTCACATACATGGTACCACATGAGCACGTCAGGCATTTTGCATCTGCCTGACCATGATTTTGTGGCTGGATGTGGTGACCGGGGCATGACGTGTATGTTGGCTGTGGGGGTTTAGGGGGCAAGGGTGCCGGAGGCGCAGCTGGTGGCGGCCAGAGCAGAAGCGAAGGCGTCTGTGGAGGCGGCGCACGTGCACAGGGATGAGGTGGCACGGCTGCGCGCTGAGCTGGACGGCCTCAACCGGCAGCTGGAGCAGACCTGCACCCTGCGCCTGCAGCCCAGCGATGCGCTGGACTCCCAGGTGTGCACTCTGGATTACACACTGTGCACATGACTTGGCCAGCTTTGCTTGAACTGTCCAACCAGACCAAATAAGTATAGGAAAGTACACGGTGATCACCGGCTTTGCTCCAGGTTCTCATGTCTTGCGCAAAATTGAGGGATTTACAATATGAAGCAAGCCTTTCTTCCTGTCGGTGTGGACTGTGGATTCCATCAGCTGTGAAAGAGAAGGCCTTCTGTGTCAGCATGTCAGTAGCCATGTTTGCATTGCAGGTGCACGGTGTTCGTTTGTCTGAGCGCTCACTGCGTTGATTCTGGCAAAGACTGAGGTGGACATGTGCTGGCAGGTGGCTCAGGTGCGCGAGGCGGCGGAGCGGCGGGTGGCGCAGCTGCACAGCAAGATCCAGGGGCTGGAATCGCGCCTGCACCAGCTCGCCGAGGAAAACCGGTCCCTCTCCGCAGCCGCCAGGGCCCCCGGCGGCCCCAGCGCACAGGTGATCACCCTCAGCCAGTCTGCCGTCGTTTGACCAGAATCCATCCCTTTTCTTATTATTAAAGAAGATGTTGACAATAGCGCAATGGCCAAAACCGTTCCCCTGGGCCGGAGGTACCTTGCACGTTGCACGCATCGCGGGCAGCCCTTTCTCCCTGCCCTGGCGATCGCAGTGCCTCCAATGTATTGCTTCATCTCCGTTCAGAAAGCATGCACCCTAGAGGCAGGCTTTGACGGTGTCCTATGATGTGCTAGACTTGTACAGATGGCTGGCTTGCTGTCTTCCTCATTTTGTTAGGTAAAAAGTTGTTGTCATCTCGCTGAAAACAATGTTGTCATGTGCGCGCAGGCGGCGGCTGAGCGCGTGGCAGCGCTGGAGACGGAGCTGCGGCGCAGCAAGCGGCGCGAGGAGAAACTGACGGCGCTGCAGTTCCGCTTGCGCGACGACCTCAAGACCTGCGGCGGAGATACCCGGTACAGATCACCTCCTTCACCGTATTCACGGGGGACGGCAATTTGATGTTATCGTTAGTACATGACTGAGACCTGTTGGGACCCACCTGAGCCTCATTGGTCTGGTGAGCAGTCGTCCACTGCCCATCTCTATATCACAAGTTTGCATTCCGTCCAATTACTTTGGCATTTGTAATACAGTAATGGCTCAAATGCATGCAATCAGGGGGTGCAATACCAAGTAGCTCTTAGTATAATTGAGAAATGTGTGACCCCTTCCCCTGCTAACTTTATACGACTTCTCCCTCATGGAAGTCCTTTTCAGGTATCTGTCATTTGAGAGTATCATGTCGCATGCTATGACCGGCACATGGCTGTGCGGAGGTGCTACAATGCAGAAGGTTTGGCACTTCCCGGAAACATCTCTGATTTGCTAATCAAGCGCGGTGGTGTGATGTTGGCATGCTGCACGCTGCAGGGTGTTTGACAACCTGCGTGATGTGAGGGGACTGGAGTACGAGCTGGACTTTGTGACTAACCGCGCCAGCAGGGACATCCAGGTAATGGCACATATTATTATCACATTTTACAGACCTGTTGGGAGCCACCTGAGGCTCATTGGTCTTGTGTTCAGGTAATGACACATACTTATTCAATCAGAAAATGAGTCACCTGATTTATTCCATGTCATCAATGCATGGGGAGTCTGTCTGTATAGCATATTTCCCGATGTTGATTATGGGGTGCTGTGCAGTCACTGCGGGAGAAGGCCACAGCTCAGATTGCTGGATTGGAGGCTGAAAAGGCGCAGCTGGTAGCAGAGGTGGCGAAAATCAAGGGGCGCGCCTCGCAGGCGGACCACTCAAAGCGGCCACTGGCCAACAAAGAGAACATCCATACCTGAAGCCTTATATGCAGTGTAGTGATCTAAGAATCATATAAATGCATTGCATGTGTGGCTGGGAGGTGTGTATTGCACTTTGGATTCTGAAAGCTTTGTGCAGAATGGGTTCCTGCAGAAGCATATTGCACTCAAGACAACAATGGCATAGGTGTTGTCATGCCGGTGTACAGCAATGAAAGGATAGAGATGAGAACAAGAGTTCCTCGATTTCGAGAATCATGGTTTTGCAAGTCACCAACTTCACCAGGGCTGTATGGTGAGACGTACGAAGAAATCACGGTATGTATTCTGGCAACACATAGTAAGGCACTGCACTGCAATATGTCATTTATTCATGCCATCGGATCAAATCATACAAGAACTAATTTTAAGAATCTCAAGATCTCCCTTGCGTCAGAAAACCCAGAGCAGGATCTGCCACTAGATGCCATGCATGGGCATCCTTGAAATCTTCTGCTGTGGGACACAATCCCATAATTATCTTGGCTGAACGGTGACAATAAAATGGCAGAAGCACGATGCAGAAGTGCCCAATAATATAAATGCTGTCAGCCGGTAGTTCCTGAGACCTCCTTGCCCTCCACCATCTTCTCAAAGTCTTCCTCAGTCTTCTTGAACTGCACACACAGGTACCAATTTTCAGCCAAACAAAAAATCTCACAGAAAGCCCGACTCACACTTAAAAGACCATGTCATTGGTCATCAGCACTAGCGCTTCCAATGATGAGCGCAGTGCATTTCCCTGATCTGAACAATGCAAATGAACTGGTGAGGCCAGGAGACTGGAAAGCACTGGTCATGTAAGAGCCACCCAGGAGCAGTTGCCTTCTCAGGTGGGTGCAGGGATTTAGGATGTTAGGATAGAACTATGAGGAACTTGGGTTTAGGACAGGGAAGATCCACACCTTCTGGCGCTCCTCAGCCACATCCTTGGTTTCTTGCGCGACGCATTTGGTGTAGCAGGAGTCAAAGGCTTCCTTGAGGCGCGCATTGTCAGCATCCTTGTCCCCTCCCGCGCCAGCAGCCAGCGCCTGGCCTGCAATCTGCTCTTCCTTGCACGCTGTGGTGCACGCCTCAGCCGCATTCTCCTTCACTGCAGCATATCCAACACAGGTCAGGCACGCCAGCTGACACCACAGAATACACTGCAATGCATTTGATCATTACGTCCACAAAATGCAGATGCTGTGCACCCTGAAGGAGACTAAACACCGTGAGGCAGCCCTTCTCCCTTACTCACTGGCGCTCGCCCTGCTTCGGTGTCTGCATTTCCCTTTCTCTAAGGGGAGCTTCATTCACCTGCCAGGAAGGGGAGGCCGTGGGAGGCAGTGTCGTAGAGCTGGTTGCGGAAGAGCACCAGGCCCCCAACCAGCAGGATGGCAAAGACGACAGAGCCCCACAGCCACCAATTCTGCTTCAGCTCCTTCCAGACCCGCTCGCCCAGAGTTGGGGGTCCGCCCGAGGCAGGCCCCTTTGCTGACAGGTAAGGGCTCTCTTCATCTCTGCAGAGGACAGAGATGGTATCAATACAAGCTTAAGTCTCCTGATGCCTTTGCAACCTGTATCTGAGTCTCCTTGTACCCTTCAGGATATCGGTTCATGGATGTTCTTTTGAGGGTCTACATGTGCAGATGTGTTTCATGTCTTTTCATCAGGAATATGCAACAAGTAGAAGGGGATGTTCGCATACCCTAGGGAAGCTGATAGGTCGGTCAGGGCCTTGTGAGCCTTTTCGTCCTGCAGGTCCAGATTAGCGTCTGTCAGGCTCTGAACGATAACTGAAAGCACAAACACTCCATTCTAGCAGAAATGACAAATTCCACGAGTAGTATAGCTCAGAAGCTGTGTTTCCTGAACCAGTATTTGAGCTGCCTTGCGGCCATCATGATGCTGCAGGTGCCTCCTAAACCCTGCTTGTCTGGGCCGAGGGTGATCACCGTTGATGACTTCAAAGGCTGCTTCTCCGAAGAAAACATAATGATCTGCGTGCGCCGGCCCTGCTGCTCCCACTTGCACTTTCAGATGTGCACCAATTTCTTACTGAGCGTGCACCACCCTCAAAGATGCTGCATGCGAGCAGATCAGCTCCAAGTAACGACGACGATTTCTCAAACCAAAGTCCTTTGCAAGCACTTCGGCCGGTCACAAGTGCTGCAAGTTCGCGCGTAGTGAAGAACCCCATGTCGCCCATCCGACGGCGTGTCTTGTAGCTTCCACCAGGCGAGAAGTGACGATCTCAAGCTGATGCGTTTCTGGATAATTGGTCACAACGTCTTGATGATTGCTGTTGATTCCATTACGAGTCGAAGGTATCACTGTGGATAAGAGCTGGTGATCAGTGCAATTACATGACAACAACTCAGATTTTGCACCGTGGTCCTTCCATTTATTAGAGCGATATAGAATAAGACTTGTCGTCATTTAATCAAGATCCTTATAAAGTGACCTGCATCACTAATCAGCCTGCATCACTATCAACAGGAAAAGGCAAGGTTGAGTGAAGTGGGTCTGGACATGTAGCCATCTCACACACGCTTGCAGAGATGAGGGGGCTCGCAGCTCTTGCATTGGCGCTGGGTAGTGCACTGGCAGTTGCTTGGAAATGGAAGAGAGGCCTACTGCATCGAAAGCGCCTGCGAGTGGTGCGTTGAAACGCAGATCACCCTCCTACTACCTCTGCTCGAAAGGTCCAGGATGGGCCAGATCACCGATGTGGCGGACCTGTTGTGCACAGGTTGGCGTGATTCCAGCCAGATACCAATCGGTGCGCTTTCCTGGGAAGCCCTTGGTGAGCATCCTGGGCAAGCCGATGGTGGTGCGCACCTGGGAGCAGGCCAGCAAGGCTACCACCCTGCAAAAGGTTGTGGTGGCCACTGACGACGAGCGCATTGCCAGTGCGTGCCGCGACGCCGGCGCAGAAGTGGTCATGACCAGCAGCGAGTGCCCCAATGGTGAGACTCTCCAAGAAGACACTTGCAAAATCCTGCATGCTGTTTTGGAAGGGACTTCTGGAAAGAGACTGGACTCTGATGGAGGAGAGCGATGGACGCAGGTACAGTGCGGTGTCATGAGGCGGTGACCAAGCTGCCTGGAGAGTACGATATTGTCATAAACATCCAGGGAGATGAGCCGCTCATTGAACCCCAAATAATCGACGACTGCGTACGGGCGCTTCAGAACTCCCCAACGTCCGTATACAGGCACGCTGCAGCCTTACTTGCCACCTCTCAACAGGCCTCTTGTTGCTGCTACTGAATCAAGACGAACTCAGTGCTGGAAAGCTCTTTGCAGCACTCGACAGGAGACCGTTCATTATTCAGGTCTGATGTTGTTTTATATGTATGCAGCACTGCCTGCACGCCGCTGGAGCATGAGCATGTAGAGCATCGGACCCGTGTCAAGTGCATTGTGGATTGTGACGGCCATGCAATGTACTTTTCGCGAGGCATGCTGCCGGCTAACAAGGATGGCGTAGTCAGACCCTTCCCGGCCCCCTTCCAGCACCAGCCCTACTTGCTGCACCTGGGCCTCGCCTGCTTTGACCGCGCTTTCCTGGCACAGTACTGCCGCATGCCCCCCACGCCCCTCATGGTGACATCTCTACCCCAAGCCCTCCTATGCATCATGCTTGAAGCTGCCCTTGCCTCCTGTCTGAGAAGGGTCCCACTAGGCAGCTGCACCATCCCGCTGTTTTTGAGGGGTACCAGAGCCTTGAGGTGGCTGTGAGCGTTGCAACATGACCGCTCAGTTGCTGCTTGTGCTTGTGCAGCTGATGGAGGATCTGGAGCAGCTCAAAGTGCTGGAGAACGGCTACAAGATCAAAGTCATTGTGGTGGACCACAAGGCGCATGGTGTGGACGAGCCGGAGGATGTTGCTGTCATAGAGCAGAAGATGCGTGAGCTTGGATTGAGTTGACTCATGGACCAAATAATATCTTTACCGTATTTAGACAGCTCGCTTCAATTGAGATTGCAAGGAGAGGAGTAAAGCATGACGTTTGATGACGTCATCAGAAACGTTGGAAAGGGGACAAGGGAAGACGAGTTGCAAGGTAATTGAAGTCCAGATTGTGAACGGGTCGGTCCAAGTTATTCTTTACAATCTTCAGATTTACTATGTAGTGTTGAGGTCATCCACGAGACTGATGTATCTACAACCATGGCATCTGTTTTTCCTGTCTTCGCCTGTAAGGTCGTCACTCAATCCCTTCGAATCCCCTTTAGAGCATCGACTCTACCCCTACGTGCTTTCAGTACTTCGACTGAGACCCCCAGCGTAGGTGCTGTCGTTATAGGAGCAGGTGAACCAGCCACCCATGCATTTTGGACAGATCGCACCTATATGAAATCGGCTTCTCAGGACCCATGTCGGCATACATAAAGTATCAATACATTCTTCAGATATTTTATGGAGAGGCCTTTATGGTTTTCGCGCAGGAGTTGTTGGTTTAGCAGCTGCTAGGACTTTGGCTGAACAGGGGAGAGAGGTGGTGATCTTGGAGTCTGCAGACGCCATTGGCACATCTACCAGCTCACGAAACAGTGAGGTGATCCATGCAGGTGGTAAAATCTGTCATAAATACACTTCAAGCCAAGCCAAGCAGAAAGTACCAATGAAGAAGAATTTGAGGATGGGCAAATGTCAGAGACTCTGTGCATGTGTGACAGGCATTTATTATCCACCAGGAAGCCTGAAAGCCAAACTTTGTGTGGAGGGTCGCAATCGGATTTATGACTACTGTAAGGCGCACGATGTGCCCTACAAACGCATTGGCAAGATTCTTGTGGCGTCCGATGAATCACAGCTTGATGATTTGCGGCGCTACAAGGAGACCGCACTGAGAAATGGGGTAAATTACCTGATGTGCCAAGGAAGCAACTTTGAAGCATGTTGCTTGTGCAGTATATTGCCTGCGGATCAGGCCCAGGGAAACCCTGAAAGTTGATAGTCAAGGTAGGCATGTGAATGCAGGTGGAGCTTGAGTGGCTGGAAGAGAGTGAGGCAAAGGCAAGGGAACCAGCGCTGCGATGTGTGGCTGCGCTTTGGTCACCAATGACTGGAATTGTCGACAGCCATCAGTAAGCATTCTCCTGCTCAGCTCAGCTTTCTGTGCCCAGTCTGCTCGTTACTGAAACTCTAGGAATGGAAGAACAGGAATAGCGATCATGTCTGCATTTGCACGTTGTAATCAAGGACCATCCATTGATGATGATGAGCAATTGGAGCAGGCTGATGCTGGCTTACCAGAGCGATGCAGAAAGGAACGGTGCTACCGTGGCCTTGAATAGCAGCATGCTCAGCGGTACTGTGTCAGGTATGTCAGCACTCAGGGGTTGTTTATATCCTGACTGCAACTTGCAAGTCGCCATTTGTTGCATGTGTGGCTGCATTGATCTGCTGTTGAACTATTGGGCCTTTTTCTGCAGTGTGCTCAGACCGCGCTCTGTGAACACAGTTGAAGCTGGGCATTCTGTGGTCAGGTACAAAGAAAACACTGCAGATTGGAGACAGCAAAACCGGGGAGGTTAGCGCGCTGACCACTGACGTCATCATCAATGCGGCAGGGCTGCAGGCGCAACTAGTGGCTGCCAGTTTTTCAGACTTCCCACCGGACCACGTCCCCAAGCGCTACTTGGCCCGTGGCTGCTACTTCACACTCTCTGGTATGCTGCTCTGCCAACTAAAGAAGCTCTCCCGATGGTTCTGCACACTCGCTGAAATATTCAATCAGGGAGTTATGACTGTAGACCTAGGAAACGCACTATCAGTAGTGTGGCTCTTCACCTCCTGTGCAGTCCAGTCTATGCCAGGCTATTCTCTGCATACGCACTGTCGAATGTTTTGCAGCAGTGCTGAGCTCCATCGGTGTGAACAGTATGTGTGCGTCACAGGCAAGTCACCCTTCCGGCATCTGATCTACCCCATGCCAGAAAACGGCGGCCTGGGTGCACATCTGACATTGGACCTGGCCAATCAGGCCAAGTTTGGGCCAGATGTGGAGTGGGTGGACAGCATAGATTACACAGTGGACCCAAAGAGGGCTGAAAACTTCTACAGCAAGATCAGGCACTATTGGCCGGGGCTGCCTGACGGCGCACTGCAGCCCAGCTACTCAGGCAAGTGCATGACATCCTGGCATGTTTAATCTGCAATGACTTTTGACAGCGCATACCCTGCACACTACTTTGCAATGCACAGGACAAAGTGGAGATTTGCTGGGGTCACAGGCAAGCTGGCAGACTGAGGTGTGTTTGTGTGGGAAACCAGGGATTCGACCGAAGATCAGTGGGCCTGGTGAGAAGAATGCAGACTTTCTCATCCAGGGACCCACAGACCATGGCGTTGCAGGACTCGTGAACCTCTTTGGCATTGAGTCACCTGGGCTTACTGCCTCGCTAAGCATTGGCGACCATGTTGCCAAACTCCTTGAGAGTTGATAAGAATTCTTTCTTTATTGACAGTATTCACTGTTGAGGTATAGCAGTGACGCAACCATGCAACTCATGTACTAGATGTATACAGAGCAGGACTGTTGGCGCGTGTGCATGCCCTGTCTGCTCCTGAGAGATCCTTCGTGCAAAGTTGTTGTCACTAGTTTGCGCATGTCAGGTCAAGTCCTCGCATGCTGTCTTCACTTGTTTGTCGCATCAGGATGACCTTCAGAGATCACGATACAAGGGTGATGTGAATTCGATCATTTGGCATGCTGGCATCATGTGCAACTTGCCAATAGCAGGGGTATATTTCCTTACAATGGCTCGCACCACCCTAGGACTTAGCCTTTGATACTAACTGATTGCTGACATAGAAGCAGCAATTGCAGCGTGCCTTCAGCCATTGCAGCAAGACATCGTCCCCCAGTGCTAAGGGGCCTGATGTTTTTTTTACAGGGCATACTATGCTAATGCTGCTAACAGATACCTACAACCGTTGTAGTACAACGTGTACAGAGGCCCAGCAGAGTTTACGGCATCAAAATTTTGTAACATTACAATATATGAACAAAATCAGAGCGTGTTTGTACTAACACTTAGCATACAGATCAGTCGGTCTGACAGGACCTTGCAGTCGAACAGAATTCAAAGTGAGCTGTTTTGCATGAGCCTCAGCTGCTTTGTTCCTTGGCAAAAGGCATCTCCTCACGCTCGCCTTGCACAGTTGTGAACTGCCACTCCTGCACATACCTGCAAGGCACCACCTCTACATAAGGCCTGAAGGAATCCCCAGCCTTGACACCGTCTGTGTAATTTATGGTTAAGAATGCAGGCTACGTCTCCCTACAACCACCACTCTGACAAGGGTCCTGACAGGACGCACATCACGAAACACCAGAGAAAGACAGGGGGATTATACCAGAGGCTAGAGGCAGTGAACTGCGTGCCCTTCAGCCGCTCTGTCTCCTGCTGGCAGGCTGTGTGAATGGCCTCCACCTGATCCCTGCTCATGGCCTGCGGCTCCAGGATGCGCATCAGGGTCACATGGAAGATGCTGCTCTGCTTCATCGGCCCCCCTGCAGCACAGAAACCCGTTGGCTCAGCCTTATTTGCATGTGTGCTTTCCAGCTTGTACAGGCACTGAGTGTAGGTGTTACGACTGATCCCTTTCTTCTGCATGTGTTCCAGGTAGGCTATTGCTCATCTGTACAAAACAGGAATCTGCAGGGTCTGCTGCAACCTTGGAGTTGTTTTGGTACATAAGGGGGTTATTTCACAGTGAAGGTATGAGGTGAAAGGAAGCGCACCTGGGAAGACCCTGCGGATCTTGGTGCGGAGGCCGGCCAGAACGCCGCTGATGTCCACGCAGCACAGCAGGAGCGTGCCGCTTGCTGCAAAGACGATGCTGTGCACCTGACCCACAACAATTGGTCACACAGCATCAGTACCTGGGCATGTGATCATCAGCACTACTGAAACATTTGCGCGATTGTATTGCATACAATGAGGATGCAACAAAGAGTCTTGTGTGACTGTCTGTGTTCAGGATGAGCTGAAAGTTGATATGTCAGAAGGGCAGGGCTGGGATGTACCTCAAGGATCGGGGCGGATGTCTGGGCGGCCAGGGTGCGGAAGGCGTCCTTCTCTGCAGTCAGCACAGGCGGCTGGGGGGCAGGGATGCGGCCCTCTGCCAGCGTGCGGCTCTGCCCGCCGCCAAACTCGTTGAAGGGGTCCGGGCGCGGGTCGGCCGGCTGCGATGTCATGAAGACTGTGATGTGCATGCTCTCCGGAGCTGTTGCGTGCGGCTTGGACCCTGCCATACAGCAGCCTTGCACTGAATGCCACATGTACATTGGTGAATACCCACACCTCAGATGTCTTTCGAGAAGTTGCGCGTGCACAAGGTTTCCTAGAGCGTACAAGGCAGCAAGGTCTACTTGTCATGTGAGGGAAGTAGATTGGGAGGATGAATGTGTGGCGCCAAGCACTAACCTGCGGGCAGGACAGACTCGATTGCTGATGCGGCTGCTCCTGCAGCCTTGCACAGGGCTGGCGGTGGCTGCAGAATTCCCAGCCGCACAGCACCCTTCTCCAGGGGCACCTTGAAATCCTCATACTGCAGGGGTGTGGGGTGTGTGCTGTCCAGGTCCCCATAGAACTGCCTGTGATGCCACGACCAACAAGGATGAGGACATGTAGAACATCCATGTTCCATGGCATGAGCTGCCATGATCAAGCAACAGAAGTGCAATGTAGTATTTTCAGTGAGGGTGGCTGAGCTGTACCGCTGAGCCTCGATGGCAGGCAGGTTGAGGCCACCGCTGAGGAACTGTTGGGCCATGGTGATGTACACTTGCGCCATCTGTACCGCATCTGCCTGTTGCTCTGTGCTCACAGCCACCTTTGCAGCCCAGTTCGCGCTCATGTCCGGCACCGAGCCCACCATTGTCACAGGAAGCCCAGTCGCTGCCGCTGCAAGCATTGGAGACATCTCAATCGCCTCTTTCAGCTATCAATAATCAGGACTCTAAAGCACAAAGGTAGCATCAGTGTTGAATGCAGACTTCTTGGAGGGTTCTCGCACCATGAATGGCGACCTCTTCCGTTTCTCGTCTTTTTATGTTGCGATCATCTTCAAAAGATGCCCTTCGCTTCCTGCCATGCTCAGGCTCCGGGTCTTTCTGTCCTTTTCGTCTGCGATTCTGGTTCAACCAAGCGACTGCACCGATCCTGTAATGTCCATGAGAACAATCTTGATGGCATACACGAATGCAAATATGGTTTCTTTCGTTTTTTGTAAGGCATTGATCGACTAGGTGCAAACTTCTGCAAAACGATATTGTTAGATGCTGTAGGTCCCTGAAATTTAATGCGCACAACAGTCGGAGCGTACTGGAATACAACCATGAATAGTTACCAGTACATCAGAATATGCAACGCACCCGGCGGCCACGACGACGGCGCACAAATTGAACACCACTCCCCAACGCACCCCCATGTCAGAAGAGCCCCCCCCCCCTTTCTACCTCTCTTTCAAGCCCCAAAAAGCAGCTATCCTCGACGTGTTGATTGTGAGAAGAAGCTACAATGACAATCTACACATCCAGCGAACCCAGAAAAGGATCTGTACTACAATTTGATAGAAGGGCTAAGCTTATGGGAGCAGCGCCAAATTGCAAATTGATTGTTACCTATTACTCGCAATGCAGCAAGCATGTACTGCTTCTTCACGATGGGAACATTCACGATGGAATGACGGTGAAGGAGGAAATTTCCACACTCGTACATTCATTTAAAACTCGGCTGAGCCTCGCGAAGCCCTTCATGTGAGAAACCCTAGCTAGGCCTACACCTACGGATTCGCTCTCGAAATCTCATGAGTTCCCTTCCTCCTTTCCCCATTTGGAACCATTGTCGTTCAGGGATCTTGGGCTATCTGAAGGTGAAATAGTCAGAGCTTGTCTGCCGATTCCTGACTTGTGGTCAATCTCCTTTGTTGTCAAACTTCAGAACCAAATCCTGGTCTGATCAAAGTCGGTGATCTTTGAAAGCGCTCGCAAGGAATGTCATGCCATTTGCGTTGGGTCTTACCATCCACAGTTTGTCCTCCTCTTCTGCTGTCAAGAAGATCTTATCTCACCCAACCATTGAATGAGAGGAGCTCGTTGAGACACTCCGACAGACACAGCACCTTGATAACTCGTGCCAGCATCCCATCAGTTCCTTCCATGTTGGGAAGCCTGCAGAGTCTTCTAAACCAGGTGCATCATGGCTCCACGAGGGACAACGTTTAGCTTGAGCTGCCACGAGACTGCACAAGGTGTTCTGAAGGAACTCATCTGTGCAAGCTCCAGGGCTGATTTATTGTTCTTGTGTCACCCAGCCTGGCGCAAAGGCTGGCAAGCAGACAACCACGTTCTCAGACAACGCTCCATCCTGGGAGGCCTTGCAGCAGCTGGTGGAGGAGAAGGGCAGGCAGCTCAACTGGCAACAGCCCGACTTGGAGAATGTGTGTCCAACTATTTATGTGTTCCCCTGGTTGTGTTGCCAAGAACTTATTCATTACATTGCTAGTTGGAATGCAGGCCCATGATATTGTCCTTCACAATGACCGAGTATCCCTGCAGGGACCCACAAACCCACTGGCACTGAAGAGGACATTTGGGCAGCCTGGTACCCCTCGAGTGAAGCTGTACAGGGACCATGCCGCTTGGTGCCCCTACTGCCAGAAGGTGTGGCTGCAGCTGGAAGAGAAGCAGATCCCTTACACCCTGGAGAAGATCAACATGCGCTGCTACGGAGACAAACCGCCAGAGTACACAGCCAAGGTAAACTTCAATCCCCTGCCTGGCAAGCCACTCACCGTCCGCAGTCTGGCAATCCTTCGCCCATCAATGAGACTTCATCTTCTTTCATTCCTGTAGGCATCATTGCACTCTCGCGCAGGGAAAAACTTTGTGACTACAAAGACCTGTAGGCATCATTGCACTCTCGCGCAGGACCAGTCTTTGTGACTTATAAAATTTGAATAACGAGCATACTGTATGCTTGTAAATGATGGTTAAATGGATTCGGGAGCAGGTGCCTTCAGGGCTGCTGCCGGCGATGGAGCTGGATGGGCAGCTGATCGTGGAGAGCGCTGAGATCATGCGCATCCTCGAGGAGGCTTTCCCTGACAACAAGCCCCTGCTGCCGCCCAAGGGCAGCAAGGAGCGCCAGCGTGCCGACTCTCTCATGCGCCTGGAGCGCCGCCTCTTCTCAGACTGGCTCTCCTGGCTCACCACCTCCTGGCAAGCTCCTTCCTCCCACACCATCCCTCTGCCCCACTGCATGCTTGCTCTGCGCACTACAGTTTGACAGCATGCTTGCCCTTACCGACCCCACACCATTGTCTTGCTGTTTCTGCCCTGGAGGGGCTTTTTTATCTTGGGGATTGCATGCAGCTGCACGTGTTACTCAGTGGATTTTGTGATTGTCTTCATGTCTGCAGCATTCCTACATTACAATCTCAGATCCTCTCCATGAGCAACACAGGTGCATGGGAATCCTAGCATGAAAGTCATTTGCTGCTTGTGGGCAGGAGCCACGAGGCCAACAAGCGCGAGTTCATAGCCACGATGGATGCAGTGGACAGGGAACTTGGGGCTGCGGGGGGGCCCTTCTTCCTGGGGGCGGATCTGTCGATGGTGGACGTTGTGTTTTCGCCCTTCCTGGAGCGCATTGCTGCCTCCATCCTGTACTACAAGGGGCTCACTGTGCGCGGAGACGGGTGCGCATCAGCCTCATGTTGACCACAGGCTGCTTGATATGACCTACTTGACAGCTGCCTCACGCTGTAATCCTGGTTCTGTGCTGCTGCAAAGGCAGTTGTGCAATGTGGCTCCGTTTGTACACGCAGGCGGTGGAAGAATTTGGAGAGGTGGTTTGAGGCGATGGAGGCTCGACCTGCATACATTGGCACCAGAAGTGACTTCTACACGCATGTGCATGACCTGCCACCTCAGCTTGGAGGTGTGCCCTTCACTCCATCCACCCATGTGCAGATTACTGTGCGTATGCATTCCATTGCCGTCCATCTCACCCTGTCTGCCTGTATTTATAGACATACTCTCTCCTTGTCTGGCAGAGCATGGCGATGGAAGGCAAAGTGTTCGTGTACCAGAGTTATTAGGAAGCCAGTGCTGGCTTGTACAGGGTGCGCATCGGTGCCTGACGCGGATGAGGCCGCGGCTGCCATCGACGGAGTGGATGGCAAGAGCTGGCAGCTTCCCCTTCCTCCCCTCAACGCCACCTCGTTCCCAGAACCTTACTCCCCAGGTCCGCCCAACTGCTGCTGTGCCTCGACCTGGTTTGCACCATGAATATTTCATGACAAAAGATGCCTTCCAGGGGTCCAGGATGCATTTGGAAATATCACAGGCGCTGACAAATGTTTTCTGATGGGTGCTTTAGCATTTCTGTTGGCATGGGTGCAGGTGAGGATCCGCCACTGGACCGGCTCAGGGCAGCGGCGCGGCTGGTGGGCAACCACGGCGCCATTGCGAAGTTCGCTGCGCGCGGCTGCGGCAAGCCAGGATGGCGGCCTGTGAGCGCCCCGCTGTCCGATCCCACTGCCACTGCTGGGGAAAACTTCCTTGAGGCCGTGGATGCAGGTATGCTACCGTATGATCTGCTGCACTGTTTATATTACACGTTTCCAGGTCTTGGAGATCTAGGATCTGAGCACTTTAGCAACACGTGTATCAGATACTGATGGATGCATGGTGACATATCAGCACCGTACACTTGATTGGGGTTGAAGTGCGTATCGTGGTGCCCCGGGGTTGTGAGTCCTGCAAGTGGTGATATCTTGCAGCCGTTGTGTTTGTACTCCTGTGTGTAATCACACCTCACCTCAGTTGGCAGAGCATGTGCTTCCTGCATGTGTTTGTATGATGCGCAGCAGCATGAGCCTGGTGTTGCCAGCATTGATCTGCGCAAGGCTCTCAAAGTGTGTGGTGCATCAGGCCTGCGGCATGTGGCGCATGCTCTGCTGGAGGGAGCAGATGCGAGCAGCCTGCGAGTGGGTGATGGGGAGAAGTTACCGGGGAATGCAGTGGTGGCATCAGCAGAGTATATTAGAGACCGAGTGGGTGTACCCCGCGACCTGCCCTATCCTGCTGCCAGGCAGCTGCGCGCGCACCTGAACTGGCTCATCAGCTCCCTCACGGCCTGATGACAGTAAAACTGACATTCATTTTGGTACTACGATTTTTTATCATTGTCATGCAGATGTCTGATGCCTGGCGTACCGTGCATTTGGAGATGGCTCGAGTTGAATTTTTTTAAGTTTGCATTTGCCCATTTTCTAAAGAGAATCGGAGTCACTCAATATGGTATTGATGAGGGGCGTTTATTACAATGGCCGATTTATACTGTACTGCGTGGAAGATATTCAAGATCGCCGTCTGCAGCATGCACTCATGACGTCATCGACTGCATGGCACTTGTCCCGCAAAGAGATTACTAGCTAACTGACCTACAGAGAAGTCGTTTGTCATCAAATATGCAGCAGTCCTTCTTCCAATCGGCTTTCTTCCAATAATATGGCAGTACCCTAGGGCAGTACCCAGGCCTGGCGTCCTATGTCGGTACAGATCATCCTAGTCAGTCTGAAGAGCAGCCAATGCATCCAGGCCATCTGGGGCATGGCACAATTGATGATCATGTCCTGGAATCCTTCTTTCTGATGTACATGCAATACAAACCATCAATGCCCTTTGACCTGGCACGGCTATGTGCGCTTGAAGAGTTCAATTGAAAGAACTGGCACACCATCGGCTCTTTCGACAGATATGCCAGTCCCCGCTGCAGGCTGCCACACACTGTGCATCCTGCCTGTCCAACCATGGGCTGCTATGTTTAGCAGGTGAAGCTGGCGCCTTAGGGTCCAGTGGACTACCAATGTGCCAGTCCAGGGGTCTACTCCCTCAAGTGGGTCAGGCGGGGGGTCTCAGAGATGTAGATTTCTCTGCGGCCCAGCGGCGGCGGCGCCTCGGTGTTGAGCACGCTGCGATTGGGCTTGGCCATCTGCAGCCGCCGCGTGCTGCCAGGTGTCACCGATCCGGCGCGCGACGGCGTTCCCCGCGCTGATGTCATCGACCGCGTGCTCCTGCGCACATCAACACGACAGTCTCAGCCCTGCCATACCTGCTGCTCTGCATGACTTGTGCTTTCTTCGTTTGCAGCAACACAAAATGGTACCAGACACAGAATGACTTGAAGGGCAACGCATGGGCAAGATGTATTGAGGGATATAAGGTGACAGTGACCTGTCCAACCTGAGCACAGCATGGCATCCCGTGCAATGCTCACATGCCAAGAAATGCCATGAAACATGCGACAATGCAATTAGGGCAAAGATGGCGCAGGAGCCCATAGATGGCGCTCACGTTGTCTTGTATGTCTTGCACTCTGTCTTGATCAATTGTGTGCGTTTCAGGTGATGGTACATGTTCACACCAACTTATCCAAGTATCTATATTCCGTTACCCCATTTTATTAGGTGAGAATTACCTCATGGAGGGGGTGCGGCCGAGGGAGGCCATGCGGCCGGCGTCGGCGACGCTCATGCTACTGAGGCCGCGGTCCAGGCCGGAGCTCTCCAGTCGCGCGCTGTATCCCACGCTCTCGCTGCGGCAAGCGTAAGGGTTGTACGGCTTCACCACCGACTCCGACCCAAAGTACTGCGCGGGGCAAAGGGAGCATGTCATCATGTGCTGCACTTAGTGACCCACATACTGACTCATCTATCAAGTAAAACATTGCGTAAAACAGGCGATGATCAGATGCTTCTGCTGCTGCTAGAATGGATGTCCTTATCCGATAGCTTGTTATTGAGGGCTAAACAAAATATGGTCACTTGCGCATTTATATGTCAAGGAACAGTGTGTTGTGGTATTGTCTGTGAGAATTTGGGGATCAAAGCCGCACCTTTGTGATGTACTCGGCCTGCTTCTTGTCGGCCTGGTATTTCCTCCACCACCTGAAGGCGAAGTAGCCTGCGCGACATAACAATGTTACTAATGGAGCAGACCAGGTCTCACACACACATGGCCATGTATGCATGCAAGCTCAAGCTCATGCCAAATTAATGTTTGCTCTTCTTGGGGCAGAATGTAATTTTCTTTCATCCCGCAAGCACTTTTCCGCACATCTAAATCATTAGCATTGTCCGCAACCGCAAGCTCAAAATCAACTTTTTTGTGCCGGGTGACTGGACACCACAGTGTAGGAAAGGAACGCACCTGAGACCAGAAGCACAACCGACACCACCAGCAGTGACACAAGGATCCAGACCCAGACAGGGATGCCATTGACTTTGCCGTCCTTGTACTCCACCAGAGACCCTGCCACCTTCGGGTCCGAAGTTGCTCCCTGCACCGCCAAGCACCAAGCTCTCAGAGCTTGTGCATAAAAATAGAGCAATGCAGCATATGTTCAGATGCTTGCCAGCCTAGGCAGAGTGAATTTCTCCTCCAAATACAAATAGACACCTTGTTAAAACTGCCTCCCGCTGCTGTCATCCTGTGTAACATTGTGCTGTTAATTTGTCGCTGGAAGTCTCTAGGTGGGCAGCTCACCAGAGGACCAGGAGCGGTTGCAGGTGCCACAACGGGGGCGCCGCCACCGGCAGCTGCCTCAGCTGACTGGACGGGGGCAGTGGCGACGGCCGTAGCCGCCGCCACAGGGGGGGCAGCCACGGGTGCAGGGAGAGGCACAGGGCTGGCCATAACTGCCGGAGCGGCCGCTGCCGGCTCAAAGTTCTGCCGGATCTCCGAGCCCACAATGGCCAGGGATTGCGCCTGCAAGCCTGCAGCATGAGCCCCCACACACTGTCATGCACTGATCTGCCAGGACCGATCCAATTCTGCACTTTGTCTAGATCACATCACATAGTGTCAGTACGCACATGGTACCTTACAGCATTCAACAGAAAGGGTGTCCTGTTTTGTCGCATAGAACCAGCAGGCAGGCTTTGCTCTTGTCGGTGTTATGGTTTGACAGGTTACATCAAGGATGAGCACCACTGTGACAATAACAGGGACACTGTCTGGCTGTGCACTGGGCAGCAAGGTGCAGAATGCACACCCTGGTTGGAGAACAGCGACTTGAGCTCGTTGTTGTTGGATGCGCGCTGCAGGTGGTCCAGCTGCAGCTGCGCGGCAGCCGCCGACGTCTTCACCTGCAGCTGCACCTCGACTCCCGCCTCGGTCCCCTGCCACGTGCTGCTGTCCAGCGCGCCTGCAGCCGCCACCTGCGCCGTCTGCTGTGCTGCCTGCTGCGCCTGCTGTGCCGCTGTGTTCTGGGCTGCGGCAGCTGCTGCGGCGGTGGAGGCCTGCTGTGTGGAGGCCATGGGATTGGCAGCCACCGCTGACGGCTGCTGCTGCGGCCGCTGCTGCCCGGGGAGCTGCCCGGGCTGCCCGGGGCCGGGCAGGGGCATCTGCGGCTGCCCCGGCAACTGCAGCAGGCGGCGGCCCCCGCTGCTGCCAGAGCTCGACTGCATCGTCACATGCAAGCCGTCAAACAATTATTCATACCCATTCAACTTCTATCTATTTCATGTTGCTCTCAAATTCCTTATTCATTTGGGCTGATCACAGTGTGCCTGCGGCAACTTGTCATGCGCGTGAGACCAAATCGCGGTGGATTATGCAAGTGTCCACACCTGGGAGGAGTCCTTCACGAGGGTCAAGGTGATGTCAGAGGGCAAGATGCCCTCCCCAAGCAGGTTTGCCACGCCGGAGATGACAGCGCTCTGCTTCTGGCTGTTGAACGGGATGACCTGTTGACAACAGACTCAGCCCCATTAAATCATATGTCTGTCCCAGAATAAGCATTAGCTGTAAGTACAGCATGGCAATCAAAAGTCGTCTGAAGGCACGCTCGTGATATCAAGGAGCTAGCATTAGGTCCATCTGCACATGAGAAAATAAAAACATCATTTTTTCATATTAAGATGAGAATTCACATCATATGGAATATGATAAAGAAAATGTTTTGCAGTAATTCGCATGCTTTCCGCAGGAGCAATGAATTTAACAGAGATGGGAGAGGTTTGCCTGAGAGCCAGTGATCTGCATGGTGACGGCCAGGATGGAGTCCTTGGGGGTCCTGGCTGCAGCGGGCGCAGGTGCAGGGGCGTTCCCGGTGGCGGCTGCCTCAGGGGTTGGCGAGGGCGTTGGAGACGGGGTCCACGTGGGCGAGGGGGTCCATGTTGGGGAGGGGGTCCAGGTGGGGGAGGGGGACCACTCTGAGGACGGTGGTGGAGGGCTCGGAGAGGGGCTCTGCGCACAGCACGCACTTGCAGTCAGCATGCATTCTCCAGGCACTCGGCTCCCCAGTCCGCATCCAGCTTATCTGGCATCTTGCATCTTGTGTCTTCAGAGCAGCGCAGTTAGACTCACATCATTCAATGTTGGGATCCTGATACATCATTCAGCTTCCCCACCCTCTTTAAGCTTTTAAACAGGCTGTTGGCCTGGGGACTCTTGTATTTTTGATCCCCTCCTGTGTGTCCAAGATACAGGACAAACAAGTGGGCAAACTTGCAACTCGTCGACAGATGCGTGGTGATGCGATGCAGGGCAGGAACCCGCCTGCTGCTGTTGGGGGTTGCCAGGTCCGCCCTGCTGTGGGCCTCCCCCTCCTGGGCCACCGCCTTGGTTTGGTCCTCCCCCTGTGCAGACATGGAACAGCACTTACAAACTCTGCATCTCTAAAGAGAAGACAAGAAATTTCGCTACCTTAGGACCGTCATGCTCAGGTGAAGATCACCCTGCTGAGGCGATCTTGCGGCACATGAGATCAGATGACTGCATCACTTCACAATTGATTTGCCAGTAGCGGTTCGGCTGACCTCCAGGGCCGCGAGGGCCGCCGCCCTGGGGGGGCCTAGGCTGTGCAGCCACAAGGCCGATAAGCAGGCACACAGCCGCGGCTGCTATTACACTATTGCAGCGCTGCCGTCCAGCCATAGCTGCCAGAATTGAATGCCCCTCCAAGACGAGTCCTGCGCGACGCACACCCATGGTTTACTTGCCATAAATGGACTTGGTGCCCAGCTGACAAACTGTATTGCTTCTGGCACTCATAAAAGTATGTTGGCAATCGTCTATGGATCACTGCGGATTATCTAGTGCACTACTGAAGGCCAGTGATGCAGGATTTTCATGGTCTTTGCAGCTTTACTGCAGTCATGGAGACTGCAGATCGTCTGCAGGATAATAGTAACTTTGACCGACCAGAACTGTGCATGCATTCCCCCAATAGTTTGTAGAAACATTCCCAACCAGTAGAAACATTCGCAACCAGAAGGTAATGGTGTTTTTGAATGACTTGGCATTCTATAGTACGTGATGTCGCTCAGTCTCGGGAGCACACTGAGCTGATGCTGGTTCCCAAGCCCTTCGGTCTCCGAGACCAGTCCGATGAATACGAACACACTCGATTGCCTCATGTACCTCAGAAGCGGTATCATCGGGGCCGAAATTGGCCGGAATAGTGCCCGACAGCTTGACACACATGGCAGATCTGAAACGCAACTCTCCGGGCGTGGATGCACGGCCACTCACGACCGCTCTCAATGGTCCTCTTTACCTTTGTAATATTATATCAGCAGTGGATGGGCAATCGCGTCCTCCCAACTGATACAGGCGTCCTTTCGCCAAGGGGAACTCCCCTAAGATCGGTACCGGCAAAGATGAAGGGCGGGCTGAGACTGCGCTTCCCTGATGGCTGGAACACCGTGTGAATTACTGAATATCTCTGTACTTCGTTGTACAGGAACAAAACGAAACGATTGCAGAGGCCTTCCGGAATCAGGTTCCGATTCATGGCAGGCGATAATCTACAAGAGCAGGTCGTTCCATGTGGCTTGGGCCCGCCCTTCAAATTCCTCTGTTCTCATCATGTTCGAGGCATAGTTCCTTACTCTCATTCAGAGTATCACTGCTCATGTTCCCAGATTCAAAGCTATCCTTCTGGCATGCAGCAACTCCAGCTCCGCCATTTCCTTCTTAACATTTCCCTCATTCCCACGCGCCCACCGCCCCAACAGCGCGCATGTCAAGTGCGCAGGCTGCTTTACACACAGCTCTGACAGAAGCACCATGCCCAAATCTGCGGCTGCACTGGCATTCCCATCTCCATGCTGCTGAGATCCCACTCCTGAGGGCTGATCCGGGCGTGCAGCCCTGAACCACCATTTTGCCGCCCCAGCAGCAGGCACTGGCAGATGGCCCAGCACGCGCAGCAAGGTATTTCCCACCAGGAAAGCCCATTGCTCCTGATCTGGAAGCTCCTCAGCCAATGGCACGGCCTGCATGCACGCATGGGTTTAGAAATTCTGGGACCTCTTACAATACATGTCAGTACGGCTGGAGATCTCACTCTCTTGCACGACACAACATGCAACTGTAAAATCCACATCCCACCGTCTCAACTTGTGGCATCTTATCACATCGCAGCATGTACGCAGATGACCAAAAGGCAACGCGAGCACAATCTGCAGACTGCACACCTGATTGGCAGCATTTCTGCCGTCCAGCGGCGTTCCCAGCAGCATGGCAGCAGCCGGCTGCAGAACATGCGCTGCCAGCAGCACCATTGGGCCCCTGACCTCCTTCTGCAAGCGCGGGTGCAGAGCAGTGTAGAGCTGTACCAGCCGCAGCGCCCTGCCAAGTCTGCAGTCCGCAGCCGGCACAGCCGATGGCACCGCCGCCGCATGCGCAGTACTGAACACGCCTGCATTCGTGCTCAAGCCGGTGTCCCAGAGCCTTGCACCGGACGCCACACAGACGGACAGCCACAGGAGCGTGCGCGCCACCAAGTGGTGGCTTGGAGGCGCTTTCTCCGCCCACAGCTGCTCTGCAGTAAATGCTTGTGTGGGCTGCTGTTTCTTCTTTTCGGGGGACAGCAGGCGAGTACATGCATCCTGCATCCATGCCGCCACTTCTCCAAAGTCACCAGCCACACCCTGTTGCAGACAACACCTTTTTCAATTGTTTCCCTGTGGATATTTTTATTGGAACTCACCCGAATGCTATAAAAGTGGATTGAGAGGGTGCAGGGAGGTAAGAAAAGCAGCACTTGACGCACCGTCTGAGGTGGCGGCAGTGCAAGCATGACTTGCAGAAGCAGCTCCAGCGTGCTCTGCCCAGCCTGCGGCCCCAGTGCATGGACCAGGGCTCTAGCATCAGCCCACGAGAGCAGGGTGAACGTGGGCAGAGAAACTCTGGACCTCCCACTGAGCGCTGTTTGCTGCACTTCCAGAGCAAAGCCCACGACGGCCTCCACAAGTTGGCTGTCCCGGCAGGCACTCGCGCTGCCTGCATGCATGCAAACTGGCGCTGAATATTTGGTCTGACACCTCATGTCAGCTTTACTTGCTTTGACTAATTGTCGACCCCAAGATAAGCACTGTGATTCATGCTCAGAATCTAGGCATCATCCCAGTGGACAGTTTCCTGAGACAATGAGCTTGGGACGGTGGCTGTTGCATAGAAGTCCAACCATTAAAGAGCAAATTGGCAAGCTGTACCTAATAGGGTCCTGCATAGAGAGCTTGCGGCTTTTGCAAAGGCATCCAGGATGCCAAGGCCCCCAGAGCGGCCCTTGGCCTTCCACGCCTTAACAGCCAGAAAGCCACGCAGCGCTGACACAACCCTGCCACAGGCGCAAGCAGAATGTATTGTTACGATTAGAGCTTGAATTGACTAGTCAAAGCAGATAGCATGTTCAAAAGGCCTGTGCAGTTTTGCGCGAGGACAGAGTCTCAGTCGAGGCCCACCTCAGGAGCAAGGAGGGAAAGACGGAGGCATTTGCTGAGCCAAGCCTTGCAACAGCCTCCTGTGCAACTGCTGCCAGCCAGGAAACCACACCTGCGCACATGCATCTTTCTCTCAAGGTCTCTCTGCCTTTCCAGTAGTCCAATGCATCAGCATATGAGGGTGCCATAAAGTGCAAGCCCCCGTCTGGAGACCAGTAAAAGACACGGACAGAGTCATGACTCTTTCATAAAAAATAAGAAGCACAAAGTAGAAAGTCTATACCTGCATGTTGGACCAGGTCTGCCGCGTAAGTGGGCGCACACTGGGGAGCCGAACACAGCGTCCTGAGGGCGACCGCCCGTAACGCGGCGTCCCCCAGCGGCGAGTCATGCAGGCTCATCAGCAGCTCTGCCACAAAGCGCCGCCTGCACACCAAGGACTTGATTCATAGTTTTGTTACCATCCACATTGCACTGACTGCATGGTCAACCTCACAAGCCAAAACCTTCTGAGAAGGCTGCTCATGCTCATGACCGAGAATGTCTTCGTCGAACTAGCAGCGCCCACAAAGATGCAGGGAGTGTCAGAGAGGAGATCACAGCACATACAATAGTGCACTGAGTATCTGAGCATTATTGCAGAGACGTTGAAGAGCTCACAAGAGTGCAGGGAGCCTGTTTGGCACAGAAATTACAGTACGCGCAAGGGTGCAGCGAGTGGATGGGGTGATGTGGCCACCTGAAGATGTCGCCATCTGCTGAGCCGCGAAAGCCTGCAGCCAGCAGCCGCAGCAGCCACAGCCGTTCTGCTGCCTGCTCCTGCCCGCCGCTGCTCAGCAGCTGCTTCAGCAGGGGCGCATCCTGCGCACAAGGCAGGTCTCTTTCAGACTGATTGTTGACATGCAGCATGAATGCATGGCTAATACAGTCATGGTCATACTAACTCTGCATGATTTTGTCCACCTTGTTCCAAGTCGGAGGCATTTGCAGGCATCGCCACTGTCTCTGCTCACATATGGTAGGGGCAGAGTAGCATGAGAACTGCTGAAAAGGCTGGAGATTCCCTGCCAGGGGTGTGTGTGTGCTTTTCAAAGGCGGCTTACGTCTGTAAAAAGTTAATGTGATAGGATCAACAGTGACCAATGAGCCTACCTGGATGTCCAACGTGGCCCGCCGCAGCAGGTGCCGGTTGAGGGCGGGGTACATGTTGGCGGCCGGGTGCGCCAGCGCGCAGGCGGCCTCGGACAGAAACAGCGCGGTCAGCGTGGGGAGCTGCTGGAAGGGGCGCTCCACCGACAGCCGCAGCGCACGCAGCAACAGCGCCAGCTGCGCCTTCTCCCTGCGCGCACATGCAATGCACACATCAGAATTGGTTCCAGAATCAAGGTTATTACTCTCCCCCCTCAATGCGATAATATCAACACAGAATGAATTATAATTCTTCTTCTCATTACCCGCTTGTCCTGCCAGAGGCAAGGAGTGTCTGCAGACAAGCTGCATTTAAGGGGCACCACAAATCCTACCCTTTATTGACTCGCCAGATGCAAGCAAGACAATCAACGGTGCTCTGTATTTATACCGCCCCCCGCCAGTCAGGTTTGTGAGGCAGATAAATCCCTCACAGGAAAACTATGGCAATTGAGCTCTCAACAGCAGATTTGTGCAAATTTTCAGCAGTGAACTTTTATGATGCCTGGGCGCATCATCACAGGTGACATCAAGCGGCCGCACTCTTCAAGAGGAAGGGAATGTAAACCAGGCAGGGTAAGAAATCAGACTGAGATGGTCAATCCTCGGAAATCCTGCCATCAAGCAGTCAGCTCGTGTCAGCAGCTTTGTGTGCTGTAGCTGATGAACGAGCTCCTTTGGTCAGGATAATTTGTTGAGTATATAAGCTGACAGTAGAGGGCAGCAACATACCTGAAGTTTGAGCGCTCCAGGGTGTCGGCGTACAGCGCTAGTGCCTCATAGGCCATGCCTCGGAGCGCGTCATCTGCGGACGCTAGGCAGCGCAGGAGCAGGGACAGGAGACCCCAGTTTGCCATGTCCAAGCACCCAATGCTGCCATCCCTCAGCCCCTGTGCACAGGAAAGAATGCATTGCCCAGTTTGGCAGACTATCAACTCAGTGAATGCTCAAAGATGGAGCAGGGTCAACTGGATGTCAACAGTTCAAATGGATTAGGAAAGAATATGCTTCAATGCTGTTCCTGCCTACAAGCAAGGTGCTCCCGCAGACACGGTGAAGCTAAAAGGATGTGGAAGGACTTGTCACTGCATGGAAATGAAGTGTAGGAGCTTCTCGTACCTGCAAGGTGAAGGGGACGAGGAAAGCTGGGTCATAGCCAGCAGCACTGCATGCAGGCAGGTTGCTGCTGGAGAGTGCCTCCAGTGGCTGATCACCAGCCGGTAGCAACGAGCATTGCTCAGGGAAGTGGATGACACTCAGCGCGGACCGTCGAGCATCTAAGACTGCTGTGTCTTTGATGATTGCCGCCCTGCAGCGAAAGACACATTCCCATGTCCGGGCAGTGTCTGACAACTTGCAAAGGGTGTGCCTTGGGTTATGGTAGCTATTGATGCCAGCAGACACGCAGGGAGAAGCTTTCTGGAATGCGCACCTTGCTGAAGGTTGGACAGCTTCGTCAGCTTCTGACGCAGCCTTGTGCTCTGCCCTTGCTGCCGGTCCCCACAGGAACCTGCACGACAGAAATGGACTGAATACTGTAGCAAATTGCATTATGTTGAACCTATTTTGCAGTGAGTCTGCCGCAGTGCACCCTTGAATCGTCAACCTGGCAAGTGAAGGGCGTGTTGAGGGCACTCACCCTGCCTTTGCCAGAGGCCCCGAGAAGAGCGTGGTGATGTGCAAGACAGCCATGTCTTCAGCAGGTGACGCTGCAATCTCCTCCTCACATAAGCAGCTGTTAATGAGCAGCAGCAGCAGAAGTGTGGCCCTGTCTGTAGCGCTGCATGACGCCCCGTAGCCGCTGAGCAAGACAGGCACCAGCCCTCCCAACCCCTCCTGGAGGGCTGAGGGCAGCGCGCCTGGCAAGTGATGCCTGTGCAGCTCCAGTAGAGTCTCCAGCAGCCCCACAACTTCAGCCTTGTCTGAGGTCACCTGGGCAAACAAAAGCATCCTCGCTCAAATACAGCATTGTACAATCAACAGTGCAACTATTAGATTCTAAGTTTTTGGCCTTGCTTGCAGGGCATGAGCATGATGCAGAAGCTATGTATAGCAAGGGTCAATCTTAGTATGTTTAAGACAGAGAGACCCACCATCCCAGTGTCCACAGGATCCAGCTCCACAAGGGGCAGGATTGATGACAGCGGCTGCTGCAGGTTTGCAGCCAGCTTTGGCAGCGGAGGGGGGCAGTCTCCCGGGTTGCTGAGCATCATGGGCACAAACTGGGAGTGCGAGATTAGCAACTCTGCAAGCTTGGCTGCCGTCCTTGCAATCTCGCTGCTCTTTAATTCACCTGCCACACAGCAAATTTTGAGGCAAACTTTCCTGGAGTGTAAGGACATGGAGGTCCAGGCAAGCCGCGAATGACACACTATAAGCCGCTGTGCTCTCCAGCTCAGCAGCTCTCTGATGCAAGTTACTTTCCTACATACAGGCATGCAAAACCAAGTTTCGTTCTGCAAAGTAGCGGTCCACACCTGAGATACCCTCATCACGAGCTTTGGGAATGAAGGCAGCACAGAGCCTCCGCAGAAGTGAGACTGTTGCAGCATCGCTGAACCGGTGCCGAAGGATGGACAGGGCAAGCTTGCTGAGTGCAGCACACAGCGCAGGGAATGCCTCTGCAGACACGACCGCGCCCAGGTGTGCAGCAATGCTGGTCTTGATCACGCCATCCATGTAGCCAGACAGCTGCGCACGGAGTTCTGACGCCTGCATGTGGAGAACGGTCTTCATCAGATGTTATTTCAAGTCATTTGCATGGCGGTTCTTTTCTTGGTATAATGTTACTCTGGACGAAGCTCACACTTTCTGAGCAATTCAGGCTGACCTGCTTCTGTCCGGGAACAGCAACGTAACATCAACAGGAGACCCTGTGCTGGATCAATTAGACATGAAAAGTGAAGAAACGCAGATACGCATGCTCACCGCATTGTCACCCGATTGAGGCTTCATGACCCGAGCGAGCGTCGCCGTGCAAGCCTGAGCAAAGCGCACAATGCACTCTGCAGCCACCTCCCCGCTCACACCGCTCTTTAAGACACCATGCAGCAGTACCACAGCAGTGGCCGCTTGCTGGGCTGGCAGGGGCCCAATCATCAATGCAGCTGGCGCCTCAGTCTGTACTGGAGTCGGCTGCCAGCCGTCGGCAGGGCACAAGCGCTGCAAGAGGGAGGCGGCATCAGCAGATTCACTGGGCGGTGACATGATCATGCACTGCCGCAGGACGGGCGCTGCAAAGCTGTCCAGGGAGGCAGCTGCGCCTCGGCTGACGGATACACTCGCACCTGCATTTTGGACACAACAACACATCATGAGAAATGAGAAGGGCGCTGCCATTTTAGGCCCGAAGGCTCTCTGAGTAAAGAGAAACGTTCACCTATTGCAGGATAGAAGAAACGGACGCACCAGCAGGTTTCCGCTTTGACACCATGTAGGCACTTAGGCGGTCTTTGCAGGAGAGGACAACGGGGTCCTGTTCAAGCGCTTGGGGTGCCTGGCTTGCATGCCGCAGGTATGCATGCATCAGAGGAAGCAGCAGCGCCAACGCCTCCTTCCCATCTGCTGAAAGGGCAGAAACAACAAATTTGGTCATCTTGTTTTTACTGCCACCCACACCATGGGACTCAACAAAGTTGCTTTCCAGGAATTAAGTTTTACAGAGATGCCATCAGGAATGCTCGAGCAATACTGTAAGGTACATGGAAAGATGACACCCACCTTGTGCTTGTAGGCGTGCAGGCAGAAGATCGGCGAGCGCTGCTCTGCATGGAGGCAGGGCATCGATCACGGCTGCTCCTATCCGGCTGCGAAGGTTGCTTGGCTGGGCAACGCAGAGCTCCAGGATGCCTGCTGCGCTGTCTGTCATGCACCTGTGTGCGCACAATTCGCTCATGATCCTCTCTTGATAAAAGAGCGCGGGGTGTGTCATCTACAGAGCTCACCATTAATCTTGATACATTCGCCTGGACCAGGGAGGACATGCAGTAACAGACGACATAAAGAGTCATCCCCCCCTTTGCAAGTGCGGCAATGCACCATGCCACTTTAAGGACAAGGAACCCTAGCTCTGATTGTGCAAAGACGAGAAAGTTAAGAGAAGTGACCATGCACCAAAGGTCAGTAACAAATGGCAGTGTCTTCAGGGTGCTGATGGGATAAGTTACCATGCAATCATGCTGGGCTGTGAGAAGCGCACAGAGAGCGCCTCTGCCAGGCACCTCTCCGCGGCAGCAGACTGGCCGTTGGCCACAAGAGCGGCCACAGCCTTCAACACAGCCGCAAGCGAGCCACTGTCCCTTCCGGCGGCATCTGAGGAACTGCTGCTGCGATAGGTGGCAAAGAGCCTATCCGCCAAAGACAGGCCGGCCTCAAGCAAGGCTGTTGTGGCCGCGGATGGGCTTCTTTCCTCTCCAGCTGCTGACAGTAACTTTGTGGCGAGAGCGGCCAATTGGCGGCTAGACAGATGTACTGCCAGAGTGATGCATGCATCAGCCAATGGCCAATCCACAGTGCTCTGCAACTCTGCAGCCTGGCATGATGACAGAGCCTCCACTGCCCTGCATGCAGAAGAGCACTCACATCTGGGCTGACTTGTATAGGTGTGGGACTAGAATACAGGCACATATAAAGCTCATCCTCATATATAACTTCGTCAGGCTGGACAAGTCCCAGGCCGTCATCCAGTTATAGAGATGAGTACATGGTCATTCCTATGGGACTTACCTGTCAAGGAATGGCCTGGTCAGTCTCTGGATGGTGTCAGCAATGTCCTTGGAGATGCCAGGAGCAGTGCTGCCAGAAAGCAACTGCGAGAGGAGCTGTGTGATTTGTCTGTCGCGCTCAGCTGTCCATTCCAATTTTTTGAATCTAAGAGCGTCCTTAGGCGCTGTCAGGTACTCGGCCAAGGCAGGGTGGCCCAGGATTGCAGCAAGCACAGCGGGGGGTGTATCAGGATGGATGCTGCCCTCAACACCTGCCTGCATGACCGCATACAGCTTTTATGACTATTCAAACAAAGGCAAGCATCTACGATGTAAGGAGGGAGCTCCTTGTGGTTTTCAGGGATAGGCTGCATGTGTCTGGCAAATCTGAGGCAAGGCACACCTTCAGGCCAGCAGTGACCAGCTCAAAGAGAGCCGTCAAGGTGGAAGGGTTGCTGGCATGTGGGACGCAGGCCAATGCAGCCAAGATAGGCACTATGGCCTGTTGTGGGGATGCTGTTAGTAATCGCTCATGCAGCCGCTTGAGCAAAGGCACTGCTTCCGCCTCGCCTGGGCATGCACCATCACATTCAATGAGTATGTAAGACATGATAAGCAGCAGCCCAGGAAAGCTCCTGATGTCCTGGAATGTAAGGTGTGGGTGCCCTCAGTCCCGAAAGATGATTGTCATATTCATCATTGATTGGTACCGACCAAAGTCCCGTCAGTGTTTGTTGTGACTTCGTGTAGTCATCACCGGGCACCCAATTATCCTTGACACAAGCTTGCAGCAATCATTACTGCTGCGCCTGTCAGACATATAAAAGGCAGCAACAATGCATGAACGATATAACAGCGTTTTTGCAGCAGGGTGTGCTCACCTGGCAGTGACATGGCGGTAAGCAGCAACAGTGAGCAACATTAATTAAGCTATTTGGAAGAAATCTAGTGAGAGAAGTTTGTTGTGTCAAAATCGTAAGGTGTGGGTGCCCTCAGTCCCGAAAGATGATTGTCATATTCATCATTGATT
>JADEYI010000224.1_pt1 | contig 101836 bp, 152 predicted proteins | sample 8542331 | NCBI WGS metagenome assembly JADEYI01 (sample SAMN16510988, study PRJNA670497) | mine drainage metagenome | isolation source: biofilm near Copperflume 1 | place: Germany: Marsberg coppermine Kilianstollen | collected 2018-02
ATTGGGTCTTGCTTGGATCTGGCGAGTCCAACAAGGGGTAGGATTGTGGCAGCCTAACTGCAGCTTGTCTGCAGGACGCACCTTGCCTCTTAAAGCGTGTAATAGTAACAGTGATAATAATAATAATAATAGCTTGCTTTAGAGAGAGCGCACCTTTCTGGGGATTTGTTTACGGCGATGATGCCCTTGGAGCGGAACAGGTCGACGCCCTGCTCCATCATGAGGCGGCTCAGCCATGCGTTCAGGCGGTGGCCCTCGCACTCGCCCTCCACCTCAAATCCTACGGACGTCACGCGGTCGTCGTGCTTGTGCTCGCCGCCCGTCTGCGCTCAACACGATAACATTCGAATTTCGATCTGAATCCTGACTGGTCTGAATGCTGTAACAAAAAGAGCTATGAAGCAGTTGTACAACATGTTGCCCGATTGGTAGATACAGGCTTGCCATGCAGTCAGAGGCTGTCAAATTTGTGCACAAGCCATTCAGCTGTTGCAAAGCAGTGAATATACCCTCTTCGAAGAGGGCACTGCATGGCAGGGCTTCACACTGGCTTGTGGCTCAGGAAACCATTAATCTGCTGTGGAGCCCGCCAGCCAAGACACAAAGGGGTGGCTCCCGTAAAGGCAGCATTCATTTGTGTAACTCATCAGATTCAGCATTTTCCTTGGAGGAGGCTTGACAGCAGTGCCATCATTGTCCCGTCTCGATGTCCAATGAGAATCGATGCATGCCATGTGAGAATCGTGCATAAGAAAGAGAGCAGCAGGGAGGCAGGCGCACGTCCAAGAAGTTGGGGTCCATTTCCAGGACCTTCTCCAACTGAAAACCCCTGATGTTGATTATTTTGTCCAGGTCCACATTGCACTTGACTGTGCTGATCACCTCCACAGACGCATTGATGGCCTGCATGGCAGCACACCGCATTCCCATCGGCTCAGCCTCCACGCTGCGCCTTTGATTGGAGGAAATTCGGATGAGATGAAACAGATGGCGCTTTGGCATGTGTCTGTCTAGTAGATGTGCACTTCACCTTTCCAAAATCTCCTGCTCATTTCATGCCCGCCATGAAATCTGCTCTTGCCAACTTTCATGTCGAAATGCATGCTTTTCACATCTGCACAGGGAGCAACTGCACAACAGCAACTGCACCTAGTTTGTCCAAGGTTGATGGCAGCCGCAGTGGGAATACCTTGATGCGCGCGGTGATGCGTTTCTGGTCGTCTTCGGACACCAGGTCAGCTTTGTTGAGCAGGATGACGTCAGCAAAGGCCACCTGCTCCACCGACTACGCACCACCACCACTGAAATCATTAGTAATGCAGGAAAGGACACCTCATATGATGAGACCCCTTGCGTCACAGCTCCTCAATCCAGTTCTGGCAGATCGATCAGGACACTGGGTCTCGCAGCACAGCCATATTAAAGTCAAATGCATTGTTGTTCCCTGCGTCAGAGTTTCTCTCTTGTCTGCTTGTAATATGCTGCCCAGGGCGCCTGCCTCAGTTATTCTGCAAAAGGCAGGGCTGCACCATATTGGCATTGACCGTGACAAACTGTTGTTTAGAAGTCAGACTCTGAGCTCGGAGCTATGCAAAGAAGATTTCACACCTCGTTCTCGACCCCCTCTGGCTTCTCCTCGTCCAGGTGCTGCTCGATGTGCTTGGCATCCACAACCGTGATTATGGCGTCCAGCGCCAGCCGGTCCGCCAGGCTGTCGTCCACAAAAAAGGTCTGCGCGACCGGCGCCGGGTCGGCCAGGCCGGTGGTCTCGATCAGGTCGCGTCGAATCGGTCCTTGCGCTTCAGCAGCGTGTTCAGGATGCGCACCAGGTCCCCCCGCACTGCGCATGGAAAGTAAAAATTCAGAAACGGCCCCGGCGGGGGCCGGTAAAACTACTGAGCACCGTGCCCATGGTTAATTGGGTCTTACTTGAATCTGGCGAGTCCAACAAGATTTGGACTGTGGCAGCCTTTAACTGCAGCTTGTCTGCAGGACGCACCTTGTCTCTTGGCAAGAAAAGCGTGAAGAAATAATAAAAGTAGTAATAGTAATCATCATCATGATAATGATCATAATGATGATGTGGGGGTTGACCCTGATAACGAATCACTAAGCAGAAAATTGCCCACGCGCACTCTTTTGAGAAAGAATGACTGAGTGATGGGAACAGCTGTAGTGTTCCTGTCGTGCCTTCCTGCCAGCACAAGTTGGAGCCAATCTAGCCCAGATCAGTGCATTTGCTGCTGCTGTCACGCAGTCTCATGGAAGTGGGTATCATAGAGCTTGTGAGGCTCAGAGAGAGGACACAGGGCATGCTCAGCTTTTTGTGGGCCTTGAGGCAGTTGTCCCACAGCACATGAGTAATTCAGGACGTCGAATGGGAATCTGGACTTTAAAGGCTCACCGGTGCAGCAGATGCAGCCGTTGTTCATCTCGATGACCTCCTCCTTGGAACGCAGCACCAGGGCATCATCAATGCCCACCTCACCTGAGCAAATTCACCAAATCAGCGTCAAGAATTTGCAAAAAAAACCTTTGAGCTCTGCTGAATGCCACAGCAACGTGTGTGCTGAAGAACAAAGGCAGATGAGCCTTGCAGGCCGCGTTTATCTCCTCAGTGTCAATCGTACTTACAAGAAAGCCGATTACTCTGGCGTGCTTGATGCACTGGGCCTCACCGAACTCATTCTCGATGACAGCGATCTTCTTGCCGTGCTGGCCAATGAGGATGTGGTTCACCAGGGTCGTCTTGCCTGCGCCAGCGTCCAAAATCTATCATTTATGGAGACTTGTGCACTTTAATAGATATTTGGATCCTTTGCGAAGCATTCGTGAAACAAGGCGCCTGCACGATCCATCAGTGAAGGTCTTGCGTCCGCACACCGGAACCGAGAAACCCCGTCACAACGCTGACGGGAATCTTGGCGTCGGGGTCATTCATGGCTGCCATATTTGAGTGGTAGTTCAACGTTCCGCGCGATCGCAGGTGGGCGTTGCACAAGAGCGAATATTTTGTGGGAAAGGGCGCAACGCCCGGTGTGTGGAGGGCGCGTGTGGCCTGGGGTCGATGCAACTACGTACACGGCCGTTCTCTTATCTAAAAGCTTGCTGAGAACGTTGCCTTGCATCTGTGCAGCACATCTAAGCGCTTGCTGGATCGATCTGGGCTGTCTGTTTCGCAATTTGCGGAACGAACCTCGATCCACTGAGAATTAGAGGCCCGTTGTTCCTCGGTCCGTTCTTTAGACCCCGGCCCGTTGTGCGGCACGCGCAACAAATCCAAGGTTTTGCTCCCACATTCTCCCTCATTGTGATGTGTCTACTGCTGCAAGGTTGCTTAGATGGATCCTTTGGACAGCTTTTGCATAGTCGGGTGTGAGTCGCAATGGCGGCACCTGCTCTTGAACCCTTCGAGGGTGTGGCAGCTCTTAGCCAGGAGCTGATCTGCTGCGTGCAGGCATCCACTCATAAGCATGACCGGTGTAGAGTTTTCGAAAACCAGCTGTACGCTGGCTGACGGAGCCTCGGATGGCTCCCATGTCTTCGCCCTGCAACTGCGCACCGGAGGCCTGTTCATCATTTTGGTTGCTAGCGCAGCCGGCGCGTACTTGCCTCTCCTAATCCGACATGGCCGCCTTCCAAGATTCTTCCTTTTTGGTCAAGCGTTTGCTGGTGCGTCTTTTGATCTCGCCTCTCCTTCTTTGTTCAGGGCATGCCACTGGGATCGGTGTTGAAACAGGCTCTTGTGACCTTGCTCCATAAGCCTTTATCTACGTTCCGTCGAAGGGTCTTCAATAGTCCGCATGGAAGATTTGCACAACTGGACCGTGACTAGCTCCTGATCAAGGACATCCCATTGTCCAAATCGAGAGCTCTTAGCAAACGTCAACATGAACACCTGACTGTGGGTGCAGCCGGCGTGGTGCTGGCGACCGGCTTCGTGCACGTGCTACCAGATGCACACGCAGCCCTCAGCAACCCCTGCCTCGAGTTCTCCACCGACTACCCTTGGGCGTTCACCCTGGCAGCCTTCGCAGCCATCCTGACCCTGGCCATCGAGGTGGCAATCGCTGCTGTGCTGCGCGCTGGCCTCACCCCCGGAGGCCTAGACGTCGAGCATGCGGTGGGCGCCAACCCTGCCAACATGCATTCTCAACTTTCCCTCTGTATTTGCTGCCTCTCCTCACAACAGAATGGCTGGCCAACACGCATGTCAACGGAGCACGCAGCTTGACAGCAAGTTAAGAATCTAATTTATAGTGGTTAGCAATTACGGTGTTTCTGCTTTGCTGACGGACGAATGTGTGTGTCATTGAGACATGCTTGCACCTTGCATGCAAGCTCTGTGTAGCTACTGACATCAGCACAGTCCAGCAGTCAAATGACTACGCACTGCTACCCACTCTGGGGCTGACAAGGCTCTGCATGTGCCGCTGAGGAAAGTCACCGAGAGGCTGACAAGGCTCTGCATGTGGCGGCAGGCGCCAGAAGATTACGACAAGGAGCATGCGCGGGCGCAGGCGACAGTCATGTCGTACACTCTCGAGGCGGGCATCATTTTCCACTCGATCTTCATCGGCATCGGCTACGGCGCATCCACCAGCCTGGACGTCGTCCGGCCGCTCACCATCGCGCTCGCATTCCACCAGGCACGCTCCGTCCACCCAATCTTGAGGGGGGCCAGGATATAGCCTGCCCAAAGTGTATTCGAGCTGCAGAAAGAGAGGCTGTAGAGCTCCAAACAGCAAATATTATACAGATTGACGCGGTGAAGGATATTTGCACATGATCAGGCAGATTCCTGCGTGCGGACCATCTCTAGTTTTTGGACCATCGCTAGTTCAGCTTTGTTACAGCGTGAGACTGGCGCAAGTTTTTCTGTTGGCAACGGCATTCAATGCGCCTTTGACTTTTCGGCCGTCCTGACATTTCAGCAGTCTGTCTGCTGACATCGTTGCATGACACTGCAACTGGAGACGGCTGCATAGCGCAGACATGACAGTCATTATAGCCTCACCCTGATTTGTCATCAGGAATCAAGAATCCTTACATGCAAGTGCAACTGCCCCAAGGCAGCGCACATGCGCAAGTACAGAATCTGCCTTATATTGAATCGCAGACAGGATCCGACAAACCTGAGGTCGCTTATTCAAGATTCCCTGCATGAGAACAGGGGTTCGAGGGCCTGGCGCTGGGGTCATCCTTTGTGGCGGCAGGCTACAACAACCTCAAGTACGCGCTGATGGCGGCCGCCTTCATTCTGATAACGCCCCTGGGCGTTGCCATCGGCATGGGCATCAGTGCCAGCTTCAATCCCAACTCCAAGGCCGCCCTGGGCTCTGAAGGCGCCTTCAACGCCATCTCTGCAGGCAAGGCCTCCTGGCTGGGCTTTATAGCGCTGCAAGGGGTATCATCATCATCACATGCTTTTCCTACCAAATGGCAAGGTACGTCCTGCAGACAAGCTGTAGTTGAAGGCTGCCACAGTCCTACACCTTGTTGGACTCGCCAGATCCAATCAAGACCCAATCATCCGTGGGCACGGGGCTCAGTATTAATATCCCCCCCGCCTGCCGGGGCCCGCACCCCACCAGCCGGGGCAAAAGGTACATCAGGATTTGAATCCCTGGATGATGACTACCCTGCGGGCGGAAGTCTCTGAAGGCAAGGCTCCTGCTGCAAGAGCCATTTCGGCGTCTTTCAGGGTCGTGTCGATGGCAGGCTCTGTGCCGATATCTCAGATCTCCAAAAAAGCAGGCCAACAGTGCATTCAAGCCTGTATAAAGCTCATTTTTTAAGAGCTGCTTCAGCTTTCTGCACATTTAACCACTGCCATGAGAAACCCACTGCGACAAGATATGACACAGCATGGTATGCATGCTTTTGCGAGCGGACTGGCCAGTACTGACAGGTGTTCCTTTGATTGCAGGCATACTTATCCATACCGCCCTGGTGGGCTTGCTGCATCCCTTATTCACAGCTGGACAGGGCAATCCGCCACTGAAGGGGTGGCTCATGGCATTTGCAATGCTATTTGCTCTGGGAGGCTGTGGCGCTATGGCCATCATTGCCATCTGGGCATGATGTGAGAAAGAGTCTTTCTCACATCATGCAGCATGCAAAGAATAGAAGAATAGAATAGACTTTCTGAAAGACCCAGCTCTGCTGAGTTTGCTTTCATTGTAAGGGTTGTGACAATTGATGCACGCATCTGCAGAGTCCAAGCAAAAGCTGCTTCAGGAACGAGCTTTTGGATACTGTGCCACAGTGATTGTGCAATCTTGCATGTTGTGAAATGAAGGGATGTGGGCACTGGCAAAATGTGCTGTCATCCTTTGGCACATTTGCAGTTTATTCTGAATCACGTGCGTGCACCTGTCGTTGATTGAGCATCTTTAAAGCACATCTGGTCAATTTGTGGCTGGCCACACATGCGAAGCCATTGTCTGACACTGGTATATCGAGTACAGCATAAGCATAAGCAGATCATCTCAAACCTTGAGATGATCTGCTTAACGATCTACATTATAAGCAGATCATTATATATCAACAAGGTTCATATTTTTGAAAAATTAATCATGGATGCTTTTTGCCCAGCATTGCTTACTCTCAATCCCACTGGTCAGTAGACTGGAATGTTGCATGGACCGCATTCAACAAGTTTGCAAGGTCACATATTGTTGTAAATAAAGCTTCTGAGATCTTGGCTGAGGCAAGCAGACACCACCCATGTCTGGGACTTCCAGTCCCATCGGTGCAGCTGTCCGGTCGCAAGATCATACCTCTCCAAAGTGTTGTGACAAGAGCCCACCGGGTCTTCACCAAATAAAGAGCCTTTCCTGGCAACCCCCGCCACGGGCGTCCCACAGATGTGCACTTCCACAAACCTCAAAGCATCATTCCACAGCCGGAGCCAGGCAATGCGGAAAACCTGTGCAGGTAAAATGAAGTGTTTTTATCACATGCTTTGCCTCCCATGAGGTAAGGTGTGTCTGCAGACAAGCCACAGGTAACGGCTGCCACATTCCTGCCCCTCGATGGACCAGCCAGATTCAAGCAAGACCCAATTCACTGTGAGCACAGTGCTCAGTATTTTACCGCCCCTCACCAGTCAAGACTATGCGATGACACTATCAGGATAACTGCTGCTTCAACTACGTACACTGTTGCAATGGCAAAGCTGAACTGGATTTGTCACAAAGCAGCAGCACGCCAAGTCTAGCAGCAGAGACTCCTGCTGAAGGGCCCACCAAAGTGCTTTGATACGATCTGGAAGATGCTGAGGTTCAGTGACTGGCCTTACCTTGAGAGGTGAGTGGTCCATGTCACAGGCGTCTAGGGAGATTTGTCTGAGCAGCCTGCACGCCTTGAGTTCTGGCAGTCTAAATGTGGACGCTGGTGTTGCACAGTGTCGCAGTGTCAGGGTCCGTAGCTCTGAGCAAGCCTGCAAAAGCACATGTCCAGGGCAATGGAATTGCATACAAAACAAGTGAAGAGGCGCCCGGTGACTTGTGTCAGATTTGACTTGTGTCAGACGCCCCCTAAAACATGCACATAACATTCATGAATAACGCCAGCCACAAGCAAATTTCAAGTCAACAAGGCAAGTGCTTGCGGCAACAAGCCAGAAGTTCGCTTGCCAGCTGGAAGGCAAAGGATCCTGCATCATGAATTGGCTTCTGACTACAACTGTGCAGCTGCTTTCAATGTTCAGCCTTGAATCATGACTAATAATTTTGCAGAGGCCTTTCAGGAAGTTTTTGTATCTATGGCATGGACACAGGTAATACAAATTGTAGAATTTGCTACTCACCGTGACCATATGAAGAGCTTCAATGCCTCTTGCGGAGCTGAAAATGTCGCAATACACCAGCGCTAGGTGTTCAAGGGTGTCTGCGTGCAATTGGATGGATGACGCGGCGTCTGGTGTGATAGAGGAACACCTCGCAAGCTCTAGAGCATGCAGCTGTGCGACTGACCTGCATAAAAGATGCACAAGGATCACTCAGTCTATAAGCAACAGAGGATTGAATGGAATGCAATGTAACACAGTGATCGGTATGGCTTTGAGAGGATAGTCATGGGAATTTTCCCATGCACCGAGTCAAGATAGTGCCTGCATAGTTGAAGCAAGAACTTGTGTCAAATCGCCGCCCGCTGCCAGGAATGCAGCGCTACCACAGCCCTACGCACCTAGACAGGCATGCAGCTAGGCCTTGGTCGGTGAGATGCTGTGCGCCGCCCACAATGCGCAGTTCCTTCAGCAGCAGCAGCGGCCGCCGGCTCGCAAACGCTGCACCCAAGTCGTCCCCAAAGGGCCCAGAGCAGCGCAGTAGCTGCAGCACTGTCAGGCTTCGGCATGCTCTCACCACCTTGCATACGCCTGCATCACACGCCTTGCCTCATTCCGATGTGATACATCACATCAGGGAGATGTCAGATTCAACAGGCGTACTAAGCAACGCCCTGCTCACATCCCAAGAAATGGGGCTCGGGAGCTGCGCCGTCCTCTGATCCTGACTGCTTGTGGTGGGCGGAGTCTGCTGCTGGTAAGTTGATACTTCAAGCCAAGGTGTTTGCCAAGATTCATCATGCAGTGCCAGGTAGGATAAAGAGCAAATCTTGGAGCCAACTGAAGATCTGAACAGTCGTGCAGGTAAAGTTGTGACTGGGAATCCCACCAGTCTCAGACACCATGGCAAATCGCAGTACCAGCCGCTGCAGGTGTGGGCACAGCAGGGACACAGTCTCCAGGTCAGCGTCATTTATCTGGGCGCCTAAGCCGATTGTCAGGGAGGTCAGAAACTCGCTGCCACCAATCGCTGCGCGCAGCAAGCCGCTGTTGAAGCCCCACCCGACCTGTGCAGCAGATGCGACAGCTGAAAGTTGGGCACTGCGATAGCAAATTTGCGGGCTGCAATAAGGCAAGTCTGGCGCAGTGTTGGACCAACCAGCAAAACCTATATTCTCACTCATAGAACACATGCTGCAAAATGAGGACGATGCAGTCAGGTATGAACTCACTGTGAGGTGATGCAGACTGCATTCAAGAGTGGGCTGCGAAGCAGACGACAGCTCTGCAACCTCATCCCCACCATCTGCCCCCAGAAGGCCTGCTTGCCCCAACTGCTCCTGCAGCTGCAGCTCTGATCCTGCATGGTTGAAACTCCTTTACAGGCGCTGGCCATGCAAAGCAAGCTGCTGATTGTTTCATAAATTTGCATGGATGCAATGGTCCCATTGCAAGAGAACATATAGACAATTTTCACCTGCCACGCTCTTTAATCCCAGTGCTGAGAAAGATCTCAGGCTCACGGCTGTGTGCAAGAGGGTTGCCACAGTGTCAAGCAACTCTGAGGGCGATGCTCCTTCCATCTCAGGTTCTGATATATCCAGAGTGTGTAGATTTGCTACCACCCTTTTAGCAGCTGTGTTGCTCCACAAATCCATAAAGAACCCCGCAAGCTGTGTGCCTCCCATCAACAAACCTGCAGAATTCTCATATCGTGGTTACAGTGCCCATTAGCTATTCTTGGTGTTGAATGGAGCCTGCCAGTGCATCGGTCCTACTATGCATCTCAAGCTTCCCGAGGCCAGAAGTGCTGTGTTACTGCAACAGAGTACACTGCATGTGGCTCTGAACAGGTGAACATACGCACCCTTAAGTTTTGACATGCGCGCCAGGGCTGTCAGATACTGCCCCTGTTCCTCCCCAACACATGCAGCGCCCACTCCTATGCATCCTGTGACATCTATGTGTGTGATGCTGCCACTGCAGCTGTCAGCAAGTGCCTTCCACGTCTGTATTCCTGTGCACAGATGAATACTGAGATGCAGTTTGTAGTAAAACAAGCGGCATTTTGTCATATTTGTCATAAAATGCATGGTCTGATGCACACCTATAGGTAGATTTTGGGCAGCAAAAGAAATCAAATTGGGCAGCAGCCTCAGGAGTTTGCCGAAAACGGCATCCTCTTGCGGAGAGAATTCTTTTAATATCTCTGGCACGCTGAAGTCCAATTTGGTGAGACCATCCCATATCTGGTGCTGCAATGGTCACCAACCGATCCAATGAACATCCAGTAAACACACATTCTGTTCAAGTTGTGCTTGCATGCAGACGCATGCTTGTTGGAGGTTGGAATGCCCATGTCCTTGTGCTCAGAAGTCTGCACACCTTGATCATACCACCCAACGTCACTCTGACTGCAGAGTACAGTAGAAAGACAAGCTCCTCCAGTCGCAGCTTAGCCAACCGACTTCCCAGCAAGAAGGAGGTCCATTGATCTGGTTCCAGATTCTGATCACCAATATTTACATATAGACAACGGACATCTCCGATCCGGCTAAGCAGGTCCACAAGATGCTGCATGCCACATCTCATACTGTCAAATGCCCGGCATCATGGATAGCACATCATGGACAGCAAAGCACTTCCTCTTCCTCAGCAGGTGTGACTTAGATGCCAGCATGCATGCGCACTGTTGTAAGTGGGTTGTGTGACGAGGTTGCAATTTCTGAGCGCATCCTGACGACACTGAGCGGTTTGTGTTCTGCATCATAGTAAGCCGCAAAGTCCAGGCTTGCAAACATAATTTTCTTATCCGTGCCTGCCACTGCACAACAGATTTCCTCAATTTCCATGCATGTGCACCTGCAATCGGAAGGAGTCTAGTAAAAGAAGCCTCCGGCAAGTACCAAGACATCTGAGATCTATGAAGTGACACGTACAGGTTAGCTGTGACACAGCTTCTTCCTTCATTGCAACAAGATCGCTCCATCCCCTGGCACAACAGAGAACAAAATGAGAGATTGATACTCGGCTTGTACATACATTTGGGCGGGGACGAGTGCAACACCATACTCACCCCTCATTCCATTCTCTGTGCAGAAGCTTGCGCCGCCGTAGTGCATCAATATTGCTCCCATCTGTGGCGAAATCTCTTTATTCATGTGGAGTGCAAGTGCCCCCAGGACTGCAGACTGAAATGCTACAGCAGATGTAGGATGAAAACGTTACTAATGGCAACATTTGCTGAGCCCAACAGAATCTCAGCAACGACTTAGTGTACAGGGGCAAACCTGGCGTGACCAGCACTTTGTCCACAAGGAAGCCTAGACGCTTGCTGGAGCATCGAAGCGCAATAAACGTCTCTGTGTCGTGGCCAGTGAGTTTTCGCAACACATTTTCGAATATTTCCTCTGGAAGATCCATCAATGCAGTTTGCTTCACCATTCGCCCGGCCTGCTTTAGTAAAACTGCTTCATGCCCATGCCAGATGCCAGATGGAAAGTGTCTTAGACAAGGGTTTCACTTAGAGCAAAGGTCATAGGAGAGAAGATATTGCCTGGATAAGAATTACTCCGTATCTGTTGGCGTTATCAGGAAAGTTTCTGTGTGCAATATCGGACATGCATCAGTCATCATGCTTCATGCACAAGAATGGTCTACTTTGGCTATGCTCCCAAATCTTCTTCCTGGGATGCTTCATACCTTGCATTACAAAATTCGAAATTGCTCAGAATATTCTTCAAGTTTGAAGAGACTCGTCGCTTGCATCCAAGTGCTTTCCAAGGCCATCAGCCATCCCTGGACATCCCATTTTGTCTTCACTTCCTACTCGGCAGGGGAGTTGCTGTGTATTGTTCCAGCTTGTACACTTGTGATTTTTCAAAGCATCAGCGAGTCAGGAAAGCGGCGTCAAAGCATTCCATCCGGCGATTTGGGGAAACGGCATGGGCCTAAAACAAGATGACGCCCAGACAGGAATATGAACACTCAACAGGTGAGAGTTGACGCCTGAAAATAAAAGATGAGAATCGATGGTTGTTGCTGATTGCCGTGATCTGGTGTCTGGGGTCAACAACTCTACTTCCTGGACTGAGCACTTTGTGAAATCCTGCAGGCCTCCATCTCCACGCGGGTGAAGATTTGGTTTGATGCTATCCCGCTAGTCACCAGGTGCGACATGTCTACGCTTCAACTTGCCTGCTCCCTTTTTTGACACACTTGGCATAACATATCAGGACACATGTGCAGGTCTGTGCTGGTTCTCTGCGTGGGAGTCTACATCTGTGGCCTCTTGACGGGCTTTGACGACCATGCGGCTGTCTGCCTAAACCCTCACATCCTTGTGGAGAGGTTTCAGGTCTTCAGGTGAGTGCGCTGCACCCACTCGGAGGTGGCCACATGGTCAAAATTTTCTGCGTCTTAGGAAGGTAGCATGCATCAAAATCTCATTGATAAGCGTGTTTGCGCTGCATGTGCCAGGCTGTTCACATCAGCATTCTTCCATGCGGGGCTGCTGCACATCGGCTTCAACATGCTGGCATTTGTGCCCGTTGCCACGTCACTGGAGCGCCAAATGGGCTCCCTGCAGACCCTGCACCTGCTCCTCATGCTCATCCTTGTGGGCGACATCTTCTACATCTCAGCCTCCTACCTGGCATCATTTGTGTGCGCTCCAGATTCCCAACTTCCTAGGCCGCACCTGCCCAAAAATGTTTGACATTTTGCCTGGAAGCCCTTTCAACTTGTTCTGGATGCAGCGGCCTTGTAGGATATGCTGAAGTCCCCTGCCAACTACAAGGATATCTAAATGCAGTTTCACACTACATATTCACATGCGCATACATTTTTCATTGAATTTGAAGTGGCCTTGGCAGGTGACTGCACACGCTGACACTGGACTCCTGACATGCAGGCTGGCAGATGCGCGCAGCTACCTGGCCAGCTGCACGATAGGTCTGTCAGGGGCAATTTTTGGGCTGATAGTGGTGGACAACGCATGCAGCGGCGCGCAGACCCGCTCCATCTTTGGCATGTTCACAGTTCCAGCCAAGTGGTACCCCTGGGCGCTGCTGGTATTCTGGCAACTGCTCATGCCGGGGGTGTCTTTCCTGGGACACCTGGGGGGTGTGTTGGCGGGGCAGGCCTACGTGTGGGGCTGGCTTCGGTGGCTGATGCTGTCAACCTCAGCCTACCAGGTGCTGCCTGCAAGCAATCTTACCTTGCCCATATATGTAACGCGGAAATACATTCTTCCACACTCAGCGCCCACAGCAATACAGGAACCTTATCTGAAAGGAACGTGCCTTCTGTTCTTCCAATTCAGCGATCTCCATGTGCGTGCTCAATAATATATTGCACCTTGTGGTCAAAATAACCTAATGGCACATGTCAACGTGAGCGATGCTCGATGCTGGATCAGCTTTCCATCCAGTTGCTGCAAGAATCGTCACCTCACCTCCCCACATGGCCGCTCAAGAAATATCGCCTGCTCTTGCAAGGATTACAGTACTGGAAAAATGCCTTGTGTTTTTATCAGGCGGCGGAGGGGTGGAGGGGGCTGGACTGGTGCAGGCGCTGGGACTGCTACATCGCGCACACGGGAGCGGGGGCCCACCCCCCAGCCATGCAGCTGCCGACCAGCTACAACGCTAGCGTGCAGGCAGGTCCTCGGAAGCCTTTCACACTTGCCAGTCTGAGGCACTGGCGAAGCCATATATAACTGCCAAAATTCTTGCCTGCCGGGCAGCTGTCGGGCCGGTACTGGGTACCAAGAGCGGAAAAAATTGCCGGTATTACCTAAAAGCTAATGGTACCCGTCACTCATCAGATGCTTTGCGTGCAGGCGGACTCCGGCCTGGCCGGCGCGCTGCAGCGACCGGCCGCGTGGCTGCAGAGTACGTGGCCGTCCCCTCCGCGCGGCACCGGCAGCGGCAGCGGCGGTGGCGGCGGCGGCGGCGAAGCCGGGAGGAAGCCTGCCGGGCAGGCGGGCAGCAGCACGGGCAGCTCTGGGCAGCCCGGCAGCGGACCCTTCAAGGGCAGAGGCCACACCCTGGGTGACTGCCTTCCTACTAGAATTGCTCCACATCAAAATTTGCCGAGATTTTTACCGGAAGTTTTACCACTAGTCGATATGTAGTGGGCTCCATGACCATAGTGCTATGCCTGCAGATCACAAGCGACCCAGCTGCAGCTCTTTGTCTACTATATGTTTTTTTCAACATAAGCCCAGGACAGATGCCATGTGCATGTTTACAATTTCTAAATCCTGTCATGTTTGATCAGGTGGGACGCCAACGGTGCCTCCGGCCAGCGCGGCGGCGGCTGCAGCGGCAGCTCGGATGGCCAAGGATGGCGGGGGCAAGAATGGAGTTGCTGGTGCCGGAAGCAAGGCAGACGCCAAAGGCAACAGCCACAACATGCAGCGGATGCTGTCAGTGCAGGTGAATGCAGACTCCCTCTGAAATGCCTTGAGCAATTCTAAAGCATTGCTCCCTGCAAGGCCTGGACAGAAGACAAGAAGTTGATTTGTGAAGCATATGCTGAAGTGGGCTGTATTGTTCTTACGGGGTTTGAGCTGGGTTCTTTGGTGTGTATTCTCGCTAAATGTCTTGGCTGTCTGCAGGCGCAATGGAAGCTGGGTTGCAGCAGCTTGCAGCAATGGGCTATGAGGAAGCAGCGGCAAACACAGCCCTTTCTGCTAGCGGGGGAGACGTGGCAGCTGCAGTGGAAATGCTCAGCAAGTTGTGAATTGTCTACCTTGCTGGCAGCAAGTTGCTACGTTGTACCGTGCAACTTGTGCGCCAATGGGCTGTACTCGCCTCAGTCGGTAATGAGAGTTTGCAATGCTGCATGGAAACTGTACATGTATATGTCACTTGACATTGTCAAGCACACCCATGGTCAGACTTCTCAAGACATTATCGATGAAGCAGTTGATCAAATGCTTCTCGATAATGATTGTATGGTAAGTGAAATTTAAATGCAACTATTCCATGAACAGCAATAACATCTTCTTCAAAAATCAAAATTAAAGATAATGAAATGCCATTAAAATCAATTAGCGGCCTGCACAAGGTCCAACCTTCCTCTTATGTACACATCATGATATGCATCTGCTTCTGGGTAGAAGTAAATCATATAATGATAGGACTGTACATGTGACAGTGTAGACAAGGGGCACAATCCAGATGTGCTCAAGTCATTTGACGGGCATGCCCTCTGCTCTTTGAGCACATCTGCTTGAAGCGTGCTGCTGAAGCACACTGTAATAATATGGCTCTAGCCTGTTCAGTCATTAAAATGCAGTGCCATGTGCCAAGACATGTGCACACCACCCAATTCGCTGACGGCTAGGTTGTCAACAGGGGCATTGGCCAGCCCATGGCTAGCCTCTTGTTTGATGCATCTATTTCTGACAGAACAGCTGGGCGACCGACACCCCTAATGATATGGCAGTTTCAATGTCCCGCGTGTACAGGATTAACGCGGTGTCGAGAGGGGTTATGTGATATCGAGAGACCCCCCGTCAAGGCTTCTCATGGGGGCTCTTGTAGCCCTTCTCTATGCGCCTGATCAGGCGTGCAGGATTGCCTGCCACCAGGGTCCAGGGCTCCACATCCTTGGTCACCACAGAGCCAGCGCCAATTGTGGCTCCCTCCCCCACTGTGACTCCGCCTGCATAAAAAGTCAGTGAACCCACATCAGTCAGACGGAGTTGAAGTTCCATGGCGGACATGCTACAGTGGAGCACACAGAAATGCTCGAAACACGCAATTTGCAGCCAGCGTCTCTGACAGCGTCCATGGAGAACCTCAACACTTACTGGTACGAACGCTCCTTTGCAAGCTGAGCCTAGAGTATTTACTGGCCGTTTCAGAGTGTTACTGTTACACAGAACGGTGTTTCTCTCACCTAAGATGATTGCGCTGCCGCCAATCCAGACATTATCACCGATGGTGATCCCCCGCGCATATTCCGGTCCCCTCAGGCCGTCCCTGACAGAGGGGTCCAGTGGGTGAGCCGGGGGGTACAGCTGCACCATTGGGCCCATCAGAACCTGCACAGCACTTTTATCATTCGAAGTGAAATTCTGATCATGCCATGGGGTGAACCTCAGAAGTGGTATCATGCAGCCCGTCAAGATTATCCGAAATATATATAGGATAGCCGCGCGCACGTCCTTGCCGATCTTGATAGGGGCGCAGTCCAGAAAACAGCAGTTGAAATTCATGTAGCAGCCCGAGCCCATTGTGATGTTGTAGCCCTAAAAAAACAGGAAAAAGTCATCTGCCAGTACTGCGCAGGGTCACACTGACTTTGATTGACAAGGTGCGTCAACGTGACAAAGAGATGGATCTAGTGCAGGGCGTTTGCTCACATAGTCCACAGTGAAGGGCGGCTCAATGAAAGCTGGCTTGGTCACGTCCATATTGCCATGGAGCATGCGCTTGAGTATCTCAAACCGCTTGTCCTGCTCATCACCTGCAACATAGAAATCAATGGCTATAAGGCAGCCTCACAAGTGCTGGAGGACGCCTGGTGACCCCACAATCTTGCTCCTCAGACAGGGTGATCTGTGGCATTTAGACCTTTATGCACTTGATTGGATTACAGCCCCCTGAAAAATTGTAATAATGTAAGATACCTGTGGTGCGGTTGTACTCATCACAAATATGGCGTGCTGCAGTGCGTTCTGCAGCGAGCTGTTGATCGCTTGCAATATAGAACCTTTCGGCGATCATCTTCTCCTTCTCGGTTGTCATTGCTTTTCTTCTGCACCTGCTTGGCACTTTATCTAAATAAGTTCAAAGCTGTCGCTGATCTCGCTCGAAGTCAGTGCCTCAAGGCGGTTATCTAAATGTAGACCTATATGTACCTCGACCCCACAAGAGTTGCGACGCCTGGCTCTAGCTAGGGACGCAGACTATCGTATTGGTTCTGATAGGAATGGGACTATTGCAATCTTTATGCGCATTTATCTGTCTATCATGCCAGTTTCCTGTAGCTGCCTTCGAGCATAACGTACTTCCCAGCTGTTCCCAATATTGGCTCCGCTTGATCTCCACGCTGGCACCCGTCTTATCTGCTCCATTTGCAATCTGGGTCCTTTCAAAGCAATTTTCAGATTTAGAAATTCGCTTATATCGAAAAAAACATTCTATCAAGCTCCTTATCACACGCAATCTTTTTTAACCTTATGAAATCTCTCAGACAAAGTCTTTGCACTTGACGATCAGAAACTGGTTTCTGTACTGATCTCGCAAGGAATTTCATAAGAGTGTTGGTCCTTGCATCTGCAAAGTTCAATGCAGGCATCTCTACTGCCGTTAAGAGCACAGAATGTTGCTGGGCCATCCTCTGCTTTCGTGCCCTGCGTCGGGTTCAACTCTAGGTACGCTCAGTTTCTAACCATGCAGAATTGAATTTTACCGTTGTTTACATCCCCTACAAGGAATATGCAAGGACTGTGACACGTTCTGGGTGTGTTGATCAACATCAGGAGCCAAGGCAGGCATAGGCAAGGGCGCAATACCCTTGCCGTTAGAGCATCTGCAGAGTTAGGTAGCGCTGCTGCAGGCTATCATGAGCATCTGTCTGCGCTCATGTACAGCCTGGCAGATGCTGCTGCAGCTCAGCCTGCCGCAATCCAGGTACATACTCTGTAAAAAATGCCACCCAAGCCTGCAGCCCATGTAATAGTTTGCAGTTCTGTCAATAGCATCTTCCGCAGGTCATGTATAGACATAAGCCCCCCTCTCAAGCATGTCACGGGTACTTCATCATTGGAGATGTTCTGCTCTGCAGGCAGCGGCGCAGGATGATGGCTGGCTGGCGCCGATATCGAGTGGCTTGAACTACTCGCTGCAGCAGATTCAGACGGGGCTGGATCAGTTACACGTCCCGTACTCATATGGCTGGGCCATCATCGTGCTCACAGTCGGCACCAAAATCCTCACCTTCCCCTTCACCAAAGTCCAGGCATGTGCTCCTGGCCTGTTCAGCTTCTTTAGCAAGAATCAGCCCGTACTGACCGATCAGCATGGTCTCTTCATTTGTGTTTCATGCAAACAAACAGTCAGCACTGATGATACACAGGGAGTCAGTGGCTAGCATTATTTCAAATGGAGCATCTTATACTTCCATGCTGCAATGGGTGTTTGCCCTGACTTGGCTCTTTAGGAGAGGACCACATGACTTGCCGTGGGGCATGTGCGCGTTCCACCGTTAGTCATCCTTGCGCAATCCTGCACCCACAGGTGGAGTCAGCTCTGGCGGTGCAGAAGCTGAAGCCGACAATAGATGCAATCAAGCGTCAGTACGGCGAAGACAAGAACTCCATCCAGAGGGAGACCTCTGCGCTCTATGAGGCCTCTGGTGTCAATCCAGCTGCCGGTGAGCCCCACACTACTGCCGATGTTGTATTGCACCTGATGTGTGGTGTTCTGGGCTCCTATGCATTGATTCAGTTGTGTAATGGTATTTGGAGATGTGACTACCATGCAAATGGATCCTTGCTCATGTAACATTGCATTTGAAAAGAGATAATATTGGGAGGAGTTTGTTACATATAGCGTGGCATTGCATGCATTGTAGAAAAATTTGAGGATGTGGCTTTCACAGTAGGAGTTTGCAGGTGTGTTGCTGGGAGCGCATATCTGGGGGTTGGAGGAGTGTGAATTGTTTAGGTGAATTGTTTAGAGCGCATTCCCGGAGGCTTGAAGGGTGCGGAATGCATGTGTGTGCAGGGTGCCTGCCTACTCTGGCGACTATCCCCATCTTTTGGGGCCTGTACAGGACGCTGTCCAATGTGGCCTCGGCCGGCCTGCTCACAGAGGGCTTCTACTGGATCCCCTCACTGTCTGGGCCCACCTCCCTGGCTGCCCAGCGGGCAGGTGACACTCCTCCCTGCCATGCCCTTCGTCCCGGCAATAGCTGTCCTAGCGCAGCGGGAAACGGAGGAATCAACTGGAGTTGGCTGGGAAGAAAGTGTAGTGTACTGGGTCCGTCAATGAAGCCTGATGCAGCTTCTTTGAATAGCTGGAGTAGCTCATGATGGTTCCCTAGGTGTCAGTCAAGCAGTCAGCACTGAAAGCACCAGGCTGGGACCTGCACACCTCAAAATGTATTCACATGCTCTGGATTCAGAATGCAGATCACTTTGCATGGAACCTGCACCACTCAACAACCTGAACAGTCTCATCACTGATGACTGATAGTGACCGGATAATTTTTGTAACTCCACACCTGCGCGCAGGCACCGGCACAGCATGGCTCTTCCCATTCGTGGACGGCGCGCCGCCGGTCGGCTGGGAGGACGCAGCGCGCTATTTGGCACTGCCGATCGCATTAGTCGCCGCGCAGTTTGCGTCTTCGGCCGTCATATCTCCCCCCATAGACGACGAGGACAAGAACGCGGCGTTTTCCAAGGGGCTGCTGATCGCCGTGCCCTTCATGGTCGGTTGGTTCGCGCTGAACGTTCCCTCCGGCCTCAGCCTGTACTACTTCTCCAACACCATCATCACCAGCGGCATCCAGATCTGGCTGCGCAAGCTGGGAGGTGCTTACTCACCCCTATTCTTTCTCATCCTTACTCACTGGCTGACTGTGCATGCTTGCTTGTCCTTTCTAGGCAGGCAAACGCTTGCGCGTCCTTGTTTCTGGTCCCAGGCAAGCGCTTGTTTGCACGTTGGGCAAGGCGGGACTGTCGCACACAGCTGTCTTGGTATAATGCTCGTTTTCAAGACTGCAAGAATTGTCTTCCCTTTCATGTGCCTGGCATTGGCGCTACACTGTGTTCCCCTATTGCTCTGTGACAGGTGGCAGCGGCAGACCAGCTCATAGAATGCCCAACTGATAACATCCTACAAGAAGTTTTGACACTGGTGCTGGTGTGTGGCTGGGCGCAGGTGCAAAGGCGTTTGAGTGGCAGCAGGAGATTGGGCTGAATCAGGCGAGGCGCTCAGGGGAGGTGGCTGTGTTGGACAACCTGCTGGAGTTCCACCTGGAGGAAGCCGGCCCCAGCGGCCAGCAGCTGCTCGGCAGCAGCGATGCAGCTGCCGCAACAGCAGCTGCCTCACAGGTGCCATATTTACTTCAAGCCTAGTCCAAGCTTACTCCACACCTGCAGCCCTGTGCTTGCTCGCTGGGCATGCCTGCCGAATTGTGTTCAATGATGATTGCTGGAGATCCGTAGGGCATGAACAGATTCGCGTGGCATTCGAGTGAAACAATTCAGCAATGCTGCAAATCATTCTAAGCATTCCTGGCATCCCAAACAAGCCCACATTTCCTCACATCAGGGACTGGCGAAACTTGTTGCAAGCAAGAGTTTGTGCTCAGCAGGAAGGGGATGCAATGGTGTTGAGCGGGGGAAATGGGGCTGCGCCGTCAGCAGCGGCGGTCGGCGCCGGAGAGCCGGCAGCGCAGTCAATGCGCGCCAAGCGGAAGCGACGATCCATCCTGGAGGCGCAGGGCACCATGACTGCATGAGAGGGCGTATATGTGCATTGGCAAACTACTATACAGTGTATATTTGACATCGAGTATCATAAAAGTGGCCAAGACTGACTGAGGCTATCGTGTGTGATCAAAGGCTTGGTCGGGACAGCATGCAGGTTACGGATGACGCACTCCTTGCAACTGCTGATTATTTGGCCATATGTTGTGGAGGGTGTGCAGGGTGCAATGTGTAAAGCAGGTGTCCTGCTTGCATGCGAGCATCATGCAGATGATCCCCATGCTTCAGATACAGACGTTATGTGTTACAATTTTGGTGCACAACATCACACGATTTTGTTCAGATCTCAAGTTGTAAATCCTTTATATAACCATGAGCGGCAACAAAAAGCATCAATTGATGAATTCCAGAGCACCAGTAAATCAGTTGGTTGCAAGCTTATGAAAACTCAGCACGACCTAATTCTGCGTGTGCATCCACTTGCATGCCCCGGGTAACTTGTTGAAGTGACAAAGAAGCTAAGCCAAGCAGGTTGCTACACTGGACTTCCCCTATGTACCATTGCAGCCATAAAACCAGCAACCGTCAATAATAGACATAATGATGCATGCAAAGCAACACCTGTGACAAACAGACATGGCCGCGTCCTGTAATCAGCCAAAACATAACCCTTGATGCGCGAGACTTTGATCTTGCTCCCAGGCAAAAACAAAACTCAGATTGCAACGATACACAGGTACAGTGAGGGTTGAAAAACTATGTGATCATGCAGTCTCGATCAGCTCTGCTTTGAAAGCTTTGCCGTATTCTTGCTGCATAATTCAGGACAGTGCAGAACATACGCCGCAAGGGCTCATGAGCATCAGCCAAGGCTTTGCTATTGTACCCTGCCTGACCCATACACATCAGCGCTTGACATGCACATGCCTGTTCAACAGTCTGCCCATACCATCAATCAGGCCCGTTCAAATAGTGTGCTCTACTCCTTTACCTGCTGCCGGCTGACCCAAGCACGCATCAAAACCAATGCTGCTCTGTCATCCAAAGTACTGCCAATTGCAATAGCTCTTGCAAATTGTACCCACATCCGCAACACTTGAATCATGCCTTCAGGAAATATCAGTTCCCCTTCAGGAAACATCAGTCCAAGCACACGTGCACGCAGTGCAAGCCGGAGATTTGGCATGCGAACCTTGTATCCTTTCAATGCCCTTTCCAAGGATTTTACAAACCCTGGCCATATTTACCCCTGGCCAGGGTAGATGGTGCCGTCCTCTCCAATGTAGATGCCGTAGCTCTGCACCAGGTTGGCCTTGGGGACGCCCTTAGGGTACGCCCCCACGAGGTCGGAGAAATAGAGGGAGAAAAAGGGAGTTGTGCCGGGCTCCTTGGATGCGTAGTCAAATCGCAACCCAACGTTGGGCACAACTCCGGTGGATCCCTGCAGAGCACATCAAGTGCTTTGAAAGCCACTCATCTGTAGGAAGTATCAATGGATGCGCACTCGGGTGATATTGAGATTGATCTGACCCAGTACCGGCGAGCGCTGAATACCTAGCTCAGTAGGGGGCAGACCCCCCGCCAGACCACACATATGCAACCTTCTGCACCCAGAGTCATGCATTTGAGATGTGATGGTGCATGCCCTCAGGTACACTACATCATCACTGTTGGCGTCGCAGGTCAGCAGACACTTTCACCGAGCAGCACAAGGTGCACATCACATTTTGCCCCAGGTTGCCAGCATACTACATGCGGGTGCCGGCGCGCATGCACCTCTTCCCCAGGTACCTGGCACTATATAGGGTACAGCCTCCTGTCTTATCCATAGCATTTCCAAAGTGCATTCCCCAGTGGGGAAAAGGCCACAAAGGAGGGCAGCACAACACACTGAAGCCCTGATAGTACCTCCCCGGGAGCATTCACCCTCCCCAATACTCAAACTCTTGTGGTGCTTGAGCCAGGCTTGCCTTTTTCACACCCTGCTATGCATGCTGTCCCACCTAAAGGACAGCACTGACTATGATTGACCAGAGGGGTACACACAGAAGGCACAAGGAGGGTCAGGGGGCGCACAAGGGTGGATAAGCGAACGATGACGGGCTCGGAGGGGGTTTTGGAGAGGAATCCGGTGGTGGATGACACGGACGGAGGGACCACTGTGGAGGTCTGCTCCTGAGGAAGGATGAGCAGCGCCTTGAGGAAGGTGAAGCTGCTGCCTGACTTCGTGGCAGTTTCCAGGAAGCTGCGCGAGTCCTGGTTGAAGATGTACACCGCCGCAGCCTGGTCCGTCAGCAGCTGCTGCTTGATCCTGCAAATTGCAGTCAGAAACCCATTTCTTGGTACATATTTATGTGCATATCTATGGCGCAAGGCAGCAATGGAGTTCATTGACAAAGTCAGTAGATGCAAAATTCGCTGCCTCGCCGTTTTTAGTCCCAAAAGAAACCTGTGTGCAATGCTGTCACGCCGCAAGTCAATCTGCCCCGTGATCTGCTTGGTGCTCAGGTATAACATGCCTTGCATTGACTTATTGCCGTTTGAGCAACTTGATTGCTGCTGAAATATTGCTAGCAGGTGAGTAGTGTTCAAGAGATGTCCGGAATGATTGCATCAAGCAAAAAACAACTTGACGTGTTATCACAGGTGTGTAGGGCTGTAAATTATATGTACCCGCTCTCGGGGGCCGGTAAAAACACTGAGCACCGTGCGCGCAGTTGATTGGGTCTTGCATGGATCCGGCGAGTCCAACAAGGGGTGCAAGTTTGGCAGCCTGCAACTGGAGCTTGTCTGCAGAAGCCTTTTGCCTCTTGGGCATGAAAAGCATGTAAGATTGATAACGCTGATGAAATGTATGCTTATAGGTGGGCGGGAAGAAAAGGAGCGCTCACGAGCCGTAGAAGGTGAGGCGGTCTGAGGTGGCCAGCAGCTTGCGCGAGCTGTTGGTTGGGTTCAGCAGCGCATTCAGGACGAGCTCGATGAACTCCTGGGGAAGTGTGCAGGTTGGGCCTCCTGTCTGGAATGGGAGCGTCTGCGCACACAAGAAAATCAAATAGTTAGGCCCGACTTTATTTTGCGCCTCCCCTGCCTAACGCCCTCTCAGGGGACTCTTGAGTGAATTGATGGGAGTCTCCTGGCCCTCTGTGGCTGCTGGCTGCCTCCAGAAAGAGTGGAGATTGCCAGAAGGGCACTGCATAACAGTGGAAATGCAATTCCACGCGAAGAGTCCAAGCTCTCAGCCGGCGGCTTGGAAAGGGAAAGTGACGTGCAGTCATCCCTGCTGGCATGTCATTGGATTGCGGACAGCAAGTCAAGAGGTCATTACTGATAGCTTAGTCAGGATCCAGAGCATGAGCAGTGAAGCTAGCACCAGCAGCTTGCGACGGTTGTAGGGTGCATCTTCAAATCCCTCCTCAAATCTCTCCGAGAGCCTTCTCTTCCTCAGCTGCGCGCAAAGCAGCACACGATGAGAATCCTCTCAGACCAAGACTTGAGCTGATCATTACACATGCACCCGTGGCTGTCGGCCCTTCTTTTCAATAAGGCTCTTATACGATGCTTGGAACAATGCAGCTGCTGGGGGAGTTAAGCTAATCTGCCAGATTAACGTTTGTCTCCAAGGTCAGCTACACAAGATGGGCTTCTGAAGGTGGGGCACAAGAAGCACAGAAAGGTGTAGGCCTTGGTGTGAACCCAGAACATACCGGAGCTTTAGGAGTTGTTATGTACATAGCTCCATTTGTTAGGGAGCTCTGCACATACCGCACGTACAGATTTTATCAGTGCAACAGCGAAGACCAGGATGCTTGTCAGGAAGGCTGGGCAATCAATCAACACTCAGTCGTGGAAGAGCTGTGCGTGCCTGAATCTTGGAAGTCACTGGGACCAGCCTGTTGATGACCTGAGTTGTCTGTGCAAATGCACCTTGAGCCAGGAAAAGCGTGGCGATCGCCACAAGCAAAGCGTAGCAACTCATGCCTGCAAGCATATAACAAGATGCACCAGATGGAATTGGGATCTGCTGTAAAATGGGTAGATGAGAAGAACCGATGAGCAACACTCAACAGATATTGCACATTGCTGGTCCATGGGAACAATGAGAATCCAAGGAGATGGCCAAAAATGGACACCTTGCAGCTGCTTGTATCCGTAAGCTGCCTGAAGCAAGAAGGGAGTAGGAAGCTCCAATCGACGCGAGATCGCAATTATCTGCGATTATTATTCTGAAATCTAGAAATATTCTGCAAGGTTGTGCGTGTGGAGCTGAGAAAGGTGGGCTTTCGAAATTCACGTGCCGCCCCGCCAAATGCCAGGGGTCATGAAATTTGATGGAAAATTTGCCCCCATTGCCTTGGTCCCAGATGGATCCTAGATTTGCATGCAGAGTGAATCTTTAATAAAAAGAAATGCGAGTGTGTTTGTGTGATCGAGCTTCTGAGGTGCGAACGAATTATAATTTAAACACATTGCCTATGGGCCAGCAGATAGCATGCGCATGCCGCGGCCGGATCTGACCTCATTCAATTCAAATTATACTTTACTGCAACCAAGTAATCCACGATTTGGAGGTGACACGGTGTCCAGATTTGAGCACGCCTTCAGGCAGTTTACAGGCCGATGTCATCTTCAAGAGAAAGTTTCTGAGTCAAGTCCACCCCGGCACAGCCAAAGTCTCTCTGATCCAAGAAATTCATCAGTTAGCTGTTCCTCCAAATCGTAATGTTGACATAAGAACTAAGTCCTTTCTTAATTTGTCACAGCTACGACACCACTGTGTTTACGTTACAGCCTTTGCTCCGTCAGACTTATTAACAATTCTCAAGAGCAAGGACAGATCTAAAATATACGCTGAGAATGGGAGGTCAATGTCAGACCCAGCAGGTTCAAAATAAGGGAGCAAGATCAGCATCAAAAGATCCTACCCAAGCTGTACCGCAATGAAATCAATTACTGAACACCTGAGTGCAGACTCCTGCCACTTGCGGCAGCGGTCATGCTTCAGTATAAATGCAGACCTCTACCTAGGAACCCCAATGCAGAGCAGCAGATGCTCAAACGGATATCCACAGATCCAACCAGAACAGCAGCAGCTGTTTGTATTGTTCATGCAAAACTCACAGAAATTACACCTTCTCTGGAGCACGTCCTTAAGTAGCAGTGGCCTATGTGCTGACTGCTGATCAGCGCAGTCAGCCATTACTACTACTCTGGCTTTTCCATCGTGCCTGCCGCGCAGCACATACCCACAGAGCCTCACGCATGGCTGTGAGCGGAAACCACTGACTGAGTCAGGTTCAGGTTGAAGATCTGTGCCAGATTAGGCAGGGGCAGGCCACCCTGATCGGGTGTGCCCACTCGGTCTGTATAGTAGAGTGAGATGAGCGGCGAGCCCACTGTCTGGGAATAGTCAAATCGGAGCGCAACCTGGGGAGCGTAGCCTGTGGAACCCTGCATGCGAAAGGCATACAGTGCCAGCTAGCAATAGATACATTTTTGCGTGACCAAGCGCACACAACAGGCATTTGGACAGGGCTACCGTTGCTTTGTCAGGCATGTGGGGATCAGCTTTAATCAACGTCAGTACATTCTGCAAAGGACCAAACTGCCTTCATGGTAGAGGGTCTTCAGTGCAGATTTTGCACCCACTTGCTGCCAGAAGCAGCCAGTGTCAAACACAAGCATGCTCTTGGGTTGTACCAAACTGTACTAATTGCTGCTTCTGTCAGTCAGGGCAACAAAAACACCCAGCCGCCCCGGGGCTGAATAACATCAGTAACAGCATTAAACAGATCAGAAATCAAACATGTGTCGTGCCACAGTGAGGGACAGGTTTGCAGCAGCGGGTGAGTCAGCAAACGGGTGAGTCACCTGTGTGGTGAGGTGGACGATGGTGGGGTGTGTGAAGTCCTTTGGCATGAACCCAGTGGTGGAGGTGACATAGGGGGGCATATTTGTGGCACTCTGCTCCTGGGGCAGAATGAGGAGCGCCTTGAGGAAGGTGAAGGTGGTGCCCGACTGCGTTGCAATGTTCAGGAATGGCACCGAGTCCTGGCCGAACACATAGTTGGCCACTGCGCGATTGGACACCACCCCCTGCTTGATCCTGCAGGGCAACAGGAGGTTTTAGTGCGCAACATGGCAGCACGCTGCATGCATGCGTAACGATTTTGTTTTTGATAAGCGCAGTACTTTTCCGCCCAGTACTGATGACATGTTCGCCAAAGCAGAGACGCCAGGAGGACCAGCAAAAAAAGGGCTGGGCAGCTTGTATCAAGAGCAAGTCACAGATTGGTGAAGTAAGGAGAATGGTTTGTAACCAAGCATGTGCATGCATGCGGTCATTGTGAGAGTCTCTAGTCGCTGCGAGTTCAAAGCATGCAAGACTGCGGGGTTGCACATGACAGACTCAAGACATCATGCAGGCGCAGGTTGCTCGTGCAGGAAAAGGCATGGCATAACTAAGTGCAGAGAATAGAGTAATGGAGGCAATTAGACTGCAGCACAAGAGGGGGGTGAGGAAAGACTCACGTTCCGTAGAAAGTTAGCTGGGTGACTTGCTGCAGGAGCCTGCGTCCGATGGTGGTCATGTTGTCTGTCAGAGGGCCCAGCACGCTCTGGGTGAACTCAGGGGACATCACGGCAGGTTGACCTGCACAAACTCAGAAGTTGATTACCAGCTCGATCTTGACTGACCCTGTGAAGTTGAAACCTTGAGCAAAGCTCTAGACCCTGCTTTCTACAGTTGACAAGTTTGATGTACGGCGTTTCTGCATGCAGCTCATATGCTCCTTCATCAGCAAGCTTTGAATGCTGGGCGCAAGAAGAGAACCAAGGTGGGGTTGCCAAGCAGGGATGAAGGTGCATCGTGGTTTTGTGGATCCAAGGTGTCAACAAAAGCAAGCCTCATGACCACAATCTGCAAGACAGTTGTGGACACATTGACTCGGACTCAGGGGGACATGATATCGCTCTGTCAATGCCCTTCAGCAGTAAATCAGGCTTTGGCAGCACTCACATTGGGTATTCTCAGCGTCACCTAAAGATTTCTGCCGAGCTCTCTCAGGCATGCAAGAACCAATCCTTTCTAAGCGATGGTGGATGCAGGTGAGGGGACAGAGCAGCTGCATGATGAAGTCCATCCCAAGCAGGATGTCTTATTCTGCTGTTTCAGTGACAACAAAGTCCAGAGTGTACTTGTCCCGGTAAATAATGATCTGACAGAAGTGTGCTGTGGGCGCACCATAGATCTGATAGCCATCCATTTCCTGCGCCTTGCGCTCTTTGCGGCCGCCGAGCATGCCCGTGAAGTCCTCGTCAAAATAGTCCATGTTGCCAAATAGGCCCTTTGCACCCAGCAGGCTCCTTCTCTTCCTCGACTGTACACACTCAGCACCAGAATTACTATTGGTTTTCTGACAAATCTTACAACCTCTTCCTGCCATGAGGCAACAACCAGCAGCCGCCTAAGGCTGCCAGCTAATGTTTTTGTTACGAGCTGTTCTAGCCAATCACATCTGCAGGTAATGGCTGCCACGTGTGTTACCCCTTGTTGGCCTCGCCAGATTCAAGCAAGACATAACCAACCGTGGGTACAACGCTCAGAATTCAATCAGGCCCCGCCGGCCGGGGCCTGGAGCAGGAGCCTTACAGCAGTGATATTGCAAATGGCACAAGCGCTCAGCACAATTACGTGAGGCAAGCAGGCACAGAGAATGTGTATCGGTTGTCATGTGGAGGTTGATGTACCGGACTGGAAGGGGTGACTCCAACTCCAGGACCATTAGTGAGGCTGCTCTGCAGGCACAAATGCAAGTATGAGCTGAAGTGCTCCGAGTAGAAAACAGCATCCCGGTAGGCAGAAGCGTTCATGTTTGGGCCTCTCCGTGATATCAAGAGGCGCTGTACCTGGATCTTGTCGAAAGTAGGCACTACTTTGTCGATGGGTTGACTCGTCTGTGCGAGTGCGCTGCCGAGCAGCAGCACCGCTGTCAGAGCTTTAAGTACATAGGCGTCCATTTGAAGCCTGCATTTCACATTTTGCGTTCAACACCATCTAGATGAGGCTCGTGCTGTTGGAAACACCTTCCCATGTCACCCGTATATATCAAGATCACCGTGCTCGACTTCTGTGTCGGAGCTGCGCACGGCAGGTGCTACTCAGAAGCATGCTCGCATTCCATTTTCTAAAGTATGCCGCACTGAAAAACAGAGACGAAACACATAAATGGGCAGGCGCCCACGCTTTGTGTCACAAAGGTGCAGGCCACCAGCATGAGTCTGTCTGGGAAACAAAGCACCTGAGGGCAGTCGAGGGGACATTTTAAGCTCTATATAACTTCTTGAAATGCACGAAGCAACGCAGCACTTGTGTGTTTCGCAACAAAGACTTTGTGACTCACGAACGAGACCAACATCCACCTCGTTTTAGGGACAGGCTATCCGCATCTCACTTTTGATTTATATGTCTAGCTTCGATTACTGGAGCGAAAGTAAATCACTGAAGAGGGACACGCTCAAAGATTGTCACAAACGGCACGAAGAGCGTGCACTCCCGCCAACTCTGTCTGTGGTGAGGGGCGCACCTCCGAAGAAACCCAGGGGTGCCCCGAGATGGTGTCGTTGCTCAGCCTCCCTCACAGCCTCCGGCAACGTTTAAAGCTCGCTGGAATGCTGTGAAACGACAAATCTGGACCCAATTGTCAACGACCAAACTTTGACAAACTCCCATTTGCAGGAACGCCTCTGCAGACACTCGGTGGAGCCACAATAGGCATGATTGAGCAAACGCAAAGCTTTTACAGGGAAAAAAGGACCTTGACGACGTCCTTTGGAAGGTGAAGAGTACGAATTTCTAGTGATTGCGATAACAATTGCATTGCTACATCAATTTCAGGCAGGTGCCATCAATATCCTTGCTGACATACGTATCAGATCCTGGACATGTCAGGCCAGAAGTTAAGTGAACAGGTAGCATCGTCCAGTGAGCTGCCTACCGAACAGGCTGTCACTTCTTTGAGGGATGTGATACTAGGAAACTACCCAAATGATGCAGAGTCTGTGAAAGCAAAAGAACAGGTGAGACAGACTTCCCAAAAAATTTAGGAACTACTGTATGGGAATATTATTCTTCGGTGTTCAGGCGATTCGTTTTGACATCGTGACACGATTTCACGGCAGATACATTTGATACGCATGGTTTGTAAAACTGCAGTGGTTGCATCAAGACGCCCCGCAAAGCCAGATAATACATATCAGGCTCCATGGCCGAGTCCGACAATGCAATAGTGAAGTTTGAGTTGTTTGTTTTCTTGCAGGCGATTCAGAAGCTAAGCGACCTGTATGCAAAGGAGAAAGATGCAGTAGCCCTGAAAAATCTGCTGACCGAGCTCAGACCGCTTTTTTCATCCTTCACGAAGGCCAAAACAGCAAAGATTGTGAGGACGATCATAGAAACCATAGCCAAAGTGCCAGACTCGACACAGCTTCAGGTAAGTTGGTGTCAGCCCTGGTTCTGATTGAACTGCGCCTCGCAAGTACAAGGAGAATGGACTGGGTCTGAATGCCAATGACGTCAAACAGATGACGACTTAAAACCTGTCCTTGCAGGTGGAGGTTTGCAAGGAGCAAGTGGAGTGGGCAAAGTCAGAGAAGAGGACATTCCTCAGGCAGAGGATTGAGGCGAGGTTAGCCAACCTGTACCTGGGAAGCAAGGACTTCTCGTCTGCGCTAGCACTTATCAGCAGGCTGCTCTCAGAGGTGCCCCGTCCTCCTATGCCTCATTGTGTTGGTCGCGAGCTGCATGCCAAAATCTGGCCGGCATCGTCACACCTGCGACTTCCACAGTGACATCTTTTATTTGACGAGTGCCTCCGACAATTGCATTGCAGTTTCATGCAAGCCCTTTCCCACAAACGAATGGCACTGAGAGCAGCTGCCTGGCAATGCCGCTTTGCCTTTGGCATTGCCCTGGTACTCTTATCATTGTGACACAATCGCCAGATAAGACATGAGTGGGCCCACCTGTGAGCAGGTGAAGCGGCTGGATGACAAGCTGCTGCTGCTGGACATCCACTTGCTGGAGAGCCGCACGCATCACGCCCTGCGCAATCTCCCCAAGGCCAAGGCCGCCCTCACCGCCGCCCGCACTGCCGCCAACGCCATCTACGTGCCTCCAGCCTCCCAGGTGCGCTGGTTAGACACAGAGACAAGAAAAATATCAGAGCACCGTCAGAAGTCCGTACTTGTGTCTAGTACTTGTGTTCTCTTACTCGCAGCAGGGGGCGTGTCAGCCCTGCCAGCCCTCTTTGCCCAATCCCGTCAGCCTGCAGACTTCCACTTTCCAGCTGCAAGAGTGTCATAGAGCATCTCCAACACAGTAGGAGACACATGAGAGCCCATGCCATATCTTTGTACCTGTGCTGTCGGGCTGCCAGCAGAGGCTTTTTAAGGCCCTTGGCTGTTGACGTGTCAAATGCTGCCAGCCTCCTGAAAATGCCCAAGATCTCTCCCTGCATGAGCATTCTGAAATTCTCTGCTTTTGGTGATTCAGGAGATCGCCTTCTGCTTCTACAGGGACAAAGAATGATCATGATGCGCACTCAGATGCTGTTGTACTTGGGGTGTATTGGGCTAATGATATTTTACGGGATGACCTTTTCCTTGATGCGCGGTGCAGGCGGAGATTGACCTGCAGTCGGGGACCCTGCATGCGGAGGAGAAGGACTACAAGACGGCCTACTCCTACTTCTTCGAGGCCTTTGAGGCGCTCAACTCCCTGGACGACCCCAAGGCCACCCTCGCCCTCAAGTACATGCTGCTCAGCAAGGTGCGCATATCTCTTCTATGACTTATGACATGCATAGTCCCACTGGCGCTGATAAAACATCCTGTCTGCTGCCTGGGCCACAGGTGGCATGAGGATGTCAAAACAGACAGATTATGTTTGCATCTGGCATCATGGCAATCATAGCCGCAACACCGAGATGCAAGCTAAGCATTAGGATGCGAGTCGAACTTTGGGTCATTCGCTTACAACCTTGTGCAATTGCAGGTGATGATGAAGGATGCGGATGAGGTGCCCAGCCTGGTGACCTCGAAGGCAGGCCTGAAGCACGCAGGTGAGAACCATGCTTGCGCTGCACAAGACACCACTTGTGTCTTTGTACTGGTGCATCGATGCATCTGTCCCCCTGCCTTTCCCTCCGTGGTGTTGCACCATCTTGATCGAGGGTCTTGTGGAAAGCAAAGACTTGTTGTGCTTTCATAGCCATAGTGTATCAGAGCCGAATCTTCACTTCCTCTTCTGTGGCAGTGATGGCGTACAAAAGGTTTTCTCAGCATGCCAGGCCATAGCATAATGCCGGCATGGTACCCTCTCGACAGACACAATTCTATCTCTGATCCTCAGACGTTAATACTTGCACCTGCGCATGCATGCAGGCGCTGACGTGGACGCCATGCTGGCGGTGGCGGCAGCGTACAAGGAGCGCTCGCTGCAGGGCTTCCAGGCCGCGCTGGCCGCGCACGAGCCGCAGCTCATGGGGGACCCCATCGTGCGCGCACACCTGTCGGCCCTCTACGACACTCTCCTCGAAGGCAACCTGGCGCGCCTGATCGAGCCGTTCAGCCGCGTTGAAATCGCGCACCTTGCCGAGCTGATCGAGCTGCCGCGCGACCTCGTCCTCAACAAACTCTCCCAGGTGCGCGTCTATTCTGCCCAATACTGTGGAGGTGCCTGCCAGAACGGGGCGCTCCAGGATATGGCCTGCCCAAAACCGTCTTGTACTGGAAAAAGAGGGCCTGGAGAGCTCGAAGAGCCAGCAAACTCACAAATAGATTGAGAAAAGAGAGCATTACAACAACTTATGATATAGCAGGCGCCTGCGCGCGGACCATTTGGTTTGTAAATGATTGAAGTAAGGGAGAAATGGGGAAAACTAAACGAAGGAAGCAATTCCAGCTGTTAGGGAAGGGTCTCTGTGAAAGCCATTAGGCTGGTCAAAGGTGGGCACCTGTGGGCAGCGAAGCATGCACCTCGCAAGTGGCAAGCATGTTGGCGTGCATGTGCCATGGCTGCTTTTGTGCAAAAGTCTCTGTAGGACCTGCATCACTGTGCCATCATGCTGCATGCCAGCAAGACAGCACTCCCATACTATATGCCCTTGTGATGCTCTGCGTGACAGCATCACAATGACCTTCTGGATGAGGGTGCTGTCCCTTTCAGGCTCTGCCGAGGAAGTTCCTTCCGAGCTCTCAAGGCGTCCCTTCATGTAAAGATCGGCAACCCAGGACGGGATATGAGGATGCATGCACGCACTGCTTTGGGATTACTGTGACTGAGAAGCTTGTCTGGCGGCAGATGATCCTGGACAAGAAGTTTGCGGGCACGCTGGACCAGGGAGCGGGCTGCCTGGAGGTGTTTGAGAGTGCCGTGCCTGACGCAGTCTACCCGGCGGCACTTGACACCTTCTCCAACATGAGCCGCGTCGTGGACACTCTCTTCCTGCGCTCTCAAAAGATCGTCGTCTGACCTGCTTGAGAGTTGATGTCTCGGCACTAGCAGGAATGTTAGTAATATGATCAAATGTGATGTGCTGGGTATATCGTCAATCTCGGTCTTTGCCTCATGTGGTGCGTGTGTGATTGTCAATCCCATGGGCTTGTGACTCACACAAGTTGTGAGAATATGCATGACTGACTTGGTGTGATGCATCACTTAATATAATTCCCCAGCTGAGTTGCATTGGATCGGTGCTCTTCACGAAATGCCCATGTGGCCTATAGAGTGTGAAGCAAGCTCTACTTTATTCTAAAATCTGCTTCTGTATATATACAGATTCGTACCTACAAGTCTCCATCTGAAACTTCAAAAATGCAATTCTGGAAGATCTAGGGCACGCTCTTGCGCCAGCATGATCATGATGACCATCTGCATTAGCAGTGCTCTTTTTATCACGTGTATTGGTACAGGGTACTTGGAGGCATTTGAATCGCCAACTCCAGACCACAACCAGCCGCGGCGGACAACGGCAAGGTTTTGCTGAGATAACAATATACAGGCCATGCTGCAAGCCAGCCAGCTGCAGCGCTGAGTATAGCTCTGAAACCAGAACTTGGGGACCACGGACAGCGCAGCCCGTGTGCCTTGTTGACCCACTGCCAGACCTCTTTACCCCCAGTGCAGCTCAGGACACCACAAATTGAATTATTGGTTTATTCAGGGCCAAATGTGATGATTGGGATTAGGAGAAATTCAATGGGCGCCATTGGAGGTGAGCCCCAGGAGCCGCCTGAGCTCTGCCAGGGATTTGGGCTGGGCAGATAGCGCTCTTACTAACTGCGAATGCACCCGAGTCATGACGGCGGGAAACTCCATGTAGGAGGCCTTCATCTCCAGCCACTCCCTGTCCAGCACCTCAAACGCCATGCAGTACACCTGGTGACATCAAGTCACCTTGTGTCAAAGCCCATCTTTCAATCATCTGTCCGACATCACTTCATGCAACGCTTTTGCAAGTCATGACAAGGCTCATTGAGGCCGAAACACATGGTGAGCACTGGAGGGAGCCTTAACAGAAAAATCTGTACAGTACAAGACAATGGATCTTGCATGCTGTTGATCTGCTGAGGCGCAAAGGCTGCACAAGGATGCACCATACAGGCTTCAAAAGAGCGACAAGTGAATCACACAGGCCAGAACAAGGGCAAATAGGTGCTCACCGTCTCGAAAACCTGGCTGGAGCCGCCAAGTAGAGACAGGAAGCCGCGGCCGGCCGGTGTGCCGGGCAGACGGTCGTGTATGAGGGAGCCGACTCTTTTGTCGCGCAGATCGACCACCTCCTCCAGCGTGTACGTGAGATTGACGCCTGCCACCGCAAAGGGGTACTCCCAGCTCGCCCGCGTTCCCTCAGCCTTGTCCAGGAGCCGCCTGAACAGGCGCGGCTGCTCCTGCGCAACATGCCCTGCCCCCTTCAGTTGCAGTGTAGCTGCAGCACGCTCTGCGCTGCTGTATCAACCTTTCGAAGAAGTAGGTCAACAGCGCATGCAAGCCTGCAAACGTTAACACATGCAGCCGTCAGGGCTGCAGGAAATAGTTGGGGGGCTTGCCCCACATTGGTCAATGGTCTCAGAGGAGCCCATAGTCCTTTTCAATAAGGACTCTCTGCTGCTAAGTCTTGCACACGGCATGCATTAATTGGCATCTGCCGTCAGTTAGGAAAGCCTTCAGTGGGCATTGCAATCATCCGGAATGTTGCACAGTAACCAGGTCACAAGCGCATGCAAGTCTCATCCGCCTTCAGACAGGGAACTTTTATTTGGAAGCTGCGAACATCCTGATTCAAGTGCGGGTGTTTTCTTGTTTCTTCTTTTTAGGTGCAGGTAAGTGCAGGCGTGAAAGACATGCCAGAGGGAGGGCACCTGTGCCATGTGGAGGAGGTTGTGCAGGGCGATGAGGCCGGCGCCCCGGAAGTCGCTGCTGGGGTTGTTGCGCTGCCATCCCATCTCCACCCACTTGTCCGCCTGCACCCCCTCCCAGGGAACGCCGGGAAACGCAAGGCCCCACAACCTCTTCAGCCCATCCTGCACACATCACATAATCCTCTGGCCATTAGTAACCTATATACATATGAAAAGCACCATATTCTCCATTTGACAGTACTAAGAATCAGGTACATCCAGCAAAACCTAAGTGATCCTTTTCCACCGATGCAACGTAGGTAAGGGCACATTCTTACAGCATGCATAGCAGGGATGTACGAGAGAAACCATTGCCCGAGCCAAGGCGAGACATCAATGCCTGGTATGACAAGAGGGACTGACGCACTCATGCACATGACTGCGGGGGGTGATTTCATCTACAAGTTAGATGTGGTACCCCCTGAAAATTGTGAAATAAAGAGGGGAGTCTTCGTGAGGAGGCAAGGGGATCAGGCAGGGGCGCACGACGTGCTCTGGATTGTCTGCGTCGAACGGCACTTCGATGCGTGTGCGCAGGTCATCCAGCCTGGCCGCCTGGATGCTGCTGAGCTGCACTGGCCGCAGCTGCTCCGGCAGCAGAGGCGCCAGGCAGCTGCTGATGGTCGCTGCGCAGCACATTGCACATGTCATAAATTGTGTTCAAACGCAGTGTTTGCCCAAGCAAGTTGCTTGCAAGATGTGAGGATACAACAAAGGACAGTGCAATCAGATGGTATGTTGATGAGCTCTGATGGCAGGTATGACATATTGTCATCAAACAGGCTCGCATGGTCAGGTGGATGCCGTCCCAATACAGTGCTTTCCCGTGCGAGGTACATTATAAGCCTGGACATGCGCTCTAGCGAAGCAGAACGCAATGATATGAGTGAGTTTCATGGTAAGCCTGCAGGAGATCAATTTTTTGCTCTTAGGAGTAAAGAGTCGAGAGTATGATGGTTCAGCATGCATGGGGCTGTGTCAAGTTCCATACCGACAATGCCAGCCCAGCTGCTACAACAATTGCCCCATAGCAGCCTCCAGAGCTCCTCCCAGTTGATGCGGTTGATGCTGTGGGGGACCAGGGCACGGTCAGTCCGCTCCTGGCTCCTGTATGACTGCCCCCTGGCTTTGTCATTGCCTGGCTCCCGAACAGCGCTGTCATGGTCTTCGCTCCGGTCCTCAGAGGTCAGCAGTGGCTCCTCCAACTGACCTCTAGTGCTGGCCTGGCTATTGCCTGCATTATGAGCACACATACGATATTCAAAGCAGCCTGGCGCATTGAGAACAGCGTATCATGTCAAACAGATGATCCTCATACACTTTGTGTGCCAGGAGAGGACCTGTTGTAACAGCCTTGGATCTTTCTGCACTTTGGTTGTAAGCCGTGACCTGAGCCATACTTAGATGAGCACGGAAGGTCTGCTATCCAGGATTGTAAGAGATACTCCAGTGACTTGACTAACACAAGTGAAAATCGAATCGCTTTGTCTTCATCACATGTTGCTTCCTGCGCACCTTTGTCGCGTCTCTTCCTTAGCGACTCCCCCATCCCAAGTTATGTTCGCGATATTGAAGCGATTGAGATTCAGTTATCAGCGCCACTTAGAAGGGGCTAATATGACTATATATTTCCTGTCTAGTCACGGTGATGCGCTAGTCACCAAAGGACGCGAAGTGGCCAGAGGTCCAGACAGACTGTAGTAAATTATTGTAGGTATACCTTCCCGTTCAATGAATTGATTGGCCTTCCCTTTGTTTGGTTCCAGCCTGTCCTCTGCTCTTACTTCCAAAAGGGCACGTGGGTGACGTAACGGGACATCCAAACATGCAAGACAGATGTTGACTCTAGCAGCGTAAATTAATTTGGGACATCAAGAGTTTCATCCTCTGTTGCAAGGAGCTCGCACATTGAGCTTGCACGATCACTTCTCTTCTTTTCTTAGGTCTGATGGCCCATGCCTGAGTCGATTTTATGCCCTTCCTCCTCACTGCTTGGCACATATTTGTAGCGATTTGAAGATATATTCATCTCTTGTGTTGCCTGATGGCGAGAAAAGCGCCTGCGATGCCTGAAAATGAACCCACTGGTTGGGACGGAAACCACCCACTAATGCTTGTTGGCAAGCACTTCGCCACGAAAGGGCTCCTCATCGTGGCAGTGTGGGGCGTGAAACATATTTTTTGGAAGCACAAGAAGAAAAGTGAAGGTGCGATGCATTCATCGTCCCACAACTGTCTCTGTAACGGGTCGATGCATGTGGTTTGTTGAAGACAAGACAGCAGCATCTGTGCATACCTTGGTGGCTTAATCTCGCGCCAAATATTGCTTGAGTAACATGACGCCGCTTTGTCGCGCAGGCAGAGGCAGCGACAAGTCGTTTCGCATCTACCAGAACCCCAGTCGGGAGTTCAAACCTGCAAATCCCAGGCATGCTATTCCCTGTGACATTGAACATCCTATAATCTCCTCCACACCGTCAGTGTGCAGACGCATCAGTCACCGTCCAGCAGTGCGCTGTCCTGAGATGTCTCTTTCCAGGTGGCTTGTGGAGGCTGCCAGTGACGCTGTAGATGAAGAGGAACATGAACAACCTTTGGAAGACAGATTCCAGGTCAGCAATCTTCATGAAAAAGGATGCTGCTATGTGGCATGCATGCCACCAGCCGTGCAGACAGGGGATTCCAGTCCCGAGGCTGTGTAGGAAGAGTACTATATCAGGATCACCAACTTGCAATCAAATCTGTATTCAGTAGCCAAATTCTTGGGGTGCTGAGGAGACGAAGCCTGTGCATGCATCAGGAGCTGTGTGGCAAGAAAGAAGGTTTGGAGCCAGGAAAAGCTGCGCTGGAGAGTATGTTCACGCTGGACCCTTCATGGCACTACCTGAACCACGGCAGCTACGGTGCCACAATCAGGTACCTGATCCAATGGCCCCCATCCACGTGTTGATGCAAGGGAGCATGGCATACGGGTGCTGCATTGCTGTACAGTGGTTTGGATGTGCCAAGGAGCCGTGTGTGTGCAGAGTGTGACTGATGATGGGCTGGTGTGTGGCCCCACAGGTTTGCTGCGGAGGTGCAGCAGTGGTGGAGGGAGAAGTGCGAGCAGCAGCCGGTGCTGTTCCATGAGACAGAAGTGCTGCCAGCCCTGAAGGTGCGAGCATCACTGCAATCCACTACCTGACATACTCTTTCCGTCTGGCCCACACACAAGCGTCGAGGGACAACATCAGACTCTGCCCTGCCACTGTCAGAGAGCGCAGCCACTCTGCTTCTCAAATATAAACACATCTCGACTCGCACTTCAAGAAACGTGCTTTGCCATATTTGCTGAAACATCTTCTTGCTCAATAATGGGCACATCTCCATTCATACAAACATATGTGCCGTGTCACCTGCCCGCATTTTTGGCTCACAGCATGTGAGGGATGGGAATCGCCAACCACAGTGGTCCGCACGCAGGCACTTGTTTATTAGAATTAGATTGACTTATCATCTATCTTTTGATTTGCTGTTGTTTCGAGCTCCCCAGCCCCTTAATTTCCAGCTTGATTTGAATTTGGGCAGGCCTTAAGAATTTGGGCCCTTTTCCTCTGGCGCTCCTCTAGTAGGTTGGGCAGACTAATAATGCCCTGCTCTACTGTGTGTCACACATTTGGCTTATAGCATGTGGTAGGGAAGAATTGCCAATGAGTGCCCTAATCTGTTACGTGTCGCACAGGCGGCCAGGGATGAGGTGGCGGCGCTGATTGGGGCGAAGGGGCAAGACATGGTGCCAGTCGTCAATGCGACCGCAGCCGCCAACATTGTCATCAACGGGCTTGGCCTGCGCAGGGGGGATCTGCTGCTCATGACCAACCTCACCTACCCAGCTGTAAGGCCCGCGCCCCCCTCTGACCCTCACCGGCATTTCTTCTGCTTATTGACTGATCATTACTTTCATGAGAACTGGAAATCAGCAGTGTGCCGCCGGAGCCAGGCATGTAACATTAGTATGCCACCGGCAGCTCAGGCGCTGCCTCTGGCTTCTGTTATCTGCGAGTCAGAGCCTCCTGGCATGCTTCCGCCTCTGTGCAAGGGTATCATTACTAGCTGAAATGCACATGCATTTTCACCATAATACCATTGTCAGTCCCTAGTTCCAGATAGAATTTATGCTGCCACAGGTGAAAAATGCTCTGGCAAGGGCGGCGGCCAGATCAGGTGCGGGCCTGGTGGAGGTGCAACTCCCCCTGTCCAGGCTGGCGGGGGGACCTGCTGAGGTGGCGGCGGCATTTGACGAGGCGCTGACAGCTGGCAGGGGCCGCGTGAAGCTGGCGGTCATCGATCACATCGGCTCGTTTCCCCCTTACACCTTCCCCGTGCAGCGGCTCTGCTCCCTCTGCAAAGCTGCAGGCGCCAAAGGTGCGCCCAATTTGATGCGACCCTTGCTTTTGTCCAGTCCACAATCACAATCACAAAAATTGTTGTTTGAGTGCATTCCCAGCTATGTGTACAGGGTGCAACTTGCTCATGCATCTTCTGTCTGCCTGTATACCGCCTCAAACTCTCTTCCAGAGACTTCTACATCGATGGTTTTTCACCCCTTAATCTCACTGCACTCACCAGCACTGGAGGCCTGTTGTCATGACAATCAGGAGCGTCACGTTGGAAGGGCAAACACTGCAGTTGAAAAATTAATTGTAACAAGTAAGATTGCAAAAAAAAAGATTCAGAAACGTTGATCAGAGCTTTCCTCTGGTGCAGTGCTGCTGGACGGGGCGCATGCAGTGGGGGCACAGTCTCTGGACGTTCCCTCCCTGGGCGCCCACTTCTACACCTCCAACTTGCACAAGTGGCTGTGCACGCCCAAGGGCAGCGCCTTCCTCTGGGTCGCCCCCTCCGAGCAGCCGCGCACCCTGCCGCTCATCACATCCCACGGCTACGGCCTGGTGCGAGCCCTCGCTGCTCGTTATCAACATTCTTGCTCTTTTGTGTCTTCCCTGCACCTTGGAAATCGACATATTACTCCTTCAGACAAAAAGTTTTGAAGATACGCGCCTCCATTTCTCATGTAATCTGGTGGACCTGAAGGCACCGTAGCAGGGCTCAGTATCACTCTTTAGCTCATCTGTTCCCTCCACCTCAGAAACCAACATGACACTTACAAAAGAAAAGCCAAAGTTGCCTATCTCTTGCATGCCTCCCTTGCTATCTTTCCAACCTCATCTTCATTTCCGTTCTGCATCAAGCACTTCTGGGACCGGAAGCTAGAAATTTCTAGGCTTGGGCTATGCAGCACTTGGTGCAAGATCATTGTGTGGGAAGGCCCTGCATGAAAACCTGGCATAAAAAGGCAGAAGTGAAATTGCAGTCAAATACTGAGAGGGGGCGAGGTGTTACAATGTGGGGTGGATGCGCAGGGTTTCCAGGGGGAGTTTCTGTGGCAGGGAACATCGGACGTGAGCGCGTGGCTGGCGGTGCCGGCTGCGCTGCGCGTCATGCGCGCCGTGGGGCTGGACACCTGGCGCAACCACAACACCTCGCTGCTCCATGACGCCGTCTCTCTGCTCTCGCGGGCCTTCGACACGGATCCTGTCGCCGGTGCGCGGCCCACTTGGAGCCAGTCAGGCCTGTCTTCGGCCTTATGTGTCTCGACTCTTGTGTAAGTGTCACTAATGTGCATTTACACAAGATTAAACACACACCCTTCTCATTCGCCGATTTTGCTAAGCCAAACTTCAAGGTGCAAGTAGAACCATGAGCACACAGAATTTGCATGAGGCTTTTAAGACGTCAAAATGAATGAAAGGCAGACCAAACGCATGACCTGGGGACCCCGTTTAACGTGGTAAGATTTGTTTTCCTGGCAGAGAGAGGAAGCCAATTCAGGATGCTGCGCATCTCCTGCTCTGCCAATGAGGCCGGGGCATACATGGCGGCGGTGGAGCTCCCATCGTCGCTGCCCCTGGCCGCCTCCGTGGCAGACGCGCTCTTCCTGCACGAAGTGCTGCGGACGCGCTTCAAGATTGAGGTGAGGACAACACGCCGCCTTACAACAGTCCTGCACCAAATCTGTCCCTGCTGTTTGCCCTTGCTTCATGCTCGCACATTGTGCGCCGTCTATGCTGCTGTGCATTTGTGCCTTGCGCAATTTTGAGGGAGCATTTTGATCTGTTGGCAAAGGGTGACTTGATGCAACCGGCAGCCAAAAAGGGCACAAATGATTTTTAAGCGGCAATTGATGCTGGTGTTTTTTTATGATATTTTTGCAATGGCAGGTGCCGGTTGCCTGCTGGGAGGGGCGGCTATGGGTGCGCATCTCGGCGCAGTACTACAACACGCTGGAAGACTATCAGGCGCTGGCGGACGCTGTCAGGGAGCTGATCTCTGAAGGAGCAAGTGCTGAGGAAGAAGAGGAGGGCGCCGCAAATAGCTTCAGAAGAAGCCTGGCCAATGGCTCTGCGCAATCCAGCAATGGGGCTTCTGAACACTAGGGTTACTTGCATGGAAATACTGGCCACATTTTTACCAAGCCCAGCCTTGCGTTGGTGCAAGCTCTTCAAACGCACTCCTGTATACATGTACATATGTATTTGTTTGCCACATTCCAGCGAATGAAAGATTCACTGTGGCGATCCCTGTCCTTTCATAATGCGTGACGTGAGTACCTTCTGTCTTGTGTCTTGTCAAAAGTGACAAAATTTGTGTTGCAAGTATTCCAGCATCAAAATTTTTTTCAGGGCCTGCAAGGCCAATCGGTCTTCAAGACTTACGACATCCAAGTTGGGACATCCAGGATGATGTCGCCATTCTTTGATAAATGATTGGACACAGCACATAACGTGTAGAAGTAATTCTTTCTTGCTTGCGGGTTTACAATTGCAAGTCAAGTGTGGATAATGGTCTCAGCCTCAGCCAATTTGTGATCTCAGCCAATCCACGCACAATCTAAAATTCTTAAGAAGAGTAGAGATTCTTAAGAAGATCTTCCTTATTCCCTCTCCTCGAGTTTGAGTCAATCACGACACTCACAATTGCCTACCTTCTGGCGCTCACTCTGCCTTGATGGATGCATACCTCTATCTCTGATTTGCGAACACTTGCAGATTAAACCATCCATTTCATAAAGATTTGCACAGGCCACGCATCTTTGCTTCACTTCCCGGGAGCCACCACACACGCATCAAACAAACCACTAACAGCATGCTGACAATAATGATGCAGGGTCCCTTAACTCATCCACAATTCACTGCCTGCAGATCATGCAACGGCAGCAGAGCGTGCAGTGACTGTGCAATGACACAGAGCGTCGCGTCAGTATCGTCGGATGTCCTTGGGTGGGCGGAAGTTGATGGGGTGGGTCTCGGGGGTGGCGTTAGGGTCCTCCTTCCAGAACTTGATCGTCTTGTCGGCCTCGGCGGTGAGCAGGCGCGTGCCGGACATGTCAAAGCCGGCCGCGAAGATGCCCGACTCGCTCTCCAGCGATCCCGGCTGCACGATCGTCTGCCCCTGCTGGAAGCTGTTGCCGCTCTTCCAGTCCCAGAACCTGCGCCGGCACCACATGCGCACGCACTTCTTAAGTGGTCCCAGTAGACAGTGTCCATGACCAGAAGGCTAAACAATATTTGCTTCTCTGGGAACAGAGGCAGTGAGGTAAAGGCACGGCAGACTGTGAGGGAGCAGGGGTCTATCCGACAGACCCCAAATTTATTCAGGTGCTGTATTCACATTTCCCGGGCACCGCACGCTGTGCTGCAGGTCGCACTGTTTGCACAGGTGAAGGGAGGAAGATGGCAGAGTCCATGATAAGCGTGAGAGCCTCTTCCTAGGAATGAGCAACGTCTCATAGCCCATAAGCAGCAGAGCCATAGTGGATACATTTTGGAATCTTCAAAAGGACGGGAACGACTAGGAAGGAAGATGCATGCGCGCCGACCAGAGGGAGCAGCATGCACTGTTTCCCTGTGTTCCGTACCAGCATTGCCAAATGGCAGCGTCTGCACAGGATTGGAAACGCAGAGGGGCAAGAGAGGCACGTGAGAAGGCGCTGCAAGCCAGAGACGCCAGTCAGTGCAGCTTAAAGGCTCAGAAGAGAAGGTGCATGCGCGCACCAGAGGGAGCCATTGTCTGCGCCGGTGGCCATGACTCCGTCTTCATTGATGGCGGCGCAGTTGATGATGGCGCGCTGGTTCTGCAGCATGTTGTGCAGGAACTCGCCCATGGGCAGCCGGAACTTCTTTATGTTGTCCGCGCTCCCCGACGCGAACGCGTACTCGCTCGGGTGCATCGCCAGCGCTCGCACCTGCGCTCACCAAATAAGTTATAACTTATAACGACAAGGCCTTTTCGCGGGCAAGTCAGTAAGCATGTCAAGAGGAGGGCGTGGACAGCAAGATGGTGCTATCCTCTCACGAAGAGGTTGCTGAGTCACCATGGCAGGAAGACAAGCGACCATGCAACTTCAAGGCCAGCACAGGCTCCACAGATCTGGGTGGTGCTGAATGTCAAGCCAATCCGCGTATGTGGTGCTTTGAAGCCATAAAGTCAACAGGTGCGGACTGTGCTGCTCTCTGTGAGACCTTGGAGGGCTTGACGGCAGCACGAGCTGACAAGGGGGCATGCTCATGAGTCTCTTGGAAAGTAGCATATGCGCCAGCAATCTCAGCCTTTCAGAGGTGCCAAAACCCATGCACCGCTGGCAGCTTCAGAAGGAACAAGATGACCGTGATGCACCAGGTCTCACATCTGTGAAAACGCTTTTGTCAAGGAGCAGCGGTGCACTTTAAGGGGGCACCATGCTCATCACAGCTGCAGAATTGCAACGTGTCCTGGTGGGACTGAGGTGGCGCACCGACTTCTTGTGGTAGGTGAGGGTGGCCATTGTCTTGGCCTTGATGGAGCGAATGTCCCACAGCCGCACAGTCTTGTCATGCGACCCTGTGATCACCTGCACAATGTGCAGGCCTACCTCAAGACCTCAAGAGTTTAATGGCTGCCCTCAAAAAACAGAACCCCTCGGTGCCGGACGCTTGTCTGTGAGGCTCCTGGAGCGATCTAATGACAGTAGGCGTCAGACAAAGCATGGTCTGTGAGACCGCAATCTACTGCGAAATGACCACATGCCGGGAAGGGGCATCAGAAGCTATAAGTTGAGGTAATCAACGGGAGAGGGTCATATTAAATGCAGCAAATAAAAAGGCGGCAAGCGGCGCACCTGGGGATCTGTGGGCTGGGTCAGGATGGATGCCACCGTGTCATCGTGGCCTGACAGGCAGTGCACTTGCACCTGAAACACCCAGCACAAGACACTCAGACAAGATACTTTACATTCAATAGTCCCCAAGGTGAAAGCACTTGTCCAACAATCAGCAGCGGCACAAGGCCACTTTCCATCCGAAAGGCACATGCATGGTTGAAAGCAGCTTGCAAGCATGATGGGATGCACAAAGGTGTCAGTGCAGTACACACATCCACGATTTTTGTTGGATAGTCGATCAGACAAGTTCAAACATGGTTGAGCAAACAATGAATTTCTGATGGGATGCACCAAGGCGCCAGTGCAGTTGCGGTGAATGTCAGTCGGATGTGGATAAAAGATGACAGCGCCGCACCTTGGTGCGCATATCCCACACCCTGCACACGCTGTCTCGGCCGCCCGTCATCAGTACATCCAGCGTGGGGTGCAGCGCCAGCGCGTACACACCGCTCAGATGCCCGTGGTACTGCCGGATCACCTGCGCACGACAGCAATTCACCACAGGTCAAGCACTGCCTTTCACACAACCAGACAACATGTTGTGCTGACCTGCACTCAGCTACATGATAGTAAATAGTACCCAGAGCAAATACTCAGCTACAGGGCGTAGTAATAGTACCCCCTGATTACAGGGCTGCAAGGATGAGGCTGATGAAAACAGGCTTCTGTTTGGACATAGGTATTGGCACAGCTGCAGCATGGGTACTTGAATAGGTTGAATGCGTTGATGCTGCCATGGGCATCTATAAATAGAGTTGTGCTCACCTTGTTGGTCTCCAGGTCCCAGCACTTGACCATCTTGTCGAGGCCGCAGGAGAACATGTAGGGGTGCCTTGAGGACACCGCCACCCCCGTCACCTGCAACAATCCAGAGCTCACAGTTAGAGATTCCACACCCTCACACCCAACAAGGGAATTCACAGTTCCACCTCCCTCCTTCTGACGGACATCTGCCCCTAAAAAAAAGCTTTTAAGGCACCGGATGCACTCAGTAAACATGCTTCGCAAGGTGTGATGCCCACATAATCAGTGATTTTGCACCAAAAATAAGGCAGCAGAGGGATACTGTGTATAACATACAAAGTATCCCCCTCTACGCAGGCTAGCAAAGGTGGAAGGATAAACTGAACACACCTGCTCAATGTGGCCGGTGAGGGTGAGCTTCAGCTGGCCGCTGGCAAGGTCCCACACCCTGATGGTGCGGTCGGCCGAGCCAGTCACAAACCACTCGTTGCTGCTGTCAAACGCCAGGCACCGCACCCATCTGTGCGCACACCACCCCATTGACACAAGTTTCCCTCAGCTGTTCTCATCAGTCATACTGGTCGCAATCACTAGCAAGAAGTGCTCCTCAGCAAGGGCTGATATCTATGTAGAAATAGGTGCCCAGATGCTGCTGTAGATCAGACCTTGTAGCAATACGTTTCAGGTCGTTTACGATGCACAAGAAAGGTGCTGCACCTGATCACATGAAGAAAATTTCTGTGTATTACAATCAGGAATGTAACGGAAGGGTGATAACCTAGATGTCACGCTCTGGTGCAGGTTGCATATCTCCCCATCCCTTGTCGATCAGACCTCTAAGTGACTGAGTGCCCCGTAGACCAAGCCAGGACTGTTATGAAGCATCACTGCCTTTAATGTCATGTACTACATTGCCCCACCTAGAGGTCATCTGTGGCCTCAGGGTCCAGAGGAATACAATCTGCCATGCATGCTGTAATCAATTGCCCCACCTAGAGTTCATCTGGTTACTAAAGGCCAGAGAGTTACACAATCTAGGTGATAAAGAGCAAGCGCTCACCCCTGGTTGCCGGCCACAACGCGGTACATCTTCCATGGGGCGTGCCACACTGGGCGCGGCCAGGCGCTGGGGAGCCGTTTGGCCAGCTGCGCGCTCGGCATGTACTCCTTCTTCTCCCCACTCGCCGTGGGCACAAGTGCCTTTGTCGCCTGATGCACCACCAGCGCCCCTGCTGCCGCCTTCGCCCTGTTCGCCTCCCTGCAGAGGCCAGGGGATCTTGGCTGAGCTTGGCTTCAAGACGGTGTGAGGTTTTGCTATGAGGCCCTGTTAGTAGCCCTATTGGAGCCACCAGTTCAGGCATAGTCAACATCTGCAATTGCTCCATGGAATGCTCCATGGAGCGCTCCTGATGTCTGAAGGGCAGCTCGCCCACGAGAGCGCTTTCTTGCAGGAGCTTGGGCAATTCAGCGCCGGACAGGATGATCTCACAAGCTTCCCCAAGGTTATCAACACACAAGGAGTACTTGCGGGCGGGCTTGAGTGAGCACTCCACCCCTTGACAATGTTCTTCAACCATGTGCATGAGCATGCATGGGGCTCGGGTGACTATTTGCCAAATAAGGGAAATTCCAGGGAGACATACGTGTCGGCTGGGGCTGGCATGCTCTCAATGAGCTTGGCTGTGGTGCTCTTTGCGATTGGCGCAGCCGACGGGGCGGCGGCGCCGTTCGCTGCAGCTGCGGAGCCGCCGTTTGCAGCTGCAAATCTGGCGCTGGCCTCTGGCGCCTTGATGGACTTCAGCGCTGCATACTCGTCGCGAATTTTGCATGCAATCTTCACCCGTTGACTGCACAGGGAGAAAAACACCAGCCTTACTTAGTGCAGGGCTCCGATCCACAGACATCCACCGACAGTGGAAAGGACATTGTCAAGGATCCAGCAAGTTAAAAAGCTGAGGAAGAGGAGGGGAGGCAGACCTCTCTTCATCTAGAGGAACTTTCTGCCCATGGTTGCCAGTGAAGAGGTCGAATGTGCGTTTGACCCCGAGGAGGGTCAGGGCTTTCACAGTCTTGCCCTCGACTGGTAGTTCCTGAGCGGCTGGCACAGATGGCCGCTGCTCCACTTCAGCCATTGTGATGAATGTTTTGGTAGCCTTCAACTTCTATCCATAAGCAGATGTAGATGATCACCCAACCATAGCTCCACCCAGCACCTCTTGCAGTGTCAAGCGATCTAGAGCACTGCTGAAGCTGACATGCAAAATCTTTGCATCAACTGCTGCAAATCTACAAGTACTTTGCGAATCGTTTGCAGCCCCTACTTTATCTTTTCAGGCTCCGACAACTTACGCCAGCAAAGCGATTACCAAAATCTGTGCTTAAAGAAGGTGATAATTTTGTGGTGATGGGACGCCCTGGTGCGCCAGCAATCAATGCTTTTGAATTCTTTGTAAAAGCTACACTTGCAAGGAACCACGTCTTCTCAGGATTGCATACACTTCTGAGGAAAGCTCGGCTGTGCCTTGATTCTCTCTTTTCCACAAGGATACCCTCGCCTCCCCACGTGCGACGAGATAAAATCCGATCCGCAGCTTGGGAAAAGCGCTCGTCTCCAAAGTTGTTTTCAGCGAATTGGAAAGCTTTTTCTTACTCGTCAAGGCTCGAAAATCCAAAAAGTGCGATCGGACAGGATGGTCATGCTGTCCACTGGAACGGCCTCGTGCTCAGCACGATGCAGGCTTCCTGCAGCACCAGTTTGCTTGCATTCTCGGTCCCAATTTCGTCAATCGGTTTTCCGCGGTAATGCATCAGCTCTGCAGTGCCAGCGGAGGGTGTGCAGGGCGGCAAGGTTGTCTGCCTCCTTTGTCAAGGTGAGAGACACAGGCTCCAATTCTTGACTGATGAAGAGTTTGATGACAGCATGATTGCTATAGACTGAATTGATGTAATGCGATTCCTTAGTGAGAATGTGATTTTGCTCAAAATCAGTCAAGACCAATAGAGAATCTGGGTGGCAGGCAGAGCTGAAGGTGGGCAGCAAGCTGCAAGACTACCCGGATTACTACAGGTAAGCAGTGCTTTGGCAGTGATATTTTCAATGTTGTACACTACTGCTGAACCACATTCCTGACAAGGCAGTGCTATTGCGCAGGGTCATGAAAGCAACTGATGGGACCTCGGTGGCTCTCTCCAAGTTTGAAGGGAAGAGCCCTGTAGTGGTCTTCTTCTATCCAAAGGTGGGTATTGAAATTTTTCAGGTGGACATCATTACAGGCAATGGTTGATCATTCATTTGTTATATCTGGAGCTAAGCCTCGGGCGGATTGGATGGCGCAGGCAGCAACACCCGGGTGCACGAAGGAGGCATGCGCCTTCAGGGATGCATATGGCAAGTTCAAGGACGCCGGAGCCCAGGTCTTTGGCGTCAGCTCAGATGGCGTTCAGGCCAACAGCGAGTTTGCCAAGGTGGGCCTGCAACCATCACTCTCTGCATGCTCATCTCAGACAAGAAAATTGGTTTAGCCTGATCAGAGATCTTCCTTTCAGGACCCAGCCTTGCCAGCTGATTTGCCCGTCCCTCCTGCTTTGATCATTGCTAAATGGTGCTGTGTCAGTATGTGCTGTGGCGGAACCCTGCACCTAGTTACAATAGTACCCTTGCTGGGCGTCGTGGTCTTATGATGGAGCAATAAAAAGAAGTTGAGGAACTGATGTGATTGCGGTGCGTGCATGCAGGCTCAGAGGCTACCGTACCCCCTGTTGACAGACCAGAGTGAATTCCTGCGCAAGTCCTTTGGCATCAAGGGAGATCTGCTGGGCTTGTTGCCTGGCAGGCAGACATACGTCATCGACAAGAGTGGCAAGGTTGCTCTGTCCTTCAATGACCAGGTGTGGCCCCCTGTGCCTCATGGTGTGTAGAGACTTTCTCTTTACTCCCTGGCGATCTTTGTGATCTGAAGTCTGCATTCCACTTTCTTTGAAGACATGATCAGTGCATGCATCTGCTGATTCTGGTACAATCGGCTCGATAGTGATGTTCTTAGACTGGCTAAGACAAGAAGATGTCCCTGCTAGAAAGCTTGATCCGCACCTGTATTGCAGTCAAGATCGCGCTGTGCAGCATTGAGTTTCTATGTGGTTGTGTGGCCCGTCCTGCAGTTCAACCCCGAGAAGCATGTGGAGGAGGCTCTCAAGGTCATCAAGACACTGGTGTGAGCCTCAGAATAGGAGGGAGCTTTATATTGCTGTCACAGCACTGCTGTGAGCCTGAAAATCTGCAAAGGGAGGTTCATGTACATGTGCAAGACATGTGCAAGAAGAAGAGGCAGCTGTCAATGGGCCTTTTAGCTTGATGTAGATCTTGCTCTGCATTTCCTTTGGACGGGCATGCAAATGTAACAATGGCAATTCATATTTCAAATCCTAAGTCAATCCATCCACAGCATTTGAGATGGGGGTATGTCTGCTCATTGGCGAAGCAGGCGCCCCTCGAGGGGCACATCAGGGGCCCCTGATATCATCTTATCTACTTATGACCCAATTGTATGGTCCTCTGGAGTCTTTCTTGCACCCGCTGAAGACCTGCCATGAATGTTGAGTGCATGCTGATTAGTGTGCCGCGCTTTCAATTCTTTGGCGAGAAGCTACACAGCACGTTGCTCAAGAGGAAAATAATGGATGCACCTTATTTACATATGTATGCGTGGCGCATACATTATGCGGCATAATGCGCCAAAGGCAGAAGCATCGAAGAATATGTACCCGGCCCAATTATATAACCCATATGCGCACCCAGGGTTCTCAGTATTTACCCATACTTTGATGGTAACTACCCGATAATTTCCTGGCTCAAGGTGGCAAGATCTGATCCCTCTTTCAAGAGATTCACCAGGCATTTGCCAGCTTTCCTAAAGGAAGCTATCCACCCACTTGCAAAATTCAATGCTGCTCTACTTGGCTGCAAGAAACGCCTGCGAACGCCTTTAAAGAACCCTGTACCCCCGCAAATACTTCACAGTATCTGCACTGCATACACTCTGCTTGCCCTGGACATCAGACTTAAACCCAACAGAAAACCCCAACATATTGCAGAGCAAGAACACACAGTACCGCGTATTGCCAACCCTCAATATCAATGCTGCTTCCCGATAAAGCAGCTCTTGAGCTACCCACACACTGATCGCAAACATGGCAAGAAAACAACTGCACACTGTGCTGTAATATGTACTGATCGGCTTTTGTACCTCCCCAACCAGACCCAATATGAACCCAATCTGCAACAGCACAAATGGCTAGAACCCCCCCCCAAATCCCAGCAACGCTCAATTCCCACAAGTACTTATTCCATCCTTGCAACAAGCTGCAGCCTGCCGCTTGTTGCATGCAGACATCAGCACCGCGTGGCCATTGCCGCAAAAATGTCAATCAGCACTGATCACCAGCCTCTACACAGTTGGCCTGGACTGCATTCCACCATGCCAGCACACAGATCCAAGATGTTGATTACTGCGCATCACGCGTTCAATCGCAATATACGCATGCTGCTCCATTGAAAGCTGCTTCGTAACAGTTGTGCTTTGCTGCATTGGGCACCCACGAAGGTCCCCTTTAAATTTGTAAAGCTCCACTTCACATGACCGCAGGGCAGGCCAAAGACCTTGGTGCAAGAGTATGTATATGCACACATCAGCTTGAAATTACCACTTGCTTGTGCACGACATCTGCTGTTGCTTGGGCTGTATAAAGTCCAACTCCTCAATACGTTGGCAACAGGCCAAAGCTGTGCCTGGGTATTCTGAAATAGCAATGCGAAGGACTCGATAGGTACAAGACGGCACTCTTTTTGCTGATCTCTTGTTCCGTTCGCGCGGATACAAAATGGCGACCTCATCTCTTGCGCGGTGCGAACAGAGTGGCTTGGTTGCAAGCATATGCTGGCGACCTTCAAGTTTCAAATTCGGGGACACTCCTCGGCAGGACCCAATCTCGCTCTCCCGGGCAATTTCTCGCCGCGCGTTGCATGCGGCGGTGTCTGACTTGCGACTGGGCCTTTATTCATAAATAGCAGTACCTCTCGTTAAATAGCAATACCTTGTTGTTGGGGCCTTTGTCACCGCCTTGTTTACAGCATTGCAGCTGTGTCTGCAAGCGTGCCTGGCCACATATGTAGCGCAAGACAGGTGATGCAAGGCCTGCTGCATGGCGACGGGGCCAAGTCTTCTGCAGCAGAGATTGCAGTGCCGCATGTGAGATGGTGCGGGGCGCAGTAGCGTGAAAACAGGCCGCCCTCTGCACGTTCTGACATCAGTTGTGATGGGTGTGTACGCCGTTTTGGCGCCCGTACTGATCCGCGGCTCTTGTGCCTGCGCACAGTCCCACATTGTCAGCTAGTGCACAGAGAGGCACTGGCGCAGGTATTAATCTAATCTCCAGACCAGCGCTGTTGTTCTAGTGAATTTAGCTTCAAGATGCAGTTATCTCGTTATATGCATGGGCACCGTGGCGGGTCAGCAAAGTGCTTTAGGTCAGATTTACTCACGTGCTGCCGCTGGTAATCTAGTGCCCTGTAACCTCAGGTATCATCTGTTTCAATTCCTCCGTGCACTTGATTATGTTGCTGCTATCATGATTGATGCTGTTACTAGAGCACAGGCCGCGCACCGCTGGAGTGGAGGCTGTAGTCTCCAGAGAGCTCAGAGTAGAGCTGCTCCTGCTCCGCGTCGCTGACCAGGTGCCGCGAGTGGGGCAGGCCACGATGCGCAATCGGCGCATCCACCCCTGCTTCTCCACCCCCGTTACCCTGCCAACCCTCGTTACCCTGCCAACCCTGTACACAAATTTTTTATCTTATATGCTGTAGTAGTCATCCTAAAACCCGCACCGTCGGCGGTGCGGATATTTTTTTAGAACAACTTTCAAAGGTCTTGCTGACTTACAATACATCAGGGTTATGCTCCATTGGATTGGGCTTGTCGAGAGCTTTCCGAATGTGGTCTCAAAGTTATGATAGGTTTAACCTTTGGGAACTAGGGTCTTAATTATCCACCCTTTTTAGCCAAAATAATTATTTATTGCGGGTTTTAGAATGACTACTACAGTACTGTATCTGTGGACCCTGGAATCCAGACAAGCACGTCTCGACAAATTTATCTTCCGCTAGACCCTTGGGTCTTAGATGACTTCCTACTGTGCGGCAACCTATTATACGAAATGCAAGGCAGGGAGAGTCAAGAGTCAATTGAGAGCAGTACGATAAAATTGACGATGAAGACGGCGATGCAGGAAAGACAATGTTGAGCCTCAACCACGGCATTTCTACAACCTTGAAACAATCATAAATTGCACCCCTCGACATGACCAGAGATTTGTTGCTCACTCACCCGCTGTTGGTCTTTACCGTGCAGGGGGAGGCTTCTGAGGATGGGGTGTACGGCTGGCTGGAAGCTGCTCTTGCCAGCATGGCATGACAGCTGGCCGCCAAAATAGGCGTGATAGTCCAGCCCCTGTGGGTGGTGCGCCGGGATCAGCGCCTCCGGCCGCTCCGACACCGTCCGCCGGAGCATGCCTGCGCCAAATCAGGCTCAACATGTTGTTTTAAAAAGACATAATAATTTCCGCGCCACAAGGGGCCACAATATTTGTAATCTTAGCATTAGGGAAATGAGCTGCATACTACCGAGACAGCTGCAAAAGGACAATTACATGATGTCATGACGTAAGGCTGCAGTGGATAACTTCCTGATGTCTGGGCCCCCGGCAGATTTGTGAACATATGCCTCTGAACCCTAGGCCTCAGGTGACCTCTAAGAAGAGCATCCTTCCAAATGCCATGCAGTGCAGGCATGCTTGAAGGCAGTCCTGGCTGGTCTATGGGGCTTACCGGGCAGGACTGTGTGGCTCTTGTGCGGCGATAGCCTCTGGGCAGAGGTGTCAGCCGCGCTCGAGCCTCCCAGTCGGCCATTGACCGACACGGCCGTCGCCAGCCGCGTCGGCGCAATATGCACCTGCCCGTTCAGGGCCACATCGGGCGGCACCGTGTGCGCGCGCATTAGCGCCCCTCCGCGCTGATGCCTCTGCTCCCTCAGCGCCTCTGCTTCCGTCCCCTGCCTTGGTTGCTGCGCCTGGCACATGCATCACTTCAGGTCTTGGGCTTGCGATTTGAAGGTATGTAAGAGTATAAACAGCGCCGACGGGCTGACTCTGCTGAGAGGATCTCTCGTTACACCAAGCACAAGCCTTGCAGATATGCAAATCAAGAGCCGCTGCTCTTCTGGGCCATCTGAATGACGGCCATAATAGAAATCAACAGCTATCACTTGCATACCCACAAGGCTCATACGAGGCTCAGGCTTGCCCTTTTGGCAGGCTCGACATTTGGCTTCCAGCCAAAAAGGGAAGCAGGACCCTGAGTGGATGGAGCACTTTTTGCACCTGCGCGGCCCAGGAGTGCAGCACGTTTTCTTGCGCGAGGCCGGCGGCGGCGCCGCAGAGGCGCGCGGCTTCAAGCAGGCACCCCTTGACGCTGTCCGGCAGTGAGTGCAGCATGCGCATGGCCTCCGGCAGATTGGGCCTCCTGCCCTCCTCCTGCAATTGTGACCCATTAGTCCGCCCCAATCTAGACGAGCACTTGAAGAAATGGGGCCAAAGAGATATGGCCTGCTCAAATCAAATTCCCCGAGCTGCAGGGGGTGGGGAGATCGAAGCAACAGCAGAACTCCTGATAGATTAAAGACTAGGAATTCTTCAAGCGAGTGCCTGAGTGCGGACCAATCTAGTGTTTAAAAGGTTGAAGATTTGAGCAAATGCATGCATGCCGGGTACTGTGGTGTCCCTTGTCAGCAGGGATAAAAAGGGCCAAATTAAAAGGAGTCGCAAATCTTTGACCGGGTACTTTCTACCTGTGGCGGGGCTTGGCTCTGCTCGTAGCGCTGGTCTGCGCGCCCCAGGCGGCCCGCTACGGGCTGAAACTGCCCCACGTGCCCGTAGCCCCCGTAATGCTCCGCGCCTGCGCATGCATGCGTGGCAAGGTGGTTCAGCCCTCTGCAGATGGGTATGGCAGAAGAATGAATGATAGCTGGCATGATTCCTTAAGCAGGAAGGCAAACATGAAGATGCTTCATCTGACTGTCTGAATGCCACCGGACAGGTCGTCACTGGCGTATATTTTGATGCAGGAGGGCGGATATTGCACAGGGTGCTGGATTAATCTGATGTGAATCCCAGCAAATAGGTGCACATGCACGTCTAATTGTTGGTGCAGGAAGGCACATGCTGCACAAGCAGGGATGCTTGAAGCATTGGAAGAGAGGAACGCGAGCGAACATGTGATGAAGACCATAGAGCAGGGGGAGGCGCATGCTGCGCGCACCTGCCGGCAGGTGCTGCATGGCTGCGATGCTGCAGGCGTCCTCCATGTCGGGCTGCTTGCGCTTACCGCGGTACACGGCATGGTGGCGCTGCGAGCTCTCTGAGTAGCTGTTGTACCGCCGCAGTTCCAGAGCCTGCACACAAACCTGCACCTTGACCACCGACAATACCAAGCCCGTAGGAATGTGTAAGCCAACATGCTCGCAAGGTGAATTCTGGAGAAAGGAATCTGCATGTGTTGCTGATATTTAATGAACGCCGCATTGCTTTGGAGTGTCAGCGATGCTCAGGAGATAATCATGCATTTGCTGCAGCATCTGTGCATGTCCAGCAATCACGGAGACCATTATGGGTGCAACAGATGTGTCAAAAGATGGGAAAGAATTGCAGAGCAAATTTCTGGATGTCCCCACCTTGTGATCGTCGATGTCTGACAGCATAATGGCATCTTCGGGCCCCTCACTCACGGTGCTCGGGAACTCCTGCAATGCATTGAATCTCAGCCACAGAACGAACGCAGCAGAGTCTTGACTTGTGCAAATTCTCAAGAATTGTCCTCCACATTCAATGACCAAACCCCTAAATACATAAAGAGCACACAGAAAGAGCTGCTGTGAACTAAATCAGCAAAAAACCCATGGAGGCTTGTCTGCAACTGTAGTCAGTCACCTGTTCTGTGTGGTACGAGCCGTCGTAGTTTTGGAGCAGCCAGTGCAGGGACATGCCGCTCTCAATGTACTGGTTATTCAGCGTGGTGTTGTGGTACTTACGCTTGAGGGTGCTGTTCCAGTGGTTCTTGACGCCATTGTCTGTGCGCCCTGGCAGCAGCTTGGCAATCACCGCCCACTTGTTGCCGTGTGCCTGTCACAAGCAACCCCACAATTCTAGACACTCTCTCAGGCGACACTTGCAAGGGAGCACAGCTAGGCATGACGGCTGCAAAGGTGTCCTGATTATCCTATCTGAGCTGTGCAGCGGGTCGGTACAGGCTGTGAGGCAATTGCATGGGCGTGTGGCACTTTAGCAAGTCTTTTGTGCTGGGTGCCAGATATTGCACAAGCCACAAATGCATGCATGCAGGGGCAGGAGCCCCATGAGCTCATGTGCCCATGCATTCCCTACTGGATGCTTCAGGACAGGGGGTACTGAACACAACTAGTATCATGTCATGGCAATAATCAAGTACTCCCTGATGGGGTGAGGTGCAGGGGGAAAAAGGGCAGTTGTGGCACGCACGATGTGGGCATTTATGATGACGGCATCCTCCCACTCAGAGAAGGGATCCTTGATGACGCCTGGGTCCAGCTGGTTGCACCAGCGCAGCCGGCAGCTCTTGCCGCTGCGGCCTTGTATGCCGCCAGCGATCAGGCTCCAATTCTTGGGCCCATGCATCTGCGCAGCACACTTATGTTTGTTAAACATGCTTTTCCTGCGAAAAGGCCAGGTACGTCCTGCAGACAAGCTGCACTTTAAGGCTGCCACAATCCTACCCCTTGTTGGACTTGCCAGATCCAACTTAAGATCCACGCAACCGTGGGCACGGTGCTTAGCCGGGGCCAAAGGATGCTCGTAAAAGCAGGTGCCTGGGCACATCCATCCCAGTCGTGTGGCATTGATCGCATGAGGAAGCAGTGCACGAAGTGCAGGGGCCATAGGCTTCTATGTGGCATGAAGCTATGATGCAAAGAGGATCAAGGCCATGCTGGGCACAGCGGAAGTCTAGAATGGATTGCAGGGATGTGGGATTGCAATGCGTGCAGGCAGTCTATGAAGATACACCAGCAGAGATGAGGCCGGCAAGCATAGAGTTAGCAGACCTGCTTCTAGAAGATCTTTTCATTTTGAAATGCCAGAAAGAGCACGGGAAAGGCACCAAGACAAGCCGCTTGAGGGCTTCATCCTCCTCTGGTGTCCATGCCGCCTTCTTGGCATCCCCCGACATGTGCTGGGGGCGCCTTGAGCTGCGGTGGAGCGGCTATGCAGGCAGCTGCACAGAGGCGGCCTCCATTAGCGCAAGATTGGCCACAGTGTGCGTGGCCCCACAGCTAGCGCGCTCACTATGCTCCCTGGTGATCAGCTCAGCTGGTGACCCAATACTCTCCTGATACTTTTGCCTGAAACAAGGTCACAAAAGCGTCTCAGGGATAGAGTGGCCCTTGGAACCCCATGAACTTGGAGTAAAGCAATCTCGACAATTTTGGCAACCAATCCTGACCGCCACTGACATCTGTGCCACACAAGAGAGTCTTGATCTTCTGCTCATCGTCACCACCTGGCCTGGGCCGCCTGAGTATAAACAGGAGGCGGCTCAACATGTTGGTTCAGCTCTATCCTAATCTGAGGCTGATTGCACCAGCATGTCCTGTGCTGATCCAGTCAGCTTTTTGAGAATGGGTAGGCTACAAGATGACACCGCTCCTATGCCCTCCTGCTGGCCCTTGGCACCATCGTAAACTATTCTCTTTTTACTCGCCTTTGGTATTATTCATGCACCATGCCTTTGGTGTTGTGCTTGAATTCAAGAGCCTTAGGGATGCTCGTAACGTAATCTGCGCGACGCGTAATTGGCCCAGGTGTCCTCAAGGACGCGAAAGCAAGGACAGATGCTGACACACTTTTGAAAAATGCTTGGCCAACGCACAATCCCCGGCCACTGACGGCAGTCCAGGATGCCCATATTGCTCATAATAAATGCATGAGGCATCTATGAATGTCCGGATTGTCAGAATCCCATTTCCGGAATAGGGGCCGATAATCCCCATCCAGGATGAGAGCAAGAGCAGGATGTTCCTGCGAGCTTTCAATCATACCCATCATTCCCTACAGGGCTGATTCCTGCCTATTTTGAGACACAATTGCATCCCGAACTGATGATTTGCCCGGTACCACGTTCTATTAAGCGCCTATCAAGGCTGAGTGGACAGACCAATCCTCAACTGTCCTCGCTGGAAGAGCGAAAAGGTGCGCTCCCGTCGGCCTCGTTCCAAGGCAGAACTGTGCAATCAAGTACCCTGACAGGAGAAATTTCCTTCATGCAGACGTCCTGAATTTTGGCTCTTCCCGTTGTGGGCGCCGAAGCCCTTGGACCCACCTCGCACCGAATTTTGTCCGAGCTCATGCATTTTTCAGCATTGGGTTTCCCTCGTGGCTTTCCTTTTCACATTTGATGACGACCGTAACACCCTTTGCCTCGTCCCGGGGCCTCCACGTGAACTCACTGGTGCATCTCGAGCATGTCGACGTCCTTGGAAGCAACAATGCTGCACGTGTATGAGAGAAAACCGATTCCAGTCAACAATGCTACATTATCAACGCTACTTGTGGTTTGCAGACAAAATTTCTGTTGCGCAAATGTACACTTCCACTGCTTTGGTGGCGTATCCTTCAATGCAGCTTCCCATTCAAGACGAGGCGAAGTTATGTTGTCCTCACCACCTCGTCAACCTCTTGAGCGATTTCAGAAAGAGGCAAGAAGAAAGGCCTTACGGACAAGCTTCAGGCGGCGAATTTTCTCGTTTGGAAGGAAAAGGTTGAGTGTGGGCATTTAAGATTCCGTTGCAGGAGCTTGTAAAGGAAATGGTTCCTACTTGGGACGAGCTGCAGAGTCTCTTGATCGATTGCCTCAATGGCAAACATTTATGGGCGACTGCTTTGGCTGTTTTCATTGGCACCTTCCTTTTCATGGCCTTGAAAAGTTGGTGGGATGCAAGCCAACCAATTGATCTACAGGCATCTGCTATGCAAGTTGGCAACGTCATTCCTTCCGAGCTCGCAAAGTACGATGGGCAGGATCCGTACAGAGCAATCCTGCTTTCATTGCGAGGAACGATCTTGGATGTGAGCGCGGGCAAGGAGATGTATGGGCCAGGTGCGTTACGCTTTGGCATCAGGCCAGATCCATCCCCAAGGCGATAAGCTCTCAACAACATCCGAAAATATGCTTGGTGCCATAATCGTCCAAGAGTGTCACTGGCTTCGGTATCCCAATTGATGGGATGCAAATCTGCCAATAGTGCTCAAAGAGCTCGTGTGACAGGTGGTAGCTATGCACATTTTGCGGGCAAGGAGGTTGCAAGGGCCCTGGGCAAGATGTCAATGGACTCCAAGGATTGTACAGACAAGGTGGATGACCTGACGCCTGAGCAGCTGAAAACTCTGGAGGACTGGGAGGCCAAGCTCAAGGCCAAATACCCTGTGGTTGGAAAGGTGCGCACGCATGATTTGGCATTTGGTCTTGCAATTGACAAGGTACGTCATGGAGATCTGCAGTCCTTTGCAATGAATGTTGGCCAGAACTGAACCGTGATGATGTGTGCCTGCAGGTGGTGCCTCCAAAGAGACTGACACTGCAGCAGCTCAAAACATATGGCGGGGAGGACAAGAGCAAGCCAATATTGCTGGCTATCAGGGGAGTCATATTTGATGTCAGCAGGGGTGCGCAACAGTCACTCATGCAATGTTCGCAGAGTGCCACCGCTGCAGCTTCCCTTGCATGAGCGTGGCCCCTGGAGAGAGGACCACTGTTGTCAAAATCAGGAGCAAGGGAGAGACCTGACATCTGCTGCTTGCCACAGGCGCTGAGTTCTACGGCCCCGATGGCATGTACCCCTTTGCTGGCCACGAGTGTGCACGTGCTTTTGCCATGATCTCCACCGATGTTGCAGACTGCAATGACAATCTGGAGGTGACCTGCAATGCCCCACCATTGCTCAGCTTTCTGCTGCATTTACCTTCAACTTTGAATTTTGGTCGTGTAGACAAGACAGACCTCTGTAAATTTTGACTTTGCAATGGGGCGAGCAGGGATTGGGCGCCATGGAGCTGGACAATCTGAGGGACTGGGAGGCAAAGTTCAATTTTAAGTACCCAATCGTAGGCTCACTTGTCAAGGAGTGAGCAGCCCCTGGTGGCAGACCCAGCATATTACTCAACAAGCAGCTTAATGCAGTTTTACCTCCAGGCGAAGAAAACAATGAGATAGTTGCAAACCTCTAAAGGCATGGAATCTTGACTTTGAGTCTGATGGTCGAGTGTGATGTGACTGACTCACTAGTGACTCTCAAACAAACTTACTCCGAGGGGTGTTGTTGTACTCCTGTATATGATGACAGACACTTTATGATCCTGGCACAGTAGTGGGCATGCACCCCAGGACATGAGATTTCGGCGTGTCATGCATGTCAACTTGACATTGTCAAGCGCGTCGGACCCAGCATCCGCCGCCTGAGGCCATGTGTTTTGTAATCTGCAATAGCAGCAGCAGTATCGTTTGGTACCTTTCACTACCAGGCGCAAATTGGGCCACGCAATAACTAAATGGCAGGATGATTGTCACAGCCGCGGTGGTGATGGTTTGAATCTAGCCTAGAATCTGAGATACCATGATGGCCACCAAGCTCACGCACTGCATGCGGCGTGGCATATTTTATTGAATGCCTGGACTCTCGCAAGATCTCCATAAATATTATTCAGCTGCACCATTCCCACCTGATCTTCAGCAAGCACATTTTCCACCCAAATGACGCAATACTTGAGGATGAAATGGCCAGCTTCCCCTCAACTGGCAGCCACCTTTTCCAAGATTCTTCCCTGCCGCATCTAAATTTAGAAACTACAGATCTGAGGAGTGAGTTGCTCCGAGCAACTCAGGTAGCCCTGTTCAAGGGCATTGAATTTTCTGAGCAGCATCCGTGGAGATGGCGGGACATGTCGTCCAACCTGTCAGCGAGAGCTGCTGGAATATGCCAGGATACACAGGCTTTGTTTCCGGTTTGAAGGAAACCCTTGGCAGCACGCCAGTAATCGCTCAACACAAGGCTGCGGCCCCAGCGTTGGGAGAATTTTTGCACACACGCCGATTCATCGCGCCAGTCGCAACTCCCATTCGGGATCCGTGCAACTTTCCCGAGACTTTTAAGGACAGCGGCGAGCAAGTGAACTTGTGGCCTTCGTTACAAACAACAGGCAGGTTGTCTTTCAAAATTGGAAGGCGTTGTATTTTTTGTTCAATCTATAATCTTGGCGTGTCAATTCGAGGGCTGTCTGCTCTCTGTTTTGACTTTACTGACCCCTCAAGTTGAGAAGCTTCTTGTGGCTGTGTCTAGGCAAGCAAGGGTCTTGCAAGCCTGCAAGAAGCTGCATTCTTCTGGGCGACAGCAGGGTGCTCCCTTTTAAGTCCCTCTACGCAGCAGACTTTGCGCCACCTTTTGCACAGCACGCCAAGCTTCGCTCACCACTGCGCTATAAGGAGCAGCGGGATGCAACAGACCTGCCCAGCTTTTACAAACACGCCCTCAATCGCGTCGGAGAGTGCGTCTCAAATCCCAGAATCTTGCATGCAAAGAGGCACATGATAATTTTTGGCTTCTGCAGATTACAAAAGGATGATATCATTGTGCAATAGGTATGCAAGTGGGTGTGAGACACCGTGTGACTGATCTCTGCAGGAAGAGGCTCAATGACACAGTGCTGCACATGAAGGAGAGGATTGCCGGCAAGATAGGCAATGCCAATAACAACGCTTTCAAGCTTCGTAAATTCTTTGCAATGGCTGACAAAGATAAGACAGGGCTGGTAAGGTCCCCTTCCCAGCTGTCTGGATAACTCTCGCAGTTGGCTGCTTGCTAAAGGACCAGCAGAATGCTATGGCATGCTGAGCTGGCTGCAAATTTGCAGTGCCAATGGATTGCTTTCCAAGCTCTGTAGAAGGGAGATTTTGCAAGCTTGTGTGACTGTACACAGGTAGATGTGGAGGACTTCAGAGTGGTGACAGAGAGCTATGGCATGCAGCTCGATGATGACTCCATCCTGGCACTGTTCTCGAGGGTGAGTTCATCTGTCAGTGTGCATGCATGAATTCACCTGTACAGCGCAAAGCTTGCTGCATGTGACGCATGGGCTTGCAGATGCGCAAATGCCTTGAGCATCCTTATTCTGAGAAAGCTTGTTTGGATGTGCAGTATGATACGGACGCTATCGGCGCCATCCGCTACCATGATCTGATGAAGGACTTACTGGATGAAGACAGCTATGCTCTGTTTTGCGACTGACATTGATGACCTCAAGCCAGTCTTGACTCTGTCAAGTTGACAGTGCTGTACATTGGCATGTAGATGACCATCATCAATGCACTATAGTGATTGGCGACAATACGCGCAACTGGCTTCGTACATCTACATGTTCATGTATGTGTAGCGCTGTACATGTAGCTAGCTGTACAGATGTGCCCTGGCCATGATTTGTGCATTATCGTAGCTTTCCCTGATCAGTCCAAATGAGTCAAGATCATGCAGATGTGACAGCAAAAATTGCGATCACATACATGGTCTCAGGAGGTCAGGGTGGGGGCCCAATCTGGGCAAGCGGGCAGGCAGGCATGACGTCGGGCATGGGACTCTTGGAGATCTAATGTTGTTGTTTAGAAGTTAATATCGGCTGAGGATTTCCAAAAGTCTCCTTTTCAACCCCACCCAAGCTTCCACAGATATCCTGGATACATCAGGTTGCAGCTTCGGCCAGCAGAAATGGGAAGTAATGCTGCAGGCTGATATTGCTCTTGTGGATAGCTGACAAAGTGAGGCCTTGTGCTTGGCTCCAATTCCGATAACTAAAGATTCAAAAGAAAAAACCATCAGAAGTTGCATACATTTCGCTCTTCAATTCGTTGCTCATGGTCCTGCCTGCACTACAGTTGTAGCACGAGCACCAGATCGGCTTCGAGCCACTTGGAGATTTTGCTTCAATTCATATTGCGCTGTTTTGTACATTGGTGCTTAATTGCTTTTCATGGTGATTTCGCATTTTTCGGTTGATGATGCTTTGACTGGAAGTGTCTTTAACAGCTGATTCGAATTTGAATAATTTCGATGTGATAAACACATCATGATATATAATCTAGGCGCACGTCAGTGGCACAAGTAGAGGATTGCTTCAGAGCTATCTTGCACATGTCTTCAGACCATTAGCACTAACGTGCTTACAGGTCCTACCGCTTCAGGTCAAGGAGATGGACCTGGGAGACATTGGCGACCTTGGCATGGCAGCATCAAGCAGCCGGTCACATGCCTTCCCAGCAGCAGTGGCAGCGGTGCTGAAGTCTCATGGCGGTGCGGAGGGAGCAGTGGATGGCAGCTCAGGGCTGGCTTGGGTCTTCTCCAAGAAGGACCTGTTTGTGTGGATGTTCGACGAGGGGAGTGATGCCGAGGTGCACAAACGCACTCTCCCCTACACATCCTCACGACGCCACTTTGTCTCCTTCGCCCTCCATGAGGTGAGCGTTCACATCCATCATGCCCATCCACCGCTGTAAACTCCCTAGATCTATAGCACTCTTAATACAGGACAACAGATGCCAGCGCCCTAGACATGCATCGCATCCGATGTTTACTAGACTGGCGACTGAGGGCATCCAAGCGCCCAACAGACTTCATAATTTGTCTCAGAGGATCTTGACGTGCATCTGTCTGTCTGCATAAAGGCAGAGGCTCCGGTACATCTGCTGTCGCATCAGCAGTCCACTGGCCATCGCGTCAAGGGATAATTACTATTATCAAGGATTAATAGTCACTCTCAGATTCCTGGCGGCTGCCATGCAGGTGCCGGCAGCGCGCCTGTCAGTAGTCCTCTGCTCGGACGACGGCAACCTGGCGCTCTGGGCGGACTTCTGCGGCAGCGATACGCTGGAGACACAGCGGCTAGCCGGCCCAGTGACCACCGCGGCTGCCGCGCCGCTCCCCGGCGGCGCATTTGTCGCATGTGTAGGCACCGCCGGTGCCTCGCTGTTCTGCGTGCGCGCTGAGCTAGCGGCCGGCGTCCTGCAGACGCGCGTGGCCCGCCTGAATGCGCCCGCTGCTGCGTCAGCTGGGGGACAGCAGGTATAGCAATTGCCCCTAAAACTTTCTGAAATCTATTAGCTTGTCCAGATAGATTGCTGGTGCAAGCTCTCGATCCTCTGCCACCTGAAATGCTGCATGAGGGAGCGTCACAGATCTGGAGCTGTGCTCAGGGAGTTCTGTTTCGCAATGTGCACTGCATACTGACAGTATCCAATCTCATCCAGCTACAGGAGTTGTGTCTGATTGTTGGCGGATCCTGTGTGCAGCCAGGCGTGCTGGGGAGGCTGTTTGCGTGGGGATCAGCGCCCAGCTCTGCCGCACCTGTGGGGCCCTCTACGCATCCGGCCACAGCAATACACTTTGTGGCGGCGGCTGGCGGCGCTCTGCGCCTATTGGTGCTGACCGCTGATGCCTTGGACTGCTGGCAGGTGCTTGTCCATCCTCAATCACCCCAAACCTGACACATTCAGATAGTAATCGTGAAGAAAAGGCAAGCAGGCCCTAGGTTGAATCTGAGAGCCTGCTGATGAGTTAGACAGTGTAGGATCACAGTACAATGCAAGCGCAGAAGACAGCATGCACGATGTATGGAGTAGCAGGTGTTCTGTGGGTCAAAATTGACTCAAGGGGCTTTGAAATTCCACCTGTGTCTGCTTAAATCAGTTGTACAAAATCTACTGTGACAGGGCAGTGTCAATAGCAACTTTTTGGATAGTTAAAACTGCATGCAATGCGGTGGCAGGTGGATGGGCGGTCCGAGCAGCTGCTGTGGTCCCAGAATCTGGCAAAGCAGCTTCGACAGCGGCTGCATGCTGACAGCGTAGACCTCTTGGACCTCACTATTGTGCCAGCTCAGCGCGGCTCCCCCCGCCAAGCAGCCATCCTGGCCTCCAGCGTTCCCTCTGATGGCGATGACGGCGAGGTCAGCGGAAATTCTCTCTACCATATGCACTTTTTTCTTTCTGACTAGGACAGGTTCAATCATCATGTGCTTGCTCTCTTATGAGTTTGACCTGGCAAGACTGTATGCATGACAATGCCCTCAACATATCATTTTGATGCTGACCAAAAGAGTGGAGATTACTTAATTTTGTTAGTGAGTGGCAAGCTGAAAGTCGTGTCCATTTGCATTGATCTGCCATGGGATACTTGTTTGATTGGACTGCATGCTGCTTTTGTGCAGCTGTCGGCGCATGTGGTGGACTTCGGAGGCTCGTCGCCCGCTCTGAAGGCGTGGCAGCTGTTAACGGGGATGGAAGTAAACTCCAAGTTCCGCTTCAATGCCTCCATGGATGCAGAGGCCTTCCTGCTGTGGTGGCCTGGAGGCTTGCCAATCGAATGGACCCCAAGTGCAGGTAAGACTCTATTTCTCCCCCTACTGCTTCTGCATCATTACTGAACATTCTGGTCATATCCGCTTGTCTCCAACTTGTTTCATGGTCATCGTGTCATAATATTGCGGACACACACAAAGTCGAGGTCCCTACTGCCGGGCACTGCGATGAATTGCTCAGAAACTACAAATTTGCTACAAATTACTACAAATTACAACCCTAAATTTCCCTTGTGCTCATCCTTTTATGTGATATATGATCTGCCTGCAGGCGCGGAGTGGCTGGAGGTTCCGGGCAACTGCCTGGCAGCTGCCATCAGCCAGCAGAACACCTGGGTGGTCCTCACCCCTACAAGGGTGGTGGAGATACCGGTGGAGGGCCACATTGATGAGTCAGAGGGCATCCAGCCCAGCATGGCCCCCATCCAAGAGCCAAGCAGTGGTCCAGGTGCGACTCTGATGAGTCAGTCAGGAAGCGCCACTCACTCCACACCACAGCCTGCTGACCCTACTCCATTGCAATAGAATTCCTCAGTTCTAATACCTTGTAGTCTCCTTATTGTCTTGATTCCTTTGTCATGGTTGGGATGGGAATTCATCTTTATCAAGGCAGCTTGAACAGGGTCCTTGGTGTGTAGTATGATATAGTGTGAAAGAGCCCGAAAGTCACAGGTCACCAGGGACATGACGGGGCATATTTAATCGTCTTGAGGTGTGTTGAACCGCAGCTATGGGCACAGGAGTATCAGGGCAGGTGGCAGGCAGGGGGCCGGCTGAGGAGGTGTTTGCCATTCTGGACGAGGCGGCTGCGGCGGGGGCGCTGTCAGCGTCTGGGTACCAGCGGCTGAGATCGGCCGGGGCATTTTCTGGGGAGGGGCCTGGCAACGCCGTCGCCAGATACAGTACTAGGTGAGCAGATAGACGCAGGGACCAAGGGGTCCCCAAGATTTCGCTATCATGCAGCGGTACTTCCCTGCGTCATGAATGCAGTCACATCAAAGTAGGACTGTGAAGCTTCAAGAGAAGACAACGCTTTGACAGGAATTTGAAGCTGTGTGAGTCACCTATGGCGCTTTCCTGGCGAAGAACCAGCTGTAGAGCATTGGCCATCGCATAATATGAGCCGCGTCCCTCTTAAGTTCGTAAGAATGTTTCAATGTGGCGGAGGGTGTAATACAAACAGAGAATGCTGTGCAGGCTGGCGGACGTGCTGCCAAAGCATTGGGGCGGCCCCGTGGGGGGCGCTGAGGTGGCGGAGCAGCTGGCCAGCAAGAAGCTGAGTCATGACTCGCTGCTCATGATCCTGGGCGACGCCGGCGTGCTGCCCCAGCTTGCTGCACCCACGCTCAGGTGTTGCCAATAACCCATAAATTATCATCCACTGAGAACCTCTCGTGTGCCTGTTCAGCAGCACTTCTCTAGCTGGGGTCTTCCTTGGACGCACAGACAGTGCGCATGCTCTGGCGTGCTCGCAGCATATCACACTGCCTTGATGGGATCTCGTCCCTCGCCATGGAGTCTGTAAGAACTCTGTGGATGCCTGTTCACCAGCCACTTCTCCCCTGTTGACCTGCAGCTATGGATGCATCCAGCTGGCAGGGTTCAGAGCTATATAAATCATTGAACTCGAGTTTTGAAGTCCTGTTGTGGCGTTGCAGGGTGGTTTTAGAGAACGGCGAGCGGCTGGCGGCAGTGGCGGCGGTGCGGGAGGCTGAGAACCGGCTGCTGTCGGCGCGCAGCCGCCCCGGGGGCGCCTCCTCGCTCGCACTGCTGCAGCACATCATCGGCCTCGCGGGCCAGCAGTGCATGCCGCAGGTGTTTTCCTGCAGAGATGGTGCTGGTGCTGGTTTGGGAAAATTGTGGGACACCTGATTGCGGAAGGTTGCACAGGTCGATGTCCATCATATCTGTTTGCCACACAATGATGATGGAGGGTCATGCGGTTGACAGACATGAGAGACTGCGACCCATGCCACCCTTTCATGGACAGAGGTCCCGCTCACACTTGTGTGATGCCATTGGAGTAATTTGCGTTCTGGTCTGTGCCCTCCAGCAAGTGCTAGTTTTGGCGGGAGGCTGGCATTGATGGTCCTTGTCGACATCTGCTAATTCCGTGTTCTTAGAATGTCAGGGTGACGGGCAGATGTCACTGACTGCTACCAGTGCCACCATCCTGCAAAGAGACACATCAAACTTTTTGCCAACTCCTGTCGGGATAAACGCGTATCAGAACACCTGGAACTCTGTGAGAGATGACATATATGGTGTTGGGCATCCACTCGACTGGTGGGAGGCGCATGATAACAGACAACACTCTGAAAATAACTCTTCGGGTGTAGCCTGACAGTACCTAGTCCTTGATTGACCAGTCCACCATCCTTGCAGGCGGCGGCGCCGGTGGAGGACAGGTCCAGCTGGGAGGTCTTCTACTCCTACCCCTCCATCAGCGCCCCGGCCTTTTTCAGCGCTGCGGCGGCGGCCGTGCAGCAGCAGCCGGACTCCGGCGGCAGCGCAGCCGACGCCTTTGAGGACCTGCACGAGATTGCCAAGGCCGTCCAGGTAGATTTGACTCCTGAAAAGTTTATTGTGACCAACAGTTGAAGCCAGTTTTCATGCTTCTCGCCGGACCTTGTGTCTCAGCGAAAAATGGCAGGGGAAGTTGCATCAGCAATTGCACATGCACCTGAATATATGGAGTTCATGGACATAATCTTTCCCCCTGTACCCAATCACTTTGCCTTCACATAGCTGGCCTGTCATGAGGCTTCACTCACTGCGAAATAATGTGCAAATATGAACCAAATTAGCATTCTGATTTCCACGTACCAAAGTGCCAACACAGGCCTGACATTGAATGTGCTCCTGCATTGGACAGGGGGCCCTGCAGGCGGCGCTGGCTCAGCGCGGCTGGCACGCGCAGCGCTTCCCGGCCGAGGTTGCGCGCGCACTCCGGGGCTGCGGCTCGCCCGAGTGGCTCGTGCAGGAGGCGCCCCGCTCCGCCCTGCTCTCCCTTTCCCACGCCCTCATCAGGTGCCTTTTTGACACCCTGTTCATGTCCTGCTTCAGATATAAAATGTGAACAATGCCAAATCACAGCGCCACTGACACATGCATTCCGTGGCGGTGCCCTGCAGTCTGCGACCTTCCACCTCTATTTGACTTGCCAGCTTCCATCTCAACATGCCTCCAATTTGGCAGAATGTGTTTTTTTCGTTTTTCACAGTTTTTTTGAGGAAGCACCACACTAGCCTGCACCCAGAGTAGTTTGCATTTCCATCTAATCATCACTTGACAGATTGAGGGATTATGTCTTAAAAAATAATGATCGATCTGACGCTTCTTGCGTTATAAATAGCGATATGAAGCTTCTTGCGCCTAAAATAGCGATTCAAAGCTTTTTGCGCATCGCAGGCTGCGGCTGACGCTGCAATCGGAGTCGCCGGAGAGGGCGACGGAGGCGGTGAGCCTGTTGCTGGCGCTGGCAGAGCGGCTGCTGAACGCGTTTGCGGCGGCCGTCCCGGCCGCGGACCCGTCGTCGGCCGGTGCCGTGGAACGCCTCGTGACTGACTACGCGGCCGCGCGCTCGGACATCCTGCAGCACGCTCTGGACCAGGCCATCGCATTCTGCGCGCAAGGTGCGGCAGAAGTCGATAGCTTGGGGCCTCCATTGCCTTTTCTTCTTCTGATGTTCAAGGGTACCCAAAAGCTTGGCAACCCAAATATATCAGTCCGTTATAAGATCTGTGCGTTTCGCGCAGCGTGGCAACCCTCTCGGCGATTTTGCGCTTTGTTAGAGGTTCGCATATCATGTGGGGAAAGTTGTTCTGCTTGCTTACATGCATGACATTGTTGCTGTGTGGACCCCAATATGACGGTATTGTAGCGGCAGCTGCCTCTTTGGCAACCCTTTCATGTGAAATTGATGCCTAGTCACCTGATGATCATATATTTCTGCGGTTTCACATGAACTGGCTTTTCCTGGGCGCCTTAAGCATGTGCAGTCCAACCTGGCACGATGTGCTATCAGTCATACCGCATTGAGGTATACCGCACACCCGTTGGTTGCATAAATACCATCTTGGCTCGGCAGAACCATATCTGCCCCAGTGACGGGTCGCCTGCCATGGTGAAGCGCTCAGACGTTCCAATAGCTGCCAGCGAGGCCTGCTCCCATGGGGCGGCTGGGGCTTACCTTCGGTGTCTCCTTGTGAAACATTTGAGCAGGCCTCGCTGACACTTTGGGACGTGCTGCAGCTTGACCGCGGCATGCAGACCGTCAATAAGCTGCTTTCCTAATTTGCCTCTCTGCGAAGCAGCTGAGCGTGTGAACACAGGCAATCAACAATGGACATGGTTACTTTCAAAATGATAACAGGTGAAATTGACAATGAAACTGAGTATGGACATGAAAATGAGATTAAGTGAATGGCGTGAGTGGCAGGGGACAGGCGAACACAGGCAACCAACAGTGATACAAGGTGATGTAAAAGGGAAACTGGGAACTAGTAAATTTGACAACCAAGTTGGGCATGAACACGCCCTTATAATGGTGAAGAAGAATGGCGTGTGTGGCAGGCGACGGGCGGGGAGAGGCGTTGCTGCAGAGGGTGGAGTTGTTGGCGCAGTCCCATGCGGCGCACGCGCAGCTGTTTGACCTGTGCGAGTTCCTGGGCGACAGCGCGCGCCTCCACGACCATATGGCCGCCAGTGCGCGCCCACCCGCTATCCTCTGAGCACAATTCTGCACGGGGAAACGCTGCCATCAACGGTTTTAAATTTTAGAGTGAAATTTTGGATGACTTCGGCTGAGTTCGTGAGCCTAAAGGCAAGGCCTTGCAAGTGTCCTTAGGGATCTGGCCAGGCCCATTCCAGCCTCTGCGGGGCGCTCCCTGCATCAGCACAGTCCAGCTTCAGCACTGTGGAAGGCGTTGCTGTGCCAACCGCCGCTCAGGCTCTGGCTTCCATGCCTCCTGTGTAGAAGTCTCTTTGAGGGGTTTGCGCATGTGACGGATGCAGACGCGGCTGAGGACATGTATGCGCGAGAGACGGCAGCGCAGTATGTATTTGGGCGGCTGCTGAGGGAGGGGCGCCAGGCGGAGCTGCTCAGCCTCCCAGACGCATTCAACACCGACCTGCATGCTTGGCTGCTGCACCAGGCACGCCCCTGGATGACTCTCCTACCTGCTCCTTGTGGACCTCCATCAAAAGGCGTACAGCTGTGTTCGATTTGCTGATCATAGGGCCACCATTGGTTCAAGTGGCCTTGTGCAGGACTGCTAAAAATAAAAATTTGACGAGGACTCGGTTTGCAGCATTTTTTGGCAACTTGACATATTAAAGTGTCCATACTAGGTCCCTTCCAGGAGCTTGCTCTTCATTCCTGGCGCCAGCATTCTAGCTGAACCCATCAGATACTAGTCAACATTATCAAAAGTACAACTCAGGCATCAAGAGAGTTCTTCCCGGTGTTCTGACAGAGTATGGTTATTTAGAATGGCACACAATTTGGTAGTCATTGTCCTTGCACTCATAAGCAGAGCAATTTCACCCTCAGGGCAGTCCATTCTGAATACCAGTCCTCTGACACCTACTGACATCAGCAGGAGCAGACGGGCGATGTGAGCGAGCTGCGCTGGCTGCACGAGCTGCGCATGCGCGACTACAGCCGCGCGGCCGCCACACTCGCGCGCGTCGCCGCCTCGGCCGGGGGCGGCCGCGCGCATTTTGCGCAGTCGGGCGCCGCCGCTCGCCTCGCCAAGCTCGCGCTTCTTGCCGCTCAGCACGGCGGCCTCGCGCCCCCCTCCCGCCAGGTGCCGCACGTATTCCAGTAATATTGCCGAACAAAAGAGAGAAGAACAGACAATACAGTTGATTAGACGTCTCATCTGCCAGTCATGCGTTATCGCAATTGAGGCCAATCTTCATTCTATGTTGCATGTCGCCACAGTAGCCTTACTAAGCTGTCAAAGTTTTGATTAAGAGGAGGGATATTCCCCTCTCTGGTCAGGGATGCCGAGGCAGCAAAGCATATTCTCTGCTGCACTTGGTATTATCTCAGATTTTCATCTCTCATTGTTGAGCTTTTGGAATGTGTATGCAGGCGGAGAAGGGCAGGGAGGAAATGGACAGGATCCTCACGCTGCTGGCAGTCCAGGAAAGGCTGGGACTGGCCGCAGAGGGACCCATGCCCCCGGCAGCCCTGGCGAAAGCCGCCCTTCAGGTGCACCCTGAATCTAAAACCGACCCACGCGAAGCTGTTGCATTACACTCATAACGAGATGCGCCTGAAGTCTTTTGAGAACACCCTGACAACCATATGGAAACCTATTATTTTATTGCGAATAAGTCAATCTTGACTCGTCTGAGCCTGGCTGTTGAAAATAGGAGGTATCTGCGCTTTGCGTGCAGGCGTCAAGCAGCGGGCCGGCAGAGGGTGAAGCGGTAAACGGTGCGGCAGCTGCTGAGCAGGAGGAAGCTGCCCTACTTGCGTTTGATGTCCTGGCAGCTGCCGGGCAGCAGATGAATGGAAGTGCAAGGTAGCTTCCATCCCTGCAGCCAATCTCAGAATTGGCCCCCGACTTGTTTCATGACAAGAGCTTTGCAGACGTTTAAGTTGGTCAATAATTGAACCCCAAGCAGCAAGTTGCAGGGGTTCAATTGCAACTCCCTTACCATGCATGCTGCACGGTGCAGTTCGGCACGTGAGTGTGCTTGCTGTGTTGCTGGTAATGCAACAACACATCAGGCACATTCATGATTCGTGCTGCACCATTCGGCACCTGGCATGTTCCAACGCCAACCCTGTGACTGCTGTGCAACCCACTTGTCATACATCTACTTTCTGCAAAATTGCCGGCAACAACCTGCGTTAATTCACCAAGTGCCTTCACATTATCCTTGGTAACAGAGAATTTTCATCCTTGAGAAAGAGCGCGTTTACTTTTTGACATTGAATCCCCTTCCCCGGGCTGAGTGCAGGGGAGTGCTGGAGGCGGCATGGCAGCGAGCGCTATCGGCGACGGATTGGGCGGTGGTGACGGCCGAGCGCGCCAAATGCAGCGACGCCGACTTCGGCCGGCTTCTCGGCGCGACGCTCGTTGCGCGCGCGGCCGCCCGGTGCTTCAGCCCCTACGCGCACCACCGCCTGCCGATGACCAGGTCTGCCCCTCAGATATATATGTGAATTGGAAGAGTCCCCCAACAGAGATACCCCTCGCAGTACCTCTGGCTTGGTTGCAGCGCCCCTTGGGAAGGCTGAACAAGTGTGTAGTAAATGCGAAAGGGGATCCTGCTCTCTGGGCCATTCCCCCGGTGCTGAGATGTAGCTTTTTAAATTCTCTACCCCATCCCGTCATGGCGTGGCATGCCTGGCTGCTGTTCCGGGCCTTGCAATGCAGATGAGGATGATTGCCAGGTTGAAAATGAATCTTTGCTGGCGTTATCACCAGCGGGGAACTCACTGGGTTTCCAGCAGCTTGCTATGACTGAGGAGCGATGTGCTTGATGTGCGTGACATCATGGGTGCCTGATGCAGCACTGCGATTGCATCACCTGAGGACACAGCAGCACTCCTCAAGCAGCTGCACAGCAACGGCTCGCCTGCAACGCTGTCCGACGTCCTAGCGGCCTTCGAGATAGGTAAGTGCAACAGACCTTACAACAAGCACACCCAAACTTTTCCTTCAGAACGCTAGGGAAGTGTCGCAAAAAATGCTGGTAGGATTTTCTTGCAGCGTCATCTCATGCCCAGCACATGATGTTGAGATTTCACTTCCTTTACTCCAGTGTTGAAAAATGGAGGGAATTGCAATAACCTCTCATAAGGAGGCGTTCAGAAGAAAGGTTGCCTGTGGGGGACGAAGAGTGCTGTGCTATTGTGCAGGTTGTGCCGGAAATTTGGCCCCAGTGTCCGAGGAAGATGCAATGGTCCTCTATTGAGAGTATGTGTGCCTTGGCACTGAGGTAGGAACGGTCTTGCAATCAATTACACTGCCACGGGCCTTCATGATAAAGCCGGCTGCAGTGTACTACATGTAAATGCTTGGACTGTGTCGGCCTATTGGCGCCGAAGTAATAGAGATGCAGCATTGACTCGCCAGGCCTTCCACATGCAGCATGCTGTAAAGCGCCTTTAAATGTCTGCATGAGAGGATGCACATGTTACTTATGCATTGCTTGGAAGTCTTGCAATCTCTCATTCTAGAATAGACATCTTGCAAAAAATCGTGCAAAATTGATAAGAGACAAAGTCCCCATGAGAAGAACAATGTGCCAATTTTTTGCGCATACAATCTTTGAACTAGAGCAATGTTACAAGCAAGATCCATATAAAAGGAGCATTATAATGAGCAATTGCATTCAAACAATTCCATTCTATGAGCCAAACAGAACAACGCTCCACACCCTAATTGCAATGTCACTGCCCCTGTGATAAGATATGTACTGCTACAGATGGCATCCAATAGTATTATACAACCAACCAAGGCCCCTCGGCCAATTACACAATGAAGCAGGATGCAAAACATTATTCCCCGTATACTGTACCGGTACCACTGGTGCTTGTCTGCTCAAATGATTATCCTGATGAGCATTTGCTTAATGGCCAGCGATTGGCATCTCTGATAACAAGCAAACAAATTAGCACATTGCTCTGCAAGCAATTGTCTCCAGCTCTCAGGCAGTTGTGTCACCCTTGATAGCAGCTCATAATAAATGGCAGTGACTCTCAAGCAAACATCGGCCACGATGAGTTCAGCTGCGCTCATGAGAATTCACGGCAAGTCATGAAAAATATCATCGGCTCTGCTCCACAGGGAGCGCCCTGAAATAATGTGAGAGCTACTACATTGCAGCCAGCTGCAAAGCTTTCTAATGGAACATAAAATATTGGCTGCCTCACAAAGAAGATCGGTGCTGTCTAATCCTACAAAGTACTGCTATTGAGCCATACAGCATTTGGCTTATGTTCAAATGCATGTTGAGATACGGCCAACCCAACCAAATGTACTCACATGCAGCATCCTCAGGAGCATGCGCATGTGCACCAGTTGCACAACAGACAGTCTTTCTGCAAGCCTGCGTGGCGGCTGACTTATTCACATCCCTTGGCAGCAACACATGCCGTCCTGCGCAATGGAGGCCAGGAAGGAGAAGAAGGTACGCCACGTGACGCAGGCCTCACAAGGGCAGGCCATAATGAGTGCATAGCCCACTCCCGCTGCCTGTAGGAGGTAATGATATTTCTGGCCATGTCCTGTCTCTCGAAATCCAAGTGTCTGAGTGCCCCTTTGCCCGAGCCAGGCCTACCTTTTATGCATTCCTGCCATGCATGCTGTGATGGCGTGCCCAGTCTAGAGGTCAGCTAGTTACTAAGGAAAGGGTAACCAACGGCACACATTGCATCCCTGCCTTTTCCCAGTAGCCGCTTCTTGCGAGGTCAATCTGGCCTCAGGGTACAGTGGGATGCAAATATTGCAATATCAATCACCACTTATGGGGAGCACATCACATGACTGCGCAGGTCTCGCCGGCGGCTGAGTGCTCGTCAAATAGTGCGAGCTCATAGGCAAGCCGGTCGCGCGTGTGAGTAAGGCCAAGCAGCCGCAGCCGGTCGGCAGCTTCCATCTGCAAAGTTCACAGAGAAACAAGTCACTCCTCAGTACACTCCCACGCATAAAGTGATGGTTACCAGCGGAATTTGTTCCCCAAAGAGATTTTTCGCATGCTTTCGACCGCGGCAGCCGTTCATTGCACGCGGTGCGCACCTAAGACTCATGCAGCACATACAAGAGAAAAAAGACAAGAACTTACCGGCAGCAGATTGGCGACCCAGAATGACAACGCCTCTGCGCAAGCGGCTGCCGGCTTCTCGCCGGCGCGCTGCAGAAGCTCCATCACCCGGATGCCCCGGCGGCCGCGCGCGTACGCCCTGGGTGCGAATTTCAAAAGTTGTATTTCAGAATTTTGACAATTTTTGACAATTGTAAGTTTACGGGCGGCGGGTGCACAGTGCTCATGGACACTCTCCTCCCCAGTGCCACGGAGCTCTCACAAGAAGGAGCATCGCCTTTGTGAATATCAGGATGGTCAGCTGTAGCAGAGATGACACAGAATAGCCTCGTCCCTGGCTTTCGAGTCAGCAAACTTCCCGCCACGGCCTCAGCACAACTAAAGTAAAACCACCAGAGCGCATGTGAGCCACAGAGCATGTTAAGAAGACTGCCAGAGGCACAAAGCAGGAGGCTTGAGTTCCTCAAACACCCCAAGTTTCAAGTGTTTCTTTTCTAAACACTCATTTTTTTACAACACTCAAAGGTTAATAAGAGGAATAATCGACTCACTTGACTCGGTCGACCCAGGCGTCGGCTCGCGCCTCCACGGCGGCGGCCAGCGCGGCCAGCTCAATGGCTTCGGTGCTGCCGGGCTGCGGCGCATCGTCGCCGAAGAACTGCGGCATGGCGACTCGGTAGCCGTCCTGCTCCCAAGACTGCTGGATTGTGAAGCGCCGGCGGCCCACCACCTCCAGATAAAACCGCCTGCCGGGCCAACAAAATCACCATTGTGGTTCTGGACAAAGCCATCAATTTGTGCAGGCAGGGGAGGCTTCCGTGGACCTTGCAAGCGGCTCTTGTCGATGTCCAAAGAGCTGAGCTGAGGAGTTTGCTCTGTATGTAGCACTTCTTGAATCAAGACCAACTTTAACAAAAACAAAGAGGGAAAAAAGGACAAGAAGATCATGGCAAGGCGCACCCGTCCGGCTGCGGCTGGCACTCGAGAATTTCGCACTCGCAGGCAAAGTTGTTGAGTGTGTGCGAGGCCCCTACGGTGGCCATGCCAAAACGCCGCGCTCCCTCCATGCACCGCCGAACCATCAGCCGATACCGCGGCTCAAATATGTTAAGCGCCATCTTCTCACCTGCACCACGATAACACACACGACACACACTTGGTCAGAAGCAGCCCTTGGTGTGTAGGTATAAACTTATGAAGTTAATACTGTAGACACCCACTTTCATCACTTTGGCAAGGCAGAGAGAACAGCATGCTGCTGCAGGTCCCATCTATGGGCTGGTGCAGCTGCACTTATATAAAAAGTCAAGTAGAGTCTTCTTGCAGAACATGATCCCTTGCAGAGCACTCATGGCAAACTGCATGAGAACTTTGCGGGAAATATGAAAAGGCAAGGGCGAAGAAGCAAAGAGGGAGGAGACCCCGCACCGCGCATCATGCAGGACCTGACAAAGAGATTTTTATAATGGTTTGACCAAGGAGGCAACTGGACAGGGAAAGAGAGGGACGGAAATCCGCACCGGGCATCATGCAGGACATGACAAAGAGCGGCAGGGGAGCCTCTCCGGCAGCAGGCGTTCCCTGCGCGGCGGTGGAACGCGATTCATCGCGGCGTGCGGCATACTCGTCCGGGAAGGAGCGCTCCAGCACACTCGCCAGCGCCACCGTCACCGGCAGCTGCCGCCCCACGTGCAGCACCTGCGCGCAGAGCAAGCATGTCAGCTGATCGACAATTTCTTGTCAGCTGACCAGCAAACCGCCAGCGGGCAGAAGCAACCCAACAGGAGGTGCAACACTTGGGCTTATGCAAGTTCCAACACAATGCAAGCGGGTCTCATTCGCTACTTCACAGTGCTGGGAAGCACATTTGCTACTGCTCAGTGCTGGGAAGCACTCTTTAACCACCCAAGCATGCGTTGGGTTTGTCGTACTTCCAATTTTCAGTGCCTATATTCTGAGCCAATGCGTGCCCCTTGAGGAGAGTAGTACACAAGCTGCGCTGCATGCAGCACATAGCTGCTGGCGGCAAGGCAGGCGAATCTGCTGGAACATGTGGCTATGAAGTCAAGATACTTGTACCAAGGATACAAGTGCGGGCCCGCACCGTTCTGCACATAGGGCACTTGTTGGAGTGGTCGGTGGTGCGCGCGAAGCAGGCGCGGCAGAAGGTGTGGCCGCACGGCGTCGTCACCGGCTCGTACAGCAGCTTCATGCACAGTATGCACTCCGTGTCATCGCAACGCTCCACCGTCCGCGCCGACCTGTGATCACAGAAAAATCATACTTCAACATTCAGATTCAAAGATTTTACAACCGTCAGCATGCACATACATGTCATGGCCCCATACATGATGTAACAAAGAAGCAAAGAAAAACTTGAAAACCAATGCCCTGCGCTAAAACAAACATAGACACTGTCCGTGAAAAGTCAGAATATTGCCAGGGCCTCGAGCCCCTCTCACTCCTGTACATCCTCAACACAACGCCTGCTTTCCTGCCATGAGAATATTATGCTGACGAGGGGATTACCCCAGCTTCCAGACAGCAGACACCAAAATATCAAGTAAGAGCGCACCGGGGGGTGCCGGACAGCTGCGCGGCCGAAGTGGAGGCGGCATTGGAAAGCGCCTCACGCACGGCAAAGAGTGCCTCTCGCAAACTGGGGCTGCCGGGCTCCAAGGCCAACCCCTCCAGCAGCGCTGCCTGCGCATCTTCATAGCGCTCCACAAGGTAGAACGCCGATCCCTGCAGCACCAGGTCCCAGGTTCAACTCCCTCCTTCCCCGCCCCCTTTTTTCCTTTCTCTTAGCACCATCGCATCCCGAAATTTGCAAATTCACATGATCCTCGTAGCATGGGTGCCTCCAAAGCAACAGCGCATGGCTGTGTTGCTGTACTAGCTTGTCTGATTTACAGGTGCCTGTGCTGTTCAGCATTGAGCAGGAAACATACCAGTTGCAGGTGGGCTTTGGCCCATTTGGGCTGCAGGGTAACCGCTCGCTCGGCATCCTTGAGCGCCAGCTGGGCAAGGGTGAAGGGATCGAGGCCGTACAGCGCTTGCGCCTCTGACTGTGCGGCAGGAATGCTGCGCAACTTCCGACACAGGCTGCAGCACACACAGACGGATCAACTAACCCATCTTTAGCGCTGTCCCATGTGTGGCCCATGCAATAGTGATGCTCGCTGGACAGACATATGGCGCAAATTGTAAGGGTACAGATCAACAATATGTGGAAATTGTAGATACAGATGGTGTAAGGCATTGGGAGCACCTTGCAAAAGCGCCGCTGCGGTTGCTTAGAACTCGAGCCTCCTCGCTGGGATCCCTTGCAAGCTTGAGCGCCAAGCTGAATGCATTGATCGCATTCTCGAACTGCACCTTACACCCAACAGCATCAGGCAGGTGACGCAGGCCGTTACGTAGAAGGGAGCAGCAAGGATACAAGGGATGCACACCCTCTGCAGTCATGGGGCAGAGAGACGAAAACTGACCTGCCCAGCTGCCACTTCCCGATGGCCTTTGTTTTTCACTGCTTCAATGTCTGTTACGTCGAGGTCCGACGTGCTGACATCCATGCCCTGAGTGGCAAGGCAGCACAACGCTAAGCTCACAGACGTCGTGCTCTTCCACCAGCAGCAACTTTTGCTCAAGCTTCATCATCAAACTGAGACAACATTTGGATCCACGCGATAAACAAACATGCCGGCCTAGAACAATAACTACTGAAAAGCGCACACCTGAGTGAGAGCGGCTTGCTTCTCTCTAGTATCTTCTGCATCGAGCTGATGCATCTGGTGAACTTGGGAAGCCTGTTTCATGAACTACTGGCGTCTCCCTTGGCTGCAGTGGCTACGTAGTCCTTCAGAAGTCAAATCCCGGGCAAAGTTCGATGCGGTAGCGGCCCAGGTGCGAGATAGTACCGGAACGGAATGCCCGATCCACCGTGCACAGGTCAGAGAAGGAGAACAGAGTCACTGTGGCTATGTACCTGGCACTTTGCCTCTTGCATTCGTCTCGAAAAATCTGGGCCGGGTATGTATCTTGCGGTGCCCCACGTCACACTTACATATCCCCACGTTAGTCTACACCATCCAGAGCCAAATGGACGGCTCACATGGCTCCTTCGTATTCAGTGGCACTTCAAGCTTACTAGGCGCATTTGTAGCAGCCATTTGATTCAGCGATACAACCTGGCGGTAGGAAAGGTGATCGCGATCGTTGAAAATACTGTCCTTGGACGTTGGGTTGTTCTGATGGGGATTTGATTGTGCCTAGCGCCAGGACACAGCCATGCTTGGCCACAAGGGCGCTTTGCTCCCATCTGGTATGATGCCTGGTGGGTTGCCAGTGTTTAGCCATCCAGGATCGCGCTGCACTCTCGCCTCAAGACCCCAGAGGAGGCCGGTATGTGTCAGATCCGAGGTTAGCGCACCAAAAGGTGGGGGGAACAGCGGGGAAAACAGGCGCAGGAAGCCGTGGAGGAAAAGGTCGAAAGACGCTGCTTCCAAAAAGGATAAGGTAGATCTCGCTTTCATCTGAAAGGGCAGTCCTGCTTGGTTTATTGGGTCCTAGGTGCCCAGATACAGCACTGTTCCCCTCATGGCAATATCCATGCACCTTTGAAGCTTTGCACTGGCTATACAGGAAACGCCAGCAGCTGCGTCGCAGCAAGATAAGCAGCCAAAGGGGGAGGTCAGCACAAAGAGCGAGGCGCGCTCCAGCATTGACAAGGGTCCAGGTGGTGAGGACGGCGCGGACACCTCCTTTGTAGATGACTTCAATCCGGTCGTGCTCGGCCGGAAATCCAGGTCAGCTAGCCCCTCCAGCCATGTCGACACATCTCCCCTCGAGAGACAAACCTCTTATGGGTGGCGCCGCACTGAGCCTGTATCTCATTGCCACTGTCAAGGGACTATGGTCTACAACCTGGGACACGCATGCCTTCCTGCTCACAACCCCTGTGGAGGTCTTACGAATTGAGGAACAATTTAGGACTCATGCTGCTCCACCCCTTTCGTTCCAGCAACAAGCATCGAGTCCACAGCCTGGGACAGAGCAAGAGGGGCCGCAGTAAATATAATAGTTTAGCCTATGCGGATCACGATCACGCAATCCCTATTTCAGATCAAAGCAGCTGCAAGAACATGCGCAGTACGCAACACACAACAGACACCAGTGAAATGCAACTGCGCGGTTACAAATTTTGGTGACTGCGGCGCGCAGGCAGATGCTGAACAATGTGTGGAAGCAGTTCACAAAGCTGGGATCGCCGGTGACGTCCAACCTGTACCTGGACAGCGAGTTGTCGGGGCCAATTGTGGAAGTGGGCGAGTTTGAGACCCCCCAGGCCGCCAACACCACCGTCCTCGTCACCGGCGCCACCGGCAGGTGGGGGGCCCTGTGAACGTCCCATTCTTTACCACCTTAACCACTGCTGGGTTGCTGTAATCTACTAGTCCTGAAGGAGCCAGCTTGACTTCTGTGCGGGGCAGTCTGTGAAAGTTAACCATGTTAAAAGCACGGGTGTCATACCCATGTGCTGACTGCTGGCATGCGGCCATCGCCGTGCCGCTTGCCAGCCATGCTGTGTGCTTGTCATTCCCATGGGAAAGTACCATTTGTTTGTCCGTTTCAGCTGTTTCAAAAGACAATATTCTGCACGTTAAGACAGGAATGCAAAGTTGTATTTTGGCTTGTATTCAGGGTGGGGCGGGTGCTGGTGAGGAAGCTGGTGCTGCGTGGCTACAAGGTGACGGTGCTGGCGCGCAACCGGGAGGAGGTCGCTCAGAGCCTGCCCTCCTCTGTGCGCATTGTGGAGGGTGACATCAGTGACGTGCAGGCCTGCCGGATAGCCATCGCCTACGCCGACAAGGTACAGTAATCTCTTAAATATGGGTCACTGAACAGCTGGCAAGAATGTTTGCAATTTGCTTACCGCCAGAGGACGGCAGAGACGGTGTTGCTTCGATGCTTCGTTTAGCAAGGAGCCAGTGTTTGCGCCAGCTGAGCAGCTGGGACAAATGCAAGATGCTTCCATCTGCAATATACCAGGGCAGTCAAGGCTGCTCTGGGCCTGGTTCTTCTGATTCCCTGTCGGTACCTGTGCTGACAAGTATGCGGTGGAGGTTGCATAGGTGCTGGACAATTTATGTTTGGTGCTGATTGAGGTTCTTTCTGCGTTGGCCCAGGTGGTGTACTGTGCGCGGGCGCGGACGTCGTCCATAGAGGATGTGAAGGCGGTGGAGGAGGATGGGGTTATCAGGCTGGCAGTGGAGCTGCAGGTGTCATTTCTTGACCAGATCTCGGCACACACTTGCGCTCCTGCCACCTGGTCACTGTTAAGTGTGTGAGCAGAATGGTGTTGGATGCTCTTGGGCTCGATTTTGACCTCCCACGCTGCTAGCATGCCCCTTGACACGCAGCTTTGCTTGGCATGCATGGCCACCATTGCAGCCATGCAGATGAGCAACAATGACAAAAATGTGTGAGCTGTGAGCATCAGTGCAAAAATATCAAAAATTCGTAGTAATGTTGAATTGGATGATGCCGCAGGACATGCGGCAGAGACGGGCGGCCAGGCGGAAGGGGCGCAATCCGACCGGGAAGCTGAAGCTGGCAGAGGTACTTCTTTGGGAATGACGTGCAAGAGCTACAGAACACACCAGGACTGAAAAGTGCGGGCAGCCTGGACAATAGCAGCTGAGGAGTTGCATGCATGTGTACACCCTTCGCAAGCATAGAGAAGCAGCACAGACCCCGTGCAATCAATCTTGGGGTTTGCTGACACACAACTCTGATCCAATCCTTAGCCTTCCAGGAGAAACCAAGATTTTGGCAATCTCTGAGCAGTCACTGACTGGGGTGGGTGCGCAGGCGCGCAATTTTGCGGCGGACTGGGCGGTTGAGCGGCGGGGGGACGAAGCGGGGGGCGACGAAGAGGAGGGGGGGTACTCGTCATCGCTGATGAAGAGCAAGCGCTCCAAGTTCACAAAGGCCGTCAAAGACGAGGTCTCCACCAGCGTCAACTCCCGCGAAAACCTCATCTTTGAAGGTGCGCCGCCCTTACTCCCATTTCACTGGACATTGTCTACAACAGAGAGACAATCCTAAGCTTTCTTCAGAGACTCGGCCCCTGTGTCCCTTAAGTCTCTGAGGGTGCGCTGCCTTGCTCCCAGTCCTCTGGACATGCAGAAGAGCATAGGAGAACCTGTTGCGTTCTTCAGGGACTCTTTCCTCTGTCCTGAAGTCTTCGAGGGTGCGCCGCCTTGCTCCCACTCCTTGGGACATTTCATACAGCAAAGGGAGGCATTTTTCTTCTTCAGGACTCCTGTCCCTCTGTCCCTCACTTCTTTGAGGGTATTGAGCTCGCTTGCCCTGTTCGAGGTAAATTGTGCTGGAGAGGTCCTGGAAAGTTTGCCCTACCTTCCCGGTCAAGAGGCAGTGATGAAAGCTCCTGCTGACAGCTGGCAAACTTTCTCTGTGGACTCTGCTACCAATTGAAGTGTTCTGTGGCGGCCAGAGCCCTGCCACTGGCCTTACCCTGTTGCCATTCCAAACAGTATGTTTCCAAACATACTGGATAGTCCTCAAACATCAATGCAGGACACATGCGAAGTGATTGTAAGGGGAAAGCTCGACACTGTTGAAAGACACGGGGTCTTGTAAAAATTGATGGTCCCCGAATGGAAGCAGGCGGTTGACTTGGGTGTGGCTGACTCGCGCAGGCACGGTGAACACAAAGGGAGGCACGGCGCAGGTGGGAACTCCCCTGGACGTGGGCGCCAGCCTGGGAGACTGCGAGGGTATCTACCTGCGCGCATGCGGGGACGGGCAGCAGTACGTGGTGCAGCTGACGCAGGGTGCGCCCCTGCAGACCAGCTCCCTGCCTATCTTGGCCTCTGTGTATTTAATGTAGACACCCCCACGCTGTCCCTTCTGTGTGCATGTCACGGGTGTGGGCCATGGTAGAGTGACTTGGGAAAAGAGGGGAGGATGTGTGGCTTTCTGGGAACAGTATTACAGGCATTTCTGTACATGCGCAGGGCTGCAGCCACCATGCACAACCAATTACATTTGATAGTCTGAGGATAGGAGCTCATTTTCAACCACATGCAGCTTCATCAAATCTCAAAATCAAGTTTGATCAATAGTGTGCGGTGTGTTGTGCAGAGGGCGGGGAGGCGTACACGGCGCGCATAAACACGGGGATGAAGTTCATGAATTTTCGGCTGCCCTTCTCCGCCTTCCGCTACAACTCTGGCGGCGACGGTCCCGCGCCCATCGACCCCGCCAAAATCACCCGCCTCTCCGTCCGGTGCGGGCTCTTTTGTCGCTCCTCAATGCGCAACATGCATGATAATGATGTTGTGTATGACCCTGAGACATGAGGACCCTCGGGAACAGTGCCCTCACAGGGCTGTCGAAGGTGTATCAAGATTGCAGCATCTGCTATTGACACCGGTGTATGGAAGGTCTCAAATGCCCCGCCACTGGTCCTGTTTTAATCCCCAAGTGCTCCCTGCTGCTGGTGTTACGAGGGCGCCTTCTTTGTGCTGCCAAAACTGGGTATCTCCATGCATGCATGAGGTGGCTGAGTAGCTGCGAAGGCTGCCCAAAAGGATCTTTGGACGGCATCTTGCAGCTGTTGGGGTTTTATTATCTGTTGCAGAGGAATTTTGTGGGCCTGATGGCATGTTGAATCATGCGCGCGCAGGTTTGAGAACAAGAAGAGCATGCCGCCGGTGATGAAGCCGGGCAACGAGTGGCTGCCCCTCTTCTCAGACTCCTTCGCCAAGAGCTTCAAGCTGGAGATCGACCGCGTCAAGGTCAGCTCTGTCACTAGTCACCTTTAGCGCGTTATGGGATCCTTGCGTTATCTTCATTCCTCTCACCACTGGAGTCTGATGGCAGTTTGATGGGCTAGGAGCTTTCCAATATGCCGTGCTATGGCACACAATGCAGTGTGCAAGAGAACCTCTGCACTTTCTCTCATCCTCGGTTGCTAATTACAGCTCTCGTTGTCGCCCAGCACTGCATTACATCCACTTCCTGTGCCTAAGGCTGGCTCTGACTGAACTGAATATCACCGATATGTGGCATCCACACGAGCCCCACAACGTGAGCGACAGAGATGCGAGAATTCCTTACTAACAGAGACATGAGTAATAAAGATGTAAGTGTGCGATCTGCGGCGCAGGCGCTGCCGGGAGGCGAGGAGACGGACTTCATCCTGGTCAGCTGCGCGGGCGCGGTGGCCGCAGCGTCCTCCGGCGGCGAGGAACCGTCGGCGTCGGGAGCGGCAATGCTGTCGCACAAGCGGCGCGGGGAAGCTGCACTGCGGCTGAGCGGGCTGGGGTACACCATCGTGCGCCCGGGACCCCTCCTCGAGGAGCCGGGCGGCTACAAGGCGCTCGTCTTCGACCAGGCGTGCATCCTTCCAACCCGTTTCTGTGAAGCGTGGCACGATTGCGCTCTTTGTTGCTGGTACTCCCTGGCGTGCTGCTGACATGGTACGCGGTGGGAGAGTTGGTCATATATGATGGGCTGCCAGGCCAAAGCATGGCGAGTAAGGATGTCTCAGTTGTGGACGATGGACGTCTCAGAAGTAGCGTTAACATTGGCCATGGCAGCATGGCTCAGCACGCTCGCACAGATGTCAGCTTCAATTGTGCATGCTCTAACAAGCCTGCAGCTTGGTTGCACCACACACTATTGAGGTGTGCGTGCTGCATGCACACACCGCCCCATGGCCATTAGTTTTATGGCTGATCATGACTAATTGAGTATTGCTGACCCTGCCACGCGTGCGCGCAGGGTGAGCGCATCAGCCAGGGCATAAGCTGCGCGGACGTGGCGGACGTGTGCCTCAAGGCGCTGCACGACGCGGCCGCGCGCAACAAGACGTTTGAGGTCTGCCACGAGTACACGCCCGAGCGCGGCCTGCAGCAGTATGAGCTTGTTGCCCACCTCCCAGACAAGGCCAACAATTACCTCGGCCCAGCCTTGGCTGTGCTCGAGAAGAACACCTGAGCGGACTTTGCGAAGGCTGACAACTATCCAGGCCTCGCCGTGCTTGAGAGAAAATCCTGAGCGGGAGTTTGTTGCAACCTCATTGACAAGAAAAGGCTACCTCAGCCCAGCGAATAAAAACAAAAGCTTGAGAACAACACCTGAGCGCATCTACCTATGGGTGTGCTGGAGAGTGGAGAATGGTTGACAGGTGTACCTACTAATGCCAACAGCTGCCTTGAGGCTGCCATGGCCATGCTGGAGGAATGCTATTGAGCAACTTGCGTTTTGCATCTGCATGTGGTACTTGCTGAAGTGTGGTGAATAACCAACCTTTGCATGCGTGCCTTGCTTCCTTAACGCGGGGAGTCTCAGCTGCAAGTTAGAGAATGAACACTGTGCCAGAGCAGCTGATATTATTGATACCTTGCATGACAACCATGAGGGTGACTGAGCGCTTGAAAAATGTACATGAGCTATGGTGTTGAGGGAGAGTAAGTATTGTATTGGATTTTTGAAAGAAGTTGTAAGCGAAGTGGATCTAACGATGAGATGACTTCACCATGCTGCAGTGGCACAGGCTGATCACACCGTAACGGTGCCACATTTCCCTTTGGGGCACTGATCACTGATCAATCTCACTGATCACTGGCAGTCTCTCACGAATGGCTGCATTATGGATGCATGCAAGGCAGAGCTTGCAAGGCCTATAGCTAGGTAGCTAGCTAGGTAGCCACTATAGTCTAGACTGATCTAGACAGATCTGCAGTCCTGTGCAGATGTCAACAATGTAGGTCCTCGTCCCCTGAACCGAATATTGCCGGAGAGAGAAACCGGTCTGCCTCGTGGCCCCACCAATGGCGAGAAAGGAGAAACAGCTTCTTGGTCAACTTCCAGCAGGGAAGAGGGAACAGCAGGTAGATGTCGAGGCTGTCCTACCGGAAGTTCACGCCATTTGCTCCAGTTGCAAACCGTCCAATCTTAGCTTGATCTCACACTTCGTGGGTGTCGCAGAAGCTTTGGGAGGGCTCTATCGGTCAGGTGAGTCAGATCATCTGCTTGGTGTCCGCTGCTTGCCAAGTTGGGGGTGGGCATGACGGAACGCGCGCGCCCGATCTGCCTTTGGAATCTTCCCAAATTTCCACGTCCCTCACATTGAAATCGTCAAACACAACGCACAAGTTTCACACTATAATGTCACCGTGCTTTGTGCGCAGAAAAACAAAAACAGAGGTCACCTGAGACGGTTACCTGAGACTTGGGCGTGCCATGTCTGGGGATATGGAAAGCAGCGATGACAAGTGCAAGTAAGTGGCAAGAAAATTAATGTTCCATTTCTTCCACTCAAAGCATTGTATGCGATCGTGTTCCCCCTTTTGTTGATGGGCCGATTATGTACGACAAGCCCTATGATTTATGTCGTTGGGGGTGTCCTGGTTCACTACCCAGGCGGGAAGACAAGGCGAAGCTTCATGATCTGCTCAAATCTATCCGGCCTGCTGCACAGATGGCTGTGTCAGCATACGCCGACACAGACGTGCGCTCTCCCTTGCTCGGTGGCATTTAAAGGGCTCACACCTCCTCACAGCTGCCGATGAACTGCCAGTACGGCTTAAGTTGCCGAATGTTTGTGATCTGCGAATCCTTAAAATTGCCAGGGGACCATATTTCAGGGACCCCAACCCGACTTCTGAAGATTGCGTTGCGACTGCTGTTTGCCTGATTTTTGCTGCAGGTGTTTGGGGACCCAGACGTACCCAATGTGTACACCTCAGAACAGCTAATGATCTGGACTCAAGCAGCATTCAACAACACCCAGGTTAGCACGTGTCCTTTGAACGCCTCACCTTCAAAGGCTGCAGCAGTGGACTACCAGGGACCAGAATTTAATCCTTCATATGATCATTTTGCCTCAAACAAATATTAAAAGCGGCAGTGGTGGCATTGCAGGTTCACATCGCTCTTGTGGAAGAGTGGGACCCCAAGTTCAAGGTGCAGCCACAAGCATGCAATCCCCTTGTGCATGCCCACCATAGATCCAGCCCATTGCTACCCAGACATGATCAGGAAACACTTCACATTATGCTTGCATCGATGATCTGAACCAAGGGCTGTATTGCTTTCTCAAGGCAAGGCAGACCTTTACGCTGTCACGCCACCTGTCTGCATAAGTGAGCCCTCTTTTCTGTGAGAATTTACTGACGCAACGCCTGGTGTGCATTGACAGACGGGCGGCAAGAGCGTGGCGGGCGTGTTTGCGTTCCGCGGCACACAGCCCTGGTCGCTCTCCGACTGGCTGATCGATTTCAACTATGACAAGGAGCCTGTCGAGTGGTGGCAGCCGCCTCCAGCAGCCGCACCCTCCGCGCATGTGTCCGAAGTGCCCAACGGCATCCACAATAGCGAGGAGTGCGAGGCCTGCGGCCCACAGGCACGCTCCCTTGGGAAAAGCCTGTACAAAAAATGCCCAAATTTTAAGAACCCGGTGGTGGTTCACAAGCCTCAGTGTGAAGTGCAAGCCTGCACGCTACATGCAGGCCCCTAAAAAGACTTAGGAGTCCTGCACAATTGGAAAGCCTGCCTTTTGGCGTCCTTTGACGATCTTCCCTCAGCAGGCCCCAGCTACTGCGCCAAACTAATATTTCCCTTTCAAGCCCATTTGCTTACTGGCTGTGCCATGCTCCTCGAGACCCACCTAAGAAACACCCACCTGCTTTGGTGGTACATTCATAAGCCGTCAGCTGCTGCTCTAAGAGGAGGCAGTTTTGTTGATGCCCACTTCATCACTGGTCGAGCAATGGGAATCCCAGTGAATTGCTGATTGTGGGGATGCCATTCATATTTGGTGAGGCACAAGGGGTATTGGGCGCAAGAAAATAGCTTGCTGACAGGCGCACGATGACAGGAAAGCATAGGCAATTGAATTTGGGACTTACATACTGCATGCGCGCAGGCGCACGGCGGGTTCTTGTACGCGTTCAACTCGGTGGCGGTGCGGCCGTGGCCCAAAGAGTTCGGCACGGCGACGCCAAATTTCAAGCCGAAGGACCGCGAGAAAACATTGGACGCCGCTCTGCTGCGCCAGATCAAAGAGTACAACCTGATCTGCGGCGAGAAGAAGGGCCACAAACCGCTGGAGCCTGGCCAACTCACCAGGTGTGATCCGCTTCTGGTATCCTGCTCTCTTTGTGATACTTTTGTTTGACCAGCATCTTGCCTGTCGGCCACATGCCAATGATGAGGTGTGTTGTGAGGCTTTTATGGCCCACCACCAGCTCCTGAGCTGGCTCTCTTGCCAAAATGCCTTGTTGTCTGGCTCTGCTTTTTGCTCCTGAGCGCTTGAACAGAGACGTCCTCGTCTTGTTTCCCTGCTGCCATCAAGGGTTGTGACGGCAGCAACCTGGCAAGCACTGAAAAAGTTAAAGTATTGGCCTGTCAATAGGGCAGCTGACTGGCAGTTCCTACTCAAGGCGGGCTCCCCTCTCCATTGGCGTGCTTGATGGAGATTGCAGGGTGGTGGGCTCACTTTGATTGTCCTTTCCATGCAGGATCATCTGCACAGGCCACAGCTTAGGAGGGGCACTGGCGACGTTGGCCGCTGTTTGGGCTCGGATGGCACTCGTCAAATATATCCCGGTGCGCCCCCATAATTTCAACCGGCACATTAAACAACCCAGAGAAAAGGGATGGCCCTGTTTTGGCTGCTTGGAATCATGCAGCCGCTGCGCCATATCTCTGATCACAGCAGCATCTACAGTGTCTATGGCAGGTCACTTAAATCAATGTAGATAGGGTGACAGTGGCAGACTAAGTCCTCTATTATTTGCTGGAGCTGATTTGCTCTAAGCTTTGTGGAAATTTTCCTCTGCACCATAAGATGTAGTACCACATTCGGGAGGCCCTACAGAATTGAAAATCGGGGTTTGGGCTCCAAATCAACTGCAGATATAACCACCATGAAAAGAATCAGAGACTTCAGGCCAAGTCGCGCATGCATGCAGGCGGCGGGGAACCTGCACGTGACGTGCGTGACGCTGGGCTCTCCGCTGGTGGGCGACAAAAATTTCGCGGAGGCCTTCCGGGCGCTGCAGTACCACAAGAATGGGCGGGAGGATGCCGACCGTTCTCCACAGACGCTCGACTGCACTCGCATCGTTCATGCCATGGACCCCGTTCCCATGGTGCCACCCGCTCCCTGGGGGTGCGTTCCAGCCCTTTCTGAACTCAAGATTGAAAATTCATGCCCGGAAATTTAAGCATGCATGCTGATGACCCCGTTCCCATGGTTCTCCCTGCGGGGGTCCTCCCTCCGTGCTGAATGTGGCAAGCCTGAGTTGGAACCATCGCATCCGGCAACCTGTGAAGTTTGAAGCAACATGGTGCATGCACTCGTTGACATTCTCTTATCAAGGCTTTTGTTTTTTTGCTTTATGGATGGTTCGCACTGTTGCAGGTTCCAGCACGTGGGCCGCCCAATCTGGCTGGACAAGCAAATGACGGTGCGCTAGCTTTCCTAAGTTTGAAGCCATGCTATCACCCCAGAAATATGTCCGTTTCACCCATTTCCGGAACTACACTTCATGGCAGCCTTTGCCTGCTTGGCTTTCAGGAGTTACATGCATCTCTTTGCTTGACAATTCTGACAGTCAAATCGGTGGCTGCAGGCGTACACTCGCTGGTACAAGGTGTACAACCAGAACAAGGATCTGAGGCCGCTGCACAAGTCCTTCTTCGTGCGTCTCTCCTCAATCACCTGCTTTCAAAAAATCAGATACAGCTGGGTTGCAGCGCACACACTATGCCATGCCGTTCCCGCCAGAAGCATTACCAAGTTCAGCTTTCTGCAGATTGCTTCTGCAGAGTAATATTGCTCCGGACAAGGAAGACAATCACACAATCCATTTTGAGACACGTGAAGCTGCATGCAATGTCACCTGAGAGTTGTGACCCACCTGCTACTGAACCTGCTTGTCAGACTCCTGCCAGTCGAGACAAAAGGGTAGATGCTGCTGTAGAGACTTGCAGGAACATGAAGAAGAGGAGGGTTGATGGTGTGTGCGCATGTCTTTTGTTCCGCAGGTGGCAGACCATTTTGAGTGGCGCTACCTGGTGGCCATGGACCTCGCACTCGCCAACACATACCTGGGCGACAGCCGCTACTCACAGGATGTCATGGGGCAGATCCTGGACCAGGTGGTTCCTGCTGCTCCCCTGCATCGCATTGAAGCTTGTCTCGTCATCCTCATTTCCCCCTGGAAGATTCATTCGGTACAGGAATTCTCATGCTGCATGCCGTCACTGACTGCCCTGTGCGGCTTGTTATCTTATTTTGCTGCCTTTCAAGACAGAAAATGGTGCAAAATCGATTCATGGGCATGCATGGCGAGCTAGGTTCAGCAGCAAACGGCCCTTATCGCAATTTGGTTGTCTATGCCTGCAAGCACCAAAGGAATTGAATGGATTGTGATCTCTGTGACGCAGTCCCTGGCATTCCTGGACTCCACTTTTGGCATTGTTGCTGGGCTGCGCGAGCTGTCAGTGGCCATCAAGAAGACTATCACCGTTACTCACGGCACCATCACAAAATATTCCCCCTGGGGCGGAAGGCTCCTGTCCACCTATGGCGGCCAGATCTGGCGCGCGATCCTTGCTCCTGCGGTGCGCTGCCCCTTTCTGAGGGGGTCTTCGAATAATTCAGTCTTTGAAATTTCTGCTTTGCCTGCACTAGGTATTTATAATAATACAATCATTGTATTGCTTTCTGCACCCGTGCTAACGCAAGCTTTGCATGCTTTGTTCAGTATTGTTATCGTCAAACAACGCGGAAAGATATTTCGGTTGCATCCTGATCCTATTTGTCATATTGCACAGAAGATATTCTGCTTCTTTTGTGGCCAAGCTCAAGTGCTCCGTGCCATAATTTAGCCGGTAGGGTACTGAGCATTCTCTGCTGCTGCGCAGGAAGTTGTTGTCTTCTTTGGAACCACCGCCATCTCCCTCCTGGATGGCTGAGGGGCATGAAAGGGCACTTGAGAACCTATTTCTCCCCTTCTCCAGTCTGCAGCTCTGTTCAATTGCCTCACGTGCTGAAGGAGACACTTTCAGCAAGTGCACTCCCGCAGGACTGTGAGGGATTTGGGACAGCGTATAATGCTCCTCCCATTTGCTATTTCAAGAAGTTTCTGGTGACGCATGCGGCTTCCTTCTGAAGGCGCAAGTGTAAATGTCTTTTATCTAGGGGTGTGACATTCCTTGAAAAACGCATCTCCAGCTTACATATGTTCTCTTAGGAATGATCTCTGCGATTTGGTTTGTGGGTGTTGGGTGGCTGATGCATGTCTCATTAGCGTTGGATGATGTTCTTTGTGCAGACTTATTTGGGTTGCGCAGGGGTGTTAACACAGAGGTACTTCTACTTTCACCCCTCTGGGTTGGTCAAGTATGCTTTTTGTGGTTACTTAGGTTGCGAGTTGGAGGAGATCACTGCTTTGCCAGGCGGTCACAACCTAACTTGTGGGCTGTGTACATTCACAAGTCTCTTATTCTACAGGTGTTTAGTTAGGCACATTGTAACGGTGAATTGAATAAGCACCTTTGGGTCTACTGATATTTGCCATGATTAATATTATAGTCAGTTTATTCAGTTGGGTTGTACTGCGCTATAGAAGAGTATTGGCGACCCGTCATGCTGGCATGTCTCCATCTTCTTGCCAAATGGGTGAATTAGTTATCAATGTGTTGGTTCAGGTTAGGCCACAGCTTGGGTTGAGTGTAGGCATTGATTACGTTAGGGAGACACTGAGTCACACTAGAAATGTGACAAAAGTATCCCAGGACTGCAGCACTGTATGGTACTCACTGGGCTTAAATGGTCTGAAGAAACGTTGCAGTGTATCGGCAGCATGTGCCGCATTCGGTGGTGCTGTGACTGTGTAAAATATCTGGTTTGGCTGTGCAAGTCCGGCCTCCAAGGATCTCAAGCTCTGCAACTGTGCTGAATCTTAATCAGTCCTCTACATTGCTTCACAGTCATCCCAATATGCAGATGCTTCAAGGCAAAGATCATGCCGATAACTGGGATAGCCGAGCAATACTGGCCCATTGCGTTCCCGTTGTTCATGAAGATGAGGTCACACTCCACAGGGCTCCTTGAAAGGTGCCACCAGAGCCAGGTTCCAGGTGGCATACTCACAATACCACACCTGCACGCATATCAGCACTGCACTCAGACAATTTGGCGCAAACACAATGCACTTGGAACAACACCGCCAGCCTGACCCTCAAGTGATGTATGCATGCACACCTCTTTATACACGACAGCCCTGATCACGAGGCAGGATGTCCACATGGAGCACACAGCAAGAATGGTCTGCAAGTTCCCTAAGCAGATGGAGGGTTGCTGACAGCTGCAGGGGCCTCTTTACGCAGCAATTCTTCGTCACATTGGAGTCCTAATATTACATGCCCAATGTTTGTCCCAGCAAGGAGCAAGGACATCTCCTGAGTCATTTTGGCCCTAGACACTGCCCCAGAAGCAATAATAAGATGCCTGATATGGCAGCAAGGGAGAAAAGGCGAACAGCAGGGGTGCGCACATCGCGGGGGTCGGCTTCGACGGAGGGCCAGTGCTGGTCGGGGACGATGCGCCATGTGCGGCAGCGGTCGCATTGCACCCACTGGTCAGTCCCTTCCACTAGCGGCTCCGCTGCCGCCGCCGCGCCGGCCGCTCCAGCCGGTTCCTCGGCTTCTGCCATGTCCTGCAGGCAGCACAGCTAGCTCACAGCCCCGCTCTCTTAGGAGCCGGAACAATACCTCACATTGTTGACAACGGTGGCTTGTGGTGAAGCATGTCAAAAGACGGAGCTTGATGTAGGGACCCCAAATCACTGCAGGCTCAAGGCAAGATCGTTATGTGCTTGTGGCAAAGCTTGTGCTACCCTGCGGTGCCACTCTAGGGGTGACCAACGATCACCTCATCGCCACCCTCCTCGGACGATGCCGCAGCCGGCCGGCGCGTGACGGGCCGAGGCGCCGCGGGCACCTGCTTGGAAGCTGCATGGCGCTTACGGTACATCTCCAAGGGTTGCCCCTCGTAGAGCACGCTCTTCCAGCCGTCGTCCCCCTGCTTGTTGGGGGTCTGCATGCGCTTGCAATGGATGCTGAACGACGTCGCGCTCTGGAACTTCTTGCCTGCACCACGTGCGCCTGAATTTGTGATTCGCGCGCCCAGGATCTATCATTCCCCATGTTGCACACAAAAATTTCTCACTACCCGCCAACTGGCTAGCAGGACAACACTGTGGAGGCTTGAAGGCAAAGAGAAGCACAGCCTTGCAGCTTATTTCTCATAGTGCCTCAGCTGCAAGCCTTGCCACTGCACATGGTGCTGTGAGCTTGGAAGACAAAGGGCAGCAATGAAGTGTCCAACCAAAGGGAACGGTGGGGATGATTGACATTGCTTAAACTTCATTGTCACAACACATAAGTCCTCGAGACCTTGCAGACCCTGCAGAGGTCCTCACTCGTTTGAAAGGGCAGGCCGCACCTTGGTACAGGATCATGCCGTCCTTGCCGAGGGAAGCAGTGTACACAGTGCCCTTGTAGTGAACACTGATTTTGTTGCGGCCCGGGAAGAGGATCCCAGCATCTATAAGGTCCTGTAACGTAAGCGTGCCCCCTCGCGCTCGCTTGGCTGAGCCGCTGCCCCGGCCGCGGCCCCGGCTCTTCTGCCCGCTCCCATTTGCGGCTGACCCGCTGTTTGCCTGAATATATGAAGACAAAGTTCTGTGAGTCAGCTGGAAGTGCACCTTGCATGCAGGGGCAGGAGTCTTGCATATGATGCCGTGCAGTATGCCTGAAAGCATGCATGCCTGGCGTATGGTTGCATGCAAAGAAGACTGGGGCACCCATGCAAAGGCATGGGCAATTTAATTCATCCACTGTGCATGGCGTGCTCACCCTTCCTCCAGGGGAGTAGGGATCATCCTCGTCTTCATAATCCGACAAAGCCCCTGATAAGTCCACAGAGAGAGGTCAAAGACGTAGTCACTTGCAACCTCATAGATCTTGGAAATCCAAGAAGGAGCGTGCATGTCTGCCTTGGGAGATGTGCTACCTATGGTCGGGCGCTGGCCCAGACTAAGAACGCTGTGGGACAATCCACTGATGAATGGTCCAGCTCTCGAGGTTGAAAGGAGCAGCTTTGTGGACGCGTATTCTGTCATTCTTCAGTGCAGTACTCAGCAGATCACATCACCAATCTGTGCGACTGTCATCTTGCAGATTATTGCTGCAGATAGCTTTGTCTGTTGTTGCCAGATCGTAAGCCTACACGTTGAATACTTTCTGGCAAAGTGTCAGTGTACTACATTAGAACTCTAAGACTGCCAGGTCTAATAAGAACGAAGATCGCCATCGATGGAGGTGACCTAGCCCAAAATGAGTAGCTGCAGATTAACACGGTAATCAAAGCAGGTCAACTGAATGTTTTGCTTAAACCTGTTTCTAGCACGATCTGTCCTTGATCCTTTCTGAGTGTGAGTATACCCTTTACGTCTCTGCTCCTTCTAAAGCTCCTATCCGTTATTTTTCTGAGACTTTCTGCTAGAGTGGGGCCAAATTGTCTTGCTTTCCACAGTAAAACTCAGATTTCGGAGGCAAAGACAAAAAAATTAGACAACACAATTCCCTGCCACTTGGGGTCGCTAAGACTGGGGTTTCCTGCTAAGGCATGGGAGTTTCAGGAGTGCAGATGTAACCGACTGACTGACAGTGCTGACGTGAAATCAAATGTCAAGTTGACATAAGTGAAAGGTCCATCAAGCTCTGCCCGGTCAACACTCTTTACCGCCATGCCCACAATTGTCGGTGAGTATCTCCAAATTGGCAGCCGCCGCGGCAGCCGCAGCCGCAGCGCGGCGCTAGCGGCTGCGCCTCACGTGCACGGACCTCCGAGGCTGGCAGCTGCGCCTGCAGGCTATTGATGTGTCCAAGATGGAGCATTCCACCCGCCGCGGCGTGAGATTCAGAGCAAGCCATGCGAGCGCATGTACTACCCGGCGGCGCCGACGCTATGGCAATTGCATTAACACAGTGCATGCATTGCCGCAATACATATATATGGTCACAGGTCTCCTGTAACTTACCGTATAGAAGATATACGATATGCATGGGTGGTCATTGACCAGCACACAATTGAATTGAGAATTCGAAGTTACAATACTTTTGTCATTCACGTCTCCAGCTGGTGCCAGTTTTGCGCATATAGCATTTGTTCTTTGAAAGATTTTCCATTCTACCTAGGATTTTGCGCAGGTAGACTCCATATCCTCAAATCCAGACCTGGACTAGTCTTCCCACAAGGCACTCAGCTGATCAAAACAATCAGTGCACCTGTGTGCAAAGTGACATATACCGCCTAATAGGTCCTGTCACAGAAACGATAGGAAGCAGTGCTAACCAGTACAGTGCTGGACACCTTAAGGTACCTCATTTGCCAGCCATCACAGATGACAAGGGCCTGGCAGGCATGTCTGGAGACATCCTCACCCTACCTGCCAGGCAATCCCAACTCTGTACTCCGAGTCGTCTGTATCAAACCATGACAACAACACTGAAAAGCCAATGCCATCATTTCAGGCATATTGCGAGCTTCATTTGCTCAGCGTGAGCAATCAGTAAGTGGTCTCTACTTGTTCTTTTGTTGATAGTCCAATTACTTGCAAAAACACGCGCCAGGAGCGGAATGTAGAGCACAAGTATAGCTACACAGCCACACAACAATTACCAATGTGGTGTACAAGGAACACATTTCTACTCATTGCCGTACGAAAACAATAGCAGGAGCCTCTGCTGACTAGCCTGATTAGATCAGGGGTGCATTTTTATCGAGTTTTTAACTATAGCTGAAACTGATTGCAAACGCACTGATTTCAGAGAGATGAAAAGGTTTGGCAGAGCACCGAATTTTTATTAAGCTGCGGTGACGCCGTGCAGATGCATGCTGTCCATTTCACCCGACAACAAGCCACTCTCCAGGTCCTCCCTCAAGAGATCTGCTGCCCTTTCTCTGACCACATCTGACACATGCGCGAAGACTGGCGCTAGCACTTTCTTCTGATAGGTATTTGGCTGCAGCTCCGGGTGAAAGCTCTCAATGAGCTTGATGACCTTGAAGCTGCACCCCATTGCACGCTCAAATCAGCATGCTTCAAATCAGCACGTGCTTGCATGCATTTCTATTGAGGATGATTGCATGCATGCAGCACGATGAAGGGTATGTGTAAACGCTTGATTGCACAGTGGTTGCAATCAAGCTTGCATGCATACCAATTGAGGATAACTGCATGCATGCAACCATTGAGTGGCATGTGTCAGAAACTGCACAATTATCCCTTTTCACAAACTTCAATCAAATCGGGAAAATACAGCTGTTGATGTGTTGGTTACTCACCTTCTGGAGGGGCCAGGCCTATCTCTGCGCAGACCACGCAAGGTGATCTCTGCATCGTCCAACAAGCCTCGTATGAGCTGTGCATCAGCTGCAAGGGCCACTGGGATGCCCGCACTGTCACAACGCTCCAGTTGAGAATCTCCCTTTTTGGAAGAACTGCCTGGCGCTTTGCAGCTGATGCCCTTTCCAAATGCCTCGCAGAAAAACTTGGTGAGGCTGGCAGCGCCAGTGACACCCGCCAGTCCCCCTATGAGGCTGAGAGTTATCAGCATACCCAGCCTGCAATGCACCACGGAATAAATCTCCTTCACGCTGGTAAAGGTAAAGTGATCTTTGATGATGCTCCTCTCCGTAAAGAGCAAAGAGCTTCTCGAAGGAAGCAGGAACTTGCATTGATCATTTCCACATGCCACAAGACAACATGAACATCCCAGGCCAGAGCAGGACATCTTGGACTGTCCAGGGTACACACCCTCCAGCCAAACTGAACCACTCTTGGAAACTCCCTGAAGCAATCAAATTACTTCGAGCTGCTTATTGCCGTGCGTCTAGATGAAATAAATTCAATGTTTCGACTTCTGTGATCTATGAGCGAAGGTATGCGGCTCAATTTCAGAATACGAGACATGCCGAAGATTCTGTTGCATACTAATATGATTTGCATGCCCACGACAACATCGTAAAGTTTCGGGAATCAGCTGCTATTTAGATCAAGGAGTGCTCAAATTTAAAAAAGCAGCAAGGTGAAAGCACCCCAAGTCAGGAGACGCACCGGAGGAGAAGTAGAGGCAGGTTCTGGTTTCCGATGAAAGTCTGTATTCTGGTATGTGAACTTTCAACAAACCTTTAGCTTTCCGGTGAGTTTCCGTGCTGTGGCTTTTCGAAAAGGCCGAGCTTGTGAAGAGCGTGCACATGGTCAAAAGTCGCTTACTTCAGTTGGGGGTTTTGGACGACGGGGAAATGTCAGGGTTCGAGTGAGGGCATGAACTGTTAGAACTCTTTCTGCATGCAACTTGGACCACCTTAGAGTTGACGAATTTAATCTGCCATCTGACATGGAAAGAGCAGCAGCAGGCCTGCGCCTGGCTATATCATCAGTGTTTATAGCATGCACGTGAATGGGCGGGTTAACCGTAACCGTAAAAAGGCTTTGAAATGTGGAAGCTTCCTTGTGGAACTGCAAGTGATCATGAAGTCCAGGGCCTGATCAGGTCGCAATTCTAATGGGGTCATGTGATAACGCATAACATGATCACAACTGAAAGTTGGCAGCAACTGGCAATGTCTGGGATGATCCGGATCCAAAGTTCAAAGCCCTGTGGCGGTCAGATTTGCGCAAGAATAGCATCCATGCGCATGCAACTCTGAGTTGCATGCAAGAGTCTTGCCTTGCATCCGCATCCTTTCTTGAGTTTCTTACAAGTACCGGTACCGCAAGACAGTTTGTACCCTGTATCAAGTACAACTGTAGGGGTTTGCACTACATATGAGGGTATGCACCACATAGGTGTTATCTGCAGGCCAGATACACAGAAGCTTTTGAAAGACCACCAGAAGATCCCAACTCACACAGTACTCTGTGTACCAATGCTACCCGCCAACAAGTAATGGCCTGCTCTTGAACTTGATTTTGTGCAAAATCAATTCAACTTGGTGAGACCTTGCAAGACCTGGCAAACAAATTACCAACATTGGATGAGTCTCAAAATGCAGCTACAGTTCTCAAGATCAATCTTGGCCATTTGGCATGCGACAAAGGTCAGACGCTACTCTACATCTACGTTCAGTGCAAAACAATTCAAAACAGCAGTTCACTTCAGCATCTACTTCAAAGGTCTTTGCATACTGCAGACCTAGCCTGTCTCCACCACACCTGCCTCTCTTCGCCCCTTATCCACTACACCTACCTCTTGAAAATCAAGCTCAAGAACTGTTGCCTTAAACTTGACACATTGGCAGGTGTCCATGGCTCAGACTCCCCCAATGCCGCCAAACTCATTGGTGATGATAGCGGAGATCACAAGGTAGGTATTGAGCCCGGCAATGATGGCAGCAAGCAGGCAGGCGCATATTGTGGCAAACCAGCCGTTGACAAACGTCCCCAGCTTGGACTTGGAGGAGGTGAAGTGTACGAGGGGAATGACGGCTGCGCTGAGGGTGAGCGACAAAATGACCTGGCTCAGCACAAGCAGCTTGCCAGCCCCGGCGTCTCCCATGACCCCTGCAGCAGCCACGCCACACCCACCACATTAAGCTAGACAATACAACAAACTTCAACACCCACAAAACTGTTCCTCCGAAAATGCCGCCCCAACCGCTGTCTTGCTCTTGCCCTTAGCAAAGACTTTGGAACTCTGCCCTTGAGGATTGGGCGTGCTCAGGAGGACATGACACACTGCAGCAGGCCAGCAGTGAACATGTCAGCTGCAAGGGCAATCGACAGGTGACACTTGCACTTAAAAGGCTGCGCTGCGCACCTGCCACCACGGCTGCCGGGATGATGGCGATGAGACGGGTGAGAAGCCTGCGCACCCAGGGTTTCAGCCGGATCTTCAGGAAGCCCTCCATCACCACTTGACCTGCGCAGCGTGAGCAATTTGATATCAGCATTTTGATCGCACAAAGCCTGCAAAATACACCTGCCTTGTTCTAGGCTTCAGCTCCAACACAGAGATCAAGACAGACAACAGGCAGCTCCGGCAATTTGACTTCATTCATCCTCCTCATCCCCACATGCTGAATTTGGTGGGGACGGATAAACTTCCTGACCCTGAACAGACGGGTACTGTTTTGAATTAGAATTCGAACAAAATGCTCAGAGCATCTTGGAGGGTTGGGCCCCCACCTGCCAGGGTGCCAGTTATGGTGGAGTTCTGGCCGCTGCAGAGCAGCGCGACGCCAAACAGGATCTTGGCGGCGGTGTTGCCGACGGCCGGTTCCAGCAGGCGGTAAGCGTCGCTGATGTACGCCACCTCGTGCTTCTCCTTGCCATAGAAAAACGCTGCAGCCGCCCTGCAACCCAGCAGTGAGTGACAACTCAGCGTCATCTTCTTAACAGGTGTCGTTGCAGTGGATGGTGTCCATGATGTATCAGGACGTCTCTTATCTTGCGGTGCTGTGCTGAAGGCCATGCTTGGTGCGGACAAGGACTTCTCAAGAAAGGGCAGCACCCTGACTTCAGGAGCAGCCTAACATGTTTTGATCGTATCAAGGCCGCCCGGGCCGGCACGACAGACTTGCGATGTGCAGGCATCCTTCCACTTAAAATTCATGCATCTTCAAATGTGTGAGAACTCGGCGGCATCTGCAGTGCCCCTTTGCCGGTGGCAGGCCTTTCATTTATACATCAATGCTATGCATGCTTGATGATTGTGACCACCCGGAGGCTATCTTGTTACAGTGACCACAGGAATACAGAAAACAAGAGGGGGTTGGGTGCTCACAGGATGAGGATGGCGGCATTGATGAAGAAGGCCACAAGGAGGGAGAGCGTGCTGTCCCAGGTGCCGTACAGGACGGCCATCTTCTTGCCGAGGGCGGTGCGCGGATACGCGCGCGTCTGGATGATGCTGGAGTGCAGGTACAGGTTGTGCGGCATCACCGTGGCGCCTGCAGACAGAAGACATCCTGATCAGTCTTACTGAACGCAGCGCCCCCACTTCTATGCACTGGTGACCTCACCAGTGGCAGAAGACCCACCCAAGGCTCTTTACGGAGGTGTCTAAGACCTGTCTTCACATCAGCAGACGCCCATTGGACCCTCTGCCACGGATGTGGGGGTGCGGTTGAGTCCTACTGGGCCCTGTGCCATGACTGACTGCCATAAATGTCATTCTTGGAGCTTCAAGGGGCATTAAGACGGTAGTGGGACAGAGCAGAGAAGTGGGCAGCAAGGGATAGGTTTGAAAAGTTATTGGGTGGATTATGTCTCACCCAGGATACCGATGGCGACGTACAGCATGCTGGTGTTGGTGATGATCTCTGGGTCGGGGATGAAGCCCTTGCCAACATCAACCCAGTTGGGCTTCACTGCTGCCATCTCATACACGAAGCAGGCAAAGATGGTCGCGCACAGCAGCAGCACAAACGCCTGCGAACATGAATTTAGATCTTCACCATTTCACACCCAAACTCACAGGTTTCAAGCGTCCAAGAGTGCATGCCGCCTTTTTACAGTCCATGCGTGGTCATGCGCAGAGACGAATAAGAGTTTCTGCACATGGCAAATATGCGACTCAGCAGACGGTTGCACATTTTCCTGCCACGTGCCTGATTGTCTCCATGATTTGACGTGTTCAGGACGCAAGCTGTACATAAGCCATGCAAATTGTAAATGAACTCTTCAAAGTTTCCAAGTGTTAATTTAGACCAAAGGTGACAATGTGGGCAAATGAGATACATGAAGGGTCTGGGCAGCACCTCCAGGACTCGGAAGTTTTTCATGCCAAAGGCAATGATGAAAAGCACATCCACGGCTGTAATGAGGACGCCGGCCCACAGTGGGATGTTGAAGAGCAGGTTCAGCGCTGTTGCCGATCCAATGATCTCAGCCAGGTCCGTGGCACAGATCGCGATCTCCGCAAGAATCCAAAGAATGTACACCAGCCACTGCAGACAAGCCCAATCAAATGTCAGTAATTTGCCACACATACTTGGCATCCGCCCAGGACACAGTGCAAGGCAACAAGGTCGGATGTCTGCCTTTTTTGTCAACATATCCCCACAAGGTACGGAATCTTGTCCATCCCTGAAGTCATCCAGGAGCTGCCAGGGGGCGTGCTCAGATGCGGCTCGAGCCTTAAGATGCAGCCACGATAACCTGGGGTTAGGGGTGATACCACCCACTTACACATAATCCACCCTTTTGTGAAGGGGCATGCCTTGGGGTAAGCGTCGCGGCAGGCTTGGGCCAGGTCCCGCTCAGCGACAACTCCCAGCTTCAGGGACAGGGATTGCAGGAACATGGCGGCAAAATTGGAGAGCAGGATCACGACGAGTAGCTTGTAGCCGAAGGAGGAACCTCCCTCGAGATCAGTGGCCCTGCAAGGCACCAGCACTGTCAGCAATGATGCCAAATTGTTTTCAGCAGACTTACAGAGATCAGCCTGGACAACACTGTTCCAGATGCTGTATTTCAGCTGTGGGTACTGGGTGTGGGTCTGCGAGGACTTACCAGTTACCAGGATCCATGTAGCCCACAGCAATCATGCCCCCAAGCCCAGCGAATGCTGCTGCCTTCGCATACCAGGCCCCTGCGACGTCCGGGCACTTTATCGAGCCGTTGACCTCCGCCAGTGAGAGAGTCCCATCGCTCACGCGCCAGCCCTTCAATAACTTCACGTGCTCGGAGGCAGCAGCCGCTGTCGAGTCGGGTTCTCCCTCAATTTCCAATGCTTCTGGCCTCTAGGTGAATACACGCCAAAAATTAGTCACGTTGTATGCACAAGGTGATATAGTCAAAGCAAGGTGCTTTAGGCCTCTAGAGCGATCTAACGGCTGGCATGTTAGTCAGATCAGTGTTTGATGTGAGCACACTGTTCACTAGAAATTTCCTCTATTAGAGTTGTCCTCCACTTGATCCAGTTCATCACCGTGTTGCGTTGACAAGCATTCAACCCACAGAGCAAAGCGCTGATAACGCAAATGACAACAAGAGACAAACCTGGCATTCCTCATCATTAACACAGGGTCCTGAAGCAGCATCAGAAGCACTCTGATCAGCTTTGCCTCCCTTCCAGCAAGACATCGCGTTCGCCTCGCCCCTGATGGCCGCACTGCCCCCAGGACACGATTCTATTGCACTTCCAGACTGGGAAATCTCCCTTTCGACGCCTACACCATCTGGAGCTCGAGAGATTCCCGTCTGGATAAGAGCATGCACCATGCACGAGCTCTTCGCCACAGAACGCCTCTGCAGACCAGAACATTTGACTTTGACACAGTCTTGCATGCTTCCTTACTTCGAATTCTCTTCTCTTGATTATCCCATGTCTCTGTGCAGACTAATAAGCTTCGATCTCACTATGCAGAGCAGGGAAATCCTTTTGGCCTCTGCTCGAGGACTTTCCTGCACCGGCCGAGACCGCTGCATGCAGCCCGCGGGCCACCGGCCGGCCATGGGGCTGCCAGTGATCAGCTCCAGATCTGAGCTGACTCAGCTGATTCATGATCAGCTCAGGAGCTTGCAAGTTATTTGGGCAACTTAGGATGCTGAGCCAACATTATTATGATGATTGCAGAAAATTCACATGAATCTAGAGTCAAAGTCCATAGTACAATTTCATTCTTATTATTATTATTATTATTATACTTTTTCCTGCCAAAGGCAAGGTGCGTCTGCAGACAAGCTGCATGTAAAGGCTGCCA